>Ga0163210_1000136_pt1 | contig 26898 bp, 26 predicted proteins | sample Kivu_220m_FD_113536 | JGI IMG/M metagenome (GOLD analysis project Ga0163210, IMG submission 113536) | Freshwater microbial communities from Lake Kivu, Western Province, Rwanda to study Microbial Dark Matter (Phase II) - Kivu_220m | ecosystem: Environmental > Aquatic > Freshwater > Lake ...
GGGATTCGTGTGGGACACAACACTTAAGATGTGACGCCTTGAAACCGTTTTGTCCGTGAGACATATGGCCGATCCGCAATTCGAAATCTTCAAGGACGCATCGGGGCAGTTCAGATGGAGACTGCGCGCTCCCAACGGAGAGCCAATAGCGTCCGGCGAAGCCTACACGACCAAGACTGCATGTGAGGACGGTATCAAGTCAGTCCAGAACAACGCTCCCAACGCCAAGATTCAGGACTTAACGAAATAGGCGTTCTACTCTAGGTTTGACAAGACGACCGCTAATCTCTCCAATTCCTTCTTTTCTGATCACCCAGCGGAGACTCTGCACCTACTCAGTGCTGGATCATTTCTGTGTCAGTTCAGTCACTAGTATGCTCTTGAGAGTTCGGTGCGTGTGCTTCCTTGTCGGTCGCGATATGTGATTTGCCAGCGCGGTGCCCACGCGAGCGCCACCGTATCAACCTCGACATCGCTTCTGTTCGGCCTCACAGACACCTCCTCGAACTTCTGCGTAGCTTCATCCCAACGTGCTGTGATGGCAGCCGTCTCCTGCTGAAGCTCGCCTTGTAGCTGCTCGACGTCTTTCTGCAGAGTATCGACACTCTCTGTTGCTTCTTGCGCTCGCATCTCAGCCGCAGATTTCTGGCGGTATTTGCTGAGCGTAGTTGAAGCGGCGCGGTACGATCGCCTGCCCAGGAACATACCTAGCACCGATTCTCCAGCAGACACCATGACTTCTCGTTTGCGAGCCTCTGCATCTGCCTGCTTCATGGCGACGGTTGATTGGGCGCGTCGGAGTCGATCTTGGAGTGTCCTCAGACGTGTCCCGTAGCGGTCATTGAGCGCGTCTACCTCCGCGTCTCGTTTCTCACGTGCAGACTGGCTCAACCGCATGGCGAAATCACGTTCGTTCTCCTTCGGCTGAGAATACGCCTTCAAAGCTGAGCTGTACAGTAGCTTCAGGCTGCTGTTGCGGTAGAGATGATCGACGAGATCGTTCTTCAGTGCATCGAGCTCTCGCGGCTCGTTGATAGACTCGGGCAACGCACCAAAGCGAGCGTCAGGCTCGGAGCGGTTCAGAAAATCACGTGATGTCAGATTGAGTGATTCCGCCTCCTCCCAACGTGGAGTCCCACCGCCGCTCGGCGGTTGTGCGAGCAGTTCGAAGTCCTTTTGCTCATCCAAGCTGAGGCGCCGATCCACGAAGTGAATACGACCCATTCCCAACACAGCGGGCACATAGAGCAGACCACTGCTCTGCACCTCGACCGGCCCGCCTTCCTGTTTCTCAATACTCTGTAACGTCTCGGCTGAACCTCGGCGTGTTGGGAGGTAGACCTGTTGAATCTCAGATGGGAGGACCGGCGGTGACGCCAAGGGTTCACGCGTCACGATTGTGGGGGCAGGCGTGATTGGGGTGGGCATGGTGGGAGGTACCCCCGTTCCAGCCGAGGGCTCGGCGACTGATTGGTCAGGCTGCCGGCCACTCATCAGAACATGGATTTGATCCTTGGTCAGTGGGCCACGCAGGTAGCTCATCGCCCATCTCGACTGAAAAGTGACTGGTGCGTCCTCGTGCACATTGTGTAGCAAGAATACTCGGTTGGCCAACGATGAGATGATGCGGCTCAGTGCCTCCCGGTTCATCGTCTTGCCGGCTACCGAGGACGCGCTTTCGAGTCCATCTAGCAGTCGCATCTTGTCTCGTTCAGTTTGGAGTCGGCCGATGAGCCATGTGCCTGCGTTCGTGAGTCCCTTGTAGTCCAAGTCAACAGGGTTCTGCGTAGTCAACACGACACCCAATCCGAAAGCTCTGGCCTGCTTCAACAGCGTCAGCATAGGTTGCTTGCTCGGAGGATTAGCCACGGGCGGGAAGTATCCGAAGATCTCATCCATGTAGAGAAGAGCGCGCAGACTCGTCGTGCCTGATTGGGAGCGCATCCAAATAATCACTTGGTTCAGAAGCATCGTGACGAAGAACATCCGTTCGCGGTCGTTCAGGTGAGCGATGTAGAAGACTGAATGGCGAGTTTTGCCGTTCGGAGTGCTGAGAAAGCTGGCTGCATCAAGAGGCTGTCCTTTGAGCCAGTTCTGGAAGCCGGGTGCTGCGATGATGTTGTTCAGGCTGATTGCCAGCTGAAAGCGGTCCTTCTGGGGATAGAACGTGTCGACAGGAAGAACGCCGAGTTGGCTGATGGGAGGATTCTGGATCGCCATGATCAGCTTCGGGAGGTCTAGGTCTTCGCCTTGGCGCCAGTAGTGTTGAAACAGATTCGCCAGTAGTATGTGCTCTCGTGATCGCACTGGATCCGCATCGATGCCGACAAGCCCCAGCAGCGCGCTGACCGTCCCTTGGATGCGTTCAAGGAGCCACTCGGAGTCGGTCTCCCAGCTGGTGGTCGGCGCCGCAAAGGACTGCAGAATCGACACCGGAAGGCCTGAATCGCTGCCAGGAGTGTAGATGACGAAGTCCGTTGAGTCACGGAGCATCTTGATCCGGGCTCGGTCTTGGCCCCACTCGGCGAGCCCTTTGCCCCACATCTCTGCTTGCTGTGCAGAGAACTGATCTTCAGTCAAGCCTTTGCGTCGAGCGTCGTCGACATTGATCCAAGGCTGGAAATCCTGGGGACGCAGCTCAGGGAAGGTGAGCAGAAGGTTCGTCATGTCACCTTTCGGGTCAATCATGATGGCTGGCACGTGGTCAATGGCAGCTTCCTCAAGAAGGCAAAGGCACAGACCCGTCTTGCCGCTGCCGGTCATGCCAACGCAGACGGCATGAGTTGTAAGGTCTCGAGCATCATACATCACCAATTCGCTGAGTAGCTTGCCCTTCTTCAGGTCGTACTCCTTTCCGAGATAAAATGCGCCGAGCTTCTCGAAGTCCATGGCTCGCTCAGTTCCAGTCTCTCTGTTGCATGTCTCTGGAACTCCTATACAGAGTTTGAGGAAGGTGGGTGGGGCGACGCTGGAAATTCGGCCTCATTCCAGCATCTTGGTCATCAGTATCTCGTCTATGTATTTGCCGTCTTTGAGGAATTTCCTTGGAATCCGACCGACCTCTGTGAAGCCGACTTTCTTGTAGAGGTGCTTCGCGGGCTCGTTGTTTGCGTAGACGCTCAGGGTCAAGACCTTCAAGCCCGTCTTACGAGCTTGCTCGATGAGAGCCCTCATCATCTCTGTCCCAATCCCCAGCCCTCTGAAACCGTCCACGATTATTATGCCGATCGAGCCCACGTGTCTATCGTGCCCCGTCTTTCTCCACCGAAGCTCGGAGTTGCTGATGACTTTGCCGTTGACCTCTGCAACAACATAGAATGCCTCATCTTTCTCGAGCAGAGTCAGCGTCTTGGACAGCCAGTCGATCTCTTCCTCTCTTGTGATTCTCTCATCAATGAGTATGTTCGCGCCTTCCTCCACAAGCGAATTGATGAGCGCCAATAGATCGTCAAGATCATTCCATGTGGGAGTCCTTAGAACCACGTTTCGTCCGTCACGTGATGAGAATGTGTGAACGGTCTTCCCAGGCTTCATGGTCCGTCAATGCACGTGTCATCGATCATCTATTAGATGCATACGACGCAGCTCGACGTGTTCGGCGCTCCGGGGGGCAATCCCATTGCTTTAGGTATCAGTGACGCCTCATCATCACACTTGGACGGTAACTTGGTGCTCTAGTGGGGGCGGGCATGGAAGTGGAAAGGGTTGCGCTATACCTTCAGGATAAGCATCCGATTCGCGACGGGATCAGATATGCCCAGTCTGCTGAGAAGCATGGATTCGAAGCGGTTTGGCAGGCTGAGTCGCGACTTGCGCGGGACGCGATCACGCCGTTGGCGGCTATGGCGACTGTGACGAGTAGGATCAAGCTTGGCACGGGCGTGATCAACAATTGGACTCGCAATGTTGCTTTGGTCGCGCAGACATTTCTCAGCCTTGACGAGCTGTCGAGCGGGAGGATGATTCTTGGCATAGGAGCTTGGTGGGATCCGCTCGCTTGGAAGGTTGGAATTGATCGGTCACGACCGCTGAAGGCCATGCGAGAATACGTTGATGTTCTCAGGCGGCTCTTCCGGATGGAGACGGTTACACTTGAGGGCGACTACGTCAAGGTCAGAGATATCAGGTTGGACGTGGTCTACGCCGATCCCGACACGCCGCGGAATATCCCGATCTATATTGGCGCGACGGGGTGGCAGATGATGGAGCTCACGGGGGAGGTCGCCGACGGCGTTGTGCTGAACTACCTTGTCTCCCCGCAGTACAACAAGACAGCCATGGAGTACCTCAAGTCCGGTGCAGACAAAGTGGGCAGGAAATTCGAAGAGATCGACAGGCCTCAGCTTGTTGTATGCTCGCTCGATGACGACGCCGACAAGGCCATGAATGGGGCGCGGCCGTTGATCGCGCAATATCTCGGACAACAGCCCCACATCGCAAAGGCAAGTGGCGTCAGGGAGGAACTGATCAAAGAAGTCACAGAGGCCTTAGGCGGATGGCCCGCAAAGCCCGGCGGTCTTGAGAGAGCGATGGAACTCATCGACGACAAACTGGTCCGCCTCATCTCTGCCTCAGGAACAGTGGACGACTGCCGAAAGAAGGTCGAAGAGTACAACCGAAGCGGATGCACCTGCCCAATCCTCTATCCGTTGGGAGAAGATGCCGAAGCAATGATCCGGGCGTTCTCTCAAACGATGACGAGGTGATGGGCTAGGGAGGAATGGGCTGGGCATCATCTTACCGTTTCACCCTCCTGCCTAATCTCGTCCAGATTGAAGCTATCAAACATGAAACAACGTAGAAGTACAGTAGTTGGATCGCCCAGAAAAGCGAGAAAGGTCCTCGCATAATGAAGTCCGCACCGTAACCACCGATCGCGACAATGGCATTTGAGAGCATACCGAGAGGCAACAACAGCAGGACCCAGACTGCCCAGAAAGGAAGAGGCGCGAGTAGGTCAAAGAGCGGAGGTTTCGGCAGATCCATGTCCTTGCCACCGAACACCCAACTCTGTATGTATCCGGCAAGCGCCACTAACACTAGCAGAGCCGAGATCAGGATCCTCTTCCGATCCGGTCTAAGGAACTGCTTGATCGCATTCCCCTTCATGGATCGTATCTGTCTCAATATCCTTGCACCATGATCGAGAACTTCAACTTTCATGAACGAGTGTGTGCCCAACGGCGCCAACACACGCTGCATTATTGCTCCCGCCAATGTCGCACGCGACGCCGCTCCTCCGCACCATTGTCTGGTCCCCCGATCGTCAGGGGAAGAATCCTATAACCGACCTACGTCTCATGAGTATGCTTCCCCAGGCCGGTTTGTGCCCATGGAACTCTGGTTTGCTCTTGCGATGGTGGTCGTTTTCCTGTGGGGGACTGACGGAATACTTGCCAAACTAAGTACGCAGAAGCTTGGGGTCGCCCGCGTTGCTGTTCTCATTCTTGTCGTTGATGGGTTGACATACTTCCTAGGGTTCTACTACTGGCGTGACAATCTGCCTATCGGCCTCAGTGACGGTCTCTTGGCCGTGATCTCGTGTGTCGTTGGCACAGTTGCCTACTTCTGCTTCTTCGAATCGATTGTGGAGGGTCAGATCGCCATCGCGGGGACGATATCCGCGGCCTATCCCGCCTTGACCGTCATCGGCGCGCTAGTCTTCCTCTCTGAGACCTTGACAGCGGCCCAGGCGATTGCGCTCACAGCGATAATCGGTGGCGTGGTAGCCCTGTCATACGAGCCGAACCCGGGCGCAGAGCATGCGATGCCGAGAAGGTCTCTGTTCTTTGCGCTGCTCGCGTTTGCGCTTTGGGGTTTCTGGGGTCTAGCATCCAAGATGGTAATCAACGAAATCGGTCCAGGAAACATACTCGGATTCTACGTAATCTCATCAACGATCGTGCCAATTGCATACATATGGTTCCGAAGGGCCAGACCAGTGCAGTCAAGAAACAGCAAACCTTCGTGGAAGGCGTGGGTTCTTGGCGCGACGGCGCTTGCGTCGAATGTCTGCGGGGTTTTCGCTTTCTCATTTGCGTTGAACGCGGGATCTGCGTCGCTTGTGGTCCCGATCTCTAGCGCCTACCCACTTGTGACGGTGATACTGGCTGTAGCATTGCTTCATGAGAAGTTGGATCGGTTTCACATAGTCGCGCTCATCTTCGTCATCATCGGTCTGGTAGTGATCGGGATCACTGGTTAACCGGGTCCTTGCCACACATCTTTCTCGGAATTCCCAAGTCACCCGACCGCCGCTTCCTCCACGCGGTCGAGCCACTCGTTCGTCAGGGCATTGAACAGTGCAGTTTGTTCCATTTGGAGACCGTGGCCGGCACGGTCGAGCACGACATAGGTCGCACGAGGATAGCTCTCAAGGGCCTTCCAAGCGTCGCGATATCCGCAGACGTTGTCCTGCCGGCCGAGGAGGAACAGGGTGGGCTTTGTGAAAGGCTTTGGGAGCGGGGCGATGTCGAATGAGAAAGCGTAGCTCTTCCGGAGCCGATCGAGGAACTTGCTGTCTGCGGACTTGAGTCCCGGCATGATGTCTCGTTTCCAGGCCTCAAGGTGCTCTTGCGTCTGAACGACGGCCAGGCCTTTGAACTCGGCGACGTTGTCCTCGGCTACACCCTCGAAGCTGATCGTTTCTCTGCGAAGCAAGGTGTGGGGTGGGAGATCGCGTGTCTCCTGTGGCCCCATGCTGGGAACGAGAAGCAGTAGGCCGTCCATGCGATCGCCAAATCTATGCACGAGGCCTTGGGCGAGGAGACCACCGTAGGAGAGGCCCGCAACTGAGAAATGTTCACCGGGGATAACGCGATCGACGAACTCAGCGAGAACGTCGAGGACCTGGTCCTGAGTCGTGAGCCAGTCCGGGCCCTTTGTCTTTCCCATGCCGGGAAGGTCAGGATAGATTCGTTTCCAACTCTTTCGTTTCGCGAAGATCGGCTCGAATGCGCCTAACATTGCCCGATTGTCGAGCGGCCAGCCGTGAAGGGCGAGGAACAGTCGCCCGTCACCGCGTTCCTCGTAATGAATCGTGATCCGATCAAGTCGACATTCCATATCCAGCCACTTTCCCGTCCGTGATCTGAAGCACAGGTAATTGCCGGGACCCATTATTGCAGCTGACGGTCTTCAAGCCGCACTGCTCAGGATGCTCGCAGAGGATTCCCGCCGGCACTACCCGAAGCGCACAAATGGGTGAGCCGCAACGGTTCAGAATGCGATGTCCGTACCATGAAGGACACAGGTTCTCTAGCTTGTGGCTAGGCTGGTCTTACCTCGAGGCCCTCCACTACCTTGCGATACTTCTCGTGTATCATCTTGCGATCGAACTCCTCCATCTCGTTCAGCATTTTGGCCTGCTCTTGCCTGGTCAGAAACTCCATGCAGGGGAGGAAGAAGTGTCGGTCCTCTTTCTCGATGTGTTTGGGGTAGAATTGGACGAGTTCGTCGAGGGCAGCGAGGATGTCGCGGAGGACGTCGGTGGAACCGTGGGCGCAGCTGTCTCGGGCGCTGACGAGCCTCCGCACACACTCCCGGCCGTGGATGTGCTCCTGGACCAATTCGCGAATCGTCTTGCTGAGGTCCGGCGTCAGCGGTTTCTTCGCCAAGTCCCGAAAGAGGATATCCTCCTCCTTACCGTGATGGGTCCGGTCCGCGTAGGTGCGGATGAAATCCACTGCCATGTCGATGAAGGCCAGGTCCGCCTTGCCCTGTTCGTTCATCCGCACGCAGGTGACCTTCATGACGGCGATCATCCGTTCAATGAGGCGGTGCTCGATCATCAGCGGGCCGACGGGCATCATATACTGATCCTCCGGTAATGTGTATGCGGGTTGCATATCTAATCGTGTGTGAGCGCGCACCAATCTGCCCTCACCGCTTCGGCACATTGTCGGTGGCCTTGGCCCAGTAGGTGGAGTTAGCCTGAGAGAGTCACCGAGGTCGGATGGCTTATCCTGAAGGAATCGAATCAGGCCTCTTCTAGGAGGTTGGGCACCTGAGCTTCAGAAAGAAGCTGTGGAACGTCGTGCTGAGTGGGTATCCAGGTTCTGGCAAGACCGTGATGGCGAGGCGGCTTGTTTCTGAAAACCCAACCTTCGTGAGACTAAGTGTAGATGATGTTCGCTCAATGCTGTACGGCACGTCTGAACCGTCAGCCGATGAGGAGTTTGTGTACACGTGCTTGGCTTCACTGCGCGACCTCGCCCTGAGAAGAGGACTCAACGTGATTCTAGATTCCACAGCACCTCGCAACTCCACACGCGAGTTCCTGCTCAGGACCAAAGTCGAAGATGTTGTGCCGTTGCTTGTAGTCATGATCGTGAGCAAAGCCGAACTGGAGAGGCGTAACCGAGAGCGCAACTATATCGGAGCCATCGAAGCGTGGGACAAGACGTGGGAGGATGCATCTTCCACCATGCCAGTCATGAAGTTCCATAACGACACTAGAGCCGACTTCGAAACGAGCTACTACCTCCTAACTGAGCTCCTCAGAAGTAACGTCAGCCCCTATCGCAGGAGATTCATGGAAAGCATGTTCCCAGGAACATGAGCGAGTTGCTTGGCACCTGCATCGTCGGTTGCCGTTTCTGATTCTGTGAATGTGCGCACGTGATCACGGGCAAGCGAATGCAACGATTGTGGCGGCGCTCCGGCGCTGAGTTCAACGAAGGGAATTCAAATACCGCCAATCGAATCACTCTCTCGGTTTCCCATCAATGACGGAAGCTACTATGACAAACGAAGTGTCGCTGCGCGAAGTCACCCAAGACACAGTCAGGGCGATCTGCAATCTACGCGTGTCAGAGATACAGAAGCGATTCGTGGCTCCGAATGCCGTGTCAATTGCTGAAGCACATTTCACGAAAGAGGCTTGGTTCCGCGCCATCTACGCTGGCGAGGTTCCCGTCGGTTTCGCCATGTTGTGGGAAAATCCGCCGGAAGGTCGGCATTACCTCTGGCGCTTCATGATAGATGAGAAGTCTCAAGGAAGAGGATATGGTAGAAAGGCACTGGACTTGATCATCCAACGCGTCAAGCAGAACTCAAATGCAAAGGAGCTCCGTCTAACCTACTGCAAAGGCGATGGCTCGCCTCACCAGTTCTACGAGAAGATGGGGTTCGCAGACACTGGACAGATCATTGAAGGCGAATGCGAAATGAAGCTGGTGCTCTGACATCTCCAAGCCGTCTAGGTGAGCTGCTCTCGAAACCACTCACACTAGCATGCTCCCTAGACCACTCTGCCTCCGCCGCAACCGGGCGCTTTTTCGTGTGCGTGTGTGCGCACCATTATGTCCGCCCTCTTGAGGGACCTGTATGCGCTGGCGCATACGATTCAACGCAATGACGATCGCCGGGGCGAGGATAAGCGGGTGAGCGATTGCTTTGGAATGGAGCGAGCTGGCATGAAGTCTCAGACGCTCAGGAGGATGACACCAGCCTTGACATCAGGGCCAATCATTCTGGAGACCACGCGGCCCTATAGGGGGGTGCACCTGTGGCCATCAATACAATCCATATTCTCACGTTCCAACTGGGCCCAGGAATGTGGACAGCGTCACTGATGGGCAGTCTAGGGGTTCGTCCGTGAGAGGATGAACCGGTTCACGGGGGTCACGGAACCCCCAATCACATGTTAGGCTCGCTTGGATTGTTATACAGCCCATTTCTACTGTTATACAATTAACGCGCTCGCTCCTCAAGGACTGCGCGAGCCTATTCGGGGTGATTCATGTCGTGAGTATGAGACAGCAAAGGACATGTGTGCAAGGCAGGGGTCAAACCTGTGCAAGACTGCAAGGAGCGTCCTAACTCTCCCGACTTGATTCCAGATACTGAGCCGCTCGTACGCTAGGGGCATTGGTCGGCCTGTGACTAAGCATGAGGAACCTTCGCTCCACAAGCCTGCTGGAACAGGATAGCGACCGGTGTCACATGCTCATCCGCCTGCGGATGTTCCGAAGGTTGCGTAGCTGAGAGCGCACAATCTAGTGGTTCAAATTCGGGTGCCCGCACCAGCCTACCCACACACACAAATTGCCTGAAACGACGACGGACGAGGGTTCAAATTAGGACGCTCGTGCCATGAGACCCACACGCAAGGAAATGCCATGAACGACGACGCCTACTCTGGACCGAGCTAGGAATGCCGAAACAACTCTCAGCGTAACCATTCCTTGACATGAAGTGGGAAGGAACCGGAGGCGCCTAATCCACAGGCTTCTTGCACGGTTTTACAATCACAGCCGCGACTGTGGCAACGAGTCCGAGTAATGCCACGTAAGGTGCCATGACGGCGAGTCTATTGACCGATGTCACGACACCGCCAACGGGAACAACAGGACGCTGGTTACACGTGCCTGCCGATACCACATCAAATGGCTCCAACACAGATGGATTCTCCCACCACGAGTCTGGGTAAGGGCTAATACCAATTGGCGAAGATCCTCCGCCCACGCAGTGGAAGGTAAGCGTCACCCATGAAGCGTCATCAGAGAACATACCGCCAGTAGCCTGAAGAACGTAGGTACCCCCTAGCCCATCAACAGTTTCCGTCTCTACGCTCCATCCTGGCTGTAAGAGAAGAGTACGGCTGACGTATCGCACCAAATTGGGATCCCACGTGATCTTGAAATGAAACCTTAACATCCATCCCACATTGCGTATCGATATATCTATGCTGAAGTTGCTGCCAACCGTGACATCTACTGTCTGAGGTTCCACAGCGATCGTCTCGCCGTCGCCTCTGGCCGGAAGGACTAGGCCTGAAGCAACGACAAGAACAAGTAACACTATAGCCGTCGCCGACAACAGCTTCATGCAGTGCATGGCCTGACCTCAAACGATGCTTGACGCTTCACGGTTACCTATCTTGGAATATAATACGCTTCTGTGGTGTGTGCAGTCTAGGCCTTAGGCAATTCGTGAACTAGGACGCAGTATGTTATTTCCAATAGCCACTGTCGGAGGAGTCGATTATCCGTCGTCGGCCCTCTTTGATGCGTGCACCCGAATTCGAACCGCCGTGAGGAGTGGTTTCTTGTGTATGTGCGCACCAAGGGACCCGCATACACGGGCCGAGATTGCGGTGTTCGCCTCATCGGTTTGACGGGGAGGTAGAGGTCAAAGACCCATCTTTCCGGTCTTTCTTCGGACACGTTGAGGAGTTCCTCCAGACCAGGCTCGTTCTCCTCATCAAGCCCGTATCTACCATTGCTCTTGAGCCATTCATGAAACAAGTACGACCATGTTGGGTAGATGTTGTCTGTGCCTTTGCATCTCGCCACGGCGTATAGTCCACCCGGGATCTGCTTGATCTTCACCTCTCCTTCTGGTTCAACCTCAGACCCAACAGTGATCAGCATCTCGCAGCCGTAGGCTCCGATGGGTACACTGGGATCTGGTGGAGGGGGATTGTTGTAGCCAAAGTTGAAGTGCTCTGCCGGCTCATCCAGCAAGCCCTTCGGGGCCGCCCACGCCTTCAGTTTGTCCTAAGCATCCTGCTCTGGCGTCTTGCTGAAAGCATGAGCATATGCAACACGCATCGGTCCAAGTTCAACCAACCGCATCAAAGGTTTCTCCACTGTAATCACTTTCGCACAAACCTCCCCCAGTTCTAGGTTCTTCAGGCTTGAGGGTCGAAGAGGTCTTCCCGGATTGTGCCTGCTATTGGTCATTCTGTGTTGCTGTCAAATCTTTGTGCCAGCACTTCTAGATGAGGGCCGAGAGGGATGGATGTCCTGTCTTTCTACATCGTGAGCGAGGCTCTCGACGAGACCTCGAAGATGCTCCGCCATAACCAAGGGCTTTCTGGGACTGGGATTCTGAGCGAGTTGTTCAGGACAATCGGAGACACAGAGAAATCGGTCATCAATTCCTTTGACGGCGGTGAGTAAGTGGCTCACTGGGCGGACGGTCTATGAATGGTCGATCTTCGGCCTAGCTCTCAGTCCTAGCGACTGATCTCTTGCCGAACTGCGTCACGGTCTCGGCGAGGCTGGACAGGAAACCCTCCACTTCTTGGACAGTGTTGAAGTGCACGAGGCTAGCGCGAACCCCGATCGATTTCCCATATGTCTTCAGAGTTCTAGAATAGAAACCTCCTCCATTCTCGGCTAGGAGGGCGATCGCATGCTTGTTCCAGAAATACTCAGTCACCTTTTCCGGGTCCGCGCTAGTGATGTTGAAAGTGAAGGTCGGAACACGCAAGTGTGCTTTGGCGGGATCCTTCGTTCCATAGATCTCCAATTCCCTCATTGCCTGCATGCCCTTGGCTTGATTCCTCCCACCGAGCATGGCAACCGAGAGTGTCCGTTCATACTTCTCGATCCATGACATGGCCGCCTTGAGAAGCCGTCTTCTCCCAGCGTAGCTGGAAATCTCATCTCGAACCTCCTGCTCCGCCATACTCCCCAGCCAACTGAGATAGTCCATGACGGCCGTGATTGAGGCGAAGAGGGCCTGATCGCGTGTGCCAAGCTCCCACTTCTCCGGTCCATGATCCGGCGCAGGAAGTACCTTGTACGGTTTCAGAGTCTCCAACAGGTCCTTCCGACCGAACATGAAGCTCCCACGCCTGCCGAATAGTTTGTAGGCCGAGAAGACAACGAAGTCGAAAGCAGACTGCTGCAGGTCAACCGGAATATGGGCGACAGTGTGGACTGCGTCCAGAACCGTGTAGGCGCCTACTTTCTTACTGATCTCCAAGACTTGTTTCAGTGGTGTTTTCGAGCCTAGCACGTTCGAGACTCCCGCAACGGTGACGATTTTTGTCTTCTCATCGACCAGTCTCGTCAGATGAGACAGGTCCAGTAGCCCATCCTCAGGATCGAATCGTGCAAATCTGACTTCCTTGACAACCTGTCTGCGTTGAAGCTCCAACCACGGGCTGACGTTTGCGTGGTGCTCGTATTCTGTAGTGACAATGTTCTCGTCTCCTGACATTTCCTTTCCTAGGGCGTAGCTGAGATGGAAGAGCAAGTTTGTGGCTGACTCACCAGAGACAATACAGTCCTCTGAAGGTGCGTTCAGGAAATCCGCTACCGATCTTCTACCTTCAACCATGACATCCTGGTTCTTCTTCGATTCCCATGATGGGCCACCGACATTCGCGGAGCAATCCAAGCGAGCTTTTGCTTCGGCCTCTGCAACTCGTTGCAGGACGAGTGATCCAGCTGCGTTTTCGAAGAAGATCCTGTGTCTCCCATTTGCGTCGGTCTCGGCGCGGGGGAACTCTCTCCTGATGGCTTGAAGAAGTCCGTTGATCATGGTACTTCCCTGTGAGGTTGGAGTTTCCTCTTCTGCCATGTCTGCTTCCCTATTTGAGGTGCTTCATCAGTTGCCGAGTCAGGGCGGATCAAGCTTCTGGAGAAGCCTATGATACTCGCTTTCGGCGTCTATCACGATGTCATGTTTTGCAAAGAAGTTCTGGAGATTCCGGAGGTCACGCAATAACAGAGGCTTTGCTTCCTCAATTCGTAGGTGTCGGGTGACTTGGGATGAGAAATCAACAGCTTGGGGAAAATCGATTGCGAAGAGTCGCTCGCCACACATCACAAGGTTGTACTCAGATAGGTCAGCGTGAACTATGCATGCGTCGATGAGCTTCTCAACCAAGCTGATCGCTTGCTTTGCCACCACAGCCGGTTGCTCAAGATCTACATCTTTGAGCAGCGGTGCCATTTCATTCTCTCCCAGGAATCTCATCGTGAACATGTTGTCTGCTCGTCTTGCAGGCGTTGGCACAGGGACCCCTGCTCGATAGGCCTTCTCTAGTACCGTGAATTCTCTGGCCGCAACTGCACCCACCCTATCCAATGAGTAGCCGATAGCGGACTTCTTCCTGTGCGGTGTTCTGTGGAGCCTGTACGCCTTCAGTGCCAAAGGGGCGCCTTTCCAGAGCCCCAAGTACACGTCCGCCTCCTTCCCAGAGGCTAGAACTGCGACCACATCATCCACGAGCCCACCCTCGATAGCGTCCGCTCTGACGGCCTCGAGGGATATCTCCCTCACTTCGATGAACCGGCTTCTTCTGCCGGACCGGAGCTGCCTGCGTTTCCAGTAGCTCCGGGTGGACGCTAGCTCTCTTTCTGACACTACTCTTGGTCAACCTCGACACATCCATGGAACCCACCATCTACTCGGCGTATAGTAGGTTCCTCGAAACAAAATGGGAAGTTAGGCTCTGCTTAGCCTACGCGAACCGAGGCTGAGACAGAATCTCCAAGAACAGAATGCGCATCATATCTTCAGCCTCCTAGCGACAGAAGACACCTACTTGATCCTATTAGACTTCCGCTTGAAGCGTGTCTGACTCGCCACTAGTCTCGCAAGATCGGGGCTGTCATGCAGCGTGGCCCGCCAAAGCCGCGAATGAGCTCCGACCCCTCAATCTCAATGAAGTCGACACCGTTCTCGGAAAGTTCCCGTCTCACTCTCGCATTTCCGGCGTAGCCAACAACTCTGCGAGGACCTATGCCTATGACATTCGTGGCACGCCTCTGCCTCTCGTAGTCTGTGACTTCAATCACCCTCATTCCACTCGCTTTCAGGAACTCGAGGAATCTGAGACGCTTACCCGGTCTGCCGTTCGCGAAAACTGAGGTCGCGCCTCTCAGAGACCGCGCGTGGACGACAGCCAGATTCCGATCAACAACCATCATCGTCCCGTCAAGATGAAGAACCCAAGAAGGCAACTGCACCCCGACCAACCTACGGAGTCCTGACTTGGTCGCAGCCATCATCAGCTCTCGAAGGCCGCTCTTGTTGGTTCTGTTTCCAACTCCGACAAGCACCGTCTCGTCGTCGAAGAAGACTAGGTCTCCCCCTTCAAGCGTTGCCGGTGTACGAGTCTTCATCAGCATTGGAACAGCGAGCTGACGAAGTGTAGCCTCGACAATAGCTGTCTCCTTTCGTCTCACGGGGTTTCCCATACGTGCCAAGACATATCCTGCTCGAGTGACAGCGACCGTGTCTCGAGTGTAGACCAGATTCGGTGACCGCTCAATAGACTCCAGCAGCTCAGGCCGTTGCTGTAGTACTCCAGTGACTAGTACGACGTTGACTCCTTCGGAACGAAGGACGTCGACGAAGCGTTCATGTTGCCTTCGGAACTCCTCCGGGTCAACAGCATCCGCGAATAAGTATCTCTCATGTTTCTCTAGGTTGACCAGGTCAAGCTCTTTGCCAGGGGCGTGCATCAGCACGGTGCGAAGACGCCCGTATTCCGGGTAGCAGAATCCCAATCCTTGGCAGACCTTCCTAGCGTCCGATTGGCGAATCGTCGAAAACGTATAAAACATAGCCGAATCCTTCGTCTTTTGTTCTTCTGATCAACGAGGGACCTGACTGTGGTCAAGACAAGAGCCCCGAGATTCACTGTCTTACTCACCTTCGATGTCGATGCTGACAGTTCCGTTCGTGGTCCGTACAGCGGACGCGCAGATGAGCCGGTCGCGCGAAGCAAAGGACAATTCGGCCCCAAAGTGGGTCTTCCCAGAATTCTGAATCTACTTGACAAGTATTCGATCAAGTCAACCTTCTTCGTGCCCGGCTGGACAGCCGAGACCTATCCTGAGAGCGTGAGAGAGGTTGTGAGACGGGGACACGAGGTCGGAGTCCACGGCTACAAGCATGAGAACCTAGCCCAACTCGACTCGCAGAAGGATGAGACAGAGATCCTCAGGAAATCCATTGAACGGCTACAAGCGATAGTTGGCCAGAAGCCAGCAGGTTTCAGAGCACCAGACTGGGAGTTCAGCCCCTACACGATCGAGAATCTCCTCAACTTCAACCTCAGGTACGACAGCAGTCTCATGGATGATGAGAAACCATACGTGATCAAACATCAGGGAAAGCCAACCGGAATGGTCGAACTTCCCGTCTCATGGCTGCTGGACGACTGGAGCATCTTCGAAGTACATAGAAGACCTCCCAGTGAGGCCTTCAATGCATGGATGCAGGAGTTCAACGCACTGTATGCCGCCAAGGTGCCCTACTTCAATCTCACCATGCACCCGCAAACCACCGGAAAAGCATCAAGAGCCGCGATGCTTGAGACTCTCATAAGAGCCATGAGGAGAAGGAAGGGCGTCACATTCTCTCGGTGCATAGATCTCGTAAATGAGGTCGCACTGACAGCCTGAAGCACTGAAGCGTTGTGGGGCAACTACGTTCTGCTGCGCTTCGTCTCTCACGAGCGACAGGAATATGTCATCGTGACGCGAATCGCTCCTCACTTGCTTTGTCTGAGTTCGGAAATGGAATCACGTATGCGTTCGAGGGCGGTCTTCAGTCTCTCCCTGGATGTGGCGAATGAGAGTCTGAGGAAACCCTCGCCGCGTTCGCCGAAGGAATCTCCCGGTACGACCGCAACTTTGGATCTGTCAAGCAGCCTCATGGCAAGTTCTTGGGACTTCAGTCCGAAGGTTGAGATGTTTGGAAAGGCGTAGAAGGTGCCTTTAGGCGAGAAACATGAGATTCCGTCAATCTTTGCCAGTTCGCGCACAACTAAGTCACGTCGATGCTGGTACTCTTGAACCATTTCTTTGATCGTTTTGTCGGTCCTTTCGTCCCGTAAGGCAAGTGCAGCAGCTCGCTGTGCAAACGTGCACGCTCCCGTGACCAAGTGGCCGTGGATTGTTGCTACAGCCTTCGTGATACTGCGAGGGGCGACCAAGTAGCCGAGGCGCCAACCGGTCATTGCCATTGCCTTTGAGAAACCGTTGATCGTGATAGCGAATTCCTTCATTCCGGGGAATGATGCGATACTGAAGTGTTTTTCGCCATCGAAAACTATTCTTTCATAGATTTCGTCGGATAGAACTAGGAACTTCTTGCGCTTCGCAAGTTCGGCTATGGCCTCAAGTTCGGTTTTGCTCATCACGTTGCCGATGGGATTGTTTGGGGAGTTGATTATCAGCATCTTTGTCTTGTTGTTGATGATCCTTTCAAGACGATCTGGGGATATGCGGAAACCTTCGGATTCGCTCAGGGGGAGATAGACGGGCTTGGCTCCTGCGAGTTCAATGCACGGAACGTAGCTGACCCAACAGGGATCAGGTACTACTACTTCGTCGCCGGGGCTGAGGGTTGCCATGATTGAAGCGAAGATGGCTTCTTTGGCGCCGACTGTGACTACGATTTCTGAGGCTGGATCTGCGTTAATCTTGTTCTCGCGTTTGAGCTTGTCCGCGATTGCTACTCGGAGTTCCAGAAGTCCTGCTGAGTCTGGGTAGAACGTGTACCCTTCATCGAGGGCCTGCTTTGCATAGGCTCGGATGTGCTCCGGGGTTACGAAGTCTGGCTCGCCGACTGAGAGGCTTATCACATCCTCTCCAGCCTGTTTCAACGCCTTGACTCGATCTAGTATCTGTAATGTTGCCGAAGGTTTAACTCCAGGCCTGTCTGCTACGAAACTCATCTTCTCACCATTCCTTGCTGTCCGGGGACGTTATCGAGAACATTCCCTGACATTCATCATGCGAGACTACTACAAGCTCGCTCCCGTTGAGAGCTGAACCAGTTATTAGCTTTCCAACTTCAACTATCTTGCTCTTTCGTCTTCACGCTTCTTGCCACAATCTAGAAATCATGGTCTATGTAGATCCTGTTCCTTGAGGCGCGTGAGTGGGGCCTCCCACCCGTTGCGCCCAATAAACCCCGGAGTAGGGAGGTAAAGATATGCGAAGAACGAATTCCGTCTCTGTAACTTTGACTGCGGTGTTCGCAGCTCTCTATACAGTTGGCGTCGTTTTTCTCGCGCCAATTAGCTTTCAGATGTTTCAAGTGAGAGTAGCTGACGCGCTCCTGCCTCTCTCGATGCTGTTTGGCTGGCCTGCGATCGTTGGCTTGGCGATTGGAGCTGTAGTGGCTAACTCTTTCGGTGGTCTCGGACCTATTGATGTAGTTGGTGGCGCGATCGCGAATTTCATTGCTACTTTGGCTGCATGGCAGGTGGCGAGAAATAGGAGCGCGCCCTGGGCATCTGTTGGAGTTGTCCTCCAGATACTGATAGTCACTCTGACAGTCGGCAGCTACCTGAGTTTCCTCTTTGCTATGCCTTTGGAAATCGGATGGCTTGGGGTGCTACTGGGAAGCATTGTCGCGATCGGCCTTCTCGGATCGCTGCTCTTCTTCGCTCTGTCGAGGATGCGAATACTGACTCTACTGAGATCCCACGGAATGATGGTGTACATGACAAAGGCTGAGAGACAAAGGGGTTGACACTCAACCTCTCATGGCTGGGAATAGGACCGGCGCCATGCTATGATGCAGGGAGGCCACCGGAACCCGCCTCCTTAGTGGCACAAGAATGGTCGTCGAATCAAGCCCCTAAATCGCCACCAAGCTAAGTCAGAGGCATGGAGAAGGGTTACGGCTGGCTTAGGAATTATCTGCCAGCCTAAGAATGACTACTCGATGATTGCGAGTACCTGGCGCATCCCTACAGACTCGCCTTCTCTGACGTTGATCTGCTTGATCGCTCCGGCCTTGCTGGCCCGCAACTCGTTCTGCATCTTCATCGCTTCAAGGATGAGAACCACTTCACCCGCTTCGACCCGATCTCCAGCCTTCTTCAGTACCTTGACAATCGAGCCCGGCATGATAGCTATGATCGCGCCCGCCTCAGCGGCAGTTGATAGCTTTGCGGTTTTCCGTGCCTTGCGTGGCTTCTGCTCTTCCAGCCCTATGACCTCAAACGGGTAGTCCACTCCGTCTATTGTAGCTGTGTTCCCGCTAGTCTCGGCCTTGTGGGAGTTGCCCCGCACAGTGACCGAGCTGCCTTCGATCGTCCATGGGAACTCTTGTCCGTCAACCAGCAGCAGGTTGCCTTGGCGTTCAATCTCGTACGACACTCCGTCCAGCACCAGCTTGAGCTTCTCTACCATTGTCTCCACCCTGAAGCTTGGCCTGAACGATTCGCCATCTTCCATGGAGAAAATCGGCCGGCCTGCGGCACAGTCATCTTGGGCTTGGTTGTAGAGTCTTGCTCAAGGATCATTGCCGCGATCGTTGCAGCCAGTTCTCTTCTACCGTCCAATCCTCTAGCGCGCTTCTCTAGGAACAGGCGTCCTACTTGCGGAAACAGTGCGTAGCATAGGATGTCTTCTTCCGACTTTGCCAGATCACCGATTTCTTTCCTCGCCTTTTCCCATCCTGGTGGAAGGATGTCTGCCGGTCGGCAGGTGATTGGTTTCTCGTCTCCAATGGCCTTGCGCTGCAGGTCGCGATTGATCGGGGCTGGTGGTTTCCCGTAGTGCCCCCGAATGTACTCCTTTACCTCTTCTGGGATCACCTTGTAGCGTTCTCCGGATAGCACATTCAGTGTTGCCTGTGTCCCAACAATCTGGCTGGAGGGTGTGACCAACGGTGGAAAGCCCAGATCAGCTCGGACTCGCGGGATCTCGTCGAGCACCTCATAGTAACGATCCATTGCGCTCTGTTGACGTAGCTGACTGATCAGGTTGGAGAGCATACCGCCAGGCACTTGGAACTGTAACACGTTAACGTCTACGCCGCCGATGTCGGCCTCGAAGTTGGCGTATTTCTTGCGAATCTCACCGACCTGACGCGCAATATCAGCCAATGCTGCAATGTTCAAGCCCGTATCGCGTTCAGTATCCTTGAGTGTAACCACAAGTGTCTCTGTGGGCGGTTGGGAACTGGAAAGTGCCATCGAAGAGATCGACGTGTCCACGATATCTACGCCGGCCTCCACAGCCTTGAGTAGTGTCGCTGTTCCCATGCCGCTCGTGTAATGCGTATGCAATTGTATCGGGACGCCAACATTCTTCTTCAGTGCGGATACGAGCTCGTAGGCCGCATAGGGTGACAGCAGCCCGGCCATGTCCTTGATGCAGATCGAGTCTGCACCTAGGCGTTCCAGCTCTCGTCCCATCTGCACGAATCCTGGAATGTCGTGTACCGGGCTGATCGTGTAGCAGATTGATGCCTGTACGTGGCCGCCTTCTCGCTTCGTGATCTTCATTGGTAGTTGCATGTTGCGGATGTCGTTTAGTGCGTCGAAGATGCGGAACACGTCTATGCCATTGCGTTTCGCCGCTACGATGAGGTGCTCAACGATGTCGTCTGGGTAATGCTTGTAGCCGACTAGATTCTGGCCACGCAGTAGCATCTGAAACGGGGTGTTGGTCATCTCGTGCTTGAGGGTGCGGAGGCGTTCCCATGGATTCTCCCCCAGGAATCGCATGGCGCTGTCGAATGTGGCGCCGCCCCACATCTCCACCGACCAGTAGCCGATCTTGTCCAGTTTTGCAGCGATTTCCAACATGTCGGTGGTGCGCAGTCGCGTCGCGATTAGCGATTGGTGCGCGTCGCGAAGAACCGTCTCGCAGATCTTCACTGGATTCCTACGCACTTCTGACACCATCGATGCTTTCGGAGACGAGCGCTAGAGCGGAATATTGCCGTGCTTCTTCGGCGGATTAGTATCTCTCTTGTTCTGCAACGTCTGCAGAGCCTCAATCAGACGCGGTCGAGTTTCTCGAGGTTCGATAACGTCGTCCAGATACCCACGTCCAGCAGCGATGTAGGGATTTGCGAATTTCTGGCGATAAATCTGCACAAGCTCGGCGCGTTTTGCAGCTGGGTCCTTTGCCTCAGCGATCTCTTTTCGGAAGACTATGTTCACCGCGCCCTCCGGTCCCATCACCGCGATCTCGGCGCTAGGCCAAGCCACGTTGTAGTCTCCACGGATGTGCTTACTGCTCATGACATCGTAAGCGCCTCCGTAGGCTTTTCGCGTGATTACCGTCAGTTTGGGCACAGTAGCTTCGCAATAGGCGTACAGCAGTTTCGCTCCATGTGCGATGATGGCACCGTGTTCTTGGTCAACACCCGGCAGGAAACCCGGAACGTCTTCAAACGTAACGATCGGTATGTTGAACGCGTCGCAGAAGCGCACGAAACGTGCGCCCTTGATGGAAGACTTGATGTCGAGCACGCCAGCCAAGACGGCGGGTTGGTTGGCGACTATCCCCACGCTATGGCCGCCCAAATGTGCGAAGCCAACCACGATGTTCTGGGCGAAGTTCTCGTGGATTTCGAAGAATTCTTCGTTGTCAACGATCATGCGGATGATCTCCTTCATGTCGTAGGGTCTGCCTGGATCATCCGGTACAATTGTATCGAGTCGTCCATCCATTCGCTGTGGATCGTCATCAGTCTCCGCGTTTGGTGGGTCTTCCATGTTGTTTGAAGGGAGGTAGCTGATCAGCTGGCGGATGAGCGAGAGAGCTTCAGTCTCGTCCTCTGCCATGACGTGACAGACTCCGCTCTTCGTGCTGTGCGCCAACGCTCCGCCTAGATCTTCGAACGTCACCTCTTCGCGCGTTACGGCCTTTACGACATCCGGTCCGGTGATGAACATGTGACTCGAGTTCTTCACCATGAAAATGAAATCTGTCAACGCGGGACTGTAGACAGCACCGCCCGCACAAGGTCCCATGACGGCGCTAATCTGGGGAATCACGCCGGACGCCAAGGTATTTCGCAAGAAGATATCTGCATATGCGCCCAAGCTGACCACGCCCTCTTGAATCCGTGCTCCTCCGGAGTCGTTCAACCCGATTATCGGTGCGCCGTTCTTCATTGCAAGGTCCATCACCTTGCAGACCTTCTCAGCGTGAGCTTCTCCTAGGCTGCCTCCAAACACCGTGAAATCTTGACTGAACACGTACACGCGTCTTCCATCGATCGTGCCCGAGCCCGTGACCACGCTGTCAGACAGCACCTTCTTTTCGCCCATTCCGAAGTCTGTGGTCCGATGTACGACGAACATGTCTAGCTCGTGGAAGGACCCCTTGTCTAGCAACGCCTCAATTCGCTCGCGGGCAGTCATCTTGCCCTTGGCATGATGTGTCTCTATTCTGTCCGCGCCGCCGGCCTGTTGAGCCTGTTTTCTCAGCTGACGCAAGTAGTCGATCCTATGATCAGCTGGCATGTCAGCGTCTATTGATGATAGGGCTAATAAGAGGTGTTTCGCCTGCCCTGATCACACCAGACTGACGGAATCGCCCCAAGCCCAGTGTCCGATGCCTATGCTCCACTTGGCTGTGATGAAAGATTCAAGAACAATGCGCAACAAGAATCATTGGAGCAAGGCACTCGCTGACTGGGGTTCTCGTTGAAGAAGCGCGCCCGTATCGACATTTACGCTGACATTCTTGAGGTTCTCAAGCGACGTCCAGAGGGCGCGCCAGTCACCAGAATCGCCTACGGTGCAGGCCTGCCGCTCGACAGGCTCAAGCCCATGCTCCGGACCCTCTCGAATTATGGCCTGCTCACTGTCCGCGTCTCCGATGACAGTCGACTCTACTCCATAGCGCGGCGAGGTCTCGAGTTCCTCGACGCCTACAGAAGGATGCAGGGATTCATGACGTTCCTTGGAAACGAACAACCATAGTCACATCACGTGATCACATTCTGTGATGTCCATTTGTGATCACGGAACGTGGACTGACCTTTAATTCTGGAAAGCCGAAACGCGCCTACGGTGAAGTGGAAGATGTTTCAACCGAAGATCTTGAAGCGCGACAGTTTCCTGTCGTTCTTCAACCGACTATTGGGGTACTATCATTGGGCCGAAGCCAGAACAGCGATGAAGGCCAACGAGCTTTCGGCGTCAGCATTCACTAACCCAAATGGGTCAGGACTCAGCCCGATCGAGAACACACGGGCGCGAGAGCTGGGTAGAGCATATATCGCGTTGAACAAGTTCAACCGTTGACAGGAAGAAGGGCGCATGCAGAAAGTAACCGTCCCGCGAAAGTCGAGAATGAGCTTAGGCCATGTAGAAAGCGACCTGGAGATCGAACGAGATGCGGTGATCACGCCTGCAGAAGGCGACACAATCACCGTGGGTGGGAGCGTCAAAGCTGAGGGAAACGTAGTGATCGACGGTAACCTCACGGCGGCTGACATTCAAGCAGAAGACGGTGATTTTGAGATACGAGGAGACCTCAAGATCTCAGGAGACGTGTCCATCGGCGACGGAAACCTGCGTGTATCCGGTTCCTTGTCGGCTGAGGATGTGGACATTGACAGAGGACTTGAGGTCGCCCGTGACGTTCGAGTCAGGCAGCTGGACGTTGGCGGTCGAGCGAAGATCGATGGGAATCTGAAGGCCGAGTCTGTCGAAGTTGGTGGCTCGCTTGATGTCGCTGGGACTGCCGAGGTTGAGGATATTGACGTGGGCGGGTCCGTCCACGTTGTGGCACAAGTGAGAGGGAAGAACATCGACGTCGGAGGCTCAGCCGAAATCGGAGGAGGAAAAGTCACCGGCCAAATCGACGTAGGCGGCGCTTTCGTGTCCACAGCGCCGCTGGAATTCAACGAGATAGATGTCGGTGGGGTTGTGAAGCTCAAAGGTGACAGCTCAGGAAGCAAGTTGGACGTAGGCGGCATCGCAAAAGTGGTCGGGAACCTGAGATTCGACGAAATAGATGTCGGCGGCATCATCAAAATCGAAGGAGACGCAGACGGGGGCGACGTAGACGTAGGCGGCGTTCTTGTGGTCAGCGGGAATATGAATCTAAGCGGCCATTTCGAAGTGGGCGGGAAATGCAGAATCGGGGGCACGCTACGCGCCAACGAAATAGAAAGCGGTGGGCGCCTCGAAGCATCGGAAGTGAAAGCGCAAGAGGTCGAAATCGGAGGCTCCATAACGACACAGAAAGGCGTTAGGGCCGATTCCATCACAATCGGAGATCATGGTCACGTCAGAGGACCACTGATCGCAGACATCATCACCATTGGAGAGCGATCAGAGGTCGAAGCACTCTACGGTCAGAGAATCACCTTGGAGAGGCGGAGCAAGGCTACATCGATTTACGGGGCGGACATTGAGGTCGAGTCGCATTGCATCATTCTCGGAAAGGTTCTGTATTCTGGATCAATCGAGACCGAAGAAGAGGTCTCTTTCGCTGTGCGACCCGAGAAAGTGGACTCGCTTCCAGAACCGCCGACTTGACTCTCTCGCATGTTCGTCAATTGTTGAGACTGCTGTTCGCGGAATCTCAAGTTGTTCGCGGTGAATCTCAGACTTGAAGTTGGCGACGTTGGGTGGGCTTTGGAGACATCCAGACTTTCTCAGACTCTGGTTGAGTGAGACGGTCGGTGCTTTCGGCAGACAGGTCACTGGGCTCGCATTGCCAACAGTCGCGATTCTTCTGCTGGGCGCTGGGCCTTTTGAGATGGGAATCCTCGGAGCCCTATCGGTACTGGCTTTTCCGGTTCTGGGGCTACTGGTGGGTGTGTGGGCTGACAGATGGAGACGGCGACCCATCATGGTTGCTGCCAATTTGGGCCGCATGATTGCGCTCGGATCGATTCCGTCGGCATTTGTCTTCGGGGTGCTGCACCTCTACCAGCTCTACGTGGTGGCGGCGATTGTGGGGGTCTTCACAGTGTTCTTCGATGTTGCATACCAGTCCTACCTGCCATCTTTGGTGGATCGAGCTGACCTCGTCGAAGGAAATGCGAAGCTCGAAGTCAGCCAGTCGGGTGCTCAGGTTGCCGGGCCTGCGCTCGCTGGATTTCTGATTCAAGCGATCGGGGCTGCCAAGGCAATCGCGGTCGATGCGGGGGCTTTCCTAACCTCGGCAGTGGTTCTTTTGTCGATTCGAAAGCCAGAGCCGAAGCCATCGCCCAGCTCATCTGACAGCGATCCAAACTTCATCGGGGAGTTGAAGGAGGGAGCGCAGGTCGTTACCAAGAACCCAGTCTTGACGAGAATCGCAGCATGCACAGCCACATCGAATCTCGGAGGCTCCATTGCCTTCACAGTGTTCCTGATCTTCGCCTACAATCAGCTGAAGCTCACGCCAGAGATAGTTGGAATCATCTTCGCGCTGGGAAGCGTGGGTCTCCTGGCTGGTGCCGTCTTGGCGGCAAGAGTTGCTAGAGGCGTTGGGTTGGGATGGGCTCTTGCGGTAGCCACAGTCGTCGGTGGCATAGCTGCTCTGGGTGTTCCTCTGGCGCTCGTCGGTTCGCCCGTTTTGGTCTTAGCCGCACTGCAGGTGCTTGGAGGCTTCTGTCTTCCGATCTACAACATCAATCAAGTCAGCCTCAGGCAAGCGATCACGCCTGACCGACTCCAAGGTCGAATGAATGCTACAATGCGTACGATAGTCTGGGGCACAATACCGGTAGGTTCTCTCATCGGTGGAATTCTCGGGACGCAGATAGGCGTCGTAGCGACAATCACGATCGGCGGTGTGGTATACACGCTGGCAGCGGCTTGGATCCTGCTCGGTCCAGTGATCTCCCTCAAGGAGACGCCAGCCCCAGCATAGATCGTCCGGGTCTCGTGCCGCCCATCTTCGCTTGTGTGCTACTCTTCTCTTTTCTTCGGCTCAGGAATCAGAAGCAGGGTAATCACGAACTGAGGAATGAGAAGCACGAGTAGTGTGAAGAAGGGCAGTTGAGGAGAGACGCCGATGTAGAGCCAGTTCCCGAGTAACATGCCTATGGCCATCGCTATGTAACCCACGAAGTTGGTGAACCCGATTATCTTGCCACGGTTTTCCCTGGCAACAAGATCCGTCTGCATCGCAGAGCCGGCGGACATCCCGAGCAATATCGATACACCGAGCAAGGACATTGAAATCAAGACTTCCGTGAAGTCTCCATACATGAATAGCAGGATGGTTGGGACCTGCAAGACGATTGACAGGAGTAGGGGCTTCCTTCTTCCGGCCCTGTCAACGAGCTTGCCAATTGGGAGTGAGACGGCGAGCATAGAGAGGAAGAGTGGTATGTATGCCATCCACCAGATCGATTCTGGTATGAGTAGCACGTCTCTTGCGTACAAGGCCTGTATGACTTGCACAAGTGCGATGGAAAACATCGAGATTGTCTGCGATGCGAATAGCCAGAACATCGAGCGGGGTACGACTTTCCATGCTGCCCAGCTGTCACGAATGGCCTTCGGGTAAGACGACACAAACTCCTGCGGTCTGATGGGGTCGCCACTAGTCATAGTCTCCTTGAGTCTCAGTCTGAGAAAGGCCGCTGAAAGGTAGAGGGCAGTCACTAGGACGTACACGATCCTCATGCTTGAGACCAAGCCGAATTGCCACAGCAATATGCCGGCAATGAGAGGGCCTGGCGTGGTCACGACGCTGTTGATGAGCATGATGATCGAGAACCCCATGCCCCTACGTTCGGGAGGAATCGAATCGGAGACCATTGCCCAAAGTGCAGGCTGATAGATCAGGCACAGATTCATGAGAACCGCTCCTATCAGGATGAAGTGCCAAGTCGGTGCCAGCGCGTAGAATAGGAAGCACAATGCTAGCGCGAATGTCATCGTGGAGACGAGCCATCGTCGCCCATATCTGTCGGCGAGGTATCCTCCTGGAAACTGCACTGCTGCAAGAGCCATGAAACTGCAGAAGCCTATCAACCCAAGCGCGATGCCTGTTCCTCCGAGCGCCTGCACGTAGTATTGGTAGTTGGGGGTGGGCATCTCGCTGGCTAGATCCATCAGTACCCAACTTAGCACGAGAATGGCATAGTTCCCTTTGATGAATGAGAACTCTTGCCTGAACTTCTTCACTAGTGCCAAGTCTTTCGCCTCGCCAGCGCCGCCGGAATGGCGGCTTCTTCTCCACAGCTCCGGCGCCTCGATTTAGCCTTCTCTAACGGCACCCGAGATGGAGAGCTTCATCATCCTCCCAGAGTGCAGCGATCGCCCCAGGAAGCTCAGGAATAATAGGGTCTGAATCCGCAGAGGGTCTGGGAGTTACGATATGAGTTCCATCCTGATCGAGCATGGGGTCATTGTCACCCTTGATTCTCGCCGGAAGGTGATCCGCGACGGTGCCGTGATGATCGAAGGATCACGAATCATCGAGATTGGCAACA
>Ga0163210_1000139_pt1 | contig 26395 bp, 19 predicted proteins | sample Kivu_220m_FD_113536 | JGI IMG/M metagenome (GOLD analysis project Ga0163210, IMG submission 113536) | Freshwater microbial communities from Lake Kivu, Western Province, Rwanda to study Microbial Dark Matter (Phase II) - Kivu_220m | ecosystem: Environmental > Aquatic > Freshwater > Lake ...
ACATAATATTAATATTAAATATTTATCACTTTATGTTCGTATATTAATTATGTGCGATGCCAATTCCACGAAGCCTTCTCCTGCTTCGTGATCGCTGATATACGCGGCGGTTTTGCGAAGCACCTTGCTTTCAGCGGCGGTTATATCCGGGTTGGGGATCAGAATACTGAGGGGAAACAGTTTAAACAGCGACAGGTCTGTCATGGAATCACCCGCCACCAGCACCTCGTCTTTCCTCACCTTCCCCATATCTATTTTCCCCAGAAGCTTCAGCAGCGTTTTGCCTTTGTCGATGCCCTTCGGCATAAGGTGGAGTATATACGTGGAGTCGAGGAGTTGGACATCTTTTAATCCCTTTTGCAGTTCAGCGGCCGGTATACCGTCGGCCCGGAAGACAACATCGATCAGCCTCTCGCTGTTGTCCTCACGTTCCCGTATGCGGCCCGGATATTTCGCTTTCAACTTCCCCAGCGCCTCGAGCGCAGGCCGGCGGGAATAGCCCAGGTCCACCAGCCCGCTGTCATGCCTCAACCTGGCAACCGCGCCGTTCTCGGAGATAAGCGGGCCTCCGATGCCCAGACCGGCAGCCATCCTGACCAGCATGGGATCGGTGCGGCCGGAAACCAGCCCTATTATAATGCCCAGCTTCTGCAATCCATCGATAACATCCCGGACTGCGAGGCTAAGCTCATCCCCTCCGGTATTTAGCGTGCCGTCCACGTCCGCCATGATGAGCTTGATGCGGCGCGCCGCTGAGGGGGTAATATCGCGGTATGACCGTGCCATTGGCATAACATATTAGCGCAGCTATCACATGCGGTCAAAGCCATGAGCGGCAGCCTGCGAACACCGTCGGCATGCCGGTAATATTGTCAGGGCAGGTTATTATTGCTACTATCAGTAGAACGGGAAACGGTCTATAATACGAAAAACGCCGGGTGCGGCAGGGATTTGTGCCGCCCCGGGAGCAAGCATTGATGCAACCGAGTGTAAAACTAGATAAAGTCACCAAGATTTACCGCATGGACCACACCGAGGTGGTGGCGCTGAGAGAGATATCGCTGGAAGTCTTTCCCGGTGAATTTATCGTGCTGCTCGGCCCCAGCGGCTCGGGAAAAACAACGCTGCTCAATTTGATCGGCGGGCTGGACGTGCCGACCTCCGGGCTGGTGGAGGTCAACGGTATCAACATATCTAAAATGAGCAGGTCGCAGCTTACGGAATACAGGCGGCGCCAGATCGGGTTCATTTTTCAGTTCTTCAACCTGATCCCTACGTTGAATGCCCGCGAAAACGTGGAGTTTGCCGCTGAGCTGGCAAAAAATCCCATGACGCCTGAAGCGCTGCTTACAGAAGTGGGACTGGACCAGCGCATGGACCATTTCCCAGGCGAGCTGTCCGGCGGCGAAAACCAGCGCGTGGCCATTGCGCGGGCACTGGCAACCGACCCCCCTGTTATTCTTTGCGACGAGCCTACCGGCAGCCTCGATTTTGAAACAGGCAAGCGCATCTTCAAGCTGCTGCGCACGCTCAACCAGTCCAGCCACAAGACGGTGATAGTAGTGACGCATAACGCTCCCGTGGGCGCCATAGCGGACCGGTTGATACGCATGAGGGACGGCCGGATAGTGGAAATTACGGCAAACGAGCATCCTCTCGATCCTGATTTGCTGGAATGGTAAAGCTTCCGAGGCTATTTCTGAAATCGCTGCGCGACCTGTGGAAGGGCAGGATTCAGTACGGCGCGGTATCACTGATCATATTCATCGGCATTCTTATCTTCGTCTGCTGCTATGAAGCCTACCTGAACCTGAACTTATCCTATAACGTTTTCTACGACCGCCTGAATATGGCCGATTACTGGATCTCGGTTGACGGCGTCAGCCGCAACGCAGTCAAGGACATGAACGAGATAGCCGGCGTCGACGCTTACGGACGTATAGTGGAAGACCTCTTCATAGATATGGGTGGGGAGAGCGGTGAAAAGGTGGTGGGTCGGGTTATCTCATTGCCGGAGAACGAGATGCCCGGCGTCAACAGGGTGGAGATTGAGGTCGGCAATTATTTCAGCAGGTCATTCGGGCGTGAAATCCTGGTGGAAAGGCATTTTGCCACCTACTACGGCCTCGAGCCGGGCGACTGGCTGACGCTGGAATACGACCAGGTGAAGATGCGCTTCCATATCAGAGGCATCGTAATGAGCCCGGAACATATCTGGATAGTGAAGAGCGCTCAGGAACCCATGCCTACACCCCGCACATTCGGCGTGATTTTCATGCCGCTGAGAAACGCCGAGAAAATATTCAATATGGAAGGCATGATCAACGAGATTACCATGTCCATTGCGCCCGACAAGGACTCCGGGAAGATCATGGACCAGGTTAAAACGATCCTGGAGCGTAACTATATTAAGCGGATGACTTCCAAAGATGACCCGGTTATTTTGCAGAACCGGCGCATAGACATTGTGCAGGGCTTACGCACCGCCTACATGACGGCGAGAAAGGACCTGCCGGTGGTGCAGATACTCAGGCAGGACATGGAGCAGTTCGCCATGCTGGCCTTCCTCTTCCCCATGCTGTTCCTGGCCATGGCCTCCCTTACCATCTATGTCCTGCTCAACCGGCTGGTGGAATCACAGCGTATCCAGATCGGGCTGATGCGCGCCATGGGCTACGGGCAGAATATTATCGTGTTCCACTACCTTGGATTCGCCCTGGTTGTCGGAGTCGTAGGCTCGGTATTAGGGGTAATCGTGGGACATCTCCTGGCCAACAGCCTGACCGAGTTCTATATTGCTCAGTTGAATATACCCATTATTGAGACCGAGGTGCACTGGGGTACCATCCTGGCGGGGATTCTCACCGGCCTTTCCATCCCTCTTATCGCAGGGCTGGTGCCTGCCCTGTCCGCCATCCGCATACAGCCTGCCGAGGCCATGCGGCCCCCGGCGCCGGGAGGCGGTAACAGGCTTGTAATGAAGGCACTGACGTTTGTACTCAAACCGTTTCCCTATTTTATAAAAATGCCTGTGCGCAACATACTGCGCAATTTCAGGCGCAGCCTGTTCATGGCCTCGGGCATAGCCTCTGCTATCATCATGGTGCTGGTGGCCATGTCGTTCGTGGATGCGGTGGATGAGGCATTTGCGCTTCAGTGGAATACGATTGAAAAATATGACGCCCTCATACACCTGCAGGGCGAGGGCGCCGCCTCCAATGTAAGCCTGATCAGCCACCTGGACGGGATTGCCGGGGCCGAGGCGGTGCTGGATATACCGTACCGCATACGTTTCCGGGATAAAAAAATCGATACCAGCATAGAAGGCATACCGGAAAATTCGACCATGCTCCACCTGATTGAGCAGGACAGGACACGCATTGACGTGACCGCCGACGGCATCCTGCTGCCCTATTCCTATAAAGACAAGCTGGGGGCGGAAGTTGGCGATATTCTGAGGCTGGAGCCGCTCACCGGCACACTGGGTGAAACCGATAAGAGGCTGGCGGGATTTGTCTGGTCGTACATAGGGGGCAGGGCATACATGCCGCTGAGGGAGGTTCAGAAGCTGCAGCGCGACTTCGGCGCGGCAAGCGCAATCATGGTCAGGTTCGAGGGTGAGCTGGAGCCGTATACTCTGAAAAGGATCTACAATATGCCGCAGGTTGCCTCCATCGAGATCGTAGCTGATACTAAAAAAATGATCGACGAACAGATGGGATTTTTCTGGGTCATGATCGGGATTATGCTGCTTATGGGCACGGCGCTGGGCGCGGCGATCATTTTTAACGGCGTGATGGTCAATATAACGCAGCGTACCAGGGAGATGGCCGTGATGCGGGCGGTGGGGCTGGGAGACAGGATGCTGGCCTTCATGATCTCGCTGGAAAACATCATAATCGCCGCTATCGGAGTGGTAATAGGCATACCTGCCGGTAAATATATCAGCAACATGTTTTTCCAGGCGATGTCCACCAGCGCCGAGGATGTGATCAGCATGGCGCCGCCGGAGGTATCGATGCGTTCCTATATCATAGCGGTCGTTGCAGCGGTGGTAATCATGCTCATATCGCAGATTCCCCCCATCATGCAGATCATCCATCAGAACCTGGCCACCGTCACCAAGGAATGGAGCGAGTAGGCCTGTCATTATTATCTGAAATAGTCTTTCTATTGTTGCTGTGAGGGCACTGACCGGGAAAGAATTTTATCCCTTACGGAACGGGGCAGGATTCTTGCCAGGACGATTCCCATCTTAAGGTTAAAGGGAAACAGGTATTCTTTAGTTTCCGACTTCAAAGCCTTTAAAATGTGTCTGGATGCTTCATCTAAACTCATCGTAAAGGCTTTCGGCATGCCGGGGTGTTTGTTTCTCTCCGTAATTACAAAGCCGGGACAGATGGTGAGCACCCTGATGTTGAACGGCTTCAAAACAATCCTGGCGGCATCGAGGAAGGTACGACATGCCGCTTTAGCGGCTGAATATTGTCCCTGAGAAGGAAGCCCCAGGAAACCAGCCAGCGAGTTGGTATGGGCGATAACTCCGCCTGAAGCCTGCGTTTTCATTTGCTGCACGAGCGGGCAGAAGAAATTGACCATTGAGTAATAGTTCAGCCGCATGTTTTTCTTGATGTCTTCGGGCGAGGCCGTGGCAATGCTGAGCGAGGGGCCGGCGCCTATATTGAGCAGGGCTATATCTATACGGCCGAAGTGGAGCGCGGCCTCGTTGACTATACCGGCTGCCTGTTGCTCATCTAGAGCATCACCCACCAGGACCAGGGCTTCGCTTCCGTTCTGGCTAATGGTTTCCGCCACTTCCAGCAGCAGTTCCTCCCGCCGCGCAGTGATTACGATGCGGTTATGTTTATGGCTCAGTGCCAGCGCGACGGCTTTACCGATTCCGGATGATGCCCCGGTGATCAGAATTACCTTGTCTTCCAAAGCCATGGCGGAGTCTCCTTAACCGAGAATTTACGTGTGTGCATACAGAGGGCAAAAGTATTATACCAAACAGATTTAGTGACGGTCCGGTTAGTCCGCACCGCTCATTTAGCTTCGTTCTATAGGTTCAGCCGCGATTTGGAATCTCCAGCCAATTGTCCCCATATATTATCCAATTCGCAAGCACATCAATTGTTTTAGAAACTGACTCTCTATTATTTAAGACGCATTGCCAGACCACAGCAGTACGCCACCCAATGGACAATAATTCAGCTATCTTCTCCTTATCTCGCAGGCTTGTGTTTGATATCTTTTGTTCCCAGAATTCCTCTCTACTTCCGGGAAGACGACTTAGTTTACAGCCTGGGTGTCCATGCCAGAAACAACCATGTACAAAAACAGCTGCCTTATATTTGGGAAGAACAATATCAGGGCGACCGGGAAGGGTCAAGACGTTGTTTTTATATCTGAAACCTTTTCGATGGAGGAGCGAACGGACAAGAAGTTCAATCCTGGTTTCCTTCCCACGTACCCGGGACATAGCGCGGCTGCGCTGTTGGTTAGTCATGAAGTCAACCAAAGATTACTCCTTCTTTTTCTTATTCAGCGCTTGACGCCTTAGCCATTCGGATTCATTGAGACCCACTCTAGAAATCTCACGCGCATAATCATTAGATACCCTCTGAGCGTGCGCGGACTTAAGCTCGGCAATCCATCTCAGTTTTCTTGCATCTTCACCAAATGTATTAAATATCCAAAGGTCGCCCTCTTTACTTGCTAAAATGACGTCCTGACCACTACCCGGTTTGAATTCAAACATCTTAGATTCATGTGGTCTAAGACTTAGTCTAAGAGCAATCAACTTACCATCCAATTCCCGTATGATAAAGCCAAAATCGCTTGCGTCCGAATCAGCAGCCTTTATCATGCGTAAGAAGGGGAACATGCGTTTTTTCGATAATCTGACACTATCACACAAAGGTTGAACGCAAAGATAATAGCTTATGTTGCCTCCGCTGCCGTCGGCTAATATACTTCCAAGAGAAAGCATAGGAACAGGATTATCGTAGTGCGAACACATAGACATTAGATAGGCGAACTCACGATCCCATGCGTCACCTGAACTTCCATCCTTAGTCAAAATATCGGTCAATTGGCTCAAGTTAGTTCCATCCGTTTCAGATTTGAGAGGGCTTAGAAATTGTGACCAAGCTTCGTGCTGTTCAGAGGTTATTTCTTTGTCGATACCATTAATGATAAGGTCAAGTATTGCCTCTTTAGCGTCCTTTGAATTAGATATTTTCATTCGTTGATCGAGCTGAGTACTACTAGCGTGATTATCTATCCAGCTATCGATATATTCTTTTGAAACGTATTTAGAAATATTTTGATCGTCAAGCACTGACTGGATTTCCGATACTATCAAAGGTGACATGTGTGACTCAGCTTCCGCTGGAGGTGCCATTAAGGCTCTATGTGAAAGATAGGGAGCGTCAAGTGATGGATTGAACTTACCAATAATACGATGAGTGTTTTTCCGTATGGCGGCCATACTACCTAGCGCAGCATTCGACAATAGACCCATAGTGATTTTGGTAAATTCGGTTATCAGCATAATAGGTAAATCCTTAGCTTTAACTATTCGTTTAGGGTCCGCCCGCTTTGTATCCTCTTTTGCGAACACGCAAATTCTCGTTGCACCTTGGATAAAGGTATAATCATCCTCTTTTAAAAATGTGTCATTCTCTTTCAGCATTTCCTCAATTTTATCTAATATTGTGGTTGGTAACTCTGCCGAATATACTGCAATAAGGCGAATCCTATGATGTGATCTCTCTTTAGCTAATATTTTCGAAATTATCCCCACAGCGTTCAATTCCGGTTCCGTCTTCCCCTGCAGTTGCCAATCGAGGATTACTATATCTGCCCGTTCAGCGGATAGAATAACTTTTTCTTCAAAATCTTCCTTAAGTTTAGGAGCCAAAACAGCACAGACCAAACCTCGCTCTGCAAATACATCGATTAAAACTTTCGCGTCAAGTTCGTGCGCACTATCACTCAAGGTAGACCCATCGGGTGCCGCAGAGCTCTGCTCTTGTTCAAACCCTGGAGTGATAAGCCCAGAATGCGGCTGTACCCGATCATCTTCACGAAAGTAGGCGCAGTCATCTACAACGACAACAGTCTGAAGAAATTGTATGGCGACCTCCCGTGATAATGACTCAAAACTCCTGCTCACCGGTGTCCTCCTTATCTGGCAGCTGAATACGGAAAGTCGCACCGCGCTGTGATATAGCATCATCGAGAGTCAATGTATAACCAATCTTTTTAAGCACCTCTCTCGATATATGGAGACCCATACCGCGCCCGCCTGGTTTCCTCGTAAAGCCTAATTCAAAAATGGCCTCACGATCTCGTTCGGCTATACCGGGTCCGTTATCTGATATGATCAAAGAACTATCATCAGCGTCCAATTTTATTAATCGCGGTTTGGGCTGATCCTGTAACCAAAATAGAGAATTATCAATAAGATTAATAAAGACCGGATATATTGATGAGGGATATTCTACTAGTATCTTCTTTAAGAAAGGCCTGGTCGGTTGTATTGTGACCTCATTATTATGCAAACGTTCGGAAAAAAGACTCTGCAGGAACTTATTAATGTCGCTACCTTGAATCTCAACTTTATTTCGATGCAACCTACGATCTAAGGGACTGAACAGTGTCAAGTAGCCATCCAAGTGATCAAAACTTGTCCTCAGAGTACCATATAATCCTCGTATACCTTGGTTTAAGTCGGCCCAGGCTCCTAGGCTGTCGAGCCCTTTTCTAATAGTTTTTACATTCAAGTTAAATTCATGATTGATGACTTCAATCGCCATACCAAGCTGTGCCAATTGCAGGTCCTTATCAGCTTCTTCTTCCAGAATCAAGGCGCGCTGTTCCAAAGCTTCCATCTGGTCAAATTGACCTGATTTCTCAGTCAGATCAATGGCTTCCAATTGTGCACGGATATATTGGAAAAATTGTTGTTCCCTCTCTTTTACATCCACGATACGTGTTTCCAATTTAATTCTAGTATCGACCACATCCTTATCTTCCATCTGAGAAACATCCATCCGCGCGAATTCTGCGAAGACATCTTTCAAAACGACTTCAATCTCTGCAAGGCTTTGCTGTGTTGCCGCGGTAATCTCATTTTGGACCGTCGTAAGCACTTGACGTGTTTCAGCGCTCTCGTTTCGTGTTACCTTCCTAGTTGTGGAAGAAATCTCGTTGAGAGCACTTTCTACTCTCAGACGACGGTCTAACCCCAGCCGCGCCTTTTGAGCTTCAGTGCTAACTACATCCTCCACAAGCGCAATCGCAGGAGCAAATACTGACTGCTGCAGTTTCCCGAAGGCCTCCATGTAATTTGCCCACTCACGTTCCTGTGCCTGCGATAAACCGACCCCGCGCGGTCGCACTATTTTATACCGTTCCTGCAATTCTGAGAGTTGCTGTCTAGCTATTCCTTCAATTTGGAGGAAACGGTCTGCAGCAATTTTGGGATCATCGATTTTCGTTGCATTTTCCAATTGTTCAGATATCCCCTCTGTTAGCTTTAAAGCCTCATCCTGTGGCTTTCCGGCATCGTATGACAGGAAAAACTGAATCAATTCATCTGATAGTTTTTTCCTCCTTACTGAGACAAGTTGTTCTCTTTTCCTCCTAGCTTGCTCAAGCCGGTCTAGGTTTGCCTTGAATTTAATAAACCGCTCGGAATATGGTGACGATTGGTCACGGAAGAAATCAGCTGCCATTTGAATAAAAAAGTTCTTTAGAATAGATTTAAGTTGTCGATAAGCCCGATTTTCAATAAATCCTTCACGCCCCGCCTTCTCCTTAAGTTGAGCATTGTCTTTTTGATTAATCTCCACCACTCCGAAGATTCTTCTATATGAAAAGTAATAATAAGCTGCACCTTTAGTTCGATTTTTTTCTATATCGATCCAGTCGTAATCCGTGTCTCCATAGGGGAGGATACGGATTCCGTCCTTGTATATATAAAGGCCACCGATTTTATTCATTTTGTTAACTAGGCGTCCCCAGTCTTCCAAAGGTATTGTGGATTGGCTTGCTGCACCTTGCACAGTCGCAACATTGATTTTAAATGGTCCACAATAAGTTGGCCGTCCGCTCCCACCACTCCACGGTATTACATGATCGATATATTCTTCTCCATATATGGATACCTTTCCCCTGAATTGGCCAAAATCGTCGAATTGTCCACGTATATGGTGGTCTGCGTTAGTAAATTCACTTGGCAGGAAAAACTCCCTCTCATTTATGAGATCATCGCATAGATCATTGGTCTTGTGGTCTCTAAAGGCGGCTTTAATTACCGGCTCTTCATGATTGGGCGTCATCGTATTAGTAAAACCCAACAATGCTTTTTGTAGAGGTGCTGCATTGTCAGTATCAGATCCGTCGATATCTGCTTGCAATAATTCAGAAGCCGGAAGTATGATGAAATGAGTCCCATGCTCATCCGCGATTAGACTCGGCGTACCAAGGAATTTATCGATTGCTATCGGATCAACGTTGAACAGTTCCAGATCACGCTCGATACTGTCAATTTCCGCAGTATCCATACTTTTCTTGAGGCGTACTAGATTCTGCTTAAATTCACTTAGCATCTCAGCGATTTCGACTTTTGTAGGTAATTGACTGCCTTTATATACGCGGATTGGTATTTCGATATCATCTAAATTGATACCAGGGCTTTCAAAGATGCCCCAATGTATATATGCTGCAATTATTTCATCGATTCCGTTATCTCTTTTGGCTCTAGTTAGTACCAACAGTTGCGGACCGATACTGGCAATTGCTAACCGCCCGATACCTTTTTCCCCTAGTATAGGCCTTCTTAATTGATCTGGGTCGATGGGAGGAGGTACAATCCCTACTTTCGAATCTAGCTTACTTTCAGTTCCAATAGTAAGCCAGCGTTTTTCAAAGTCTTCGCGTGTCATTCCCAAACCGTCATCACGAAGAACAAACAGACCATTTGACCGGAAGTAGTCAACTTCCACTCGTTTGGCGTATGCGTCATGGGCATTTTTAAAAAGCTCACTGATTGCCGTGGGAATGCCCGCAATCTGTTGGCGCCCAAGCATGTCAATTGTTCGTGCTCGGGTTTTAAACTTAGCCACTAGCCTCTTATCTCTTGATATTTATTTAGATGATGCATAAAATGCCTTCCAAATTGCTCAGCCAAGAGAACTGGGACCGCGTTGCCTATTTGGCGTGCCATGGCATTTAGACTCCCCTCAAAAACGAAGTCGCGAGGAAATGTCTGAAGACAAGCTGCTTCACGTACACTAATTGCTCTATCCTGTTCAGGATGCCCGAAGCGACCGTTAGAGAGACTAATGCAGCGTGTCGTCAGACCGGTTGCAGGAGCATCCCAGCGCATACGTCCATACACATCCGTATGACCTTTATATCCGTTTGAGTGGCAATCAAGCCTTAGGCGTTTTGGCCATAGAGTTCGATCCTGTCCCACCTTGAGAGCCCTGATCCGTTTCAGATTGGTATTGGACAAAGCCGCAGCTCTGTGATTGGGTACTGTATCATTGCATTCGCCAGCTGATATCGGTGGAAGATCTTCAATCCAATCTCGTACTTTTGAGTATTCATGAGTACCTGTTGAGCCATGGGTTTGTGTCGGAAAATCGATCGGGCCAAGCCGACTGGCAATCAGAATAAGACGCTTCCGTATCTGGGGTACGCCATACCGTTGCGAAGCTATGACATCGAATTTGGTATAGTACCCCAGTCTACTAAGAGATTGGGTGAACCTTCCAAACGGCCCCTCTGAGTCGTTGAAACTCTGCAGCCCCGGTACGTTCTCGATAAAGACAAATTCCACATTATAGTACTCAACAAAGCGCAGAAACTCATCAAGTAATGTCTGCCGCTCGTCGTCCGGGCGATGTGTTGTTTTCTGCTTAGTAAATGGCTGGCACGGGGCACATCCTGAGAACAGGATGGGATACCCTGTGCACAAGTCGATAAGATGCTGCAAACTGGAACAACTTGTATTATGGATATCTTCCTGTAAGAAATAGGTCCCAGAAAAATTACGCCTAAAGGTTTTAGCAGCGTCGGGATCGTTATCGAGACCAAGTACGATATCCATTCCTGCGTTTAAGAAGCCCCGACACGTCCCTCCACATCCCGAGAAGAAATCGAAAACCTTAATCGGCAACAAATATCTCATTTTACACAAGCAATATACTTTTCGATCACATGTTACATTCTCCAGCCTCTAAAAGCAATAGTCTCTTACTTGTTTCAGCAAGTGTTATTTGGTGTTATGTCATGGATAAGAGTATGTAGGCAAAATGTCGACAAAACCACATATTATAGATACACGCCTGGAGGGATTCGAACCCATGAACCCCGGTTCCGAAGACCGATGCCCTGATACACTAAGCTACAGGCGGGGTTTAATTAGAAAATAAATATTGTAGCTACCACCATGATATAATCCAATTATATTTTGAGGCAGGAGGCGCAGACGATGATAATACGTAAAGCTGTCGCCGGTGATGAATCCCAATTTATTGAACTGATCAAGCTTTTCCCGGCGGATGCGCCACAGATGGCCGGGTGGGATTTAATGGGCAAAGCCTTTCAGAAAATAATAGATAATCCCGACCTGGGTACAATTATTGCAGCCGATGAAGAGGGCGTTATTCTCGGAGTGATCACGCTGTCATACCCGATGGCAGCACGCTGTGGCGGGATATACTCCTGCATCGAGGAATTCATGGTGAGCGAAAAGGCACGCGGCAAGGGCGTGGGTGGCAAGCTGCTGGAGGCTGCCCTTGAAGAGGCCAGGTTAAAGGGGTGCTTTGAGATACAGGTCAATAATCCCAGTCAGATGGGGTATCCTGTGTACCTTCGCCACGGATTCGAGGATATTGGCAAGCATTTGAAACGGATGCTCAAGTAAACAAGATACGCGCCTGGAGGGATTCGAACCCACGACCCCCGGTTCCGAAGACCGATGCTCTCGTCCGCTGAGCTACAGGCGCACAATTTGCAGAGTCCACTGCTATCGCACATATTCTATCATTTTATACACCACGGTATTACGCAAGAGCCTCATTGAGAAGTCCACGGTATATATGCCAGCGATTCGCTTTCTATTTACGTGTTATTCTCGGCAGTGTTGGAAATATGGGATAATGAACCGCATACTTCATATTAGATACGCGGAATTTTGCATGAGGTGAAGAAATGGCGCAAGCAAAATATTGTCTGTATTGCGGCCGCGAGCTTTCGACACGGAACATCCATGGTAAAGACTATAGAGCTTGCCCTTCGGATGGATGCAATTTTGTCCACTGGGACAACCCGCTCCCTGTAGTTGCCGCGGTTGTTGAACATAATGGAAATGTCCTGCTTGCCCGCAACAAGGCATGGACCTCGAAAATATTTGCATTGATTACAGGATTTCTGGAAAAGGGCGAAACTCCGGAAAATGCAGTTCTACGCGAGGTAAAGGAAGAACTCGGCCTTGATGCCGAACTCAAGGGTATGATCGGCATCTACCCTTACATTGAAAATAACCAGGTCATTATCGCCTACCACGTGTCAGCAAGCGGTGATATCAAGCTGGGAGAGGAACTTGCAGAGGTGATATCCCTGCCGCCGGAAAAAGTGCGTCCCTGGGGATTCGGCGCCGGGCCTGCAGTTAAGGACTGGCTGGACAGGCGTAAACTTTGACACTCCACGCTACGCCGGAGGTACTGCAGATATTGACAGAAATGCCTTTATTTCTCCGGAATCAGCAGATCAGCAGACCCGGATTTTCCCCGCGTCTAATCCTCTAATCAAAATTCTTTCTTTAGTTTATTCTGGAGGTCCTTCGCCTGCTGCATCTTTTTAAGCTCTTCCTCACTTAAAGGCTTGTAGGATACAAGCTCGTTGTTCTTGAGCTCGATAGTGAAAAGGGCGCGGCAACTCCAGCAGCGGTATGGCCCAACATAGCTGGGATCAATCATGGACATGCTGCCCTCAACTTGGCAGTCGGGGCACTTTATCTTCATGAACATTTTTCTACCATCACTTTATTTAATATCCTAAAGTATGTAGCAAATCTTCATGCTTGTAAATACCATGCGGGTGGACAGGCTTTTCAACCTTAGCTTATAATATGAAATCGAACTTGCCCACAGGCCGGAATCATATAAATCCTGTTCATATGTGATATCGCCTGTTTGTTCCATCGATTACCGCGGGCATCAGATTCAATAGACGCATCAAAATAAATGTTTTTGGAGGAATTATGCCAGAAAGAGAAGTAGTCTTTGTCGACGGCGTGAGAACGCCTTTTGGAAGGATGGGAGGTACCATCCGCGATTTCTTCTGTTCACAGCTGGGCGCCATTGCGCTGAAAGGCCTTCTTGAGAAAACCAGGATCGCGGAAAGGGGCGGCGTGGACTGTGTTTTTGCCGGTTCGGCAGCACATTGCTCCCACGCGCTTAACCCTGCCCGCTGGATCACGCTGGCGGCCGGGCTGCCCAAAGAGACGTCAGCTTCCTACGTGGAAATGCAGTGCGGTTCAGCCATTGATTCAATCAACCATGCCGCATGGAAAATCCTTGCCAACCATGCCGATGTAATCATTGCAGGCGGCATGGAATCTTACAGCCAGGCATTTGCCAAATTTCCCATGTCCGTCCAGCCATACAAATTGAAACCGCCTATGCCGGTTGCGGGTGCTTTGTCCCCGGTGGCAGCGGAGTGCATCGGCATGGGGCTGACGGCTGAGAACCTTCAGGTCATGTACAACATCCCCCGTGAAGCATCGGATGAGTTTGCCTATGAGAGCCAGGCAAGGACAAAGATGGCCATGGACAATGATTATTTCAAGGATGAGCTTGTGCCGGTTGTCATTCCGGGAACAAAGAAGACACCCGACATCGTCTTCAATAAAGATGAGCATCCGCGCCCTGAGACCACAATGGAAGGGTTGGCCAAGCTTCCGCCTGTATTTAAACAGGGTGGCACGGTGACGGCGGGCAATTCCTCAGGCCAGAATGACGGAGCGGCATTCGTGCTGATGATGAGTGCGGAAAAGGCGAAGGAACTGGGATATAAACCCATGGCGAAGTGGATTGCCGGCGGAGATGCCGGCTGCGATCCGACTATCATGGGCATCGCCCCGGCCTATGCCATCCCCATGGCTATGAAGCGCGCAGGCTTGAAACTAGCTGATTTCGATCACATGGAGTGCAACGAAGCCTTTGCCGTGCAAAACCTGGCGGTGATTAAAGAACTCGAAAACCAGACCGGTGAAAAAGTGGACCGCAAGAAATGGAACCCGCTGGGAGGCGCCATCTCCTACGGGCATCCTAACGGCGCTTCCGGGACCAGGATCGGCATGTTCACGTTGCGTCACCTGATACGCACCGGCGGGAGATACGGATTCTTCGGCTCCTGCTGCGGCGGCGGATTGGGCGTAGCCACAATCATCGAGAACCTGCAGAGATAATTTACATAGAACTCAAACAGGGATACTGAAGTCACGGCGGCCCCATTTTTCGGCGGACAATGTTTGCCGGAACCTGGGGCCGTTGCTTAATCGGCGTACAACTGAAGCCAATAAGCCTGACGATTTCACGTGCGGCTCTTATCTGCTCGGGTCTTGAATGCTACATAAGAGCAGGGGACAAACACGATACGCGCCTGGAGGGATTCGAGCCCACAACCCACGGTTGCGAAGGCCGATGCTCTGGTCCGCTGAGCTACAGGCGCATGACGATGCAAACTCCCGCTAAACCACCAGGCCGTGAGGGTGCCGATGATTAATCGCTGCTGGTATAATGTGAGAGGCGATAAGAAAATACTTTGAATGTAGAATATGCTTTAATTGCCAGGTACCTTGCTGAATTTAGAATATGACAGAATGGGGGTAGTAAAAATTGTTTAACTTGAAGACCAATTTTTTCATCTTGCTGGCCGGGTTGGTGCTCATCCTGAGTCATTGCTCTACCGCCCCGGTATCGGATATTCCGTCCCGCAACTGGAAAATGAGTGTTGTGACCAATGAAGATTCATCGTGGGCCAAGGGAGCGCATCTGTTCGCTGACCTGGTTAAAGAGCGAAGCGGCGGCCGGATACAGATAACGGTTTATCCCAATGCTGAACTGGCGGGCGGGGACCAGGTAAAAGAGCTGACCATGCTGCAGGACGGCAGTATTAATTTCACCTATCACTCCAATCTGCTTTATTCGAATCTTGACCAGTCGTTTGCCGCTATCTCCATGCCATGGCTGTTCACGGACTATGCACAGGTTGATACGGCCCTATCCGGGTCCGCCGGTAACCTGTTGCTGAAGGAGGCGGAAGATCAGGGTATTGTCGGCCTTGCCTACGGCGAGAATGGTTTCCGCCAGTTGACCAACAGCAGGCTGCCCGTACGTATGCCCGATGACCTGCGCGGTCTGAAAATCCGTATCCCCAATGTTGAGCTTTACAAATCGATTTACAAAGCACTGGGGGCTACCCCGATAACAATGAACTTTGGCGAGGTTTTCGGCGCACTCAAACAGGGGCAGATCGATGGGCAGGAGAACCCTATTGACATTATTGTGTCCTCCAGGCTCTACGAGGTCCAGAATTACATCACCATCTGGAATTACTCCTATGATGCCCTCATTTTAGGTATGAACAAGAAGGACTGGGACGGCTTACCCGGCGCTGCCCGCGAGATCATTAAGCAGGCCGCCGCTGAGGCTTCCAAGCAACAGATACAGTTATCACGCGATGCCGCCCGGACCCAGTTAAGCCTGTTGCGTGAGAAGGGCATGACTGTAACAGAGCTAACGCCCGAACAGGTCAAGGCGTTTCGCGAGGTCACAGATCCTGTGTACGTGGAGTGGTCGGGAAAAATCGAGCCCGAGATTATGAAGTTGAAGGGGAACTAGGATATCTCCAGGGTATAGACCTGGAGAGAAATAAAGCCGTTTACGAAGCCGCGCCCAGTTTTTTAGTTAGTAATTCCCGGATAACCTTTGGATTGGCTTTGCCACCCGAGGCCTGCATCACCTGGCCGATGAGGAAGGCCATGGCTTTACCCTGGCCGCTGCGGACATCAGCCACGGCAGCCGTTTGTGCAGCTAAAACCTTGTCTATCAGCGAATCCAGAGCGGTGGTATCGGAAATTTGCCGGAATCCACGGGCGCTGACGATCGCTTCAGGTGATTCATCGCTGTCAAACATGTGTGTGAGCACCTCGCGCGCCGCATTGGCATTGATCTCCTGCTGCGCAAGCATTTTGAGCAGCACGGCAAAGCGCTCCGCCGTTACCGGGCAACTGCCGAGCTCCAGCTTACGCTCTCTAACGGCCGGCATAAGCTGCGTGATGAGCCAGTGCATGGCCGTGCGCGGCGCTGTGCCCTGCCCGATCAGCGACTCAAAATAGCCGGCGACCTCCGCATCGGAGCTCAAAAACGTTGCTTCCTCACCCGTCACTCCGTGCTGTTTTACAAAGCGCTCGGCCTTTACTGCCGGCATCTCCGGGAGACGCGAACGCATCTTTTCAATCCAGTCTTGCGATAATTCAATGACCGGCACCGAAGGATCCGGAACGCAGGGTCCTTCGAACTTCTGGCGCATGGGAAGCGTGACCTTCTTTTCGGGGTCCCAGAGCCGGGTATGCAGGATCACCGCCTCTCCCCCCTGTACGGCTGCGCCCTGGCGGCTGATTTCATACGCAATGGCGTCGCCTACGTGACGGACTGAATTCATGTTTTTGACTTCCACCTTTGTGTTCATCTGGGCCGTGCCCCGCGGACGTATGGAAATATTGGCATCGACGCGCATCGTGCCATTCTCCATGCTGCACTCGGAGGATCCCACGGAACGCACCTGTGTGCGCAGCGCCTTGAGGAATTCCATGGCCTCGTAGGGTGTGCGGAAATCCGGCTCCGTGACGATTTCCACCAGCGGCACGCCGGCGCGGTTGAAATCCACCAGGCTGATCGGAATCCGCCCTTCCATTTCATGCACGAGCTTGGCTACGTCTTCCTCCATGTGGATGTGATGCAGGCGCAGCCTTTTAGGTTTACCGCCTTCATCAGTAATGTCGATGCCGCCGCCGCGCGAAAGGGGAAGGTGGGCCTGAGATAGCTGGAAGCCTTTGGGCAAATCGGGGTAATAGTAAACCTTCTGGTCGAAGGCGCTTACGGGCTGAAGTTCAGCGCCCAGCCCCAGGCACAGGAGCGATGCTTTTTCCAGCGCATCCCGGCTGAACCGGGGCATGGCGCCGGGAAACCAGAGGCAGACGGGGCAGGTATTGACGTTGGGTTCGTCGCTGGTACGGTTGGGACAATCGCAAAACATTTTGGTTACGCAATTGAGTTCAACGTGGATTTCTAACCCGATAACAGCTTCGAATTCCAAGCTATTTGCCTTCCCTGCGCGTATTCAAAATGTGTTCGCCCAGCGCGAGCAGTTTCGAGTCGCTGAGCCTCGGCCCCGCCAGTTGAAATCCCGGGTGCCCCGCGCCTGGCACCGGCGGCAGGTATAACGCAGGCTGGCCTGTTACATTGGCAAAAAGCGTCGAGGCGAATTGAGCGTATGTGTCGGCAAGCGACGCGGGAGCGTCGGAAGGATTATTATCAACTGCCGGGAAAACCAGGAAGTCCGTCAGCGAAGCGAATCGGTGCATTTCCTTGAGCAGGTGCGCGCGGATGCGGCAGGCGTTTTCAAATGCTTGGTAACGCTCAAACTGAAAATACGCGCCCTGGAACAGGTAGCTTTTCAGCAGCAGGCCGAAGGCAGAGCCGCGCGAGAGCAGGTACATTTCATTCCAGTTTTTGGCGCCCGGCGCACGCTGGCCGTAGCGGACCGAATCATAGCGTCCGGCGCAGGACGAGGCCTCCACGGAGCCGACGATTTGATGGACGAGGGAAAAAAGAGATAAGTCGGGCAGGGACATTTCCTGCAGGTTAAAGCCCGCCTTTTTCAGTTCTTCGACCGATGCGCGGAACGGCTTTTCCTGTCCGGCAGGCAAGTTGCTTTGCGCTTCCTTGATGATGCCGATGGTCGTTTTCCGGGGGTCGATTTTTTGCGGGGAAAAATCAGGGATCTTTTCATCGGGGAGCGAGAAATCCAGCTCATCCGGGCCGGCAATGGCCTTCAGGATATCCCGGATGTTTTTAAGGCTCCCGGAAAGCACGCCGCAGCACTCCATCGAAGGAATCAGGTCGACAAGGCCGAAACGCGATACCAATCCGTAACTGGGTTTGAAACCGCAGACAGCCGCTCGCAGGGCGGCCAGGCGGCTCTCGCCCATATAGTCCAGAACCAGCTCGGCATCGGCGGCCTGCTGTCGAAGCGCTTCACCCGCACTGCTGTCCTGAAGGCCGAAACCGAACTCGCTCATGCGGGTTGAGCCGCACAGGCTGGCTCCGGCCTGGCGCAACCTTTGCACAATAGTGGCGTCTTCCAACGCCTTATAATTGACCAGTGCGTTCGAACCAGCCTCTGTAGGCCAGCCTGCGACCGAGATATTCGGTTGAATCGCAATTTTCAATCCGTTCAACTGGCCTTCGCCCGCTCTGGCGGTATCAGGATTACGGTAGGTAAAAACTGAATCAATCAAGATATATTCCCTTATTCCAGGATGTTGGTGACCTTATAATAATTACCCTTGGTATAAGGCGTGCTCCTGAGCAGCCGGCCTGACTCGGAGAGCGGTGAACGTTTTCCCGCAGTCCCCGGGCGTGTTCTGTTGGAGACAGGGGCTACGCTGTAAGTAGGTTCTTCGTTGCCCGCCTTCTCGGCGGCAAGTGATGCCAGCCCTTCCGACTGCTTGATTGTTTCTTCCATTACCGGGCGCTCCTCCGCTGCCACGCCCATGCGTGAAACCCAAGAAACACGGTCGATCCTGTCCTTCTTTTCGGCCGTTCCGGGCAGTACATCCTGGCCGCCCAGGTTCAAAAGCCCCAGTTCGGCCAGTTGTTCGCGTTTCACCGTGGAGGGTGCGCCGGTCAGGGGACAGGCGGCGCTGCGGTTTTTGGGGAAGGCGATCACCTCACGGATAGACGGCGTCTGCAAGATCATGGAAACAGTGCGGTCCATGCCCAGCGCCAGGCCTCCATGCGGTGGCGCGCCGAAATCGAAAGCCCGCAGGAAGAAGCCGAATTTTTCCTTTGTTTCTTCTTCCGTCAAGCCCAGCGCAGTAAATATTTTGCGCTGCAATTCGCGGTCACTGATGCGGATGCTGCCGCCTCCCAGTTCCTCGCCGTTCATGACCAGATCGTAAGCGCGTGAGCGCAACGTCAGCAGTTCTTCAATATTCTTCGGATCGAAATCAGTGCGGTCCGGCGCTGTGAACGGATGGTGGCTGGAGGTGATGCCCCCTTCCTCTGTAGCTTCAAACAGCGGAAACTCCGTGACCCAGACCGGACAGAAGGTATCAGCGGGAATCAGGCCGAGGCGGTTCGCCAGGTGCAGGCGCAACTGGCCGAGCGCAGATGTAACGACGGCATACGAGGGATCGGCAATCATAATCAGGACATCTCCGTCGGCAACGCCGAACCTTTTACGCAGCTCTTCCAGTTCCTGGCTGCTGAAGAACTGGACGATGTTGGATTCGAGCTTGCCGTGTTCGGCGCGCATCCAGGTCATGCCCTTGGCGCCGAATGACGGCACGATTTCCTTGGCGTATTCATTCTGAAGCACGTTCTTGCTGAGCTTTTCTGACTGGCTTTTGATATTGATACCCTTGATGCAGCCGCCACGCTGCAGAATCTGGCGGAAGATAGAATAATTTGTGTTCGAAAACACGTCCGTCACATCGACGAAGCGCAGGCCGAAACGCAGGTCGGGACGGTCGGAGCCGGTGGTGTCCATCGCCTCGGCATAGGTTATGCGGGGGAAAGGCCGTGAAAGCGTAATGCCGCCCACGGCGAACATCTTTACGGTAAGCTCCTCAATGAGGTTATAGAGAAATTCTTCGTCGATAAAGGATGCTTCGAGGTCGAGTTGGGTGAATTCCGGCTGGCGGTTGGGGCGCAGGTCTTCATCACGGAAGCAGCGCGCCAGTTGGAAGTAGCGTTCAATGCCGCCGATCATGAGCAGTTGTTTGAAGAGCTGTGGCGATTGGGGCAGGGCGTAAAAATTCTGTGGGTGAACGCGGCTGGGAACCAGGTAATCGCGCGCACCTTCAGGCGTGCTCATGGTCAAAACCGGCGTTTCGATTTCCACAAAACCCTTCGAATCAAGAAACTCGCGGACACACTGGAAGATGCGGTGACGTGAGATAAGGTTGCCACGCATGGAAGGGCGGCGGAGGTCCAGGTAGCGGTACTCGAGCCGCAAATCCTCCGCCACGCTGTCGGCGCCTGCGGATGCCGCTCCGGCGACCATGGCTTTTTCAGATATGGCGAAAGGCAGAGCGTCGGATTCGGCAAGCACTGTCAGTTCGCTGACCATGACCTCGATATTTCCCGTCTCGATATTAGGATTTTCCGTGCCCTCAAGCCGTTTTTTGACTTCACCCCTGACCGCAATGCAATATTCGGTGCGCAGGGTGGCTGCCCTCTGACAGACGTCAGCCGGCGCGACTTCCGGGCTGAAAACAATCTGTATGATGCCGCTGCGGTCGCGCAGATGGATGAAGAGCAAGCCGCCGTGGTCGCGGTAGGCGTCAACCCAACCGGCAAGCAGCAACCTTTTGCCGACGTCATTCTGATTAAGTTGCCCGCAAAAGACACGTTGGGAAAAAAGCATGAGACGACCCCTTTATGTTCGAACTATTAAAGAATTACTTTCTGTGGCACAAACCTGTCGGAACCACTCCGGCTTTTCCATAAAAACCCGCATAAGTGTACCATCTTTCAAGCTGGATTTGAAGCATGGGCGGGTATTTTGATAACTTAGGGGCAGACGTCATTCGGCTCTTAAGGGGGTAATCAACTGATATGAAAAAGACACGTTACCTGCTGATTACTACCATACTGGGTGCAGTATCGACTTTGATGATGGCCGGCTGCACCGGGCCGGTGAAAAATGAACAGCAGCTACGTTCCGTCACGGAGGATATGCAGAAGGCCATCCAGGCAAGGCTCTTAGACCTCGATAGCGGTATATCCGCTGCTGCCGACAAAATAGCAGTGAGCGGGTTGCAGGGTGAGGAAACGAGGGCAATATTGAACGGATTGTGCGGTAAATATCCCTTCCTGATGGAGTGTGCATCTGCCGATACAACGGGTAAGTTGATCACCGTAGCGCCTGAGGAATACCGCCGTTACGAAGGGACAGATACCGCCACTACGGATGCCTCGAAAAAATACTTTGCAGATTTCGTTGCGAAGAGGAAGCCTATGCTGAGTAATATCTTTAAGACGGTGGAGGGACCCGATGCTGTGGTCCTGGTCCGGCCGGTAGTCACGGGAGAAGGTGAAATGCTTGGTGTGGTCAGCGTCCTTATTAAACCCGAGAAGCTGGTGGGAGATATCATCGGTCCGATTGCAGAAAGAAGCGCCATAAAAGTGAATGTCGCGCAGACCGACGCGCTGGTGATCTACTGCTCCAACGGTGCGGAGACCGGCAAGAACCTGCTGACCGACCCGCGCTACAAGGCTTACCCCGAGCTGATAGCTATGGGTGAGAAGCTAGTCGTACAAAAGACAGGCACGGCAGAATATACTTATATCAGCGATGCAACCAGGAAACCTGTGACAAAGACAGTATACTGGGTAACCGTCGGGTTGCACGGCACCGAATGGCGTCTGGCCTCAATCACCGAGCTGGTGGAGTGAGGCCGGCTGATGCGACCTTATTTGCGTGGTATGCCGGAATGGTAGCGCTGAAGGGATTTTACGGCGGGTTTTCCCTGACAATAGGCGGCTATGCCTTTAGCGGCAGCCACGGCGGCAGTTAGCGTTGTTATATAGGGTATCTTGTACTTAATAGCTGCTTTGCGTATATACGAGTCGTCATACTTGCTCAGTTTTCCCTCGGGAGTGTTTATCACCAACTGGATCTCCATTTTGGCAATTGCCTCCGTGATATTAGGCCTTCCCTCGTGCTCTTTCAGTATGGGTATCGAAGGTATTCCCCGGCTGGCCAGGTAGGCATGTGTGCCTGCCGTAGCCCTGATCTTAAATCCGAGGGCATTGAACTGCCGGGCTACTTCTCCTGCAGTGAGCTTATCCCGATATGCAACGGTGATCAGCACCGTACCGTTGGTCGGAAGCGGCGCCACCGCCTCCTGTGCTTTCCAGTAGGCCAGGCCGAATGAATCAGCAATTCCCAGCACTTCGCCTGTCGACTGCATCTCCGGCCTGAGCAGCGGATCGACTTCGGGGAACATATTAAAGGGAAAGACCGATTCCTTTACGCCGTAATGCGGTATTGCTTGTTTTTTCAGGTTCAGGTCACTGATTTTCTTGCCCAGCATAAGCTGCGTAGCCAGGCCGGCCATATTGATGTTACACACCTTTGAAACCACCGGCACCGTCCGTGAGGCGCGTGGGTTCGCCTCAAGCACGTAAACCCTGTCCTGGAAGATGGCGTATTGAACATTCATGACGCCAACTACGCGAAGCTCAATGGCGATGCGCCGCGTGTACTCTTCAATGGTATCGATGTGTTTCCGGGGTATGCTTACCGGGGGGATGACACAGGCAGCGTCACCGGAATGAACGCCGGCATATTCGATATGCTCCATCACGGCCGGGATGAAGGTGCTTTCACCATCGGACAGGGCGTCAGCCTCGGTTTCAATCGCATTTTCCAGATAGCGCTCGATGAGAATGGGGCGGTCGGGCGTTATTTTTATGGCAGCGTCAACGTACAGCCTGAGCTCTTCCTCGTCATGGACTATCTCCATGCCCCTGCCACCGATGACGTACGACGGACGAACTATCAGAGGATACCCGATCTTGTTGGCTAAAACCAGCGCTTCATTATGGCTGCTGGCGGTGCCCGACTCAGGCATGGGAATATTATATTTCTTCATCATCTGTTTGAAACGCCCCCGGTCGGAGGCAATATCTATCGAGTTTACCGGTGTACCGAGAATGGTCACGCCGGCCTTTTCAAGCTCCGCCGCTATATTGAGAGGTGTCTGGCCGCCGAACTGGACAATTACACCGATGGGCTTTTCTTTTTGACAGATATTCAAAACGTCTTCCGTGGTCAGGGGCTCGAAGAAAAGCTTATCGGACGTATCGTAATCCGTGGACACGGTTTCCGGATTGCAGTTGATCATGATGGTTTCATATCCCTCATCACGCAGGGCAAACGTGGCATGAACGCAGCAATAATCGAACTCTATCCCCTGGCCGATGCGTATAGGTCCGCTGCCGATAACCACAACCTTCTTTCGGTCTGTAGGATTTGTCTCGTCCTCCTGCTCGTAAGTGCTGTAAAAATAAGGCGTGGTGGCATCAAATTCCGCAGCGCAGGTATCAACTATTTTATATACAGGCTGTATTTGCCAGTTCGAGCGCATTTCCCTCACTTGCATTTGATGCTTGTTTATAAGTACGCCTATCTGCTCGTCGGAGAAACCGAGCCGCTTTGCCTGCAGCATCATCGCGGCGGTCAAAGGCTGGGTGCGCAGTGATTTTTCCATATCGATAATATTCTGCAGCTTGGTGGTGAACCAGGGGTCGATCCCCGTGCGCTCCTTGATTGCCTCAGGAGTTATGCCGTTTCTCAGCGCGGCCATAACCGCCCACAACCTGAGGTCATTGGGCTCCAGGGGATAGGAAGCGATGTCGGCGGCGGGTTTCCACCTGCCATCTTCCCAGAGCAGCGATCGACGGGACGATTCCAGCGACCGGACCGCCTTCTGAAGCGCGCCCTCGAAGCACCTGTCAATGGCCATGACCTCGCCGGTGGCTTTCATCTGTGTGCCGATAGTACGGTTGCTGGAACGGAATTTCTCAAACGGCCAGTGCGGGATTTTCACAACCACATAGTCCAGGGCAGGTTCAAAGGAAGCCATGGTTTTCCCGGTTATCTGGTTGGGTATCTGGTCGAGGGTTTTGCCCACGGCTATCTTGGCCGCAATGCGGGCAATGGGATAGCCGGCAGCCTTGCTGGCCAGAGCGGAACTGCGGCTTACGCGAGGGTTAACCTCAATTACGAAATAGCGGTCGCTTTTGGGATCAAGCGAAAACTGTATATTGCAACCGCCCTCAATCCCCAGCGCGCGGATGATCTTGAGGCTGGCGGTTCTCAGCATCTGGTACTGTTTATTGGTGAGGGTCTGGCTGGGAACAACGACAATGCTGTCGCCGGTATGCACACCCATCGGGTCAAAATTCTCCATGTTGCACACGGTGATGCAATTGTCGGCGGCATCGCGCATCACCTCGTACTCTATTTCCTTCCAGCCGCCCACCCATTGTTCCAGCAGCACCAGGTGTATGGGGCTGATCGCCAGACTGTGCGCGACCATTGCCTCGAATTCCTCCCAGGCATAAGCCACCCCGCCACCGATGCCCCCGAGCGTGAAAGAAGGGCGTATTATGAGAGGCAGCCCCATTTTCCCGGCTGCCTGCCTGGCCTCATCCAAAGTAGTAACGCTGGCGCTCTCCAGCACCGGTTCCCCTATGCTGATCAGAAGCTGTTTAAACAGTTCACGGTTGGACGCGTTTTTTATCGTCTGTATCGGCGTGCCCAGTGAAGTCACATTGTATTTATCGAGCACGCCGGCTTCGGACAGCTCATAGGCAAGTGTCAATCCGGTCTGACCGCCAAGCGTGGGCAATAAGCTGTCGGGACGTTCCTGCTCAATGATATGTGTCAGCGTCCCAACGTTGAGCGGCTCGATGTAGACGACGTCTGCTATACCAGGGTCCGTCATTATAGTCGCCGGGTTCGAATTGACCAGTATGGAGGTGACGCCCTCCTCCCGCATCGACTTGCATGCCTGCGCACCGGCATAGTCGAACTCGGCCGCCTGTCCAATGACAATGGGACCCGAACCTATGATCAGTACTTTAGATACTTTCAATACTTACATTCACCTGCATATTGCTGAACCTAAATGCTGCTCATTTGCAGCACAGGAGAGTCTATTAAACATCTGCTGTATTTATCATCTCCAGAAACTTGTTGAAAAGGTAGGCATTATCGCAGGGGCCGGGGGAAGCTTCGGCATGATACTGGATGGCAAATATGGGCAGCTCTTTATGCCGCAGGCCTTCAACTGTGCCGTCATTCAAATTTACATGCGTGACTTCCAGGCTGTCGCCGAGAGTATCCGGATCAACTGCGTAGCCATGGTTTTGAGATGTGATGTAGATCCTGCCGGTAGCTAATTCTCGGACAGGGTGGTTGCCGCCGCGGTGTCCGAACTTCAATTTAAAAGTCCTGGCGCCGAAGCTGCGGGCGATAAGCTGATTACCCAGGCAGATGCCCATAATCGGGCTTTTGCCGATTAGCTGCCTGATTGTGGTCACCACGTAATCCAGTAACTCGGGATTTCCCGGTCCGGGAGAGAGAAGAATGCCGTCCGGTTGCAGAGCAAGGATTTCATCGGCTGACATGGTGCAGGGGACTGCGGTCGTATCACAACCCAGCCGGTTCAACATACGCAGGATGTTATATTTCAAACCGCAGTCCAGGGCAACGATATGATAGGACGCTTTCCCTTCCGCATGCCGGCGGTAGGCGGCGCCGGCAGTTACCTGTCCGACGAAATCTATTGAGCCATAATTGGGCAGGTTTTTTAACGCTTCCAGAGCCTGCTGTGGAGTCCTATTGGAGGTTATCATTCCCATCATTACTCCGCTTGAGCGAAGCCGGCGGGTAATAGCACGGGTATCCACCCCGTATATTCCGGGGATGCTGTTTTGTGCAAGATACTGGTGAACCGTTTCCCGGCTTTGATAATGACTTGGCGCAAGACATTGCTCTCTAACAACAAAACCCTGAACCTGTATCTTTGCCGATTCGATATCACTCTCATTTATGCCGTAATTACCGATAAGAGGATAGGTTGGTACCAGAATCTGTCCGGCATACGAGGGGTCAGTCAGCATTTCCTGGTAGCCAACCATGCTGGTGCAAAAGACAACCTCACCAAAGGCGTCAATTTCAGCGCCGAAACAGTAGCCATGATAAATTGAGCCGTCTTCCAGCACCAGAATTGCTTCTTTATCCATTGTTTCTATAAGCTCTTATTTTTTATACAGAGGCTTTCACAATTACATCTCTTCCTGATCGTGTATTCCTCCGCGCTTTTGCATGCGCCAGACGGGGTAATCCAAGCAAATGCGCTCTGCAGCCTGATTCTTTTTACAGCACAGGCAGATATTTTTTGATCTCGTACTCGGTGACCTGGATCCTGTACTGGTTGTACTCCACCTTCTTGTTCTTGATGAACGCGTTGAACAGGTGGTCTCCCAGCGCATTTTTGACCAGGGCG
>Ga0163210_1000141_pt1 | contig 26348 bp, 16 predicted proteins | sample Kivu_220m_FD_113536 | JGI IMG/M metagenome (GOLD analysis project Ga0163210, IMG submission 113536) | Freshwater microbial communities from Lake Kivu, Western Province, Rwanda to study Microbial Dark Matter (Phase II) - Kivu_220m | ecosystem: Environmental > Aquatic > Freshwater > Lake ...
CCTTACCCCTAAAGCCCTGAATTGTTTTTCAAAAAAGATATTTCAAAAAATAATTGCCTAAATATAGGTTGTCAGTGGCTTTGTTAAAGATTGATATAGTGGGGAGGTATGTCAAATGAAAATTACGCATGATACGCAAAAATCCATATTTGATTTGGCTAAACTGATCCTTAATGACAGAAATCGCACAGAAATTGAGTCGTACTGGCCACTACCTCGCTCTGGCAAAATTCCGGCTGATGTGAGATGCGTCGGTGTTGACGAAGATTTCCTTTTTATCAAAAGTAAGGAAGGCAATGCCCTTTATAGGCACTGTTTGTCACTCCTTAGTGATGAGACCTCACTTGTGCACATATCTTTCTCAGAACTTGACAAAGAGTTGTGGCATTTCTATTGTGAAATATATTGTGATTCCGCCAAGTTCACAAATGATTCTGAAATTAAATCTGCTGTAAATGGTCTAATAAAGCGCCTAAATAAACCGCTGATAGAGTATGAAGTACTTATTTCACTTGATAAGCATCTCCAGCTCAATGCCCGTTCTATAGAGTTAGCAGGAGTCAGATTTGTACAGATGAGCGAGTCGTGTATATTGGACTGGGGTATCCGTAAGGATGCAAGTATTTGGCATAAGCACTTCTACGAGGCCGTTGTTGGACATTCCGTCGCGATGGTATTTGAGCGTTGTTACGGCTCGGATAAAGCTGTTGAAAATGCAAAGATAAAACTCAATCTGGCGCTTGATGCATTACGCGTCGCTTTATTCATGGATCATGATCAGCGTATAGTGGACTGGCGTATACATGATCAGCAGGTATTATTCCGCATCGGCGAAGAAATCGCAGTTAGGGAAAAAGGAAATTCTACAGAAGCGTCATTGAAGTTTCATTCTGGATTTCGTAGTTGGGAGTTTAAAATCGATGGCGTCTATCTGAATCAAATCGTTGAATCTAAACGAGTTATTGATTTGCTGTTCGCTCCCGTTACTACTCGAAGCAAAATATATGGGCGAATGCGTAGGGCTTTACAATGGATTGGCGGAAGCGCTACTAGAGAAGGATTTGATGATAAGGTCGTTGACATATGTACCGGACTTGAAACACTACTGACTACCCAACAAGATGGGATGAAAGGGAAGGCTATTTCGCTCCGAACTATGTTGCTATACTCTCGCTTGGATATGCAACCTCGTTTTAATCCGGTTACATTGCTTCGCCTCTATCAGAAGAGGTCATGGGTTATTCATGGCTCTTATAAGGATATATGTTCGGATTACGATTATAAATTGGGTCAAGTGATAGCCATCGATATACTTAAGAACGTACTCGCCTATATTCGCGCACATAATATCACCCAGCACGCCGCTTTCATTAAAGACCTGGAGTCGGACTCTATTCTGGTTAAGCATTATAAGGAAGTGGTCGATGATGCTTCCAAACTGCTTAAGAAATCGTTTACAAGAGGCACCTCATAAATAACAGGTGATTTTATTTATCCTATATGCCATCATTATTGAATCATCATTTTGCTAATATTTTGCCAATACCCTACTAATAAGCCGTCTCTATTAAAAAACCATAATAGCTTCAAAATCATCATCGGCAAATAGATCAATATTTATCGTTTTCTATCTAAAACCAGCCAACGATATGCAATCCTCGTCATTCCTAAACAGCTGGTCGTCAGTTCGACTCTGACCGCTGGCTCCACAGCCCTGTAAATGATCAGATGCCGTATCATGCTAACTGATATTAACAGGTTTCTTTCACCGGCATGGTCGTGCACTCCTGCTGCAGCAGCTTTTCAACAGTGTCCTGGATTAATTTGTAATGGTGGGCTGCCGGGCTGTTCTTCGAATTGTTCATGATGCTTCCTTTCCTTTGCCCGGGGTCTCCCCAGGGGTGGCCGTTTACAGTGTAATATTCATCTGAGTCGCCAAGCATATGTCCAAATTCATGGCGTACATCTATTGTGTCTTTCGATAGCCAGTGCCTCATATCCGTGGTTCCTTGACAATCGACATGAACACTATAGTGTGATTCCTTGTCGGCGAACTGCAGATCGGTTACAATCTGAAAATCTCCCGAATTACAGCAGAGCTTAAAAATGTTGCTCCATGCATTTTCTATGGCCTTTTCCCAGGCGTCCCGGCAGCTGTTGGAGACCTCACCGATCAACCTGACACGTACGGTAACCGTTACCAGCTTATGTGTCTTATCAATTATTACATGAAATCTTACAATCCACTCAGAAACGCGGTTGTAATTTGTATTTCCATCCGCATTGGACGTGATCTGCCGTCGCCACTTATCCACCTCCCCTTCTATTACTGCCCCGCCTTCACGGATTACCGGTAATGTGGCCGTCAAATCCGCTGATCTAACTGCAGCGGTTTGCTCCGTTTCACCTATTGAGAATTTGAGCCAGTCGCTCTGCAGAAGTTTGTCCCTGAAACCCTCCAATGCGGGATGTACTGAAGCGTAACGGACCCGGTAGTTTCCTGCTGTGAGGCTTCTGTCCAGGAAACCGACATAGCTGACCTGCACTGATTTTCCCGGCGCAATAGTTTTTCTCCGCCTCAGGTCTTTATAACTGGGAATCGGTGGCGGAGCCATAAACACTCGGCTCCCCCCGCTGTCCTCAACCTCCAGCACAAGGGTTGGATAGCTTACCCGAGCAAGAGCTATGATAATCGGCCGGGAGCTTTGGTTTGCGAATGTTGCCTCAAGGCAAAATTCCTCAGGTACTACTTCCACGGTCACCGGTGCCCAAAGAGTAACCTCCAACCCTGCCATGTCAATCCCCCCCCTTATCCCCGAAAGCGTTAACCCGCTTTTTTGTGCTTGGCCTTTTCTTCGAATTGTTTGATGATATTGGAAAAGCGTTCCGCTTCTTCGTTACGGCCCAGCTCTTTAAGGGCAATGACGGTGAGTGTCAATACCCAGGTATCGTCAGGATATTCCCGCAGCAGGTCGTTAAACAGGATCAATGCCTGTTCGTACTGTCCGTATTCCATAAATGCTTCGGCTTTTTTCAGGTTTAGTGCGGACCCCTGGGGGATTTTACCTTTTATCTCTTCCAATATGCCGGAGGCAAGTTCGCTGCAGATCAGGTATTTGTGTATCAGGGCCGGCACCTCATAACCTTCCAGCGAAGGGTTCTGGAGGCATTCATCCAGGACATGGTTGAAGGCTTCCATAGCTTCCTCCGGGTGACCCAGCCGTCTCAGCAATATCGCCCTTCTATACCAGTGAAGGTCCCGTGCCTGACGCTGCCTGGAGATATGATCCCAGGCCGCCAGCGCGGCATCATATTTTTGTATTTTTTCCAGGGTCTGCGCCCTCCTGATCAGGGCGGATTCTTCGTAAGGTTTGAGCTCCAGGGCTTTTTCGTAGGCGTCGAGGGCTTCATCCAGCCTGTTGAGATCAGCCAGCACATCACCTTTTTTTAACCACACATCGCAGTTTTGCGGGCTGCAGGCCGCGGCCCGGTCTATACTGGCCAGGCTTTCCTCCTTCTTCCCCGCCGCTTCAAGCGCCCTTGCCCTGCCCAGGTGGGCGTCAATCGATGCGGCATTGTATTTTATGGCCGTGTTGAATTGCTTGAGGGCTTCTTCGTATTCCCCTCTATTTTCATGCTCACAGCCCCGCTGATGCCAGAACTCGGCAAATGAGGGATCGCAGATAAGGGCGTTTTCTGCGGCTGAGCTTGCTTCTTCGCCCCTGCCAATAAGATCGCTGACCATATGTTTATAGTGCCAGACCAGTGCCAGGTAGGTCCTGTAGGGCAGTTCGCTGCTCGGGGAGGAAAATACAGCCTGGAAAGCATCAATTTCCACTATCCTGGCTTTATCATAATCAGCAAGCAGGAGCTGGTCTCTGAGCTTCAGGGCATCTTCAAAGGCCTGATAAGCTTTCTGGGAAATGTCAACGTTGAACAACGTCTCCCCACGCTTCGCCGCCTTTTCAACTGCCTCAGGATCATCAGGGATATGCTTATTCTTGGGCATTGCTTCTCCTCTACGCATTCACTCCGGTCTTCCGCTTTAAATTCATATTGATTATATACCATAATGTCAATTTGATGTTCACATCTTGTATCGATACCGGCGGCTGCAGTTTTGAAATTTCAGGGTATATCAGGCAAAATGACGCTGAAAAGGGGGTGTGTAAATGGCTGAATATGTGCAGAGGGAATTGCTCCAGGCGCCCGACAGCCTGGTAACCAACGGCAAAATCAATTTCGGTACCTTCAGAAACCAGTTCCGCAGGATAAATTACCTGGACGCCGATAAGCCTCTCGGTTTTCCCCTGCCCGGGCCGCTGCTAAGCGCGAGGCTGAAGGAGTGGCAGGCGTTTCAACTGGGCGACAACCGGTGGTTCATGCTGGCGGTGCTTTATAATGCCAAGGTTTCGGCGCTGGCCCAGTTCATAGTCTACGATAAAGAAAACAAGAAAAAATATGCCTTTGAAAAGATATTGCCGTCCTGGCAGGTCAAAGTGCCGAATTCCATCTGGAACTCGAGCCAGTCCTACAAAGACCATGAATGCATGGTCGAGATAATCAGCCTGCTGGAAAAAGGGCGCTTTTATATAAATATTAAGCTTCGCGATCAGAAGAACCTGCCCGACATCGAGGCGCATTTCGAGCTGTTTCACGATGCAGGGGAAGTTGAACCTATGGTTGTATCCATTCCTTTTGGCCGGAACAGAGGAATGTATTCCCATAAATGCCTCATGCCGATGCAGGGCGCCCTGTCCCTGGGAGATGAGAAGATCGATTTTGCGCGCCGGGAAAGTTTTGCCTTTGTCGATGACCACAAAGGATTTTATCCCTACGTGATGAAATATGACTGGGCCACGGCTGCCGGCTTCGATGATAGAGGACAGCTGAGCGGATTTAACCTGACGGATAACCAGTCGCTGGATGCTGAGAAATACAATGAAAACTGCCTGTGGATTAACGGCAAGCTGCATTTACTGCCGCCGGTAAAGTTTTCACGCCCCGGCGGAGTAGAAGGTGAATGGCTGATACGTGATAATTACGGCATGGTCGACTTAACGTTTAAACCCGTATCCATGGGGATCATTAATATGAACCTGCTTTTTTTAAGGGTTGATTACAAAGGGCCTTTCGGTTACTGCAACGGATTCATCAGGGATAGCGCAGGAAATAAAGCTCTTATAAATCAATATTTCGGTATGGGTGAAGATAAGTATATCCGCGGGTAGTCAAGCCCGCATGAGAGGGGTGTGATGGTGACCGATTATCAAGCGATTATTCAGGACCTGGTTGACAGCTACGGCGGGTGGTTTTTGGATGAAGAGCGGCTGCAGGACGGCATGATGACCAACCATCTCTATCCTTACAACCACCTGTTTTCTCCCATCCAGGTCAACAGTGTCAAGATGAAAAACCGCATCGTCATGGGACCCATGGGGAACGTCTGCATGTGTGACGAGACCGGCCGGCCGAACAACAAGATGATCCAGTATTTCACCGAGCGCGCCAGGGGCGGCGCCGGGCTGATAACATCCGGATTGGTGCCCGTCGATTTCAACGTGGAAGCCTCTTTAACCGAGCCTGGCGACCTCACCATCCTGCCGCGCATCGACCGCTCGCGCACGGTCTATCCGGGCTGGAGGATACTGGCGGAGAGCATACATGCTTACGGCGCCAGGTTTTTCATACAGCTCACACCGGGATTGGGCCGGGTGAGCTCACCGGAATGCCTGATCAAGAAATTCCGGCTTCCCGTCTCCGCGTCATGGAATCCCAATTTTTATATTCCCCAGATACCCTGCCGGCCTCTGCGCGACGGCGAGTGCCTGAAGATCATTAAAAATGCGGGGCAGGCCGCCGCCGATGCCAGAGCTCTGCTCATCGATGGTGTATACCTGCACGGGCACGAGGGCTACCTGCTTGAGCAGATGACCAACCGCGCTTTCAACAGGCGCAGACTGGGCCGCTTTGCAGACTGGCAGGCGTTCGGCATCGAGCTGGTCAAACATATCAGGCAGCGCTGCGGAGATGATTACCCCATAATGTACCGCATCGACCTTTCCCTGGCTTTGAACGAGACATACGGCAAACGCATGGCGGAGGTCAGCTCACTGAAGAAATTTTCCCGGGAAAGGACCGTGGAAATGACCCTGGACTATATGGTTAATCTGGTACGGGCGGGAGTGGATATCTTCGATGTGGACCTGGGCTGCTACGATAACTGGTGGCTGCCGCATCCGCCCACGCCGATGCCGCCGGGATGTTATCTGCCTGTAGCCAAAATAGTCAAGGATTATTTGAATGAACGGAACATAAGATCGAACGCCGGGTTACCCGTGCCCGTGGTGGGTGTAGGCAAGCTGGGATACCCCGACCTGGCGGAGCGCGCGCTGCATGAGGGTTTCTGCGATATGGTGATGCTGGCGCGGCCGCTGCTGGCAGATCCTGAGTGGCCTAACAAGGCGTACGCCGGTCGTGTTAATGAAATCAGGCCGTGTATCGGCGACCAGGAAGCCTGCCTTAATGAGTTTATCCATGGGGGGCACACTCAATGCGCGGTTAATCCGCGCACGGGATTCGAAGATGTGCTGTGCCATGATCCCGCCACGGCCAGTAAATTGAAAAAAATAGCTGTGGTCGGCGCCGGCCCGGCGGGAATATTGTGCGCCTGCACTGCTGCGCGCAGAGGACACTATGTAAGCCTGTTTGAAAAACTGGATGAGGTGGGAGGTGAACTGGTACCCGGCTCCGTGCCTGAATTCAAATACGATGTGGCCAACTACCTGCGTTATTTAAAAAACACACTCAGTGAGGCATCACGCAGCTACGAACTGGCGGTGCATCTGGAAGTGTCCGCTACTATCGACCTGCTCAAGGGGGGAGGATTTGACGCCATTGTAACCTGCACCGGCGGCAGGCCGGTATCACCGGCTGTGGAAGGCATAGAGCAGCCCCACGTGGTGCAGGCGGTGGACCTGCTGCGTGATACTGCTCTGGCAGATGGGGCGCAGAAGGTGGTTGTGATCGGCGGCGGAACAGTGGGCTGTGAAGTAGCGTACATGCTTTCCTGTGAACTGGGGAAGCAGGTAACTGTAGTGGAGATGCTGCCCCACCTGATGAAGGATGTCTGTACGGCGAGCCGCGGGCACCTGATACATTATATGGAGAAATCCGGAGTGCAGTTGCTGAATTGCACCTGGCTGAAAAGCGTGGGTAATAACAGCGTCATGCTGGCAAGGAATATCTCGCCAACTGTACCCGATCCCTATAACACCTGGTCGCCGGTGTTGCCGGAAAACATTCCCAACCCGCTGGCGAAGAAAATCAAAGTTTCCGTTAAAGAAATCGAAGAAGGGGCTGATCTCATAGTGCTGGCCGTGGGGTTTAAACCGGATGACAGCCTGTATGAAGCCTGCCTCAGGGAACACGTAGCGCCTGAGATACGCAACATCGGCGATTCTTTCAGCGTGGGGCGTGTTTTTGAGGCAACCAAGGCCGGTTATGCCACAGGTATATCAATATAGCTCGTGAGAATATATTGAAAGGCTGGCATTATTTCAGCGCTCGCTGAGGACCTGATCCACCTGGTGCCTGAGTTTTGAAATGTCGAAGGGCTTATTAATGAAGGGGGCGCCGGTCGTTTCCAGAAACTCCTTGGTGTCGATGCCCATGACATCACCTGTCATAAAGACCACCCTGTTGGCCAGCGAGCGGGCGATCTTCTCAAGCTGCCTGTAAAACTCTATACCGCTGATGCCGGGCATTTTTATATCCAGCAGTATCAGGCTGTAGCGTTTTTTCTGTATCATCTCCAGCGCCGCGGCTGCATTGTCCACCGTTTCCACGTCGTGTCCTTCCCCGCTGAGTACACGGCTGAGGAACTGCAGGATAACCTGCTCGTCATCGACAACCAGTATCCTGGCCTTGCCCGTGTCCCTTTTGTCACCCTCTTCCTCGGCGGGTTCATCGCCGGCCGTCGCCTTGGAAATTACAGGGAGCTCTACGACGAAGGTGGAACCATTGCCCGGCCTGCTCTGCGCATAGATATGCCCGTTATGCTCCGAAACAATGCCGTGACAGATGCTGAGGCCGAGTCCCGTGCCCTGGCCGACATCCCTGGTGGTGAAAAAAGGGTCGAATATTTTTTCAATGTTCTCCGGCTCTATGCCCGGGCCGTCATCTTTGAAATAGACGGTGATAAAATCATTGACCAGCCGGGTTGTGATCTCGAGGGTACCCTTGTTGTGCGCCAGCTTCATCTCGGTTTCGGCGTTGGCAATCAGGTTGAGGAACACCTGCTGTATCTGCCCCCTGTCCGCCAGCGTGACCGGCAAGGCAGGGTCCAACCTGGTGGTTACTTCGATATTGCTTGTTTTCAGATGATAGTTACGTAATAAAAGGGTGTTTTGTATGATGTCGTTGATATCTACAATAGTGCGCTCCGGCTTCTGCTGGCGCGCGAACGCCAGCAGCCTGTTGACGATATCCGGTACACGCTGAGCGCCGTCATCGATAATTTTCAGGTCCTTTTTGACCTTTTCCGGCAGGTCTTCGCGCAGCAGGAGCTGGGCATAGCCGATGACGCCGGTGAGCGGATTATTGATCTCATGGGCAATGCCCGATGCCATTTCGCCGACGGATGCCAGCCTGCTGGCTGTCTGTGCTTTCTGCTCCAGAGACCTCCTTTCCTCCTCCGAGTGTTTTTTGTCTGTAATATCGGTGGCGAAATTGAGCGCGGCGGGATGGCCTCCCCAGTTGATTTTAACAACATGTACTTCAGCCCAGCGGATTTCACCAGTTTTATGAATGAATCTGAGCGAGAAATTCCAGCTATCTTCAGAACCACCCCAGCCGATGGTGAAAATATTTTTTATGCGGGGTAAATCGTCGGGGTGCACCAGTTGCGAGAAATCCATGTTGAGGATTTCTTCTGTCGTATATCCAGTCATTTTGAGCAACATAGGGTTGAAGAAGGTTAACCGCCCTTTTTCAATGATATAAATAGCTTCATAGGCATTCTCTACCACGGCGCGGTATTTTTCTTCCGAATCAAGCAACGCCTGCTCGGCTTGCTTCCTTTCGGTCACCTCGGTAAAGAAATTTAGCGTGGCCGGACGCCCTTCCCAGTTGATCAGGATTGCATGGTACTGTGTCCATTTCTCAACGTTGCCTTTAGTGATAACCCTGAAAAGATAGGTTCCGGGGAAATTTTCGCCTGCTATCCTCCTTATATACCGGTCAACTGCCGTTTCCCTGTCCTCGGGATGTATCAAATCGGCAAAAGACGGCATGGCCAACAACTCTTCAGATGAATAGCCCATCATCTCGCAGAGCGTAAGATTGACAAACTTGAATTTGCCGTCCTGCGCTACCATGATGGCTTCACTGGCATTATCCACAAGCACGCGGTAGCGCTCCTCCGACAGGCGCAGCTCTTCCAGTGCCTGCTTACGGCCTGTAATATCCTGGATGTTGATAATATTACCCTCGTCCTTGCCCTTGCTGTCCGGTGCAGGGCCGGCTGCCATCTGAACCCAGATCTTTGTCCCATCCATACGCACGAATTCAACCTCTACGGGCTGTTTAGTGCCGTCTTCGCCTGTTTGTTGTAACCGACTGCCGCCGTCTTTCCTGTACTGCTCATCCATAAAAGCAGTAAAGTGTTTGCCGGCCATCTCTTCAGCGCCATAACCCAGAATAACTGCCATGCTGCTATTGGAATACGTAATATGGCCGTCTTTATCAGTAAGCCAGATTCCCTCGTTGAGGCTGTCGAAGATCGATTGGTAGGGTGAAGCGGGTGATACGGATTTCTGTGAAGGATCCTGGCTCAGGTCCTTCCCTGCGGATTTGCCTTTCACGTTGGTTTCCATGTTTAACTATTTATTAGATAATCGAATGAAAAGAGATGTGCGAGCAGGCAGTTAATACATGTAGTAGAGGCCATCTTCACTAAAAAGCAGGTATTAAAGATGTTTTCCAAATCGTGCTGAGATAATTATGTTCATATCTGAGGAGAATGTCAATGGGTTGGCGCAATATTTTATACAAATTTGGAATAGGAGGGCCGGCAGATACGACATCACACATGTTCCTTTCGTTTACTAAGATTAATCCTTGACATTTTTTTACGACACCTGTCGCCGCAGGTCTTCCTGGTGCTTCTCCTGGGATTGAACCAGATACGGCAGCCCGGGCACTGGCGGGGACGGACTTCGCCGATAACTTCCCAGAGAAACATCAGCCACATGGCGGACAGTAAATCTGTGGGAAAGAAATACACCTTTTTCTTATAGCCGGGGAGAATTCTGGGATAAACACGCGCTCCCACCTTCCTGCTTATATATTCATTTATATAATAGGTAGCGGGTTCATAGTACTGCCTTTCCTGACCTTTCCATTTTTTCGCCAGGGGCAAATCCCCGCTTAGGATCAGTTCCTTTTTCCTGTTGGCTATGATGTAAAGGCCGTCCTTTTCCCATTCCAGCAGAGCGCTGAGCAATGAAGACCTTTTATTCAACACCAGTTCCCATAGATGCACCAGGGACCTCATTTCAGCTATCTCCTGCCGCCAGCGCTGCAGTGACTCAATCAACAGCAGGCCGTCGGAGCGCCTTCCCCGGTTATTCTTGACAGGCGCCCTGGAGAAACCCAGTAAACCGTAAACAGAAGCGAATTTGATGATGCCTGCGTTATCGCTCAAGCTGCAGAAAGCACGGTGGAGGACGGGATTTCTCCTCAACGGCGCGTAGTAGCGTTTTTTACTGATGCGGAAGACGAGATAGGGAGGCTTGGAGTCGACCTCTTCCCGAAAAGAGCCCCTGTATGGCGAAAGGCGCCTGGGGGCGGCTTTCCTGACAGTGCATTTACCCGTATAGGCCTCCCAGAAAAATGCATACTGGTCACTGACATTCTCCTTAAGAAATGTTGAGATATTTCTATGCTTCATATTTGAAAGTCACAATAATTTTATTTTTATTGTGACTTATATATTTTAGCATGTTAAATTTATGGAAATCAATAATTTGTCCAACCGGCAGTTTCGCTGAAACTTCACGGTCGCAGGGAAGGACGGCGCGGCCGGCGGGAAAGAGAAAATTTTAAAAATTTTAGCGCAAGCTATTGACGTTTGATATATATTCGTGCATTATAGGTAGAAAGGAGGGTCATCAATATGAAGTATGTCTGGCTTTTCGCTGCCGTGGCTTCAGTCTATGGTGCTATTGCGGGCGCGTTTTTAGATAAAACGCCATATACGGCAATAGCTTTCGGCCTTCTCGGTGTGGTCTTTGCGCTGGCGGCGTGGCGGGATCTCTCCCAGAAAGCCTGAGCGATACTTTTCAAGGTAATCACCGCTGGAATTTCTCCAGCTGTACTAAAAGCCGGCGTTAACCTTCCGGTTTGTGTCATATGTTGTATTGATAATATCTACTAAAACTACTTTGCAGGCCATCTCCGTCTTAGAATGTTGATCAACCTCTTGAGCTTTTTAATTATTTTCATCTGCGGGCTTATTGTCGGCGCCCTGTTGAACCTGACAGCCAAGGCCGTCTCCTACACAGAGCCGCGCACCGCATTTTTTTCTCAATGCCATGCCTGCGACCGAAAATGGCAGTGGAAATACCTGCTTCCCGCAGCCGGCTATATTCTTTGCAAGCGGCGCTGCCCGTACTGTCAGGCTGCGTTACCGGCCAGGATAATAGTTATTGAAATTTTCACAGCATTGCTCTTTACCTATATATACTGGCGTTACGGCTTGAGCTGGGAAACTGCCATGCTCCTTTTTTACTCCGCGGTTTTCATCATACTTCTGATCACCGATATCGAGCAGATGCTCCTGCCCAATATCATTACTTACCCTGCAATGATTGCAGCCCTGGCCATAGCGTTGCTGCTTACATTATTTAACTATGTTCCCGTCTGGGCCTTTACATTTTCCGCCACGGGCTTCTGGGGCCTTCTAAACAACTACCTGCTTAACTCAGTGCTGGGCGGAGCCACCGGGTTCATACTTTTATTGATAGTCGCCATGATCTTCCGGGGTGGCATGGGTGGAGGCGACATCAAGCTGGCCGGCCTTATGGGGCTGGTCATGGGATTTCCTCTCATTATAGTAGCCCTTTTCCTCGGCATTATGGGAGGCGGCCTGATTGCAGCCTTTCTGCTGATTGCCCGGTTAAAAGGCCGCAAAGAGACCATGCCTTTCGGGCCTTTCCTGTGCCTGGCGAGCATCGCCACGCTTCTCTGGGGCAAGGAACTGCTGCTCTGGTACCTCCGACTTATTTAGCTGCGTCTATCATCCTCATACATAACCTTCCGCATAGAGTCTCGTTTACGTTCAAGATGACCCAACAGGCTCACTATGGAACGCAGATATGTAATTTCATCCGGGTATTGCGGAAAAATTACGGCATTTTGAGCTTGCAAGATTAATTATCCTGAAACCTCGCGGCTCGCTTAACTTAGCCTTGCGAACCTTGTTGAAACAGGATTCCTCCCACAGAATAATAGTGCATAACTGTTTCTTTTAGAGATGCTATGCGGAGAGTCAAATTTACGGAGGTATTTAATGAGAGGATTCAAAAAAACAAAATCTGCATCGGAGAAAACGCAGCGGGCTTCCGGCAAGAAAGGAATGCTCGGACTGAACGTGCAGTGGAAAATTACGCTGCTGATTATGGCAGTGGTTGCTATTTTCATCGGTTTCATCCTGGGCTATATACTGCCTCAGATGGAGCAATCGCTGATCACAGCAAAGCAGATCGAAGTCAAGGATGAGGTTATCACCGCATGGTACATGGTGAATCATTACTATGAGATGGAGAAGTCAGGCGCATTGAGCAGGGAGGAGGCGCAGGGACAGGCCAAAGCAGCCGTAAAAGCTTTGCGCTACGGTCCTGAGCAGACGGACTATTTCTTTGTCATCGACTATCGCCCCTACATGGTTGTTCATCCCAATAACGCCAAACTGGTTGACACGGATGTCAAAGAATACAAGGATGCGCACGGCACCTATATGTTCCAGAACATGTGCCAGATCGCCAAAGACCAGAAAGAGGGCTTCACCTCCTACATGTGGCAGTACAAAACCGATGCCAACCGCATAGTACCCAAGACCTCGTACGTAAAGAGCTTCGAGCCCTGGGAATGGATCATAGGCAGCGGCATTTACACGGTAGATGTGGATGAAGTAATCGCGGCTGCCAGGACGCAGCTAACCGTAATATCCCTGATTATTATGTTGATCAGCATCGGATTCTGCATCTGGTTAACACGGGTCATGATCAGCAAACCGCTGTCAGACCTTGTGCCGATAGCGAGGGCGGTGGCTGCCGGAGACGTCGACCAGAGCATCAAGGTTAAATCAAGTGACGAGGTCGGCCAGGTAACGCAGGCATTTGCAGATGTGATTGCGTATTTGACAGAACTTGCAGGGTATGCAGCTAAAATCAGCGAGGGCGATCTCAATATCGAGGTTAAGCCCAAGTCCGAGAAAGACTTGCTGAGCAAGTCGTTTGCCGAAATGAGCGCTACACTGCAGTCCCTGAGAGCTGAGATAGATAAACTGATCAGGGCGGGAACCGAAGGCGAGCTTACGATACGTGGTGATGATTCCAAATTCAAGGGAGACTTTGCCGACATAGTAAAAGGCATTAATGATATGCTCGATGCCGTAATCAACCCGCTGAATATAGCAGCCGAATTTGTGGACCAGATCGCCAAAGGCAGTACAAAAGATAAGATAACCACGGAGTACAAAGGCGACTTTAAAATCATTAAGGATAACCTTAATCGGTTCATTGATGTCATGGGTGTCCTTGTGGACCAGACGGGAGTTGTTATCAATGCAGCCAAGGAAGGCAAGCTCGAGGTGCGGGCGGATGCCGATAAGTTGCCGGGCGTATACCGCAAGATACTGCGCGGATTCAATGAAACGCTGGACCTGGTGGTCAAGCCGATCGACGAGGCGCAGGGCGTGCTGGCCAGGGAGTCCAATTACGACCTGACCACCCATGTGACCGGCGATTATCGTGGCGCGCTGGAGCAGCTGAAAAATTCGATCAATATGTCGCTGGACAACAGGATCGGTGTCGTGGTCAAGCTGAAAGAGATTTCCGGTCAGCTTGCGGAGGCGAGCAACCAGTTGACCCAGGCCTCGGAGCAGGCCGGCCAGGCCACGCAGCAGATCGCTGCGTCGAGCCAGCAGGTGGCCAGGGGCGCATCCGACCAGGCGACCGCCATGCAGGAAGCGCTGCGGTCGGTGGAGCAGCTGTCCAAGGCCATCGAACAGATAGCCAGGGGCGCCCAGGAGCAGGCGCGGATGATCGAGAAGAACGTGCAGGTGGTCAGCCAGGTATCCACCGCCATCACCCAGGTTTCGGCCAATGCCCAGCATGCTTCCGAGGGAGCCACGGTGGCCGCACAATCGGCCGACAAGGGCGCCGGGATGGCGCAGGATACGGTCAAGGGCATGGAAAGCATTAAGAAGACCATGGATGTAGTATCCTCCAAAGTTAACGGGCTGGGTGAGAGATCAAAAGAGATCGGCAAGATAGTAGTGGCTATTGAAGAGATAGCCGACCAGACTAACCTGCTGGCGCTGAACGCGGCTGTGGAAGCCGCCCGCGCAGGTGAGCAGGGAAGAGGATTTGCCGTGGTTGCCGATGAGGTCAGGAAACTGGCGGAGAGGGCCTCGGAGGCCACCAAGGAGATCGGCAGCCTGATCGGAGGCATACAGACGGGCGTGGAGGAAACCATGTCTGCCACCGAGAAAGGTTCGCGGGAAGTCGAGCATGGCTATGACCTGGCGAGCAAGGCCGGGCAGGCATTGCAGGATATACTGGCGCGGTCGAAGGAGATGGGAGGACAGGTGGAGCAGATATCGAGCGCCGCGCAGCAGTTGACCGCCATGAGCAATGAGATGGTGAAACTGGGCGACAATATCAGCGCCATCGTGGAAGAGAACACGGCGGCTACCGAGGAGATGGCAGCGACAGCCAAGACGGTATCCAAGTCCATGGAGGAGATAGCTGGAGTAGCTGAAGAGAACAGCGCAGCGACGCAGCAGGTATCAGCAGCGGCAGAGGAGATCAGTGCGCAGGTAGAGGAAGTTGTAGCAGCCGGAGGGACGCTGATCGAGATGTCCGACACCTTCAAGGGGCTGGTAGCCAAATATAAGTTAAGCGGCAACGGCCATGGCACCGGAGCAGAGAATTCGTCTGCCGCGGCAGGCGTGAAACATAACTAAACCAGGTTTAATCGTACCCCTGAAAGAGGGCCGCAGCGATGCGGCCTTCTTTCATTTGGAATGTTATTGAAATCATCCATAGATATCCTTTTGGCTCACATTGTTTAGCCTTATGTCACTTGTTGCAGATTCAGTGGGGCTGAGACAATTAACACGGGAAAAAACGCGATTTTCACCGTCGTTCATTGAATAAATTGAATAAAAGGAAGGGGGTCATTGAAAACGTCTAACCAACACGGTAGCAGAATAAGCGGGGGCGTCTCCCGCCGGCAGGCTGTTTAATCGAGGGTATTGGATGAGGGAATTCAATTATAAGAAGGTTACCAGGTCGGTGCTCAGCTTCTTTTTTAATTCATTAAAAGGAAAGCTGATAGTTTTTGCCGTACTGGTGGGCATAATCCCTGCGCTTCTGGTTGGCGGCTTCAGCTATTTTGCAATATCTGAGAGCATGCGAAATGCTGCCATTGAGAAATTACAGCTGGCCAACACGCTGACCAATCAGAGGTTAACTGCATACTTCGAGGCATTAGCCCAGCAGGTCAACCTCGCTGCCAGAAGCAAAATTGTCCACGAGGCGCTGGCTGATTATGAGAAAGCATTCGAAGCCGACGGCCGTAATATCGGAAGCAATTGGGTAGAGCAGAATGCAAACTACCATACTGAATTAACCGGTATCAAGGAGCAGTTCGGATACCAGGATATTTTCCTGGTAACGACCGAAGGGAATATTGTTTATACCAACTCTCAAAGCGAAGACCTGGGACAGAACTTCATTTCAGGTTCTTACAACAACAGCTCGGCTGCCAAATGTTTTAACGACTCCCTGTCTGCCAATTCAATTACCGATTTCGAGCCTTATACCCCCGCCGAAAACAAACCCTGTGGTTTCGCAGGAGCGCCGATTCAGGATGGGGACGGCAAAACAATCGGCGCTTTCATGATCGTTATACCTTATGGACAGATCAATCAAATTGCCCAAAACGCCACGGGGATGGGAGAAACCGGTGAGACATATATTGTGGGGCAGGATAAACGGCTGCGCTCCGACTCGCGCCTGGATGAACTGAACTCGGTGGTCAATTTTTCTCTATTGAATAAGACAGTGGATACGGAATCATCCGGAAATGCCCTGGCCGGGAAAGAAGGCTTAGCGGAAATAGTAAATTATAGCGGTCATAAAGTCTTTTCCGCCTACTCACCCATGAATTACGGCAACCTGGGATGGGCGACGATTTCGGAGATACATGAGGAAGAGGTATACAGCGCGGTAAATTCCTTCCTGCGTTTCTTCCTTATTGCCATGGCTGTTGTGCTGGCAGTGGTCATCATCGTGGGCTTTTTCGTCAGCGGCCTGATAGCCAATCCGCTGCTTTCCATCGTCCCTGTGGCACACGCTGTAGCCGAGGGCGATGTGAGCCAGCAGGTAAAGCTGATCACCCGGGATGAGGTGGGAAAAGTGGCCAGGGCTTTCAACGCGGTCATTGCCTATATGAAGGAGATGGCATCGGCAGCGGACAAAATCGCCCAGGGAGACCTCACCGCTGAAGTCGAGCCTAAATCGGAACGCGATGTGCTGGGGAATTCATTCGTTCAGGTTATAGGTAACCTCAGGGAGCTGAGCTCCAGCGTGGACATGATGACCCGGGCTGCCATCGACGGCAACCTTGATGTACGGGGCGAGGTCAATAAATTTAACGGGGATTACGCCAGAATAGTTAAAGGGATCAACGACACGCTGGATGCCCTGATCGGCCCGCTGCGCATGGCTTCGGTCTATATCGATAATATCGCCAGGGGCATGAAGCAGAACCCTGTCACGGAAGAATATCGAGGTGAATTTAACAATATCAAGAATAATTTGAATAAATGTATCGCTGCCTTCAACGCCCTTGTTGAAGAGATGATGCAGATAATTGAAGCTGCAAAGGGAGGCATGCTCGACGTGCGCGCAGATGCGGACAGGTGCGAGGGGGTCTATAAAAAGATACTGCTGGGGTTCAACAGCACGCTCGATTCCATCACCGTCCCGCTGGCGGAATCGGCGGAGGTCCTTTACAGGCAGGCGGATTATGACCTGACTACCAAGGTAATGGGCAATTACAAGGGAGACTTAAGCCTGCTTAAAGACGCCATGAACGATGCCCTGGATAACCAGCTGACGGTTGTAATGGAGCTCAAAAAAGTTTCTGCGGAGCTGGCTGAATCGAGCAGCCAGCTGACGCGAGCTTCAGAGCAGGCAGGCCAGGCCACGCAGCAGATTGCCATGTCAAGCCAGCAGGTGGCGAGGGGAGCATCCGACCAGGCATCTGCCCTGCAGGATACCCTGCAATCGGTAGAACAGCTGGCCAAGGCGATAGACCAGATTGCCAGGGGAGCACAGGAGCAGTCGCGAATAATTGAGAAAAACGTTCAGGTGGTCAGCCAGGTGTCGGCTGCCATTACGCAGATATCAGCCAACGCGCAGAAGGCATCTGAAGGGGCCAAAGTTGCCGCAGATTCTGCCGAACACGGCGCAGAGATGACGCAGGACACCGTAAGGGGTATGGAAAATATCCGTGTGACGATGGATAAGGTCGCATCCAAGGTAAACGGTCTCGGAGAAAGGTCGAAAGAGATCGGGAAAATAATATCCGCTATAGAGGAGATAGCCGACCAGACGAACCTGCTGGCTCTGAACGCTGCTGTGGAGGCCGCCAGAGCAGGCGAGCAGGGCAGGGGTTTCGCGGTGGTTGCGGATGAAGTCAGGAAGCTGGCGGAGAAGGCGTCGGAAGCCACCAAGGAGATCGCCAATTTGATCACAGGCATACAGGATGGTGTGGTTGAAACCGTATCCGCCATGGAAAAAGGAGCGCGCGAGGTTGCCGATGGTTATGAGATGGCCAGCAAGGCAGGAGGAGCGCTGGAAGAGATCCTGTCAAAGTCCAGGGAGATCAGAAACCAGATAGAGCAGATATCCGAAGCCGGGCAGCAGTTAAACGGGATGAGCAGTGAAATGGTAAAGCTGGGGGACAACATCAGCGCCATTGTTGAGCAGAACACGGCTGCCACCGAGGAAATGGCCGCTACCGCCAAGCAGGTGTCAAAGTCTGTGGAGGAAGTGGCCGGTGTGGCTGAGGAAAACAGCGCGGCCACTGAAGAAGTATCTGCTGCAGCGGAAGAAATCAGCGCGCAGGTACAGCAGGTGGTCGTGGCAGGAGGCTCGTTATCTCATATGGCTGAAGTATTCAAGGGTCTGGTGGCCAAGTACAAGCTAAACGGCAACGGACACGGAACTGAGACAGTCGTAGCTGCCGCCGGTAAGAATCCCGGGGCGGATAGTACCGTTAGAGATGTTCAGCGGAATTAGGGAAACAACAGACAAACATAAAGTATTAAGGTGCAATAAATATAATAAGGGGAAAGATAAATGATAAACCTGGTCAAGGAGAAAAAAAGCAACGGGGCCGTAAAAGTTAACGGGCAGTTTAAGAAAAACGGCAAAGGCAACTCGTGGACTATGGATTACATGGACCTGCTGCCGGTGCCGGTTGTGGTCATGGACAGGGATTTTAATATACGTTTTGTCAACAGGGCCGGCGCCGAGATTTTATCCTGCAGCAAAGAGGAATGTATCGGTAAAAAATGTTATGACCTTTTCAAATTTCCCGGATGCAATACAGAGAAGTGCCAGGGAAGAAGGGTATTTGCCGAGGGTAATACCATCAGCGGTGAAGTCGTGGTGAAAAATCCCAAAGGCGATGAATACTGCCGCTGTCATACGATACCGGTTCGTGATACAAAAGGGGATATTATAGGCGTCCTTGAGTATTTTTCAGATGCCAAAAGGGAGCTCATCTTTGCCATGGAAGCGGGCAATGTCTTTATGTCACAGCTCAGTGAAAAAACCAGAAGCAATAGGATGGACTATAAGCAGTATGACGGCGTCCTGCGCAGAGTCGGCAAAGGTATAAATCAGCTCCTTGATAACGTCCATTTAAATATCGACAGGCAACACCAGAATATTGTGAAGATTGTCAACGGCGATAAGGACATTGCCTACTGGGAAGTTAATGACGCGGGCAGAAGCGCGCAGGAGACTTTCAATAAATGTGTTGACACCTTGAATGACCTCAGAAAAGAAGTCGAGACGTTGACCCAGGCAGCCGCAGAGGGAAGATTCAGTGTGAGAGGCGACCCCTCTAAATTTAATGGTATGTGGGCTGAGATGATACAGGGTTTCAATTACGTGCTGGACAACGTTGTCGGGCCGCTTAATGAAGTGGCAGGCGTGCTCGGAGAGCAGGCAAACTACAATTTGACGGTCAATGTAACAGGCGAATTTAAGGGAGATCTTGCTGCACTCAAGCTTGCCGTCAACAGGGCTTCGAGACACCAGGTTGAGGCCATGCAGAAGCTGAAGCAGGTGTCCAATGACCTGGCACAGTCCAGCGAACAGCTGATCCAGATGTCCGAGCAGGCCAACCAGGCCACCAATCAGATAGCCAACGCCAGCCAGCAGGTGGCTCGCGGAGCGTCCGACCAGGCCACCGCCATGCAGGACACCATGAAGGCGCTGGACCAGCTGACCAGGGCCATCGACCAGATAGCGCGAGGGGCGCAGGAGCAGGCCAGACTGATCGAGAAGAATGTGAACATGGTGAGCCAGGTATCCACGGCGATCACGCAGGTATCGGGCAGCACAGTAACGATGACAGGCAGCGCGAAATCCGCGTCGGATACGGCTGAGAAAGGAGCGGAGATGGTGCAGAAGACGATCAAGGGTATGGAAGAGATCAAGACCACCATCAACGCAGCCGCAGAAAAGATGGGCGACCTAGGGACACGCTCCCGTGAGATAGGCAAGATCGTGGCGGCGATCAATGATATAGCGGACCAGACGAACCTGCTGGCGCTGAACGCGGCGATAGAAGCGGCGCGCGCCGGAGAGCAGGGGCGAGGTTTTGCCGTGGTGGCGGATGAGGTGAGGAAGCTGGCCGAAAGAGCCTCCGCATCGACGAAGGAGATAGCGGAATTGATCGGCGGGATACAGAACGGGGTAGCGCAGACAATAACTGCGATGGAGAAAGGGACGGAGCAGATAGCCAATGGATACGAGCTGGCTAACCGGGCCGGGGGATCATTGGAGGAGATCTTGAAGCGATCGCGAGAGATGGGGGAGCAGGTGGAGCAGATATCCGGGGCTACGCAGCAGTTGAGCTCGATGAGCACTGAGATGGTGAAACTGAGTGACAACATCAGCGCGATAGTGGAGGAGAACACTGCTGCGACAGAGGAGATGGCGGCGACGGCGAAGACGGTATCGCGGTCGGTGGAGGAGGTAGCTGGAGTAGCGGAGGAGAACAGTGCGGCGACGCAGGAGGTATCTGCGGCGGCCGAGGAGATCAGCGCGCAGGTGCAACAGGTAGTGGCATCCGGTGGTGAACTTTCGCAGATGGCCAAAGAGTTCAAAAACCTGGTGTCTAAATATAAGGTAAATGGAAATGGAAAAGCTAAACAACAACTGCAGGATGTAAAGAACTAAAAAGAAAATTAATAAGCGAAAAATAAAAAGGAGACATAAAGATGGCAGACGCAAGAAACATGATGAACGAAATGCAACTGGTGGTATTCGATCTGGCATCCGAGCACTACGGCGTGGACATTTCCGATGTAAGGGAAATTATGCGCATGCAGAGCGTGACCAGGGTGCCCGGGGCGATGGCCTATGTGGAGGGCGTAATCAACCTGAGGGGCAAGGTTTTACCTGTACTCGACCTGCGGAAAAGGCTGGGGATGAAAGTGGCCGAGCAGACCGATGAAAGCCGCATAGTAGTAATCGATATTGCCGATGGCGAAGTCGGCGTGATTGTCGATGCGGTGACCGAGGTGCTGCGGATTCCCAGCTCTTCCATAGAACCACCTTCGGCCATGATTACACAGGGTACGGCTGATTACCTGCGCGGCATTGCCAAGCTGCCCAACAGGCTGATCATCCTGCTCGATGTCAACAAGCTTCTGTCCAACATGGCCGACAGCGAAGCGATAGCCAGGGTGCTGGCCGACGCCGCTGCCGAAGCGGATGAGGAAAAAGAAGAGGTCGCTCCGAAAAACGGCAACCAGGCCAAGAAAAAAGTAGAGATAGTATCAAAAAAGAACAATAACAAGGAATATGCAGTATCGCACTAAGCAATGACATGTGTTCTTTGTAAGCAGAAATGCAATGTAATGCGGTAATGATTATCCCGGGATTGAACACGCGATAAAGCGTGTGCATAACGGAATAAGGAATAGAAAATGGTATTAAATAGTGAGATAAGCGCTGAAGAACTGAAAGTCTTTATGGCGGAAGCTGAGGAGCATATACAGCTTCTGGATGAAGATATCGTCAAGCTGGAAAATGAGCAGGATAATCCTCAGCTTCTTCAGGAGATATTCCGGTCTGCGCATACTCTCAAGGGTTCCTCCGCCATGCTGGGGCATGAGCGCATGGCTGAAGTAACCCATGCCATGGAAAGCCTGCTTGATAAGCTGCGCAATAAGAAAATTTCCGTCAATTCACAATTAATAGACGCCCTTTTATTCGGGATAGACGCCTTGAAAGTGCTCAAGGAAGAAATCAATTCCATGGAGGAGAGCGACATAGATATCCTCGCCATCGTTGAGCAGATAAACAAGGCTGCCGACAATAGCAACGGCTCCTCCGATAATGGTGGAGTTGACCTGAAGAAAAACGGAGAGAAGAAAACAGGCAAGCTGTTCACCATAAATAAGAACGCTGAAAAAAAGATACAGGATTCTCTGAAGAAGGGATTAAACGCCTGTATAGTAAAAGTATTTATCAATAAAAGCAGCGAATGGCTGGCGGTGCGATCGCTTCAGGTCATCAATGAGATGACCATACTGGGTGAAGTAATAGTTTCGCAACCGGCTTTGAAGGATATCGAAGAGGAGAAGGCGGATTCGCAACTGATCGCCATTGTGTGCTGCCCGAGAAGACCGGAAGAGGTACAGGCGGCCATTCAACCGATTGCAGATATAGATAAAGTAATCGTTGCGCCTTACAGCTCGGAAGAAGGCAAAGCCCTGTTGAACCTTGAAGAAGTTGAGGAGAAGCAGGCAGTCGAACAGGACAACGGCCATAAATCCGAGAATAAAGTCGATCTGAAGTCAATTGCGGGCAGCAATAAAGCTGAGACGATGCAGAGTATCAGGGTGGATGTGAAGGTGTTGGATAACCTGATGAATATGGTGGAAGAGCTGGTTATCGACCGTTCCAGGATCAGCCAGGTCGGCAAGATGCTGGAAACAAGGTATCCGGATGACGATCTGGTGGGTGATCTCGGGGATACGTCGAACCATATCATCAAGGTCATCAACGAGCTGTATCAGGATATTATGAAAGTCCGCATGGTCCCCATCAGCCTGGTGTTCAGCAAGTTCCCGCGCATGGTGAGAGACCTTGCCCAGAAACAGCACAAGAACCTTGATTTTATTGTTAAAGGCGAGAGTACCGAGCTCGACAGGACGATTATAGAGAAAATTCATGATCCGCTGATCCACCTGCTGCGCAACGCGGTAGACCACGGAATCGAACTGCCCGAAGACCGGCGAGCCAAAGGCAAACCGGAGAAAGCCATACTCAGGCTTTCCGCTTACCAGGAAGAAGGGCACATCGTGATTACCCTCGAAGATGACGGTCGCGGCATTGACGCACAGAAAGTCAGGGAATCCGCAGTTAAGAAAGGGTTTGCCTCCGCCGATATGGCAGCCAAGATGCAGGACTCGGAAGCGATTGACCTGATCTTCACTCCGGGCATGTCTACAGCGGAAAAAACAACCGATGTTTCCGGCAGGGGGGTGGGTCTCGATATTGTCAGAACAAACATTGAACGCCTCAACGGGACTGTAACGCTCAGCACCAAGGTCAATGTGGGCACCGTCTTCACCATCAAGATGCCGTTAACTGTAGCTGTTTTTCAGGGTCTCATTGTCTCAGTACATGGCGCCAGCTATATCGTGCCGCTGGTGTCGGTAATGGAAACGATCAAAATCAAGTTGGGTGATATCAAGACGATACGGGGCAAGGAAGTGATGCTGCTGCGGGACAGCATTGTTCCCATATTGAGGATGAACAAGGTCCTGGGAGTCAGGGGTAAAAACGGGCACGTTAGAGAAGAGGAATATGTGCTGGTGGTAAGGGCAGGAGACAAGACAGCGGGAATTATTGTCGATGAATTAAAGGAGCAGCAGGAGTTCGTTATCAAGTCACTGGGCAAATACCTTGGCGACTTAAAGGGCATTGCCGGCGCCACCATACTGGGCGACGGAAAAGTGGCCCTGATTCTCGATATACCAACTATTATACGTATGGTAATCCATCAGGAGCACTACGCGAAGAAAGTCGAAGCGGGATCAGCTTCCTGAGAATAAAAGGAATAATTTATTGGAGGAATATGAAGTAATGCAAAACGACAGCACCACGGGAACGAACGAAGCATTAGTCTGGGACAGCCTGATTAAAAAGGGCATGACTAATGCTATAACCGGATTGTCACAAATGGTGGGACGTGATTTCACTATCAATTCGATTAACATCAAGCAGATACCCGCCAAGGAGATGCCCAATATCCTGGGAGGGCCGGAACAGCTGGTGATCGGGATTTATATCACGTTCTCAGGCGAAAGCAACGGTCATATTTTGCTGGCGCACCAGCCGGAGGTGGCCTATGCCATACTGGACCTGTTGCTGGGCAATCCTCCGGGCACATCTAAAAATTTGGATGAGATGTCGCAATCGGCCCTGGGTGAAATGGGCAATGTCACGGGTACATTTTTCCTAAACGCCGTGGCAAATTCCCTGGGGATCACGTTACACCCATCCCCCCCGGTTGTGCTCCTCGATATGGCGGGGGCCATCCTGGATATAGCGCTGGCTGAGATTTTGCAGGAACGCGACGATGTTTTCATTGCAGAGACTGCATTTTCGGTCAATGACCAGGATATACAGGGGACATTTTTAATCATGCCGAACACTGGGTTTCTCCAACTTCCACTTTGTCCGGCGGGAGGGCAGAGTTGATCGTAGGGCAGGCGACTAAAAACGAGACCATGATCATTGCCAGTCTTGGCGAGATACATGTCAGCAGGGACCCCGCTATTGTGCTGGCATGCCTGGGATTGGGTTCATGCATCGGCGTCAGCGCCTATGATCCTGCTTCCAGGGTTGGCGCCATGGCGCATATAGTATTACCGCAGGGAAATGAAGTGGAATGCAAGAAGTCCCCTGCCAAGTATGCCAACTCCGCGGTACCTCTGATGATAATGGAAATGGAAAAACTGGGCGCAAGCAGGAACAGGCTGGTAGTAAAGATTGCCGGCGGAGCGAGGATTATCGCCAATGTGGCGGCCAAAAGCATCCTCGATATCGGAGACCGCAACATAGCAGCTGTGAAGGACGCCCTGTTCGAAAGCAGGCTCCCCCTGAAGGCGGAAGACATTCGGGGAACACACGGGCGCTCATTATGGCTGTACGTTGAAACAGGAATAACACGCGTAAGGACGGCTGCCCAGCAGAACATGGAGCTTTAAAAAGAAAATAAATTCATAGATAGGGGAGTTTACGATGATAAACCTGGTTAAAGAAAAAAGAAACAATGGTTCCGGGAATGATCCCAAGCTGCTGCGGAAGAACGGCAGGGCGAAGGATCAATCACTCTACGATATGGATGTCCTGCCCGTCCCTGCAGTAATGGTAGACAAAGAGTTTACCATCCGTAATGTGAGCACAGCAGGGGCTCAGCTTTTAGGGTATAGCAAGGGCGATCTGCTGGGTAAAAAATGCTACGACGTGCTGAAACTGCCTGTGTGCAATACCGAAAAGTGCCTGGCATGCAGAGTGTATGCGGAGGGCAATCCCGTCAGCGCAGAAACAGTGATCAAAGGTGTAGCTGGCGATGGCTTTTTCCGGTGCCATACCGCTCCGATTAAGGATGAGGGAGGCAATATCGTGGGCGCAGTCGAGTATCTCCTCGATGCCCAGAGAGAGCTGACTTACGCCCTTGAGCTGGGCAACATGATCGGAAACATAGACAAGGGCAAAGTTGAAGTCAGAATGGACTACAAACAATATGACGGCGTGCTGCGCAAAGCTGCCAAGGGCACCAACATATGTATAGGCTCTCTCCTGGACCTTGCCATGGGACAGCATGCGCGCGTAGAGGGATTTTTTGGGGGCAATAAGGATATGCCATATTGGGATGATAATCGATCCGGAGATGACAATATCTGGGTTGAGATGCGCAGGGTGTTCAACGCGGGAGTTGATACCTTGAAAATCCTGTCGGTGGAAATTAACAAGCTTACTGAGGCAGGAAGGGAAGGCAAGCTCGACGTCAGAGGCGACCCTTCCAAATTCAAAGGGCTCTGGGCCGAGGTCATACAGGGTTTCAATGATGTGCTTGATAACGTTGTGGGTCCTCTTAAAGAAGTCTCCTCCGTGTTAAACAAGCAGGCTGAAAATGATTTTACCAGGACGATAAGCAGTGATTTCAAGGGCGATCTGAATAAATTGAAGGTTGCCATGAATAAGGCCTCAAGCAACCAGGTTGAGGTTGTACAGATGCTGAAGAACATCTCCCAGGACCTGGCGCAGTCCAGCGAACAGCTGATCCAGGTGTCCGAGCAGGCCAACCAGGCCACCAATCAGATAGCCAACGCCAGCCAGCAGGTAGCGCGCGGGGCGTCCGACCAGGCCACCGCCATGCAGGACACCATGAAGGCGCTGGACCAGCTCATCAGGGCCATCGACCAGATCGCGCACGGAGCGCAGGAGCAGGCCAGGCTGATCGAGAAGAACGTGAACATGGTGAGCCAGGTATCGGCAGCGATCACGCAGGTATCGGGCAGCACAGTGACGATGACAGGTAGCGCGAAATCCGCATCGGATACGGCTGAGAAAGGGGCCGAGATGGTGCAGAAGACGATCAAGGGTATGGAAGAGATCAAGACGACGATAGACGCGGCAGCGGAGAAGATGGGTGGACTGGGGACACGCTCCCGTGAGATAGGCAAGATCGTGGCAGCGATAAATGATATAGCGGACCAGACGAACCTGCTGGCG
>Ga0163210_1000143_pt1 | contig 26226 bp, 21 predicted proteins | sample Kivu_220m_FD_113536 | JGI IMG/M metagenome (GOLD analysis project Ga0163210, IMG submission 113536) | Freshwater microbial communities from Lake Kivu, Western Province, Rwanda to study Microbial Dark Matter (Phase II) - Kivu_220m | ecosystem: Environmental > Aquatic > Freshwater > Lake ...
GGAGAGGACCATGGACAAAAAGACACCGCTCTACGACAGGCATGTCTCCCTCGGCGCCAGGATGGAGCCGTTCGCCGGGTACCTGATGCCCATCAGGTACACGGGCGTGACGGAGGAGCACAACGCGGTCAGGAAGTCGGTGGGCGTCTTCGACCTCACGCACATGGGGGAGTTCAGGGTCACCGGGAAGGACGCCGCCGCCTTCCTCGACTTCCTCCTCACGAACGACTCCTCCGTTCCGGCCGGGAAGGCCTACTACTCCACCATGTGCTACCCCGACGGCGGGATCGTGGACGACCTGATCGTCTACCGGATCGCGGAGGAGGAGTACCTCCTGGTCGTCAACGCCTCCAACATCGAGAAGGACTGGGCGTGGGTCAACAGCCACGCGGCCGGATACCAGGTCCGCATCGCGAACGAGAGCGACGACACGGCGCTCGTCGCCATCCAGGGCCCCTGCGCGCAGGAGGTCGCCGCGAAGCTCACCGACACCGATCTGGAAGCCATCCCCTATTACGCCCACCGGACCGGGACCTTCGCCGGGAGGCAGGCCCTCATCGCGAGGACCGGGTACACCGGCGAGGACGGGTTCGAGATCTACGTCGCCTCCCGGGACGCGGTGGCGGTCTGGGACGCCGTGATGGAGGCCGGCCGGGATCACGGGATCGTCCCCGTCGGTCTCGGCGCGCGCGACACCCTCAGGCTGGAGGTCGGGTACCCCCTCTACGGCAACGACATCGACCACACCACGACCCCCATCGAGGCCAAGCTCGGATGGGTCGTGAAGCTCGACAGCGGCAAGGACTTCATCGGCCGCGAGGTCATGGCCAGGCAGAGGCAGGAGAAACCCTCCAGGTACATCGCCGGGTTCGAGGTGACCGGGAGGGGCTTCCCCAGGCACGGCGCCGAGCTCTTCGCAGGCGACCGGAAGGTCGGGATCGTCACCAGCGGGTCGATCGCTCCCGCCCTCGGGTACGGGGTCTGCCTGGGTCTCGTCGAGAGCGGGTTCCAGAAGCTCGGGACGGAGCTGGAGGCGGAGGTCCGGGGCAGGAGGATCCCGGTCACCGCGGTCAGGCTCCCCTTCTACAGGAACGGCAGCCGGAGGTAGCGGCGGGGACCGGAGGTCTCCGCCCCAGACGAGTCAACGATCCGCAACGCGCACGAAGCAGGACGGGAAGTCAGGAGGACGCAGCATGGCCAGCATTCCGGATGATCTCCGCTACACCGAGAGCCACGAGTGGGTGAGGGACCTCGGCGACAACGAGTACGCCATGGGAATCACGGACCACGCCCAGGACCAGATGGGCGAGATCGTCATGGTGGAGCTCCCGGCCCCCGGGGAGTTCCCCGCCGGGGACGTCCTGGGCTCCCTCGAGGCGGTCAAGACCGCCGAGGACTTCTACGCGCCGTTCGACTGCAGGGTCGTCCGGGTCAACTCCGATCTGGAGGACGCCCCCGCGCTGGTCAACGAGGATCCCTACGGCAGGGGCTGGCTGGTCCGGATCGCCGCGAAGGACGCCTCCGGCTTCCTGAGGCTGAAGACCGCCGCCGAGTACGCCTCCCTCATCGGGGAGTAGCCGATGGGCAGGTACATCCCCAACGGGGACGCGCACCGCGCCAGGATGCTGGACGAGATCGGCGTGACGAGCTTCGATGATCTCCTCGCGCCGATCCCCGCCCGGTTCCGGCTCGCCCCCGGGGCGCTGAGGCTTCCCGACCCGGTCTCCGAGCTGGATCTCCAGCGCGAGCTGGACGGCATGGCCGCCCTCAACACGGGGGCCGGCATGGCCTGCTTCGTCGGGGCGGGCGCCTACGACCACTTCATCCCCGCCGCGATGGACCACGTGCTGCTCCGCAGCGAGTTCTACACCGCATACACCCCGTACCAGGCCGAGGTCAGCCAGGGGACGCTCCAGGCGATCTTCGAGTACCAGACGCTCATCGCCCGGCTCACGGGGATGGACATGGCCAACGCCTCCGTCTACGACGGCGGATCGGCCGTGGCGGAGGCCTGTCTGACGGCCATGAGGGTCACCGGAAGCCACCGGGTCGTCCTGGCCGGCTCCCTCAACCCCCGATGGGCCGAGGTCGCAAGGACCTATCTCGGACGCAGCGAGTTCACGGTCGCCGAGGTCCCCTTCCTCGCCGACGGCAGTCTCGACGCCGGAGCGACGGAGGGCCTGGTCGCGGGCGGGTGCGCGGCGCTGGTCGTCCAGTACCCCGGGTACTTCGGCGTGGTGGAGGACCTCCGTCCCATCGCGGACAGGATCCATGCCGCCGGAGGGCTCCTCGTCGTGGCGGCCGATCCGGTCGCCCTCGCGGTTCTCCGCTCGCCCGGCGACGCCGGCGCGGACATCGTGGTCGGCGAGGGGCAGAGCATGGGGATCCCGCTCTCCTACGGAGGCCCCTACGCGGGCTTCATGGCCGCCCGGGAGTCCATCGCCAGGAAGATGCCCGGCCGGATCATCGGCAGGACCGTGGACAGGGCCGGGCAGACCGGCTACGTCATGACCCTGCAGACACGCGAGCAGCACATCCGCAGGGAGAAGGCCACCAGCAACATCTGTACCAATCAGGCCCTCATGGCTCTGGCCAACGCGCTCTACCTCTCCCTGACCGGCGAGACCGGGTTCCGGGAGGTGGCGCTGCAGTGCTACCACAGGAGCCACCATCTGCACGACCGGCTCCTCGGGATCCCAGGGGTCCGTCCCTGCTTCCCCGGCTCGACCTTCTTCCGCGAGTTCGCCCTCGAGTTCCCGGTTCCCGCTGCACGGCTGCTCGAGAGGCTCGCCTCCCGCGGCATCCTCGGCGGGCATCCGCTCCCGGGGCTCGGGGAGGGCGCCCTGCTCGTCACCGCGACCGAGAAGCGGACCCGCGGCGAAATGGACCGATACGTCGAGGCCGCGGCCGGTGTCTGCGGGGAGGTGACCCGATGAGGACGATCTTCGAGATGAGCGGCGGGGGAAGGTGCGGAGTCTCGCTGCCGGAGCTGGACGTGCCGGAGGCCGCTCCGCTCCCCGCGGACCTGCTCCGGGAGGGGCCGATCGGCCTGCCCGAGGTCACCGAGGGGGAGACGATGAGGCACTTCATCGGCCTCAGCTCGCTCAACTACCATGTGGACAAGGGCATGTACCCGCTCGGCTCCTGCACGATGAAGTACAACCCGAAGCACCACGAGAACGTCGCCAGGATGCCCGGCCTCGCCGGGCTGCACCCCCTCGCGCCGGACGCCCTCGCGCAGGGGACCCTCCGGATCATGCGCCGGCTCGAGGAGTACCTCTCCGCGATCACCGGATTTCCCGGCGTGACCCTCCAGCCGGCCGCGGGCGCGCAGGGCGAGCTCTGCGGTCTGCTGCTCATCCGCTCCCACCACATCCGCCGCGGAGAGGGGCACCGCAACGAGGTGCTCATGCCCGACTCGGCGCACGGCACCAACCCCGCCACGTCGACGCTGGCCGGATGCCGCGTGGTCGGAGTCCGGTCCAACGAGCTCGGGGAGGTCGACCCCGAGGACCTCCGGGCGAAGGCCGGACCGAACACCGCGGCTTTCATGCTCACGAACCCCAACACCCTGGGGCTCTTCGAGTCCAGGATCGGCGAGCTGACCGCGATCGTCCACGAGGCGGGCGGGCTCAACTACATGGACGGGGCGAACATGAACGCCCTCCTCGGCATCGCCCGGCCCGCGGACATGGGATTCGACGTCTGCCACATCAACCTCCACAAGACCTTCTCCACACCGCACGGGGGCGGAGGCCCGGGCGCGGGTCCGGTCGCCTGCTCGGCCGACCTGATCCCGTACCTTCCCGATGCGGTCGTGACCGGCGATCCCGACGGCGGGTGCCGGCTCGAGCGGATGCCCTGGTCCTTCGGCAGGCTCCTGGCCTTCCAGGGGAACGTCGGGGTCCTCTACCGGGCGTACGCGTACGTCCGGAGCCTCGGCGCGAAGGGCCTGCGCGAGGTGAGCGAGAACGCGCTGATCAACGCCAACTACATGAAGGCCAGGCTCAGGGGGCACTTCGACGTCCCCTTCGACCACGGACCGTGCATGCACGAGTTCGTCCTCTCCGGCGACCGGCAGGCCGCCCGGGGCGTGAAGACCCTGGACATGGCCAAGCGGCTGCTGGACTACGGGTTCCATGCGCCCACCGTCTACTTCCCCCTGATCGTCCACGAGGCGATGATGATCGAGCCGACGGAGACCGAGGGGATCGAGGACCTGGACGCGTTCGTGGAGGCCCTGCTCGGGATCCTCCGGGAGGTGCAGGAGAAGCCCCACCTCGTCACCGACGCCCCCGTCAACACGCCCGTCCTCAGGCTGGACGAGGTGACGGCGGTCAAGGAGCTCTGCCTGGTGGAGCCTCGGAAGGAAGCGCCCGCTGGGAACTGACGCCGTTCCCGCCGCCGGGGGGCAGGGGGTCCTCGAATGGGTCTCCCACCCCGCGAGGGAGAGGCCCCTGGCCACCCTGCTCCTCTCGGCCGTGATCCTGATGGCCGGGCTCGCGGCGGCGCTCGCGATGGAGAATCTCTGGTGGGGTCTGATCGGGATCGTGATGCTCCTCCTGTCGATGTGGACCTGGTTCACGCCGTGCAGGTTCCGGATGGACGGGGAGGGCGTCTCGAAGAAATCCGTCTTCGCGACCGAACGGAAACCCTGGTCGCAGGTCCGCAGCGTGGCCGTGGACCGCTACGGCGTGCTGCTGAGTCCGTTCCCCCGGCCGACCCGGCTCGCGAAGTTCCGGGGCATGTCGGTGCAGTTCGCCGGCAACGGGAAGGAAGTCCTTGATTTCATCAGGGCGCACGCCGCAGGGATTCCATGATCTGCTGGAGTCCACGGGGGACGAGGACTTCACCGGGCTCACCGCGCGGCTCGCGAAGGAGGTCGTCTCCAGGCAGCTGACCGTTCCGGTGATCATTTTCCTGGAGTCGGTGAAACCGTTATCATTCCTCGGCAACCAGCTCCTGATCTTCGCGAACCCGGTGGTCTCGCTCCTCGTGAGCTCGCCCGACTACTACGGGTTCGTCAGGATGCTGGAGGACCGGGAGAACGTCGAGAAGCTCATACTTGCGATCGAGGAGGAGAACGCCCGGGAGGCCGCCCGGAAGAGGGATGCGAAGGCGGCGAAGCGGAGCGGCGGCAGGGGTTTCCTCGGCCGTCTGCGAAGGTCGGGCGGCACCAGCGGAACCCAGGAGAAGGAGGTAGATGGCGGTGACCGGCAAGGAGATCACCAGGATCCTGGCGACTGACTGCGGCAGCACCACCACCAAGGCCATCCTCATCGAGAAGCGCGACGGGGAGTACCGTCTCATCCGGAGGGGTGAGGCGCCGACCACGGTCGAGGCTCCGGCGGAGGATGTCACCAAGGGTGTGCTCAATGCGGTGGGCGAGATCGAGGATCTCGAGGGACGCGAGTTCCTCAGGAGCACCAAGGACGGGATCGACGTCTCGCCGGACGGATCGGGCGGGGTGGATATCTACATGTCCACCTCGTCGGCGGGCGGCGGGCTCCAGATGACGGTGGCCGGCGTGGTGAAGTCCATGACCGGCGAGAGCGCCCAGAGGGCCGCCCTCGGGGCCGGCGCCATCGTCATGGACGTCGTGGCGTCCAACGACGGACGGCTCCCCCACGAGAAGGTCTCGGACATCCGCAGGCTCAGGCCGGACATGATCCTGCTCTCCGGCGGCATCGACGGCGGGACGATCGATCACGTCGTCGAGCTGGCCGAGATCATCCGTGCGGCGGATCCCAAGCCCAGGTTCGGGGTGGGGTACAAGCTCCCGGTCATCTACGCCGGGAACAGGGAGGCCCGGGAGGCGGTGGCCGGCGAGCTCGGCGGCTCCATGGAGCTGAAGGTCGTCGACAACCTGCGACCCGTCCTGGAGCGGGAGAACCTCGGCCCGGCGCGCGACACCATCCACGAGCTGTTCATGGAGCACGTGATGGCCCAGGCCCCCGGCTACTCCAGGCTGATGAGCTGGGCCGGGCACTGGGTCGACGGCGCCTGGGAGCAGGTTCCCATCATGCCGACCCCCGGCGCCGTGGGCAAGCTGATCGAGATCGTCGCGAAGAACGAGGGCATCGAGGTCATGGGCGTCGACATCGGAGGCGCCACGACCGACGTGTTCAGCGTGTTCGGGAACCAGGGCGAGTCGGTCTTCAACAGGACGGTCTCGGCGAACCTGGGCATGAGCTACAGCGTCTCCAACGTCCTCGCGAGCGCTGGGCTCGAGAACGTGATGCGCTGGGTCCCGTTCCGCATGGACGAGACCGACCTCAGGAACCGCATCCGCAACAAGATGATCCGGCCCACCACGATCCCCCAGCTCCTCGAGGAGCTGGTCATCGAGCAGGCCATCGCCCGCGAGGCCCTGAGGCTGGCCCTGGTGCAGCACAGGGAGCTCGCGACCGGGCTGAAGGGCGTCGCCCAGGAGCGCACCATCGGCGATGCCTTCGAGCAGACGCAGTCCGGAGCCACCCTGGTGGACATGATGAGCCTGAATCTCCTGATCGGCTCCGGCGGCGTCCTGTCGCACGCGCCCAGGAGGTGCCAGGCCGCCCACATGCTCATCGACTCCTTCCTGCCCGAGGGCGTGACCATGCTCGCCGTGGACTCGATCTTCATGATGCCGCAGCTCGGAGTCCTCTCCGAGGTGCTCCCCGAGGCCGCGACCGAGGTCTTCGACAAGGACTGCCTGATCCGTCTCGGAACCTGCGTGGCCCCTTCCGGCGTCAACCGGAAGGCCGACGTCCTCGCGACCGTCCGGATCGAGAGGTCCGACGGGAAGACCGAGGAGCACCCTGTGCGGGCGGGAACGATGCTGCTGCTGCCCCTCGGAGTGGGGCAGAGGGCGAAGGCCGTCATCACCCCCGCCAGGGGTCTCGACGTCGGCGCCGGTCCCGGAGCGGTCTGGAGCGGAGAGCTGGAGGGCGGCGTGGTCGGCCTCGTGCTCGACGGGAGGGGCAGGCAGCCGTTCGAGCTGCCCGCCGACGATGCCGTCAGGGTGAAGAAGCTGCAGGAATGGTCCCTGGCGCTCGACACCTATCCCGCCGCGTTCTTCGGGAAGGGAGGACGCTGATGGCCTTCGCGTACACGCCGGGTCTCAGGGTCGCCGGGATCGCCGTGGTCCGCAAGGAGAGAAGGCTCCCCCTGAAGGGGGAGACCCTGGTCCGGGTCGGCGACGAGGTCTCCGCGGACACCATCGTCGCGAGGACCGAGCTCCCGGGAAACGTGAAGATGCTCAACATCGCCAACGTCCTCGGGCTCCCTCCGGGAGACATCCCGCCCCTGCTGACGAAGCGCCCCGGGGACCCGATCGGGGAGAACGATCTGATCGGGCAGACGAAGGGGATGTTCGGTCTCTTCAAGAACGCCGTCCGGTCTCCGATCATGGGCATCTTCGAGAGCTACAACGAGATCACCGGGCAGGCGGTGCTCAGGGAGCCTCCCATCCCCGTCGAGATCGACGCCTACGTGAAGGGCACCGTCATCGAGGTCCTCGGCGGCGAGGGCGTGGTCGTGGAGGCCAGGGGCACCTTCGTCCAGGGCATCTTCGGCATCGGCGGAGAGGTCCGCGGCGAGATGAAGGTCGTCGTGCGCTCCCCGGATCAGGAGCTGACCCAGGACCTCCTCGACGAGTCCTGCAGGGGCAAGGTCCTCCTCGGAGGCTCCTTCGTCACCAGCGGGACCCTGCGGAAGGCCATCGCCGGCGGCGTGAAGGCGATCGTCGTCGGGGGCTTCGACGACAGGGACCTCAAGGAGTTCCTCGGCTACGATCTCGGAGTCGCGATCACAGGCCACGAGAAGAAGGGCATCACCCTCGTGCTCACCGAGGGATTCGGCAGGATGACCATGGCGAAGGGCACGTTCGACCTCCTGAGATCCCGCGAGGGGCTGATGGCGAGCGTGAACGGGGCCACGCAGATCCGCGCCGGGGTCATGCGTCCGGAGGTCGTCATCCCCGTGGAGGGACAGGAGATCGCCGAGACGGAGCGGATCGCCGGGGCGATGGACGTCGGCTCCCCCATCCGCTGCATCCGCGCGCCCCACTTCGGCCGCCTCGGCAGGGTGGCCGCGCTGCCGGCCGAGCTCCAGGTCCTCGAATCGGAGGCCCACGTCAGGGTCCTCGAGGTGGAGTTCCCGGACGGGGAGAGGGCGACCATCCCCAGGGCCAACGTCGAGCTGATCGAGGAATAGGACGGAAACCGATACGGACCGGTCGATCGTCGTTCGCTGACGGATCGTGCGGGGGCGTCCCGGATGCCGGGGCGCCCTTCCCGCATGGACCGAGGGAGGGAGGAGCATGGGTCGGGCAACGTTGCCGTTGGTGATCCTTCTCATGGCATGCGCGGCCGCGGCGCAGCCGCCCGGGACCGGAGGCCGGGAGGATGCCGCCGTCCGGCTCTCGAGGGTCGGGCAGCTCGTGGCCGAGGACGTTCCGAACGACGCCGGCGGGGTGATCGCCCTCGGCTGGGTCCTCGACGGCGAGGGAGCGCTCCCGGATTCCCTGCGGGTGGTCCGTCGCACCGCGGACGGCAACGAGACGGTGCTCGCCATGCTGTCCGGCGGATCGACCTCGTTCGACGACACGACGGCCTCCGACGGGACCGAGTACTCGTACGTCATCGTATCCCTCGGCACGGGTGCCGATCCGGTCTTCTCCGGGGAGGTCACCGCGTCGTCGTCCGCCCAGTGGCTCCATTCCGGCAGGATCGGCATGCTGGTGATCCTCGCGATCCTCTCCTTCTTCATCTTCTGGTTCATCGAGACCAGCCGGCGCGGCCGGCAGTTCTACATCCGGGAGATCGCAGGGCTCGCCTCCGTCGAGGACGCCGTCGGGCGGGCGACGGAGATGGGCAAGCCCGTGCTCTACATCCCCGGGATCATGGACATGGACGACATCCAGACGATCGCCAGCATGGTGATCCTGGGCAGGGTGGCCCTGAAGACGGCCGAGTACGGCTCCCCCCTGCTCGTGCCCACCTGCCGGAGCGTCGTCATGAGCGTCGCGCAGGAAGTGGTCCGGGAGTCGTACATGCAGGCTGGGAGGCCGGACACCTTCAGGCGGGAGGACATCCAGTACCTGACCGACGACCAGTTCGGCTACGCGGCGGGGGTGGACGGCATCATGGTCAGGGAGAAGCCCGCGGCCATCTTCCTCCTCGGGACCTTCTACGCCGAGAGCCTCATCCTCGCCGAGACAGGCCGGGGCATCGGGGCGATCCAGATCGCGGGGACCGCGATGCCGAGCCAGATCCCGTTCTTCGTGGCCGCCTGCGACTACACGCTCATCGGCGAGGAGCTCTACGCGGCAAGCGCCTACCTCTCCAAGGAGCCGAAGCTGCTCGGAAGCCTCAAGGGCCAGGATGCGGCGAAGCTCTTCTTCATCGTGCTGATCGTCATCGGAGTGCTGGCGGCCACCGTCGGCGGGTTCTGGGCACCGATGCGGGGGGTGGCGGACTTCCTCCGCAGCCTCGTCGCGGTGAGTTAGGGGGGCCGCCATGAGACTCGTCATCCCGCTCTCCATCACCCTGATCACCGGCCTGATCATGATCCTCAACTACTTCGTGCCCCACGAGCCCTTCCGGTTCCTGGGCGACAACCTGCAGGAGTGGTACATGATCGTGGCCTCGGCGGCCATCTTCCTCGGCACCATCAACCTCGTGCAGGTGCACGTCCGGAAGATCCGGCTGAAGCTGACCAACTGGAGGTACAGCCCCGTGACGCTCGTCGGGCTGGTGATCATGCTCGTCACCGGCCTGATCTACGGCGTGGTGGAGGGGGCGCCGTTCGACTTCCTCTTCCAGAGCATGGTCGTGCCGATGGGCGCGACGATGTTCAGCCTCCTGGCCTTCTTCGTCGCCTCCGCGGCCTTCCGGGCCTTCCGGGCTTCGAACTGGCGGGCGACCCTGCTCCTCACCTCGGCCTTCCTGGTCATGCTGGGGCAGGTGCCCATCGGATCGATGCTCTGGGACAAGATCCCCCTGGCGAAGGTCTGGCTGATGGCGATCCCCAACACGGCCGGACAGCGGGCCGTGATGATCGGGGCCGCCATGGGCGTGGTCGCCACCTCGCTGCGGATGATCTTCGGGATCGAGCGCAGCTATCTCGGAGGTTCGGACTGATGGCCCGCCTGATGCAGCGGATCGGCAACCTGGACAGGAGGGTGATCTTCGTCCTCATCGCCCTCTCCGTCTTCCTCCCCCTCTCGTTCAGGATCGTCTTTCCCAACCCCGTCGGCGCCGAGCCCAGCAGGCAGCTCTACGACTACGTCGAAGCGCTTCCCGCCGGGTCCACGGTGCTCCTCAGCTTCGACTACGACCCCTCCACCATGCCCGAGCTCCAGCCGATGGCCTACGCCGTCTGCCAGCACCTCTTCCGCAGGGACATCCGCATCGTGGCGATGGCCCTGTGGCCCCAGGGCGCGAGCCTCGGACAGGAGGTGCTCTCCGAGGTCGCGGACAGCCTGGGCGGGGAGCAGTACGTCGACTGGTGCAACCTCGGGTACAAGACCGGGGGCGGCGTGATGATCGTCCGCCTCGGTTCCAGCATCCAGGCGGTCTTCCCCGCGGACAAGGACAACCGGCCCTGGGCGGAGATCCCGATGCTCCGCGACATCTCGTCCCTGACCGACTTCGCGCTGGTGATCTCCCTCTCGGCCGGCGATCCGGGCGTCCCCGCCTGGGTGATGATGGCCGGAGACAGGTTCGGGGTGCCTATCGGCGGCGGCTGCACGGCCGTCAGCGCACCGCAGTTCTACCCCTATCTCGGCACCGGCCAGATGGTCGGCATGATGGGCGGCCTCAAGGGGGCGGCCGATTACGAGAGCCTCGTCAGGGAAGGGACCGAGGGAGCGCCCCAGGGCCAGGCGATAGAGGGCATGGCGCCGCAGTCGGTGGCGCACCTGGTGATCATGCTGCTCATCGTGGTCGGGAACATCTCCTACTTCGCGCAGAAGCGGAAGGGAGGCGCGAGATGACCTGGGAGATCGCAGGCATCTGGGCGGGGGCCCTCCTGACCCTCTGTCTCTACAGCTTCCTCTACCGCGACAACCCGTTCTACAAGTTCGCGGAGCACCTGTTCGTGGGCATGAGCGCCGGGTACTGGGTCATCTACACCGTGGAGAACGTCCTGAAGCCGAACTGGTGGCAGATGATGTTCCCGGCGGACGGCTCGTTCCACTGGGTCTGGATCGTCCCGGGAATCTTCGCCCTCTTCATGCTGGCGCGGATCGTCCCGAAGGTCTCCGGGCTGTCCCGGATGGCCCTCGCCATGATCGTCGGCACCGGCTCCGGGCTCGCGATGGTGAGTTCCTTCCAGACCGACGCGCTCGCCCAGGTCGAGGGGACCATCGTGTCCCTCTCGGCAGGGAGCGCCTTCACGATCTTCAGCAACCTCGTCCTGGTCGTGGGGGTCGTCACCGGGCTGGTCTACTTCTTCTTCTCCAAGGCGCACACCGGCGTGACCGGGGGCGCTGCGAACGTCGGCATCACCATCCTGATGGTCGCCTTCGGCGCGAGCTTCGGGTACACGGTGATGGCCCGAATCAGCCTCCTCATCGGGCAGGCCCAGTTCCTGCTCTTCGACTGGCTCCCCACCATCCCGAGGCTCCTCGGGATGCACGGCTGATCCTCACGGGGGCCCCGGCGCGCCGGGGCCCCCTCCCCTTCCGGCAACGAGGACTCGCAGACCGGGGGAGACCCCGCCGCCCTCCCCGGAACCGGGAGATCCTCCGCGGGTTCTTCGTGCGGAGGGGACGGATCTGGAGGTTGCGCATGGGAGCCTCCCCCTGGACGGTCGGGTCGGACGCCGGATCGCGGTCCGGAAGGACGGAGCCGCACCGCCGACGGGGGAGTCCGGTTCCCGCGGTCGTCCGCGTCGGGATGTCCTCGCGGGATCCCTCCGCCGGGCGTCTTGACTCGGCTTTCCACGGCTCTTATGCTCCGCTGGAATCGGCTCTCTCGCGAATGGGAGGTACTTTTTCCCGCCCAGTGTCACTCATTGGCAGTCGTTTGTCGGACAATCGTTTACGCAGTCCGCAGGGGAGCATGGAAAGGGGTGTGGGACTGCATCCCTCTCGGGCTGCAATCGGAACTTACCTGCGGCCGGGAGGCCGCGGAACTGGGAAAGGAGCTACAGCGGTGCATAGAAAAGCAATGATGACGACTCTCGCGCTAGTGCTGTTCGTGGCTCTGTCAGCCACGGCTGGCACGACGGGCAAGATCGCCGGGCGCGTATCGGACGACTCCGGCAATCCTCTGATCGGCGCCACGGTCATGGTCGTCGGCACCTCCTACGGCGCGATGACGGACGCCAACGGGGAGTACTTCATCATCAACCTGCAGCCTGGGACCTACAACCTCCAGGCTTCCATGGTTGGCATGAACTCCCAGACCTACGAGGGCGTCACGGTCACCGTCGACCAGACGACCCCCGTGAACTTCAACCTCAGCACCGGCGCGGTGGGTTCTACCACGGTGCAGGTCACGGGTTCCCGCGACCAGGCTCTCTTCAACGCCTCGGAGACCTTCAGGGTCGTCGGGCGTGACGAGATCCGCACCATGCCCGTGGCCGGGATCGCCGACGTGATCAACCGCCAGGCCGGCGCCACCAACCGCGGCGGGCTCCACGTCCGCGGCGGCCGCAGCGGCGAGGTCGTCTACCTCGTCGACGGAGTGGCCCAGGTCGATCCGACGACCAACGTCTTCAACAGCGACATCCCGATGTCCGCGGTCGCCGAGACCTCCATCATCACCGGCGGCTTCGGAGCCGAGTACGGCAACGCGCAGTCCGGCGTGGTCAACATCGTCACCCGCGAGGGAAGCGACTCCTACCACGGCGAGCTCTCCGCGAACGGAAACGACTGGCAGACGCTCGGCCTCGCCAGCGACTGGAGCTGGGGCAGGAGAACCCCCTGGGGCGACGGCAGGCTCAATGCCGAGGCCTCCATCGGCGGTCCCGAGCCCCTGACCAGCTACCTCCTCCCCGCCATCGGGCTGGACGTCCCCGGGGACATGCGGCTCTTCCTCTCCGGCGAGTTCCTCGAGATCGGCGGCGGCGAGAACGAGAGGTACAGCTACGGGTTCAACGGCTGGCAGACCTCCTATACCGGGAACGTCAAGCTGACCTACAAGCCGAACCCCAAGACCAAGATCAACGCCACCGGCTACTACATGGACAGGGTCGCCGGCTTCGGCCTCTGGGACTGGAGCCGCTTCGAGACCCCCTACGTCGACTCCGACAGCCTCTCCGAGACCTACGGCGACACCCTCGCCTGGGGCAGGGACATCCTCTACGGGCTCCCGACCCGGTTCTGGAACAACTACAGCGTCGGCCTCAGCGTCACCCAGACCCTGAGCGACGCGACCTTCATGGAGTTCAAGCTCAACCAGTACCAGGCGGAGTTCGAGTACCGGATCCGCAACAACCCCTACGACCCCGACACCGCGGATGACCCCATGTACCAGACCGAATGGCTCGGCGAGGGCTGGAGCTGGGACGACTGGCAGGCCTACACGCCCTCCCGCGTGGTCGACACGGACGGGTTCTACCGTCAGGGCGCGAGCCGCTACGCGTGGAACGAGACCCGCAGCACCACCTCCACGTTCCGCACGGACCTCGTGAGCCAGATCAACCAGGCCCACCAGCTCAAGGCCGGCATCGAAGCCACCTACTACGACATCTTCGACTTCAACATCGACACGGCCTCGGGCGGCAACATCTACGCGAACCGCTACCACGCCTTCCCGAACTCCGGGTCCGCCTACCTGCAGGACAAGATGGAGTACCGGGGCATGATCGTGAACGCCGGTCTCCGCTTCGACTACTTCGACGCCAACTTCGACGAGTACCCGGCCGATCCGACCAACCCGGTCAATCCCGGCACCCAGCCGGGCGACCCGGACCACATCATCAACCCGATCAGCGTCCCCGTGAAGTACCACCTCAGCCCGCGCGTGGGCTTCTCCCATCCGATCACCGAGAGCGACGTCCTCCACTTCACCTACGGCCACTACTTCCAGACGCCGCAGTTCGACAGGATGTTCGCGGGAGCCGACTTCGACCTCTCCGGCGCCTTCCCGATCGTCGGGAACCCGGACCTCTCCCCCGAGGAGACCATCTCCTACGAGCTCGGCGTGAAGCACATGTTCGGCGACCTGATGATGCTGGACGTGACCGGCTACTACAAGGACATCACCGGCCTCGTCGACATGCAGAAGAACTTCTACTCCGCGGTGGACGCCTACGATCTCTACATCAACGGCGACTACGGCAACATCCGGGGCGCGGAGTTCACGCTCCAGCGCCGCGAGAGCGACTTCTGGTCCGGCAGCATCAACTACACCTACGCCGTCGCGATGGGCAAGAGCTCCAGCGCCACCCAGAACTACACCTACCTGTGGGCCGGCTGGGTCATCCCGAAGACCGAGTCCTACCTGGACTGGGACCAGAGGCACTCCCTGAACGCCGAGCTCGACTTCCGCATCCCGCAGGGCGAGGGTCCGAGGGTCGGCGGCTCGCCGATCTTCGAGGGCTTCGGCATCCACCTGTCGCAGACCTTCGGCAGCGGGTTCCCCTACAGCGAGGCCAACCAGGGGACCGCGCAGCCCGAGATCAACGGCGAGCGCTATCCCGCGACCAACATGACCACCCTGAAGGTCAACAAGACCTTCTGGATCGGCTCCGTCATCCTCGACGCCTACTGCCAGATCGACAACCTGTTCAACAGGCGCAACATCGACACCATCGACGACGTCGCCTGGTACGATGCCGACCAGGACGGAGACGGCGAGCCCGACCACGATCCGACCGGAGCGATGGGCAATCCCTACGTCTACTCCGCGCCCAGGCAGATCCGGTTCGGTCTCGGGTTCGAGTGGTAGACTGAGAACACCCGTCCGGGGGATCCGGCCGACCGGGTCCCCCGGACACACCGGGTCCGATACTGCAAGGAGAGATCTAGATGCGTAAATTCCTGCTGCTGTTCCTGGTGATCACGGCGCTCGCATGGGCGCAGACCGATGCTCCCGCCACCGAGGCTCCGGCCGGGGGCGAGGTCGCCGGGCAGCCCGCCGAGCCTGTCCAGGAACCCGTGGTCGACGAGACCGTCGTCGACGAGACCGTGACCGAGGAGGCGGCTCCCGCCGGCGAAGAGGTCGAGCGCACGCAGAGCGCGAGCATGGACCTCGTCGACACCTTCATCGCGGGCGGCGCCTTCATGTGGCCGCTCCTCCTCTCCGCCCTCGTCGGCATCGCCGTCGCGGTCGAGAGGTTCCTCACCTACCGGAAGATCCGGATCGAGCTCGGACCCTTCCTGGAGAAGGTGGGCGGGTTCATCCGCAAGGGGGACATCAAGGGCGCGGAGGATCTCTGCTCGCGCACGAGGGGTCCCGTCGCCAGCATCCTGCAGGCGGGCCTCGCCCGGTCCGACAAGGGTCTCGAGACGGTCGAGAAGGCCGTCGACAGCGCCGGAGCCGTCGAGATGGCCTTCCTGGAGAAGGGGATCGTCGCGCTCGCATCCGTGACCAGCATCGCACCGATGCTCGGCTTCCTCGGAACCGTGTCCGGAATGATCCGCGCGTTCGGCGAGATCGCCGCCGCGAAGAACGTGGAAGCGAGCCTGGTCGCGGGCGGCATCCAGGAGGCCCTCATCACGACCGCCGCCGGTCTGATCATCGCCATCCCGATCCAGATGGCCCACAACTACTTCATCGGGACCATCGGGAGGTTCGTGATCGACATGGAAGAAGCCAGCATTTTCCTCGTGGACAAGCTGTCCGAGGTGGAACACCTCAAGCAGCTGTAAGGAGCATGGATGCGGATACGCAACAAGCCTAGAGCAGGCGCGGTCATCCCGCAGGCGTCCATGGCTGACATTGCGTTCCTGCTGCTGATCTTCTTCCTGGTCACCACGACGTTCGAGGTGCAGAAGGGGATCTCCTTCAGGCTTCCGAGGAAGGCGGACGAGCTGACCCAGGAAGTCGTCATCGACGAGACCAACAGGCTCGTCATGACGATCAAGCAGTGGGGCGCGAGCGAGTACGTGGCGCTGATCGACCAGGCGCCGCCCGACGGACCGCTCCGGAGGGCGAGGGCCGGCGAGGACGTCAGCCTCCAGGATTCCACCCTCGCGGACGGAATCCGCCTGCTGGCGGCCGAGAGGGTCGAGTCCATGGATGCCGCGTCGGACAGGCTTCTCAACAACCTGGAGGTCGCGAAGGGCTTCGCCTCCGGGACCTACACGTCCCTGGAGACGGCCGTCGCCTCCGAGAACCTCGTTCCGATCGTCCGGCCGGGGCTGTATCGCACGATGCTGGGATCGGAGACCCCCATGGTCGACGATCCGCTGTTCGGCGAGGTGGCCTTCGGCGACACGCTCGTCCTGGCGGACGCCAGGCAGGGCGACATCGCCACGGTGGTCAGGGAGAGCGAGCTCGTCGTGATCCTCAAGTTCTTCCCCGACTGCGACTATGAGGGCATGATCGCCGCCCTCGACCTTCTCCGCATGAACGGAGTGAGCCGCACGGGCATCACCATCCAGGAACGACTCGGAGGGGGTGCCTGATGAAGCTCGACAGGAGGATGAAGGCCTCGGGAGACCTGAGCAACGCCACGATGGCGGACATCGTGTTCCTGCTGCTCATCTTCTTCATGGCCACGACGCTCTTCAAGGAGGACACCGGGTTGAGCGTGCGCTTCCCGCAGGCCCACCCGGAGGTCATGAACGAGCTCGGGAAGCAGAGCCTGACCATCACGGTCTGGATCAAGCAGATCGAGCCGGGCAACGACCAGAGTGAGCTGATCGCCAGGATCGGCGACTACGACATGCCCCTGGCGCAGGTGTCCGAGCAGCTGAAGATCCTCAGCGACCGATTCTGGCGGGAGCAGAACAAGCGTCTGGACACCGTCGTCCTGAACGTCGACACCCGCGTACCCATGTCGGCCATGGTGGACCTCTTCAGCTCGATGCGATACGAGGAGCTCTACAGCATCCAGTTCAACGCCGAAGAGTTCGGCCTCTACTGAGGGGAGGGGGAACATGTCCGACAACATCGCGATGAGCCGGCAGTCCTCCATGAACTTCCAGTGGGGGATCGTGCTCGGGCTCGCCCTCATGATCGTTCTCTTCGAGGCCATCCCGGCCGGCGAGCTCGGAAGGCTCGCCACCCGCACGTCGGATGCCGAGATGGAGGCCGTCGAGGCCGACCTCGCCTTCGACGACGAAGTCGAGGAGCAGGAGGAGGAGATCGAGGAGCAGCAGGAGGAGCTGGAGCAGGAGACCGAGGAGATGGTCGAGGAGATCCAGACCGACGTGACCCTGTCGCTGGACACGGAGGCCGAGGGTCTCGAAACCGTCGAGACGATCTCCCAGGGCGACGAGACGGCCGATCAGGGCAGCGACGAGATGGGCCCCCCCCGGTTCATGCCGGTGGAGGTCTTCCCCAACTGCACCTACCGCCCCGCGCCGGAGTATCCGGCGATCGCGGCACAGGCCGGAGTCGAGGGCTCGGTGGTGCTCTGGGTCTACGTGGCCTCGAACGGATCCGTGTCGGACGTCCGGCTCTACAACTCCAGCGGGGTGAACTCCCTGGACGAGGCGGCCCTCGCGGCAGCCTGGAACACCCGGTGGACCCCCGCCCAGAACAACGGCATCGCCGTCGGAGTCTGGACGACCGTGACCTACAACTTCAGTCTCTCGGACTGATGGGATGCATGTGCTGATGCTGGAAACTATGGCCAAATCCCGGATCGAAGGGCGGACGGCCGGAGGCCCCGCGCCCCGTCCCGGGAGACAATCTGGAATCGGAGGTAAGTGAAAGTATGAGGAACTCCCATACTCGCGGGTTCCTGGTACTCACGGTACTGACGGTGTTCGCGCTGTCAGGCACCGGCCTTGCCAGGGAGATGCGGGAGGAGTCGATGCCCGACGGCATGACCGACGCCCGCCCGCCTGCAGTCTGGACGCTGCACAACCTGAGCAACCTCTGGAGCGCCTTCCTCAACCTCGGCGTCTTCGGAGATCCCTGGGCCAATTATCCGTCCATGGAGTGGCCCGGCGGCGAGGGCAGCAGCTACCTGTTCACCGGCGACATCTGGACCTGCCAGTACGGTCCCGTGACCTCCACCCTCCCGGATTCCTCCGGCAGGTGGGCGAGCTGCAGCGACTACGGCAACTGGGAGCTCCGGCCGAGCGAGGGCTTCCCCCTGGAGAAGCTCAGCCCGGGTCCCACCGCCCTGGAGGAGACCCACTACGGGTTCGACGACTGGTGGACCTCCTACAACACGAATCCGTACGGGATTCAGTGCTACCTCGAGAACTACGGCTGGGGAACCCCCGGATACAACGATTTCCTCGCCCAGAACATGGTCTTCACCTGGCACCCGGAGTTCGGCAGCGGTGAGCCGCTCGATGCCCTCATCGTCGCGATGAAGGCCGACTGCGACGTTGCCACCGGCGACGTGACCGAGTGCCATCTCGACGACCTGGTCTTCTACGACGGGCACGCGATCTGGTGCAACGACCCGGACGCGACGTTCGAGTACGTCTACAACGACGGGACCACGCTGGCCAGCGACGTGGACATCTACACCTACCAGCAGAATCCCGACAGCCCCCTGCCGCCCGATGACCCGAACAACATCTTCTACCACTACAACTACATCGGCGCGGACGGGATCCCCGACAACGACGTCGACCAGAACGGCGTCAGCGACCATTTCACGATCCTCTTCCGCACCGTGGGGGACGACACCCTCTGGACCGTCAACCAGGCCGGCCTGGAGATGTTCCACGACGGGATGCCGCTGAACCACTGGGAGCACACCGTCGGCGACACCGTCTACCACGTGGTCCCCAGGAACATGAGCTACATCTGGGACAGCGACGGCACGGCGTCGGGCACGGACGACTCCGGCGAGCAGAACCTCGATCCTCCGGCCAACGGCTTCATCAGCTGGCGACTCCTCGACTGCTGGGTGAAGAAGGCGGACGGCACCATCGAGCGCCCCGTCGACGTGTTCGACTACCCGATCCCCGAGTCCCACTCCTGGTGGAACTGGGAGAGCGACCCGGGAACCGACATCGAGCAGTACAACTTCATGTGGGGCCAGAACCCCGACCTCAGCGGTCGCTACAGCGGGCCCGCCTACCTCGCGGACTGGGTCGGCCATCCCCACGCTCCGGACGCCTACGCGCCGGAGAACCCGGGACCGTTCCCCATCGTGCATGACGACCCCATCGCGCTCGACTATCCCGTGTTCGACTACAGGTTCCTCCTCTCCGTCGGACCCGTGAACCTGGAGCAGGGCGACAGCCTGCACGTCATCGGCGGCTACCTGATCGGGGCCGGTCTCACCGGCGCCCGCGAGACGGCCGACGCCATGCTGGACGCCTACTACCGCGACGGCGGCTGGGGAGTGCCCAAGCTCCCGCCCACGCCGATCCTGTTCTACGAAGCCGGTGACGGCGTCGTCCACCTCGAGTGGGGCTCCAACGCGGAGTACTACGATCCTCTCGGCGGCTACAGGGTCTACAGGGCCACCTTCGCCCCCGCCGCCTGGGAGCTCGTCGCGACCGTCGACCCCGGCACCTTCGAGTACACGGACGACTCCGTGACCAACGGGTTCCCCTACTACTACGTCGTCTGCACGTTCGACGCCGAGACCGACGTGGAGAGCACCCGCTCGAACTACAAGCAGAGTCTCGAGGGCACCCCGCTCCCCGTCACCCCGGTGATGGGCACGGACGACAACTGGATGGAGAACGTCCAGGTCGTTCCCAACCCCTACAGGGGCTCGGCCGCCTGGGAGCAGACCTACTTCGACAAGATCGCCTTCACCCACCTCCCCGCGATGTGCAACATCCACATCTACACCCTCGCGGGAGACCATGTGATCACCCTCGAGCACCGCAGCATGGGCGGGGACGAGGGCACCGAGTTCTGGGATCTCATCAGCAGGAACGATCAGGAAGTCACCTCCGGTCTCTACATCTTCCGCGTGGAGACCGAGGAGGACTACGTCATCGGCAAGTTCGCCGTGATCCGATAGGGAGGAGTGACCATGAAGCTCACAGGTACCATCCTGACCGCAGCGGTCGCCGTCCTCCTGCTTGCCCCGACGTCCGTCGCGGCGGGATCCTTCGCGAAGGTCGGCACCGCCGGCGCCCAGTTCCTCAAGCTGGGCATGGGCGCCAGGGGGATCGCCATGGGCGGCGCGTTCGTCGCCACGGCGGACGACCCCAGCGCCGCCTTCTGGAACCCGGCCGCCCTGGTCAGGGTTCCGGGGACCCAGGTCCAGTTCACCGGCACCCAGTGGTTCGCGGACATCCTCTACGGTGCTGGAGTCGTCACCAGCGAGTTCCCGGGGATCGGCACCTTCGCCGTCTCCTTCGCGACGCTCCAGTCTGGCGAGATGGACGTGACCACGGTGGAGGATCCCGAAGGCACCGGAGAGACGTTCACCTGCACCGACATGGTCGCGGGTCTCACGTTCTCCAGGATGCTGACGGACCGGTTCAGCGCCGGACTGACCGTGAAGTACGTCAGGGAGCAGTGGGACGACGTGTCCGCCGGCGGCCTGGCCGTCGACATGGGAACGCTGTACGACACCGGCTTCAAGACCCTGCGCATCGGCATGGCCATCCAGCACTTCGGCGGGGAGCTGACTCCGGACGGAACCTACACCACCTACAACAGCGGCGCCGACTCCACGATGGAGTACGAGTCCTACTCGATGCCCATGACCTTCAAGCTGGGCATGGCGATGGACGTCATCAACCGGGGACCCCACTTCCTCACCGTGGAGGTGGACGGCATCCATCCGAGTGACAACATCGAGCAGCTCGGCATCGGTGCGGAGTACTGGTACAACGGTCTGTTCGCCGTGCGCGGCGGCTACCGCATCAACACGGACGAAGAGGGCCTCACCGCCGGAGCGGGATTCAGGATCCCCATCGGCGGCAAGACCCTGACCCTGGACTACGCCTACGCGGACTGGAACAGGCTGGACATGGTCCACCGTGCCAGCCTCGGGTTCGCGTTCTAGCTGATCGCAACAGACGGGGCGGGGGATTCGACGCCCGCCCCGGTCGGAAGGAACGGATGAGCCTTTTTGCCGCGCTGCTGACGGCACTGAACGGATTCCAGGTCACCTGGGACGCGGCTCCGGCCCACGGGCTGGAGTCCGGCTCGGTGTCCCTGCGGGTCGTTCTCGACGAGAACGACCTCGTGTTCGTTCACGACGGCGGGAACGAGACGGCCTCGTGGGAGGCCGCCGTCTCGCTCGACGGCAGCATGGCGGACAGGTCCAGCGGAACGGTCTCCAGGGAGGACCTCCCGATCGAGGAGGTGCTCACGGTGCCCTCCGTGCCGGCGGGCGACCACGTGCTGGTCGTCCTGGCCGGCGACCTCGAGACCAGGAGGCGCTTCGTGTGGGAGGAGGACGTGAGGGTCCCGCTCATCGACAGCGCCTGCTGGTCTTCGGGCAGCCTCCAGATCGCGGGGGGGAACGACCAGAGGGCCATCGGCACGACCGGGCTCTTCTGGAGCGTGTATCCCCCCGTCTCGGAGGATCCGCCGGACTCCGTCGGGGCCGCATGGGTTCTGAGGGATGCGGGAGGCGTCGTCCGGCGCGAGGGCTGGATGGAGGTCGAGCTCGGTGACGGGAGGTTCCGGTGCGGGTCGGAGATCCCTCTCGACGGACTGGACGCCGGAGACTACGAGCTCCTGGCGGCGCTGGTCGCCGACGGGGAGATCGTCGCCGCATCCCGGGACGAGGTCGCGCTCTTCCAGGACTGGGATGTCTGGGGACTCGACGCGGACCTCTGCGCGAGCCTCGTGAGACCCATCGCCGGGAACAGCGAGCTGAGATCGCTGGACGAGGCGGACGGTCCGGCCTCCAGGAGCGCCGTCATGGCGGAGTTCTGGCAGGGGCGGGATCCGACGCCCGGCACGGTCCGCAACGAGTTCCTCGAGGAGTACCTGTCCCGTCTGGACTACGTGGAGGAGCATTTCTCCGTCCACAACAGCCTGGGCATCACCACGGACCAGGGCAGGGTCTGGGCCCTGCTCGGAGAGCCGGACATGGTGGAGGACATGCCTCTGGAGCTGTCCACGCTGCCGGTCCAGGTCTGGGTGTACTTCTCCCCTCCGCTCGAGGTGGTCTTCATCGACCATGACGGGTACGGCAGCTACGAGCTGTCGACCGCCTGGGAGGAGGTGGCGGGTGCCGGCCAGAGGAACTGACCTCTTCGCGGTGCTGCTGACGGCCGGGGCGGTCTCGATGGCTTCGCCCCTGGCCTCGGTCAGCACCGGGGACATCCGTTTCGGAATCGATACCGCGCTGTTCGACTACACCGGCGGGGACACCCTCGGTGTGGAGGTCTACCAGGAGATCGGACTCGACCAGCTGTCGCCTCAGGGCGACTCCACGGTCGGGTTCGAGACCCTCGTCGTTCTCGTGACGTCCGAGGGGGACACGACCGCGCTCGACCAGTGGTTCTCGCAGGTCGAGTGGACGGAGGGGAGGACCGTCGTGAACAGCACGGTTCTTCCCGTCATCCCGGGCGACTACGTCATCCACGTTACCGTGACCGACGGATCCAACGGTCTGCAGGGAGTCGTATCCAGACCCCTGACCGTGGAGCCCCTCGGGGCACTCAGCGAGCTCGAGCTCGCGAGGGTGATCGTCCCCGCGCCGGAGGGTTCCGGGAACAGCCTGCTCAAGGGCGGCTTCCTGGTCTATCCGGCGGCCTCGGGCGTGTTCACCCTTCCGTCGGATCACATCCTCTACGGCTACGTCGAGATCTATGGCGCAGCCGGCGGGACCGTTCGCTTCCGGAGCAGGCTCGAGGGCCCGTCCGGAGAGACGGTCTTCGCGAGACCCTGGTCGCAGGTGACGATCCCGGAGGGGACCGCCGCGATCGGGATGCTGGACAGCCTGGACCTCCAGGCGGCCCGCGGCTCGGGGCTCCACAGGATGGTGTTCGCGATGGTCTCGGGAGAGGATACCCTGGAGGTGGAGAAGCTCCTCATCGTGGGAAGGGAGATCGGGATCCCGGAGACCGCGGAGGTCGGGACGGAGGTTCCGGCCGGCGCGTACGAATTCTCCGGGCAATTCCGGATGCTTCTCACGACGCAGGAGCTGGAGCTGTACGACGCGCTGGACGACGAGGCCGGGGCCAGGTTCTACGCATCGTACTGGCTCGGGCGCGATGCCGACAGGGCCGCGTTCGAGCAGCGGTGCACGGACAGCGAGAGGTACGCGGACGCCTTCACCGAGGGTTGGAGGACCGACCGGGGCAGGGTGTACATCATCTTCGGCATCCCGAACGACATCGAAGCGGTGCCGCTCTCGATCGACCAGATCCCCTACGAGATCTGGAACTACTACGGCGACGGTCCGACGGAGACCTTCGTCTTCGCGGACCGGAGCGGCACCGGCGATTACGAGCAGATCTTCTCCACCGTTCAGGGGGAGACGAGCTACTCGAACTGGGAGAGCATGCTCGGACCCGTGTCCACCGGATCGGGTTACGACGAAGGAGACTCCCAGCCGTGAGGAAAGGCGAAAGGGTGAGGATGTCGGCGCTGCCGGGCGGGAGATGCCCGGCAGCCGAGGCTCGTGGAATCGTCGCTGCGGCGGGAAGGCCGCTGAACAATTGGAGGTTGCATATGGGATTCTTCACGGGATCGCACAGGACGGGTCTTCTGGCCATCCTGACAGCGCTCCTGTTGCCGGCCGTCGGAGTAGGCACGGCTCACGCCCAGCTCGTCGTCGGGGATACCGTCGATCTCCTGATCCCGGATCTCTCGGAGTTCCCGGGTGACCCGATGACGCGCCAGTTCACCTGCAGGGCAGTGACCGAGCACGCCTACTGGCTGGTTCAGGACACCGTTTCGTGCGACAAGAAGGGTCACGCCTACGACACCGACTCGCTCGCGTGGGGCGTCACCATCACCCAGCCGGAGCTCGACTCCCTCGCCATGTACTTCGAGGGCGGCGGGGTGGACGTCTGGGAGACCGTCACGACCGAGATGGGCGTTCCCATCGACACCGACGGCGACGCCAAGATCTGGATCGTGCTGGCCACGGTTCCCACGAACTACAACTCCAGCCAGTCGTCCACGAGCGCCAGGAACAACATGACCTACGTCAGCCTGGAGGACCTCGCGGGGGAGTTCAACGGGCACGACATCTTCTACCTCAACATCCACACGTTCGCCACGGTCGGATCGACCCTTCCCAAGGCCCGGGCGATGCGGCGGTTCTACCTCGCCAACGGGCTCGCGGAGCTCTCGCGGGTCAGCCGCCAGCCCCTGGAGGACCAGTGGGTCGTCCGGGGTCTCGCCGGGGTCGCGCAGTACCTCTGCTGGGGCTTCACCTCCTATGCTCCCGCCTCCGACCTCAGCCACCAGTACATCTGCGCGGAGTACGCGAAGGACTCGGACCTCGAGCTGGTCAACCACCTCTCGAGCAACCCCAAGGGAGACTGGGCGGCCTCGAGGGGGCAGTCTTTCCTCTTCATGATGTACCTCAGGCAGCGCCTCGGCGATGACATCATCTCCAGCATCGCGCTCTCCGACACCACCGGGATGCTCAACGTGGCCCTCGCCATCGATCCCTCCGTCCCGGACAGCGAGGCGGTGGAGACCAACGTCGTGCCGATCTACAACGACTGGCTGGTCTGCAACCTCGTGAGCGCCCTCCGCGACGACATGTCCGGCGGGATCTACACCTACGCGTTCCTCGAGGGCAACGACTACCAGTTCGGACACATCGGGCAGGACGCCGCCTTCCTCGACATCTTCGGCGACCCCTATCCCATGCCCTCGATCTGGATCGCCAGCGACATCCAGGGGATGACCGCCCCGATCTGGGCGAGCCAGTACCTCATGTTCACCGGGAACTACGCGGATGCCCCGACCGTCTACTTCCACGGCCAGTACTCGGACGGCACCGGCTCCGGTCCCCTGATCGACGGCCGGTGGTTCGCCTGGGTCGTCGCGCTCGACACCGTCACGGGCGAGATCGAGTACGTCGCCCCGGCGGATCTGAACGACTACTACTACGGCACCTTCGAGCTGGGCGGCAACCAGAGCTACCTGATCGTCACCTGCAACAACGAGGGCGGCGCGGTGGACAGCAGGTTCGTCATCTCCCAGGACACCGACACGCCGGACGTCCTGATCTCCGCCTTCCAGAACAGCGTGAACGACCAGTACATGACCGTCTACACCACGCTGTTCGAAGCCGCCCCCGAGGGTTTCGACTGGTACGGTCCGCGCTTCACCGCGACCACGGGCGACAGCTCCATGGTCTTCCCGATGGGCGTCTTCTCCGGCACCCTCTGGAGTGACCAGTTCGGCGCCTGGGAGGCCGGCAGCTACGACCTCGAGGTCTGCGGCTATGACAGCACGGGATTCCCCGTGACCAACAGCATCGCGGTCGCCGTTGACTGGGCCGCCGCGACCGGGAACCACCTGGAAGTCGAGGACATCCATTTGGATGTTCCCGCCGGCGCCGAGGCTCCCGGGACGATGATCACCATGAGCGAGACCGGGCTCCTTGGTCTCGCGATCGCTTCCCAGTCGCCCCTGGCAGACGCCGCCGACCAGATGACCGGGATCCTCGCGGGTCCCGTGAGCATCCCCGACGTCGACGGAACGCTCTCCTTCCCCGCCTCCGGCGCCGAGGGAGCGGTCTACAGGTACGTCGACGGCGGATGGCAGCGTCTCGACAGCTGGCTGCAGGCCGGCAGGATGCATGCATCCGTCTCCGAGGGCGGGATCTACGTCTTCGGTAGCGGTCCCGGCGTAACCTCCCCGGAGGTACCCGCGGAGTTCCGCGTCGGCGGCGCCTTCCCGAACCCGTTCAGCACGGAGGCCGCGATCCGCTTCACGCTGCCCTCTACCGGGCATGTCAGCGCGATCGTCTTCGACATGAGCGGCAGGATCGTGACGGTCCTCTCCGACGAGGAGATGCAGGCCGCCGAGCACACACTGGTCTGGGACGGCACGGACTCCACGGGCAACCCCGTCGCTGCCGGCGTCTACTTCTGCAGGCTGCAGGCCGCGGGTCAGACCGTCACCCAGAAGATGCTCAGGATTGAGTAGGGGGGAGGGAGAAATGAGAATCAACAGAGCTGCGACGATCATCCTGCTTGGCTCCCTCGCGCTGCTTGGCGGGTGCGGAGACCAGCTCCCGACCGACATCCCCGATCCGTAC
>Ga0163210_1000145_pt1 | contig 26167 bp, 25 predicted proteins | sample Kivu_220m_FD_113536 | JGI IMG/M metagenome (GOLD analysis project Ga0163210, IMG submission 113536) | Freshwater microbial communities from Lake Kivu, Western Province, Rwanda to study Microbial Dark Matter (Phase II) - Kivu_220m | ecosystem: Environmental > Aquatic > Freshwater > Lake ...
GGGATCATCTGCATGGGACTGGTGGTAGTGACGGCCATGGCGATGGAATGAGCCCGTGTACCCATACCAGCCGGATAATCGGCATCAATATGGAAATGCTCCTTGCTGACATTATTGAATGTTCCCGGGATATAATCCATCGGACCGGCCACATTCCTGAGGAATGGCAGTGTGTTGTGATGATCGGGATTATCCCAGTCGGAACACCCCGAAAACTCAAATTCGATCAGTCCCTCCTGGGTCAGCAGGTTGGGATAGGTCCGCCTGAGACCGGTCGGTTTGCAGGTGCCGTGGAAATTGACGACCATGTGCCGCCTGGCTGCCTGCTGCAACACCTTTTCATACCAATTCATCATTAACTGGTCGTCACGGTTCATGAAATCCACCTTGATCCCGGCAACACCCCATTTTTCATACAGGTCAAGGGCTTCTGACATCTGTTTGTCCAGCGTGGCAGCGGCCAGCCAAAGCAAGATCTTTACATTCTTCTGCTTCGCATAAGCCATAACCTCTTCCATATCCAGGCCAGACCTGACTTTCAGGATGTTTCCCAGGTCAGACCAGCCGTCATCGAACAGGTAATAGGTGATCCCGTATGTCGCGCAAAAATCAATGAAATACCTGGCCGTCTCGGTGTTGATATCGGCTTTGAAATCAGTCCCGAAGATGTTCCGCCGGGCCCACCAGTCGAGGATCACCCATCCGGGTTTGATCCAGGAAGGATCAGCGATCTTGCAGGGATCGGCCAGGAGGTATACCATCTGGTTGGTGATTAGGTCCCCGTCCTTTTCCGATACGGCAACTATTCTCCACGGGAGTGAACGGGTTCCCTGGATCCTGGCAATGTACGGTGCATATTGGAGCACTTTCATCTGGCCGTAAGGACTTCCTTCTCCCTTCACTCTCAATGGGTATCCCGGAAACAGGCTCCTGACTGTATTCGTTCCCGATTTTTCAAGCCACATGCCGGGATAGTCGCGCACGTTCGATTCACCCAGCCAAAGACCGGTCCCATCGGGTTTATGAACCAGCACCGGCAGATAAAAACTGCTTCCCTCCTTGACCTCCCCAACCGTTGTATACACGTAAGGGGTTTCGTAGGCGGTATTGAAGTTATCCTCCAGCGCCAGGCATACCGAATCCTTGGCATCAAACCGGTATCCGCCCAATTCGTTTTCGACCACGATCTCACCCGGATGGTCCAGGATAAACCGGTAGGCAAGGCCTTCGTTGTAAAGCCTGAATTCAAGGCTGAACCTCTGTTTAAAGACCAAAGTCAAAGCCTGATAGGAATCCGCGATCACCTGTGTCTTTTCAGGTATCTCCGGTTTGAGAGCCCCGCCCACATTGATCTTGCGTGCTTCCTTCAGGGACGGATTGACTCCAACGAGCGTTCCATCCGTCAATTTTATGCCGATGGCTTTACTTGACACTAAAAAAGAATCATACAGGTACAGGTCAAACCGGATGGAGCTATCGATCCGGACAATGGCCCTGAGCTCCTGGTCAGGTGATACCATCTGATAATCACGTGTTTTCGCTTTCCAAGCGTTTGCAGCCGGTGACATTAACAGAAAAACCAGCATCAAACAGAAGGCTTTTTTCATGGGATCATTGAATTGGTTACGGGATTTTAAAGATAAGCATCCCGCAGGTAATTCCTGAATGAACCCGGATATGAACCGAATCTCTTCCAATGCTTTTTTAATGAGGTATTTATCTTTCCATGTTCAGGCCATTCAGTAACTTTAGAATCATTTAAATCCCAGATACCATGAAAACCACGATGATTTTGACAGTGATCTCCCTGTTCCTGTTTAACGTAAAGATCAGTGCGCAGACCCAGGAGGACAGCCTGGCCATAGCAGCAGCCTGCCGGAACTATGTGGAAGGCTGGGCGGGAGGCGTCAAGGCCCCCGATCAGGAACCTGGCAAACCCTATACTCCCGACATCAGGATCTGTGATATTACCGGAGACTATGCCCTGGTGAAAGCCGTCTCCGCCAAATATGGCTTCTTTGACTATTGCCAACTGGCAAAATTCAACGGGGAATGGCAGATCATCAACGTGCTGTGGGGCCCGCTGCCACAGAAAAAATAATATCTGCTGCAATGAGAAAAGGGATAAGAAGAACCTTTCTGTTCTCACTCCTGATCACATCCGCAGCGGTCTCAGCCCAGCAGATCCCTGACACGAGTTTCCTGTTCCCGATCAGGCAAGCTGCCTACGAGCCAGGGAGGGGTCCGGTTGTTTTTATCGATCAGGCTCACAACAACTTTCACACCAGGGGTGGTGGTTTTTCCCCTTTCTGTAAATTGCTGGAGCAAGACGGTTACCGGGTTACCAGCCTGGATCAGACCCTGTCAGGAATCGATATTTTGAACGATTGCAGGATCCTTGTCATAGCCAATGCCCTGAACCGGGCAAATGCCCGGGATTGGGTCCTGCCCACCCCTTCCGCGTTTTCAAAAGATGAAATCGGGATTATTGCCGGGTGGGTGAAAAACGGAGGTAGCCTGTTTTTAATTGCGGACCATATGCCGTTTGCCGGAGCGGCTGCCGAACTGGGGAAAGCATTCGGTTTTGAGTTTCTGAACGGATTTGCTTTTACCCGGGAAAGGGGATCATGGCCACCGTCCACATTCTCGGCCAAAGACGGAACATTGCAAGAATCGCCCGTGACGGTTGGGCTGAAGGAATATAAAAAGATTGACAGTGTCTCGACTTTTACCGGCTCTTCATTTAAAGCGCCTAAAGAAGCTATACCGGTACTTAGTTTTCCCGATGAAAGTTTTTCACTTCAGCCTGACACGGCCTGGAGCTTTAGCAGTAAAACACCCAAAATAAATCTGGGCGGCTATTGCCAAGGCGCAATAAGAGAATACGGGAAGGGAAAGATTGCCGTATTCGGTGAAGCGGCCATGTTCACGGCTCAGCTCGCAAACGGAACTGTGAAATTTGGTTTCAATTCAGAACTGGCTCCGCAAAACGCACAGTTTACCCTCAACCTGATCCACTGGCTGGACGGAGCTGTACCCGTAAAACCGAAGGCCGTCAATGAGACCGGTGAGAAAATTAAAAGGCAATGATCATTCCTACGCCTGCGTGCAAGACTATTCAACCCAACAAACAAAAACCAAATATGAAAACAACAAAATGGCTTATCGTTCTAATCCTTTTTACAGCGGCACTATCCGGCTGCAACAAGGATAATCCCGCCGCAGGGCGGTTTGAACTCTGTGCTGTCGCGGATACGATCCAGAGCTACCCCGGCGGGGGAGGTGTCTTTATCGCCTGCATCCGGCCGCTTGAGGATTTCGGCGGAACGACCACCATCACCTGGGAGGCTTCCGCCCTGTTAAATGTGGAGACCACTAAAAACCAGCTCCTTGAAGGAGATACAGTTTTCGAGCTGGTGGTAAAGCCTGATGCGGGATGTAATTACAAGGATTACAAAATCAGGCTTGTGGCCACCAACCAGGATGAGACGCAGGCTTTGGACCTCGTAGTCAGCGTGGTTGACAACAGCAACAATCCGGAAGCCTTGCCGAAACTGAACGAATTCAGGCAATGGCTGACCGAACGGGATCCGGAAGCAGCCGCAGTGCTGGACAGCGACTATTTTCTTTACAAAACCTATCAGCTGCTTGTTGTTGAACACTATACCGTGCTCACTCCTGATTATGAGATCAGGTTTTGTTATCATGTCATGATAGCTCCTTACGACTGGTCGAAGATCCGTGTCAGAAAACGGAATTGCATCGAGGCGGAATTTGCCGCCATGCGTGAAACCGACGGCACCATATACGAAATTCCGGTTTCCGAATACCCCAGCATGTTCGGCTATTAGAGTGAAATGGGTTTTTACTCCAGCTTCCCTTTTCACTCACTTATCACCGGGATTGCCCGGATGTGAAGTGAATATCTTATGATCAATTTATGGGCAGGTTTTGCAACCGTATGAAAATCAGCATCTCGTAATTTCGATCAACCAAAAAATAACCGGTATGGACCTATTGCTACCGAACAGTCAGGTTAGTAGAAGTAAACTGGCCTGTGCTATTATTGCCTTTGTGATCCTGATTCCGTTGTGCGGTTATGGCCAAAACCTCCTCCGCAATCCGGAACACGTTGTTTACGATCAGGTTAATCAACGGTACCTGGTCACAAATTACGGGAACGGTACAGTCGTTTCGATCGACCGGATGATCACGGATGGCCAACGGAAGGTATATGTTGTTGAAAATTGAGGCAAGGTCTATCGCTTTGACCACACCTTCCAGCAGTCACCTCAGGTAATTATGACCGGGTTCTTCAGCCCGGCAGGGGATTTTAACCCTGTGATGCTGTTCGAAGGCCACAGCATGGTGGAAGATACCATCTGGGTGGTTACTTATAAATTCTACTATGCGAGAAATGTCGGATTGGTCAAGTTCAGTACCCGTGCTGTCGGACATGACTCTGAAAAGGTTTCTGAATTAGTTTCGTATCAGGTCCGATAAATTGACAATCATCCATCAATCCTTCAGGACATTGACTTTTACGCATGAGGCATGTGTCTTATCGTGGTAAATCCGCATGGTGGCTTTCTGGAAATCGGTATCCTCGCAGGCATTGATATCAACGAATTTCTGCGGATTCAGGTCGACCAGGGGGAACCAGGAGTTCTGCACCTGGATCATGATCCGGTGACCCGTCTTAAAGCAATGGGCCACATCCGGCAGTTCAAATTTTACCGCAGTAACCTCTCCCGGCTTGATAGCTTCGGGTTTTTCATAGCTGTTGCGGAAACGACCCCTCATGACCTCACCCCTGACGAGCATCTGGTAACCTCCCATCGGCACTTTCACATCCTTTCCGGCCGGAGCCTGGGCATTATCGGGATACACATCGATCAGTTTAACAATGAAGTCGGCATCTGTGCCTGTGGTAGTGACATAGAGTTCAGCGGTTAGCGGACCGGTTAGTGTGACATCATCCGTCAGGACATCAGTCTGATAAACCAGCACATCTGGCCGGCAGGCTGCAAATCGCTGATCGTCGGTCATATAGCTGGCATTCCTGTTCCTTCCGATATCCTCGCGGTAGGGAACCGGGTTCATCGGATCGGAAACATACTCATCAAACCCTTCTGAGATACCAGATGGTTCGAACGAAAGGTTACCTCCCGGTTGGAAGAACAGGGTTTTCCCCTCAATATCCTTCGGAGGCCAGGTTTCAAACTCTTTCCACTGATTGGCTCCGGTCACAAAGATCGTGGCTTCGGGGAAACTGTTCGTTCCTTGATCTTTCAGGTAGTAGTTGAAAAATCTCACTTCCAGATCATGGTAATAGTCGCACGTTGCTGCTCCCCAGTATATATTCCCGATATTCTCCCCACCTTCAGGCCCCCACTGTCCGTGGCTCCAGGGTCCCATCACCAGGGTATTGCTGGTGTTTTTTTTATTCTGATTTTCGATGGCCTGGTAGGTATGCAGGGTACCCCATAGGTCCTCGGCATCAAACCAACCGCCCACGGTCATTACGGCTGGTTTCACATTCTTCAGGTAAGGCCGCGGATCGGTTGCTTTCCACCAGTCATCGTAATTCGGGTGGGCCAGCAGTTCATGCCAATAGGTCACCTCGGGCTTATAGTACCTGCTCGTATTTTTAAGGGCACCCAGGCGCAGGAAAAACTCGTAGCTGTCCTGTCCCCCCCAGGCAAATCCATTGGCGCCCTGACGGGTCGGTACCTCCATCGGATCGCCGAAATAACAGTAAAAACTAAACCCGTCGAGCAGAAAGAAAGCCCCGTTATGATGCCAGTCGTCTCCGAGGAACCAGTTAGTCACAGGTGCCTGGGGAGAAACCGCTTTGATGGCCGGATGATTGGCCAGGACGGCCATGGTGGCATAAAAACCCGGGTAGGAAGTACCCATTACACCGATCCGGCCGTTGCTGTTCTTTACATTCTTAACCAGCCAGTCGGCTGTGTCATAGGTATCGGAAGCTTCATCTGTACCGGTCCCAATCTTGTCCGGATTGAATGGCCGGACGTTGACAAACGTGCCCTCACTCATGAACCGGCCTCTTACATCCTGGAATACAAGGATATATCCCTCTTTAATAAACCGGTAATAAATCGGTACAAAAAAGTTGAATTCCGATTCACCTGCCGGTTCCGAATTATAGGGCGAACGCATGATGATCATCGGGGCAGGAGCTGCCATGTTCTTGGGTGAATAAATCGAAGTAAATAATTTCACTCCATCCCTCATCGTGATATACACCTCCTGTTTGTCGTAAATTTCCTTGATCTTTGCAGCACTATTTTCCGGCATCTCCGGAGCGGCCCTGTTGAAAACCATATCCAGGTCCAACCCTCCCTGTGAAAATTTCCCCATCATAAAGGTGCACCCGGGATCTACCATTCCTGAACACGTGATGCCTCCCGGGGCAAAGGTGAATTCAACCTTCTGCCCGGTCATGGTAACCGAAGTAAAAGGAATGCCGAAAGCTCCCTGGTCAGGGCTGTCGAACGTACCTTTATAGGCCCCTCCTTCCTCCGTAAAATGCAGGTTGAGCCTGAGATAGAGCCCCTGTACCTCCGCCAGGGTATACCAGTCGCCGACGATGGACTGTGAACGGAGTGTTGTCAGGGATCCGGTCATCAGCAATACAACGGACAGTAGTAGTCTGATTTTAGGTTTTGCTTTCATGTAAGTAGTGTCTGAGATAATAAAATTAGGACGGTAAAACATAGATCAAGTTACATTTTCAGCCCATTAAAAAAACGAAAAAAAATTTGGAGATCCGGAATCAATAGTATTACATTTGTACTATACATCTTGTATTATACTAAATGAAAAATAATAAGGAACTGTCTGTAGAATTGCTTGAGCTCTGGGAAGAGACGCACAAAAAGGGCCAACTGACCCTGTGGATCTTCCTGGCTTTACGCGACGGACCCAAATATGTCAGTGAGATCCGGGCCTTCATCGAGGTGAATACCCTTCATACCATTGTTTGTGAAGAGCAGAGCCTGTACCGTGCCCTCCGGAAATTCCAGATGATTGAGATGGTTGGGTACAATCCGGGCAAAGGGCAAGGGGGACCCGACCGTAAATACTATTACATCACCCCGATGGGAGAGGATATCCTGGACCGGTTTATTGACCGGAACATCCGGCTGTTTTTCCGGCCCGAGATTGAAAACCTGATCAATAAAAGACCATCAATATGAAAATATTCACGAAGCAACTCATGATTTTCGCCCTTCTGATGGCGATATACACACTCCTCTTCAGGATTGTGCTCAGTTACTGCATCGGCCATTCCGCCTGGTTATTGCTTGGATTTGCAGCCTTTGCTTATGGTTTGATCATCTTCTTTACCGCCTGGTTCCTGGGAAAATCCGATTCACAGGGCAATCCGTTCTTCGACCTGGGTTTACGGTTTCACCTGACCACTTACGTGATATGGGCAGCTGTTTCATTCGGCTGGTTTTACCTGGGAAATCCAAACCGGTACGAAAACGTCACGGATATCATCAATATATTGATTTGGTGGGGGTTAGTTGTAATCCTTCACGTAATTGTTTTCCTGCTCACCCGGAAAGATACGATCCGGGGGATCAGGAAAGACGAGATCTTCTAAGATCGCTTCAGGTCAGCGCGATGCGAGATGCGTATCGGTGATCAGTACGACCTGGTTCATCCCGGGTGCTGTGGCCGGCCAGTATTCAGTTTTACCTCCCGTCTCCCTGACGCGGATATGATATTCAAAATCATCCGCTAACAATCCTGCAGGTACTTCAGCCCGATAAACACCCCGATCAACGTGGACAAATGGTACTTCCAGATACTTTTTCTCTCCCATCGGCCTGTAACGGAGTTTGACTCCATCGGGTCTGAAACCATACAGGATCAATCTGACCGTCAGGTTTTCACCCCTGGTTAAATGGGTTCTGACCGTAGGCACCATGATTTTCCTGATATTCAGCGTTTCTTTCGACGGCAGGGCTTCCGGCGGAAGCTTCCTTCCGATCAGTTTCTCGATCCGGGTAGCCTGACCAGCCACGTTGTAAGTCAGCAAATGCTGCTCCCAATTGGCTATGGTTCCCAGGTCGCCCGGGGTTGAAGCATAGGCGAGCAGAAAACCCAGGGTTTCATCGATCACCTCCATCAGTTTCATGCGCTGAGCGATGAACTGGTCAGCAAAGGAAGCATGGGATTGTCCTGTTTTTTCAAGCCGCACCAATAACCGTTCTGTCTCACCCAGGGCACAGGCAAATTTGCCAAATGCGCGGTGATATTGAAAAAAGTTCAGCCAATAGTCAAACCTTTCGAGGTTACCGGCGCCTTTGACCTTGTTTCTCCAGGATTGTATCCGGTTGACAAAAGCATAATCAGCAGCCCGCTGCTCCCAGGACAGGGTGTCAATGATCACTCCACCCGGACCGGTCCAATCGCCCTGCCGCGGAAGGCGGGTCTTTTTTCCGCCTCCCCGGTTGATGGAGATTTCCTGCCCGTCGAGGGAAACAAACATCCTTGCCATCGAATCGGCAATTTCCTCGCCGAATTGTGCCTGGGCCCAATCGGCGTAAAAATCGTCGACGGGAAGATCGCGGATTACCCGCATGAAATTACTGTCCGCCTCCTCAGGGGTGAGGTGTGATGGGTGACGGGTAACCGGTTCCACCGAGCTGGTGCCGGATTTACATCCCGAGTCGTAATGGACCAACCCGCTTGTGCGAGCGCACCCACAGTGGTCTGCAATGTTTTCGTGCGCCAATGAATGCCGATAAGGCCGTTGCAGCCATAAGCCAATGCATCGGCCGCATCAGCCTGCATCCTGCCTGCCCACAACTGCATGATGGTCAGGGCAGGATCATCCTCCATCCAGGGTATGGCCCACAAAGGGCGACCGGTCACCCTGGCGAAACCGGGATCGACCGGTGTGAATCCCACCTGTTGGTTAATGCAGCTCATCGGCCAGCTTTTGGGCAGGAACTGGTCAAACATCGAACGATCCTGGGCCGGGCCCAGCACCCATCCGCAGGTGGCAAGCTGAAACGGACTTCCTGCTGCCTCAACGGCTTCCCGGGCAGCATTCATATCATCCACCGTCAGTTGCAGATGCTCCCGGGTGTTCCCGCTCCAGGTCCAGTCTTCCGGTGTCCAGAACCAGTAATAGTCAATCGGGTAATTCCGTTTGATCCATTCAAACATCCCGCTGTAGTAATCTGAGGTTTTGACCTCCGGATTTTTGTCTTTCACCTTTTTCGGCACCGTCAGCGGGGTTTCTGTTCCAACACAGGTGTGAACGCCCAGTTCTTTTGCATAACCAAAAACATCTCCGAAGAAATTCCCGGTTGAATTGAAAAGATCGATTTCTTCCCTTTCCCCGGCCGGCCAACTGTTTATCCCGATCATATAATCGGTTCCGTAACGGTCATTTTCAAACAGGGTACCCAATTGATGTGAATAATCTTTTGTCAGCGTTGCAGCATAAGCCCAGATACCGCCGGTGTTGGTATAATGGCGGGCAGGATAGGCTGATTTGACCGTCCCGTCCGGATTCAACTGGTCCCTGGTGCCGATCCACACCAACGGTTCAGGTCCGACCGAACCTTCGGGATAAGTATGCAATCCGAAAAAATTCATTTTCATTTTCACCATCTGGGAAAAACAGGCTTTGTAATCCTGCTGGGTCCACCAGTCGGGCCCTTCGGGAAAATCATGAAACGGATTGATACCCCGGATTTCAAATAACGGCCGGCCGGTTTCATTCATTTCCCCGAGCCTTGCCGGTATTCTTCCATCGGGTATCACGTCGCCATGCAGGTAAAACCGCACCCCCAGTTTTTCTGCAAAGGCATAAGCCCCGTACAGTGTTCCCAAAGCGTTTCCACCCGCAATAATTACCCTCACTCCGGCTGGTCCTCCCCCGGATTTCAGGGTATATTCCTCATCCTTCAATTGATTGATTGATTCCAACTGATCCCGGGTGATCAGGCCATCCGGCACATCCTGCCCTTTTGCCATAATCCAGATCAGCTTCTCCGGGATCGCCCGTCCTTCATAAACCTGAACCGGTAACAGTTGACCGGTCCTGACGTACCAATACCTGCGTACCTCATGGGCAGCCATTCCGATCCGGGCATCTGATCCGGAGGGATAAAGGACCACCGGCAGGTCAGACCTGGAACACGAGGTCAGCACAAGTACAAGGAACAAAAAGCATCGTATGGTTTTCATAGCACCGGGAATCAAAGTCTTTCATTTACCACATTGTTATAGATCGATCCGAAGTAGAATCGCAGCCCGATTTCTCCTCCGACCTGGAAGGTGGTCGGCAGTTTCCGGGAATTGAGCAGGAGTTCTTCGAGCGAAACTTCATCTTTTGGCAGGTACAGCTGGTTATGGACGCTCTCGGCATACAACTCAAAATTCACCGACAGTCCTTTGCTGATCCGGACAGACAGATCGGCCTCGGCATTCAGATTGAAATTCCGCAGGTCATTCAGGTAACCTTCATATTCCAGCACGGCCTGGATTTCACCCCAGGGTTGAACCAATTCAAGCTCAACGCTCAGGTTGTGTTCAATCAGCCGGTCTTCCATCCTGCTCAGGAAGGTGGTGTCCCTGTATTTGTACCAGGCAGGACCCAGATAGTAAGCCGCTGTGAAAATTTTTTGATCCGCATCCTTCCAATCGAAGAAATTGTACTCAATGGCCGGTTTGGCCGAAAGTGACAAATCGGTATTGATATACGTGCTTCTGCCCTGGCTGAGGAAAAGCCCGGTTGAAAGATGGGCGTTGATCGCATAGACTATCTTTGAATTCAGGTTTTGAACCATGTTAAAGGAACGATAAATTTCATTCTCATTTTTTTTGAATGTCCTGGTTGAATACTGGTAAGAAAGACTATTCCTGCTCAGCCATTTGTCGGTCAGCCTGTCGGCCTGCAATGATCCCGAGAAGCTATAGCTTGATTTGCTTTCTTCAAGGTCAAGCCCACCCGTAGTTGTGACACGGAAAACCCAGAAATCCCAAGGGTCCTTGTCCCTGCCCGTGCTTAATACCGGCTGGTTAGATTCGGTCTCATAATCGATAGCCATCCGGTCAAGCACCGGGGTTTCACTCAGGTAATGAAGCAACCCGATTTCAAGAGTTTTTCTAAACCGGATCCGGTCCATGTCATCCGTATCCCCCGGGTTGTGAATGAAGGAGAGTCTGAAATCGCTCTGGTTCCTGCCGGGTCCACTGTAAAAGTTCAGAAAATATTTGTAGCCGGCCCCGCTCAGCTGCAATGTGGTTGCAATCACCTGAACATCTGCAAGTTTCGGATCATTGACGAAATCAATGTATTTAATGCTCCTGCGCAGGTAATTGAAGTCCTCGACATCCCCTTCGACATACACCCGCACAACCTGGTCGGGTTTTAAGGCCAGGCCCGGCTCCTGAGCCGATAGCGCGCCCGATAAGCAAAGGAACAGGATCAGGTTAACGGTCGTAGATAATTTCATAATCGGTATAATTTGGTTAGAAAGACCGCGTAAGTTACGATCAGAAAAAGAAAAACAAGATGATGCAGATTATTTTGATCAGATTCCTGCGTCAGGCCATACCCGGAGGTGTTCTGAAATGAACCGGATGATCTCCTGGTTTTCCTCCTTTCCATTCCCCCTGATTTCCATGGGTTGGCCGAAATGCATGTAGATCGGTTTTTCCCGGTCGAGCCCGCCCAGTTCCCGGATGTGCTTCCCATTTTTCCAGAAATCCGTTTTTATGGCTATCGGAATAACCCGTACCCCGGCTTTGGCGGCCAGTTTCACCGCCAGCGTGTTGAAATCGGAAGGTACGAACTCCGTTCTCCGGGTATGCTGTGGAAAGATCACGATCGAGATCCCTTCGGACAGCAGCTTCTGGCCTTTGGTCAGAACTTCGGTGAGATCCTGCCTGGAATTTTCCCGGCTGACAATGATGGGATCGCGCGAACGCATGACGGGGCCAAAGATCCAGCTGGTGACCAGGGGTTCCTTCACCACGAAGGTCACCCTCATAAGGGGCGCAATCAGTCCCGGGAAAATCATGGTCTCCAGAGTACTCATGTGGTTGCTGACAAAAACGACGGGCTTTTGACATTCCCTCAAGTGTTCCATTCCGGTGATATGGAACCGGCCCCCGCATCCTTCCATCAGTTTGAGCATCCGGTCGGAAGAACTGATCCATTCTTCATCGGTATAAACCCTTCTCTGGCATTTTCCACGGGCATCGAAGGTAATCTTCAGGAATCGCACCCGGAAGTCAAGGAGCCATCCGGGCAGGAGCTTATCCAGCCAAAACCTCCTGGTATCCGGAGGAGTATGGTAGCTGTCCTGGGGAATCATGAGATCTGATCTTTTGTGTAATGATACGCAATATCGTACTGATCGTCAAAATGCCTGATCGAAGAAAATCCTGACGGTCGGTCCCGGGTGGTCCGATCAGCACACCAGATTAGTAATAAACCTCCGGACCCGCTCCGGGTCTGTAGTCTTGATGGAGAATTCCGGTATTTGTGATAATCCTCCCATAAATACATTTTCACGGCGGAATGTCATCCGGCTGTCGACCTGATGTCTGAGCGTGGCATGATATTCACTGGCTCTGACCTGACCGGCAAAATCCCGGATATTGTTTTCATCGAGGCCTGCACCCGGCATGATGACCAGGTCGTCACCGGCCTGGCGGATCAGTTCCCGGATAAGCGGCACCGCTTCGATCACGGAATTTTTTTGTCCCGATGTTAAAATCCGATCGATTCCGGTTCGTTTCAGGTCTTCAAGCGCTTCAAGCGGATCCCGGGTCATGTCGAATGCGCGGTGGAATGTGACCGACATGGGTCGTGCCAGGGAAGTGATCTCCCTCGTGAGCGGAATATCGATCCGGCCATCCGGTGTCAGGAATCCGATGACAATCCCGTCGGCGCCGGCTTCCTTGCACCTGATGATGTCGCGTCTGATGATTTCCCGTTCGGAGCCGGAGTAAAGAAAGTCCCCTCCGCGCGGCCGGATGATCACGTGCAGCCGGATGTTCAGCATTTTCCTGGCCAGCTCAACGGCACCGATGCTGGGAGTCGTTCCTCCCTCGTACAGGTTATCGCATAACTCTACCCGGTAAGCTCCGCCTTCCTGGGCAGCGAGTGCCGAGGCCAGTGAGCCGGAGCAGACTTCGAGGATGGGGCTGGTGGATGGCATGGCAGTGATACGTGATACGTGATACGTGATGCGAAGAAATGACAAGTGATGAGTGAAAATGTGCTAATGTGCTGATGTGCTGGTTTTAACTTGAGCCTTGAATCTTGAGCCTTTACTTCCTGCCCTCCTGCCCTTCTGCCTTCTGCCTTCTATCTGTCAACCAGATAATATTCAACGGTTGTCACTACCCGGATGATCTTCTTGTACGGCGTGTTCATATCCCGGTCCTCAATAGTAAACAGCCCCTGGGTGGCTTTCTTGATCTTACCCACTTTGGAATTTGAGTCGACGGCAAATTTCTCGGCAGCCTGCCGGGCATTGACCGTTGCCTGTTCGATCATGCTCGGCTTGATCGAGTTCAATCCGGTATACAGATATTGGACCTGGCTTTCGTACTGGTTCTGGTTCAGGACGATTTCCTGTCCAACAAGATCGGTAAGCCTGGAAATAGCGGTATTCATTCTTGAGATCTGATCGGTCCTGACCGTCATCTGTCCCCGGCCGATGTACCGGAATTCAACATACTGGTTGTTTCCGCCATAAATGTTCGCCTTCTGGTCGTTGATGCCGATCATGCCGATCGTGATCTCCGGATCGGTGAAACCCACTTCCTTCAGAAAGCTCAGGATGATCTTCTGTTTCCGTTCCAGGGTGGACTGAAGCTGGGCGAGGTCATTGCTGGTCTCATTGAAGGTGATGGGCCAGACGGCCAGGTTTGCGTCCACCTCCATTTCAGCGAGGCCTTTGACCACTACAGAACGATCGAGTTTTTTAAATCGAATGACAGATTGTCCGGCAATAAAAGCCGCCAGGATGAATCCCGCTGCAAGGATGGATGCGGTCAGGACTTTGGAACCGTTTGAAGATGACATGGCACGTTACTTTAAATCTGTATAGATAAAGATAGAAAAAATCCGGTGTATAGATCGCAGTCTTAATGATTGCCTGGTGCTTGTCCGTTACTTTTTAAGTAGTTGCAATATAATACCCTGAAGTAACGGATGCTCGACAGAAAGAGAGCAAATCCGATACCGATGTACAGGATCGAGAGACATTGTTTGGGAATGGCGGAATTACGGAGAATAATACCCATACTGACCATAATGAGTACGATCAGGTAACTTTTCCATGACATGAAAGCGAAAGCACAGCTTTTTGCTTCCATTCCGGATATTCTTCTGAGGTTCTTGTCAACCACACGCAGAAATCCAAAATGGTGAATGATGAGGGCGGCAGCACCTCCGGCAGCCGGATAGACCCAGGCTGACGAGCCATGATAATGGATCAACCAGTCTATAGCAAAAGAATTAAGCAGGACAGCAACACCGATCCATAGCAATCCTGATATGAAGAGCAGAAAAGGTTTGCCTACCGCCGGTTTTAAACTGGCATTCATGCTTTCTAAAAAATCCAGGGAATAAACCGTTTCGATCTTTTCATGTAAGCCCGATAATCGTCGCCGAAAAATGCAATATCCTCTTTTTCCTCAGTGACGGCTGTCAAATAAAGAAAAACAGAGGCCAGTCCGGCAAATACGAGTGAAAGGGGACCGGGATTTTTCATGGCTATTCCCCATGCCAGGATGAGGAGGGAAGAGTACATCGGATGGCGGATGTAATGGAATATCCCGGTGGTGACCAGGTGGGTGGTGCTTTCAAATCCAAACAGAGAAGGATCTTTCCTTTGTTGGTCGATCCGGTGTGCCTTTTTAAGCTGGTACACGCCGGCCAGCACCGGGTAACAGCAGGTTACCAGAAGGATCCATGACAGGATCTGGTGCCACGACAGGTAGTCCCGGAACCAGACCGGGACCTGCCAGATAAACAGCCAAAGGATGCATTCCCAGGCCAGGAACCGGTAAAATCCATGGTTCTTCACACTCCAGATCGAGCGCCAGGAAATCCATACCACGGGGATCGAGACGATGGCGAAAGCAAGAAGTTGGATAGGCAGGTGTTCCATGGCATTGAAAACAAGGCAAAAGGTACAAGGCAAATAGCAAAAGTAAGTAACAAGTATAAAAGTAAAAAGCTTATGACTAACCTCAGACTTCAGTCTGGGGACACAGATGAACAAGGCAGGAGGGCAGAAGGGCAGGAGGGTTGTAAGGAAAGGCTCAAGGCTCAAGGCTCAAGTTACAATCAGCACATCAGCACATCTCCACTTTTCCACTTTTCCACTCTTCCACACTTCCACATCATCCCATCTCCCCTTCATCACTCTTCAGTCCGCTACGCCGGAGCAATGCGTCCACATCCGGCTCCTGGCCCCGGAAGCGCTTGTACAGGATCATCGGGTGCTCGCTGCCGCCTTTTTCCAGGATGTTCTCCCGGAAGGAGCGGGCCACATCGGGATTAAAAATCCCTTTCGCCTTGAACAGTTCAAATGCATCGGCATCAAGCACTTCGGCCCATTTGTACCCGTAGTACCCGGCAGCGTATCCCCCGGCAAAGATATGGGTGAAGGCCGGGCTGAAAGCGCTTCCCTCGAGCCTGGGAAACAGCCGGGTCTTTCCGGTCGCTTCCTGTTCAAAAGCGATCACATCGCCTTCGAAGGGAGCAGGCAGGGTATGCCAGGCCATATCGCAAAAGCCAAAGCCCAACTGGCGTTCAGTGGCATATCCTTCAAGGAAGTTTCTCGATGCGACGAGTTTGTCAAGCAGTTCCTTGGGGATCTTCTCCCCGGTCTCGTAATGGACGGCAAACCGGTCGAGCCACTCTTTCTCTGTCACCCAGTTTTCCATGATCTGGGAGGGCAGTTCGACGAAATCATGGTAGACGCTGGTTCCCGAAACTGACGGGTAGGTGCACTGTGAAAGCATTCCGTGCAGGGCATGACCGAACTCGTGGAGAAAAGTGTTCACTTCATCGAATGTCAGGAGGGACGGGCGGCTGGCGGTGGGCTTGGTGAAATTGCATACGATGGAAACATGGGGCAGGAGACGCTTACCCGTTAAACGGCTCTCCCCCCGGAACTCGGTCATCCAGGCGCCGCCCTGCTTGCCTTTTCGGGGAAAGAAATCTGCATATAACAGCGACAGGATGGTTCCGTCACCGTCGATCACTTCATAAACCTTTACATCCGGATGATAGACAGGAAGCGTGGTTATCTGCCTGAAAGTCAATCCATACAAATGATTGGCAAGGAGAAAAACGCCGTCGATGACCCGGTTCAATTCGAAAAAGGGCTTGAGCATCCTGTCACTGAAGCCAAACTTCTTTTCCTTCAGCTGTTCCGAATAATAGGCCCAGTCCCATGCCTGAAGCTCCAGCTCAGGTTCCTGGAGGCGGGCGAACGCCTGTACCTCATCAAACTCGTGTAGGGCGGCGGGACGGGCAGCCGCGTGCAATCGTTCAAGGAAACTCATGACCCGGCCTGGTGTTTCCGCCATTTTGGTGCGAAGCTGGTGGGTGGCAAAGTCGGGCTCTCCCAGCATCCGGGCCAGACCGGTCCTCAATGCCAGAATCTCTTTCACCCGGATCTTGTTGTCGTGCTCACCCCCCTCGTTGGACCGGAAAGCAAATGCACGGTAAAGCTTTTCCCTCAGATCGCGCAGCGCTGAATATTTCATGAAAGGGACGTAACTCGGGGCATGAAGGGTAAAGGCCCATCCTGCAAGATCACGCTCCCCGGCTTCCTCTGACGCCGAGTCCCTGACAAAATCGGGCAATCCCGCCAGGTCGGTCTCCTCTGTCAGGTGGAGGACGTATCCATTCGTTGCGGCAAGAACATGCTCGGCGAATTCCAGCTCGAGCAGGGCCAGCTTTGACCGTATCTCAGCGAACTTGTTTTTGTCCGGTTCATCGAGCAAGGCGCCGTTCCTGACAAAATCGCGGTACCCGTTCTCCAGAACGGTCAGCTGCTCAACTGTTAAAGGATTGTCCGGCTTAGGTTTCCGATTATCAAAACAATGATCGTACAATATCCTGACCCGCTCAAACAATTTGCTGTTCATCAGAAGGCGGCTTGAAAAATTCGTGATCAGCGGACTGGCCTTTTGCGCAATCCTCTGAAGTTCATCCGAAGTTTCCGCATGGTTCAGGTTAAACAGGATATTGGTAACCATACCCAGGCGTTCACTGCCAACTTCCAGCGGAAGGAGGGTGTTGTCAAAAGTTGGCTCTTCCGGATCCGAAACCACCCGCTTGATGCCCTCTTCAGCTTCGCGGATCAGCTCCTCAATCGCCGGTAGGAAATGTTCATTCCGGATACGATTAAAAGGAACTGCTTCATATTGACTATCAAACGATTGTAATAACGGATTCTGATCAGTGGCCATGCGGAAGTTTTTTCAACAAATTTATCGAATGTAACACTACCGGCGGGAAAATGGATAAATTCGGGCTAAAAATCACCCTGATGTCCCGTCTTTTCTTTTTCCTTTTTCCTTTTTCCTTTTTCCTTGCCGCCTGCAGCTACCTCCCCGAAGAGCAGGCCATTCCTGACGTCATATCCATCTACGAATACCGTGACTATATCGAGATCAATCCGACGAGCAACCGGTACTCCAAGACCGGCCTTGTCTTTTACCCGGGAGGATTGGTCGATCCTCATGCCTATATCGAGCCCTTGTCTTACCTGGCCATTGCCGGCAAGGGGCACAAGGTGGTCATTGTCAAAATGCCCGGGAACCTCGCTCTCCTCGACGCCAACCGGGGGGCATGGATTTACGATGATTTCCCTGATGTCAGGCAATGGGTGATAGCAGGACATTCGCTGGGGGGGGTGATGGCCTGCTCAACGGTTGAGAAAAATCCTGATTATTTCGAGGGAATCATCCTGATGGCGTCCTATCCTCAATCATCCACCGACCTGAGCGGCTGGAACGGTTCGGTTCTTTCCCTGAGGGGGCAATTTGACGGGCTGGTCGACAGCTTGACGGTCGCATCTTGCGAAACCCGCTTGCCTGTCCCCTGTCACATAAACCGCCGGGAAGATTTTCCGACCGACACCTTCCCCAAAACCGTATATTTTACCATACCGGGGGGAAACCATAGTCAGTTTGGAAATTACGGCACCCAGCAAGGTGATGGAGTAGCCACGATCAGCCGTCAGGAGCAGTATGCCGAGGTCAGTTCCCTGATCCTGAAGTTTCTAATCATAAACAAATGGGAATATGACAAGTAGAAAGCTTTGTCTGATCGTTGCCCTGTTCCCGTTCGCCATCCTGTTGCAGGCCCAGGATTTCGACTTGTCCCTGCGGGTATATCCATCTACCTGGTACAACGGTTATTTCGAGCCGGGGACGGATGGAGGCGGCCTGGTTCTCGCCTGGCATCCCAAACTCGACGACAGGACCCGGTTCATCGTCTCCGGAGAGTTCGGCGTCTTGAAAACACGGAACGAATGTTATGCCGGACTGGGTTTTACCCGGATTATTCTGGCCGGGAACCACATTACCCTCTCGGGAGGAGCCGGACTGCTGAATGGCTTCGGTCTCTACCGCCCGAAACTACTCTATGCGGGAGGTGCTGAAGCCTATATGAGGTTTGATTACCGGATCGGCAAAAAAGCCTCCCTTTTTGCCCTCATCGGTGCCCGGTACACGCTGTGTCCGGGCTACCGGAAATACGGGGTGTGGAGGTATAGCTCATGGCCGGTGGGGATTGGAATGGAACTTTAAGGCAGAGGGCAGAAGGCAAAAGGCAGAAGGAAAGGAAAAAGGAAAAAGGAAAAAGGAAAAAGTTATGGAGAAGCGATCATTAAACATCCGGGAAGAGGAGATCCGCGATTTGGTAAAAAACTGGGGTTATAGCATCGTATCGAACAAAATCTCCGTGGAAGGAAAGAGGGTTGGTTTCATGTACCGGGAGGAGCGGATGGACAAGGAAGACAGCGGATGGCGGTTCCTTTCCGGAACGGAAACCGATGAATACCTGGATGATCCGGACAATAGCAAAGTCCTCGCAGTCAATGTAGTTGCCAACTTCGATCCAGCCATCATCCCTTACCTGAAGAACAAGATCGGAACGGAATGGGAACGGGTGGAGGGAAAGGAGGAATTCGTTCAGATCAGTGAATCGTGACTCGTGATTCGTGAATCGTGATTCGTGACTCGTGAATCGTGACTCGTGAATCGTGACTGGTGATGCGACAGTCCCCGGACTGAAGTCCGGGGTTAGTCATAGGGGATGGCGGTAAATCCCCAGACTGAAGTCTGGGGTTAGTCAAACATCACTTTTTCCTTTTTCCTTTTTCCTTTTTACTTTCCTTCTGCCTTCTGCCCTCTGCCTTCTGCCTTATTCCTGGTATGACGTAGCCCACGTCGAGCTGTAAAGTGCATTCAGCACCCGCTGGCCTTTTTCTTCGGGTGAGAGTTTCTCATATTCGGCCCTGGCCTTTTCATTCCGGATGCGTTTCTCTTCCTCTATGCGCTGGACCATGTGCTGATGGATCCGTTGGATCCTGTTCTGCAGGAAATGTTGGGCGACCAAGGGAAACAATTCAAGCAGCAACTCTTCTTTTTCGGTTTGTGCCAGCCGCACCCCGGCCAGATCATCTTCCGGATTGGGCTGTTTCTGATAGCCGGCCGTATCGAAAGGGATCTCCTCGCGATGACCGCATATCTTTTCCCTGAAATCGGGATCCACCGGGATCGGGGTCTTGCCATAGGAGCCCTTGACCAGGTTCACGAACTGTACCGAGTTGGTGGTGAACCATGGATGATCCTTGCTTTCGTCGATTACGCAATTGACTGCCTGCACTCCTACTATCTGGCTTGTCGGAGTTACCAGCGGAGGGCATCCCGATCTGACCCTGACCTCCGGTACCAGTTCAAGGGCCCTGTCGAGCAGTTTGTCCAGGTTGAGCTGCTTCAGTTGCGCCAGCATATTGGTGTACATCCCGCCTGGGATCTCTGCCTTTCTTACATTTTCGTCGGGTCCGGGCAGGTTGAACCAGAATTCGATCGCATGGCAGCATTCGAGAAGATCCTTCTCATCTCCCCGCCTGGCAGCCTCAATGGCTCCATTGAATTTCTCATCGACCAAAGCCGGCAGTTTGTAGTCGGACAGCTTGAAATCCCTGGGCATCACTCCCCCGGTATCAAAAGCCGCGAGCTCCTTCCGGATCTCCTTTAGCTCGGCGTTGATCCGGGTGACCGTTTTCCGGTCAACGCCGGTATGGATGCCGAGCTTATCGGCAAAAACCTGGATCAGTTCAAAGGCAGGAGCAGCCGTACCGCCCGAAAAGTTCAGGATCGATGTGTCCACAATATCCGCCCCGTTCAGAATGGCCATTAGAGTGGAAGCCAGGCCGTATCCGGGCGTGCAGTGCGTATGGAAATCGACCGGGACCTTAAGGGATTGTTTCAGACCCTTGACCAGCTCCCCGCTTTGACCCGGCGGTATCAGACCGGCCATGTCCTTGACGGAAATCATGTCGGCTCCCATTTTCTCGAGCCTAATGGCCAGGTCGATGAAATAATCCGTAGTGAAAATATCCTGCGGGAGTTTTTTGCCTCCGAAAAAGGCTTTCAGCTTGTCCCTGGCCGTGAAATGCGGATCCACCGTATAACAGACCGCACAATCTGCAATACCGCCGTTTTCCTTTACGAACCGGATCGTTGAAGCCATGTTGTCAACATCATTCAGCGCATCAAAAATGCGCATGATCCTGATACCTGATTGAATGGCCAGACGGTTGAACCCTTCGATCACCTCATCGGGATAAGGGCTGTAGCCAAAGAGGTTGCGTCCGCGGCTGAGGGCGGTGAGGCATGTGGTATCTTCCATGACAACCTTGATCTTCTCGAGCCTCTGCCAGGGATCCTCATCCAGGTAACGCATGACAGAATCCGGCACGGCACCTCCCCAGACTTCCATGGCATAAAACCCGGCATTCCGGTAAAGAGGCAGGACACGGTCAACCTGCGCCTGGTTCATCCGGGTTGCAAACAGCGATTGCTGTCCGTCGCGCAGTGTAACGTCACGAATCAGTAATTTCGAATTCATTGCATTCTCTTCTAATCCTGATACTTACCAAACCGGTAACAATTTGTATCCTCGTCAGTAAAGTTCCGAAAAATAGGCCGGTTGTCCCTCTCTTTCTATGATATATATCACGCCAAGCAACCTCATTGGGTTTAGTGACGGATATCAGGATCAGGAATGTCAAATCCGATTACCTTTACGGCGTTTTTTTTGCTAAACCATGATTCTGCCGGCCTCAAGAACCTCCGTTTTAAGGATCGCCGTGATCCTTCTCTCTCTGCTTGTTATTCCCCTGAGTGCCTTTGCAGCCGGTACCGGTATCATACCCTCGATAGGACCGGTCAGGGTGGAATTCATCCTGTTTGCCGTAACCCTGATCTGCGTGGCTGTCTTTCACCACCAAACGATGTATGTAGCCCTGTCCGGCCTGGCTGCCATACTTATTTTCAAATTCATTTTCGATCCGGGTTTCAATCTCTGGGAGCATATCGCCGGAACCCCGGAAAAAGAGGGCGAATGGCGGATCCTGCTGAACCTCCTGGGCTTGCTGTTCGGTTTCGCCATCCTAGCCAAGCACTTCGAGGAGTCGCATCTGCCGGAGATCCTTCCGAATTTCTTGCCTAACAATTGGTTTGGCGGTGTGGTCCTTCTTTTTGCCATCATGTTCCTCTCCTCATTCCTCGACAATATTGCGGCAGCGATGATCGGGGGCACCATGGCCATGGTCCTGTTCAAGGGCAAGGTTCACCTCGGATTTTTGGCAGCCATCGTTGCCGCCAGTAATGCCGGGGGGGCAGGGTCCGTGGTCGGTGATACGACGACCACCCTTATGTGGATTGACGGAGTCAACCCGGTATGGGTTTTCAAGGCTTTTATTGCCTCCATCTCCTCATTCCTGATTTTCGGGATCGCAGGCGCTCTTCAGCAGCACAAATATCAGCCCATACAGAGGTTTAATGATCCGAATATCAAGCTTGACTGGGGCAAATTGATGATCGTATTCCTCATCCTGGTTTGCGCGATAACCACGAATTACACCCTTGATTTTCCAGCTGCCGGTGTTTGGATCGCCATCCTTATCGGTGCGACTTTCCGTAGAACGCCATGGTCAGAAATGAAAAAGTCGTGGAAGGGAACCGTTTTCCTGATGTCCCTGGTAACCTGCGCTTCCCTGATGCCGGTTGAAGAATTACCTCCTGCATCCTGGGTGAGCGCTTTCATCCTGGGTTTTGTTTCAGCGGTTTTTGACAACATACCTTTGACCAAGCTTTGCCTCGAGCAAGGAGGTTATGATTGGGGGATGCTGGCTTATACGGTCGGTTTCGGCGGCTCCATGATCTGGTTCGGGTCTTCGGCAGGCGTGGCCTTGTCAAACCTGTATCCACAGGCAAAAAACACGGTTCTGTACGTCAAGAACGGTTGGCATGTAACGGTGGCTTATATCGTCGGATTCTTTGTGATGCTGGGTGTTGCCGGCTGGCATCCCCATCCGCCCCATAAGGAATCCCACCAGAAGGTAACAACCGAAATCCCAAATAATTAAAACAGCATGGCTAAAGGTTTGATCAGGAAGGTACTGCTACCCAAGGAGGACAAGTTTTATCCGATGTTCGAGGAGATGGCCGATTTAACTGCAAGAGCTGCCAACCTATTTGCTACCCTGTTTGATGTAACGGAGCCTGATGCCCGGGAAAACATCTTCCGGGAAATCAAGCTGACGGAGACAAAGGCAGATGACATCGTCCACCAGGTTTTTGACTGCATCGACACCACTTTCATCACGCCATTCGACCGCGAGGACATCCAGAAACTGACGATGAAGATGGATGATGTGATTGACATCATCCATGCGGCCAGTCAGCAGATCAGGTTATACAAGCCCCACAAGCTTCTTCCTGAATTCCGGGATCTGAACGGAGTGATAATCAGGGGTTGTGAACAGATCCGCATTGCCATCCTTGAACTCAGGAACCTGAAAAAACCGGTTAAAATCAACGATGCCTGCATCAAGATCAATGAATTGGAAAACATTGCCGATGATATCTTCCATCATTCTTTGTCGGCATTATTCGCCACTGAAACCGATGCCGTCGAACTGATAAAGAATAAAGACATCCTGGTCATGCTGGAATTTGCCACAGACCGGATCGAGGATGTATCGGATGTTTTAAAGACCATCATCATAAAATCCGCCTGATACAGCTCATGTCGGTATTTGTCATTGTCATCATCGTCATTGCCTTGGGTTTTAATTTCCTGAACGGCATGAACGACGCTGCCAATTCGATAGCGACCGTTGTGTCCACCAAGGTACTGACACCTTTCCAGGGAGTTGTCTGGGCTGCTTTCTGGAATTTCTCTGCTGCGGCTATCTTCGGCGTGCATGTCGCTACCGTCATCGGGAAAGGCATAGTGGATCCTTCCATGATCAATGCAGATATCGTCTTTTCTGCTATACTGGGTTCAATCATCTGGACTTTCCTATGCACAAAGGTAGGCCTGCCGATCAGCGTTTCCCATGCCCTGATAGGTGGTCTGATCGGACCTGCCATCATCATCGGAGGTTCTAAATTCCTGGTTATCGGCGGGATTATAAAAGTAACCCTGTTTGTTGTACTCTCCCCTTTGCTGGGACTGGTACTGGGAAACCTCCTGATGGTTACCACCATGTGGTTGTTCCGCAAAACTTCTCCCCGGAAGGTTGATGCAACTTTCAGGATTTTACAGTTGGCCTCCTCAGCCGTGTTCAGCCTGGGCCACGGCAGCAATGATGCTCAGAAAACAATGGGGGTTATAGCTGTCCTGCTTTTCAGTACAGGTAACATGACCGGTGAATTCCACGTACCGATGTGGGTCATAATCACCTGTTACGCAACTATATCCCTGGGAACCTTAACGGGTGGCTGGAAGGTGATTAAAACTCTCGGCACCTCGTTGACTCACCTTAAACCGGTTCAGGGTTTCTGTGCCGAAACGGCAGGAGCAATCACTGTCATCGGCAGTACATTGGGAGGTATACCGATCAGCACCACGCATACCATTACCGGATCCATCCTGGGTGTCGGATTGGTAAAAAGCCTTAAGGCGGTCCGGTGGGGAGTCGCAGGCAATATAGTTTTAGCCTGGATACTGACGATTCCTGTGTCCATCCTAATAAGTGGAGTCATTTACCTGGTAATGAGCTTTTTGAATATCACTTGATAAATTTGTGATCCCGTTTCCTGAATTGACACGCGTTCAGTATCTTTCCTGCAGTTTTCCTAATTACAACCAACCTTATCCTTATGGCAAAAGGTATAGTCCGAAAATTGTTCCTGCCTAAAGAGGGGAAATTCTTCCCTATGTTCGAAACCATGTCGGATTATCTCTCTGAGGCAGCCGGCTTACTAGCCGGGATCATCGACAGTCCGCAACCCACCTTGCAGGAAGAATCTTTCAAGGAGATCAAGGGTATTGAAAAAAAATGCGATGACGTTGCCCACGATGTATTTGACGCGCTGGACGTAACTTTTATCACACCCTTTGACCGGGAGGATATTCACCAGTTAGTATCCAAGATGGATGATGTGCTGGATTTTATCAACGCGGCCAGCACACAAATCCATCTGTACCAGCCGGTGAAGTTGCCGCCACAGTTCAATCAGATGGTAACCGTCATCATCCATGGCTGCGAACAGGTTAAAATTGCGGTGAAAGAGCTCAGAAACCTTAAAAAACCGCAAAAAATCTCGGATGCCTGCGTCAGGATCAATGAGTTGGAAAATGTGGCGGATGATATTTATCACCGGATTATATCGGAATTGTTCACCACTGAAACCAATGCCATCGAACTGATCAAGAACAAGGAAATCCTGGAGGTTCTGGAACTTAGCGCTGATGCTCTCGAAGACGTATCCGATATCCTCAAGACCATCATCATTAAATCCGCCTAATCAAGAATCTATGTCCTTTCTGATCATCGTGATCATTGTGATCGCTCTGGGTTTTGATTTCCTGAACGGGATGAATGATGCCGCCAATTCCATTGCAACGGTGGTATCCACCAAGGTCCTTTCCCCGACGTTAGGGGTTTTTTGGGCCGCTTTCTGGAATTTTACGGCTGTCTTTATTTTCGGAGTCCATGTTGCGACAACCATTGGAAAAGGTATTGTCGAACCCGCCATAGTCAATGAATATGTCATATTATCGGCGTTGATCGGCTCGATCTTCTGGGTATATGCCTGTACCCATTTCGGGCTGCCGATCAGCGTTTCGCACGCCCTTATCGGCGGGCTCATGGGCCCGGCGCTGATTATCGGAGGTCCGGATGCCCTCATCTCTGCCGGTATCCTAAAAGTCTCGATTTTTATTTTCCTCTCCCCGATCCTGGGATTCCTGCTGGGAGGCCTGGTCATGATCGTCACCCAATGGATTTTCAGGCGTACGCGTCCACGCAAGGTAGATTCCGTTTTCCGCGTCATGCAACTGGTTTCGTCGGCAGTTTTCAGCCTGGGACATGGTTCGAATGATGCCCAAAAAACAATGGGGATCATAACTATCCTGCTCTTCAGTACCGGTCACCTCGGCTCCGAGTTCCATGTGCCCACCTGGGTCATTATTGCCAGTTACACCGCCATCGCAGCCGGCACCCTTGCCGGTGGCTGGAAAGTGATCAAGACCCTGGGCAGTTCGTTGACACACCTGAAACCCGTTCAGGGATTCTGTGCCGAAACCGCCGGCGCGATCACTGTCATCAGCAGTACCTTCGGGGGGATTCCCGTCAGCACCACGCATACGATAACCGGCTCCATCATGGGCGTGGGATCCGTCAACCGCCTGAGCGCCGTACGCTGGGGAGTGGCAGGCAACATCATCCTCGCCTGGATCCTGACCATTCCTGCCTCGCTGATCATCAGCGGGGGCGCTTATTTGCTGATTTCGATGTTTATTAAGTGACTCGTGAATCGTGACTCGTGAATCGTGACTCGTGAATCGTGACTCGTGAATCGTGAATCGTGAATCGTGAATCGTGAA
>Ga0163210_1000148_pt1 | contig 26003 bp, 20 predicted proteins | sample Kivu_220m_FD_113536 | JGI IMG/M metagenome (GOLD analysis project Ga0163210, IMG submission 113536) | Freshwater microbial communities from Lake Kivu, Western Province, Rwanda to study Microbial Dark Matter (Phase II) - Kivu_220m | ecosystem: Environmental > Aquatic > Freshwater > Lake ...
ATTTTAACAGACAAACTTACCTTGAAATATTATTAATTTATCAAAGAACAATTGGGTCTTGACAAGTCCGGTTTTGATTTTTAAATAGTCCGGTTTTGATTTTTAGCTAACATAGATATTTTGATATTTTAAAGAATTTTTAGAAATCTTGTAATTAAAATCAGGTATTTTATAATTTTATAAAGGGATTTTAATTCATCGATTATAAACTTAGAGATTAGGGGGAATAAAATATGAACGAAAAGAAGCATTTTGCTGCCGAAGAAGCAATGAAGATTGGTGAAGAACTTGGAATCGATTGGTCCAAATTCGACATAGAACAATTCAGAGTAGGAATGGACGTAGAGCTGGAGCATGGAAAAATTGATCCCAATACAAATGTTTCTGATGATGATCCACTAATAACGGGAAAAATCGCGCTGGCACATTTGAATGAATTTCCAGATTACTATGACAGACTTACGAAGATGGAAGAAGAAGCAGAAGAATACTGGGGGATAGAAAACCAGGGTTTTTAAGTTTTTGTGATTATACCTCCTCCGATCAGGATATCATTATTATAAAAAACTGCCGATTGCCCGGGCGTGGCAGCTTTCTGTGGAGTATCGAATATAACAGTAGCTATTTTTTTATCTTCGATTCTTATCTCAGCGGGGGTTTCTATAAAGTTGTATCTTATTTTAACCATTGCCCTGAAATTTTTTTCAGGGGAACTTCCAGCAATAAAATTAATATCTTTGACTCTCAGAGATCCCTGTAAAATATCTTTTTCTTCACCTACTATTATAATATTTTTTTCAGGTTTTATTTCTTTTACATAAAGAGGTTTTGGATGGCTTATGCCCAGACCTTTTCTCTGGCCTATAGTATAAAAAGGATATCCTTTATGTGTACCGATAATCTCACCCCTGGTATTTAAAATATCCCCTTTTTCTATATTCCGGAGCCTTGATGCCAGAAATGAATGATAATTATTTTCAGGTATAAAGCAAATGTCCTGACTCTCGCTTTTATTTTTTAAAAAAGGAAAAATCCTTTCCGCTTCTTTTTTTATGTAGTCTTTTGAAAATATCCCGACTGGAGTTTTGATCAAGGATAACTGTTCCTGTCTGAGTTTCCATAATACATAACTCTGGTCTTTGTTCCTGTCAACTCCTTTTTTAATTTCAAACAGTCCGCTGTAAGGTGATTTTTCGATTCTGCAGTGATGGCCGGTCGCAAGGTAACTTGCACCAGGAGTTTTTATTTTTTCCAAAAGTGCTCCAAATTTAATGTATTTATTACATTCTACACAGGGATTGGGAGTATAGCCCTTTTGATATTCTATACAAAAAGGGTTTATTATATTTTCTTCAAATGTGCCGACAAGGTTTATTACAATATGGGGGATATCAAGTTTGAGGGATACTTTTCTTGCTGTTTCTATATCTTTAAGGGAACAACAGGTCTTTGTATTATTCTTCCAGTCAAACTCATCGGGAAGTAATTTCATGGTAACACCGATTACTTCCCATCCCTCATCCTTTAAAAATTTGGCGGCCATGGAGCTGTCGATCCCTCCACTCATGGCTACTGCAACTCTTTTGGTGTTTTTTTCATAAATATTTCCGTTATGAGATTTTGAAGTATAGTCGCTGATCAGATTGTTAAGAACATTTATAGCTATATTAAGCACATATTTTTTACCTGTTGGAAATTTTCCAAGATGTTTCTCCAATTCTTTTCCGGTTATTAGAGTGGACCTGAGAATATCCCTGTTTTCAATCAGAGTGGTAAGATAGCTTGCTGCTGCAATAGTGTAATTACAGCCAAATGCTTTAAACTTAATATCACTGATTATATTTTTATCTATTTTTGCCGTTAGTTTTATATACCCGGGGCAATTGATTCCTCCGCTGCTGCCAGAAGCGTCAGGATTAGATATTTCTCCGACATTAAATGGTTTTTTAAAATGTAATGTTAAATTTGAGTTCAAGCCTTTTAGGTAACTATTTATTGCCTGGATAATTATACGATAATATGTAAAATATTATACAGGTTAGTTTTTTATTTAATAAGTTTTTATATTAAATGTTCGAATCAAGAGAAATAAAAACCGGGAAGTTTTATTATAATAATCTGTTTCTGGATTATATTTTTAATTATAAAAATATCAGTAAACTTTATGAATATGATTACAGGGACATAAATAGTTATAAAAAAAGAGTTTTTGATATCAAAGCGGATTACGATGATAAAAAAAGGACAGAGATTTGCAGTATTTTGGAAAATTACAATAAAAAGATTGGCTGTGGTCAAAAAACCCTGGAAAATATAAATAAGCTTAAAAGCAAAAAATCAGTTGTAGTGATAGGTGGGCAGCAGCCCGGTTTTTTGACCGGTCCTCTGTTTATTATATTCAAAATACTTACTATATTGAAATTAAGTAATTTCCTTCAAAAAAAATTTGAAATGCCGGTGATTCCATGTTTCTGGAACGCATCTGATGATGACAGTGCCGATCAGGTCGATAATCTCAATATAATAAATGGTGAGATTTCAAATATTAAACTTGATCTTTCAGGTTTTGATCGCAGGACAAGATATTCGAATATCAATCTTGTGGAAGAGAGATTTAAAGATGTGATCGAAAGACTGGCGAATATTCTTTACCCAACTGGTTTCAAACGGGGGATCATCGATTTTTTAAAAAACAGTCTATCGGATATCATGAAAAATCCTTCAAATGACGGCAGCAGGATAAATATTGCTACTTTTTTTTCAGGTTTGGTTGCAAGAATGTTTTCGGGAAAAGGTATTGTTATTATAGATCCTGCTGATACTGATTTGAAAAAATTAACTCAGAACTTGCTGAAATTTGATGTAAGCAATCATGAGAAGATAAATGTCCTCATAAATTCAACAGGTGAAAAATTAAATGGGAGTGGTTATCGAAGCCAGTTAAATTCCATTGGAGAGATACTTGATTTTTTTTATTGTAAAGACGGCATAAGGAAAAGAATATATCCTGATGACGAAGGTTCATTCAAGATCGATAACAAGATATATAATAAAAAGGAATTCTGGGATTTAATAGAAAACAGTCCGGCAGGTATCAGTCTGAATGTGGTTTTAAGGCCTTTACTTCAGGATAGCCTACTGCCGGTTTTAAGTTCTATCTGTGGACCGGGGGAAATAAGTTATTTTGCACAGATCAAGCCGGTGTATGATCTTTATGGTTTAAAAATGCCAATAATATACCCCAGATTTTCTGCAACTATAATTGAAAAGAAAATAAATAAACTTTTAAAAAAATTAAAAATCACCGGTGAGATGCTGGTATCGGACGAGGAAGAAATGATCAAACAGATAATTAGGAAAAAATTGAATATCGATCTGGAAGAGTCAATGCTGGACCTTGAAAAAGATATCAGTGAAAGACTTGCGAAATCGGAAAAAGTTTTTTTAGATATTGAAATGAATATTTCGGATTCTTTTGATAGAATTAAAAGAAATCTAAACAAAGAAATTAAGGTTTTAAGTAAGAAATTATATTCCAGAATAAAAAAACAGGACGAATTTGTTGTAGATAGCATAAAGAAGGTTTATGCAAATATATTTCCGGGCGGTAATTTACAGGAGCGCGAGATCAATATATTCAGTTACCTGAATAAATATGGATTTGAGTTTTTGGATGATATAGACTCTGCTGTCAGGCCGCTGGATTTTTCACATAAATTTTTAGAAATTATTTAGAAGATATATGAAAAAAGAAAATATAATAGACGTAATTGCTTTCAGTCCTCACCCGGATGACGCAGAAATGGGCTGTGGGGGATTACTTTTAAAATTAAAAGATAAAGGTTACAGCACAGGGATAATAGACCTTACAAGAGCAGAACTATCCACTAATGGTGATCTTGAGACCAGAGAAAAAGAAACAGGGGAAGCATCGAAGATCCTTGGACTTGGTATAAGAGAAAACCTGAGGCTTGAAGACGGAAATATCAAAAACGATCCTGAGAGCAGGTTGAAGGTAATAAATTTCATAAGGAAATACAGGCCTGGCCTTGTTCTCATTCCTTTCTGGATAGATAGGCATCCCGATCATGAAAATTCCTATAAGCTGCTGAAAGATGCCATTTTTATTTCAGGACTCAAGAAGTTCAAGACCGGATTCGATAATCACAGACCATATGCAGTGATCAGTTATATGCTTCATTATGAATTCAAACCCAGTTTCATAGTCGATATCAGCCAGTATTATAAACAAAAATTAAGTGCGGTTGCTGCTTATGCATCCCAATTCTACAGCGATGTCCCAAAGGAAGAAATTACACATATAGCTTCTAAATATTTCTTCGATATAATAAACAGCAGGCATCAATGCTCGGGTCTGAAAGTAAGGGCAGAATACGGAGAACCATATTATATAGAATCCAGTATAAGGATTGATGATCCTATTGAGTTTTTCAAGTACTTGAAATAAAAAGTATAGGAATAAATCCGGCTTATATTTATGCCAGACCTGGTTTATTTTTAAACCTGTTATCTCTTAAATAGATAGCGAGAAGATTATATGAACATAGGAGTGACCTGTTATCCTACTTACGGAGGTAGTGGAGCAGTAGCTGCCGAGCTGGGCATCGAACTGGCAAAAAGAGGACACAATATTCATTTCATAAGCTATCGTCTTCCATTCAGGTTGAGTAAATTCTACAGGAATATTTTTTTCCATGAAGTCGAAACAATGGAATACTCCCTTTTCAAATATCCTCCTTACAGTCTTTCATTGAGCGCTAAAATGGCCGAGGTCATAGAATCCGAAAAATTAGATCTTCTGCATGTACATTACGCTATGCCTCATGCGACTTCGGCTTATCTGGCAAAGAAAATATTAGGGGATAGGATCAGGTTCATAACTACTCTGCATGGAACCGATATCACACTTGTTGGAAACCATCAGTCTTTTTATAGTATTACCAAATTCAGCATAGAGGAGAGTGATGGTGTTACCTGTGTCTCCAATTATCTTAGAGAAACAACTCAAAAGATTTTTAAGACAAATAAAGAGATGGAAGTGATTTATAATTTTGTTGATACCGGAAAATATAAAAGGACTTCAAAAAACAGAGAAAAAATGGAATTCGTAGACCGGGACGATAAAGTGATCATGCACATTTCCAATTTCAGACCTGTAAAGAGAATAGAAAATATAGTAAAAGTTTTTCAGAAAGTTCACAAAGAAGTAAAAAGTAAATTACTTCTTGTGGGCGATGGGCCTGATATATGCAGAATCAGAGACCTGGTCCATAAACTCAATCTGGAAAATAACGTATTTTTTCTTGGAATACAGGAAAACATAATCCCACTTCTAAATATAAGTGATGTTTATATGCTGCCCTCGAAGAGTGAGGGATTCGGACTCTCTGCATTGGAAGCGTTAAGCTGCGAGGTTCCAGTTATTGGAACAAATGTGGGGGGACTTAAAGAGGTTATCGAAAACAGAAAGTCAGGTTATTTATTTGACCCCGGAGATATCGATTCCATGAGCGAAGCAGTCGTCAAAATAATTAAAAACGAAGAGATTCGAACAGAAATGGGTATAGAAGCCAGAAAAAGAGCTAAACTTTTTGATAGTAAATTGATAGTGCCTAAGTATCTTGAATATTATAAAAGAATTTTAAATGACTAATAAAATTATTACTTAAAAATATTTTTTTATATATTTTATTATAAAATTTATTTATAATAAGTATTATTATAAATATAATAATAATTTAATATATTTATTGACTAACCAGAGAAAAGAAAATATAATTAAATATATTATATAAACATTAATAAAAATTAAGTTTTAATAACAAGGATGGGGTGACAATGAGTAAAAAATTTAAATGGATGCTGTTATTTTTTATTCTCGTTTTCGTAGTTAGTATTATAGGTATGGGCTGTGAAGAAAAGGGTGTTTCATATGAGCTTACTTCTCAGGATCAGGTAATTCTAACTCAACCTTCTGTTTGTTTTATAACTACTTATTATTGGGGGTATGTTCTTGATCCCTGGGATAATGTATGGAGCGACGCTTATTATGAAGCTTTTGTCGGAACGGGTTTTTGCGTGAATCCCGATACGGGTCATATAATCACCGCAGGTCATATGGTAGAGATCAGCGAAGCGGATTTCAAATATGATCTGATATACACTTATTTGACCGAAACTTATGGCAGTCAGCTTGATGACTGGACGGATGCTGATTGGAACTGGGCCTATGAGAATATAAGGGTTGAGGGATTTGAAGGCGGTTCCTACGACAGGGAAGTTTATGTTCAGTTTAATGCTGCAGGTTCAGGTATTCCCGACAATCCGGCTGATATCGAGACTTTTGTCAGAGCCGAGGTAATAGATTTTAGCGGCTGGGACCAGAGAGATATCGCTCTTATAAGAATACAACCTCAGACTGGAAAAGCTCTTTCAGGAGCAATGGTCGGGGACTCTTCAATGGTGGAGGTACAGGATGATCTTACAATAATAGGATATCCATGGACTTCCGATATAGGTCAGGAGAATATACTGAATCCTACCATAACGAACGGTAATATAAGCGGAAGGCTGATGCTGAGCGGTACGGAAGTTCTTCAGGTTCAGGGAGATGCCAGACCAGGAAACAGCGGGGGACCTGTACTGAGTTCCGACGGCCAGGTTGTTGGAATACTTACCATGCTTACAGATGAGACCAATAATTATCTGAGACCCAGCAATGATATAAAAGAGATATTGAGCAGAAACGGTGTTACCAATAAACTGGGAATGGTAGATGAAGAGTTCAAGCAGGGGCTTGTTATGTACAGATTAAAATATTATACGGAAGCCATAAAACACTTCAATAGTGTACTGAACCTGAATCAAAAACACATCCTGTCTCAGGAATACAGGTCAAAAGCCCAGGCAGCTATAAATAAAGGCGAAGATGTCGAATTCAAGGAGGGAACCGATGTTAAAATAGTAGAACCGGGAGGTTCCTCTGAAAAGTAGGTTATCTGGATTTAGAATAATTATTTAAAAATATAAATGTTTGAGGTTACAGGGTTCGGGCAAGAAAGTTCGGACCCTGTAATTTTTAATTGTTTTAGCAATATTTCTATGTTATCATATTTTTTCAAATAAATTTTCGGTGACCATTATGAATACAAACAAAAATATTTTAATTAAAAAAGAGTCCTTAAATACTGGTAATAAAATAAATATTACCACTCTTTCTGTTTGTATACTTTCAGTTCTAATCAGTCTGCTGATTCTGGTCGGTATTCTATCCTGATTACAGGATATTATTCGTTTTACCTTAACCTAATAATCCTGTAATATCTTTTATAAATCTTAAGATTATTGGTTATATTATTGAAATATATTAAATAAATTACGTAGAACAGGAGGAAAATTGAGAAGCGATATTATGAAAAAAGGAGTCGAGAGGCTACCTCACAGGTCTATTTTTAAGTCCCTTGGATATACGGATGAAGAAATAAAAAAACCTATTATAGGAGTCGCCAGTTCGGCAAATGAATTGATTCCCGGACATATGCATCTTGCCAGCATCGCAGAAGCAGTAAAGGCTGGAATAAGGATCGGCGGAGGCACACCCCAGGAATTCTCAACTATAGGCGTATGCGATGGGGTAGCGATGAGTCATATCGGAATGAAGTATTCCCTGGCAACAAGAGAGATAATAGCAGACAGCATAGAAGCAGTATCGATGGCACATCCTTTTGATGGCCTGGTACTTATAGCCTCCTGCGATAAAATTGTTCCCGGGATGATAATGGCAGCACTGCGTCTCAATATTCCTGCTATTTTGATAAGCGGTGGACCTATGCTCGCTGGCAAATTCAAGGGCGAAGGCATTGATTACAGTACCTGTTATGAGGCTATTGGAAAATATAAAAAAGGAAAATACACGGAAGAGGATCTAAGGTCAATAGAAGAGGAAGCCTGCCCTACCTGCGGGAGCTGTGCAGGGATGTTTACGGCCAATTCAATGAACTGTCTTTCAGAGGCAATAGGGATAGCACTGCCGGGAAACGGGACGATTCCAGCTTTCTATTCAAAAAGATTGAGACTGGCAAAAACTGCAGGGATCAGAGTCATGGATCTTGTGAATAATAATATAAAGCCCAGAGATATAATAACAATAGATGCGGTAAAAAATGCACTTGCAGTCGACATGGCACTTGGCTGCTCGACAAATACTGTTCTGCATCTGCCTGCGATTGCAAGTGAAGCAGGAATAGAATTTACCCTGGATCTTGTAAATGAAATAAGCAGCAGGACCCCTAATTTATGTAAAATAAGCCCTGCCGGTAAACATCATATGGAAGATTTATATGGTGCCGGCGGAGTAGAAGCAGTAATGAACGAGCTTTTGAAAAATGACCTGATAAATGGCGACCTTAAGACCGTAAGCGGCAAGAAAGTAACAGAGAATGTATCCGGAGCGGATATTTTAAATAAGGAGGTCATAAGAGAGGTTTCGGATCCTTACCAAAAAGATGGGGGTATCGCAATTTTGCGGGGAAATCTTTCACCTGAAGGGTGTGTAGTCAAAAAATCAGCAGTGGATCCTTTAATGTATGTTCATAAAGGAAAAGCAAGGGTATTCGATAGTGAAGAGGAAGCTCTTGAAGCCATAATGAACGGAAAAATAAATTCTGGAGATGTGGTGGTAATAAGATATGAAGGTCCTAAAGGGGGACCGGGAATGAGAGAAATGCTTGCTCCTACATCAGCAATAGCAGGGATCGGACTGGATAAAGAAGTTGCTCTGATTACGGATGGAAGATTTTCCGGTGCTACAAGGGGAGCTTCAATTGGTCATATATCGCCGGAAGCTCAGGCAGGAGGTCCGATCTGCATAGTAAAAGAAGACGACCTGATTGAAATAAATATACCTGAAAGAAAGATAAATCTTCTTGTAAGCGATGAGGAGATCAAAGAAAGAATGAAAAACTGGAACCCTCCGGAAGTAAAAATAAAAGAAGGTTATCTTGCCAGATATGCAAGGCTGGTGACTTCGGCAGCAAAAGGGGCCGTATTAAAATAATTTTAAAAATTTTAAGAGTTTTATTTTTTAAAAAAGAATAAAATAATGATATAATTATCGAAATATTTTTAGTGTTATAAAGTTGTTACAAATATAGGGAGTGAAATAAAGATGGCTAAAATTACCGGTGCGCAAATGATAATAAAATGTTTAAAGGAAGAGGGAGTAGAAGTAATATTCGGATATCCCGGAGGTAAGGTAATTCCCTTATACGATGCCTTATTTGACAGCGATATAAGACATATACTTGTAAGACATGAACAAGGAGCGGCACACGCAGCGGACGGATATGCCAGAGTCACTGGTAAAACCGGGGTTTGTATTGCCACTTCCGGTCCCGGAGCAACTAATCTGGTGACCGGTATTGCAAATGCATATATGGATTCGATACCTATGGTAGCAATCACCGGGCAGGTAAGCAGAGCCCAGATAGGTACCGATGCTTTTCAGGAAGCGGATATAACCGGTATAATTGCGCCTGTAATAAAGCACGATTATCTTGTTAAAGATATCAGGGAACTGACAAAGGTAATAAAAGAAGCTTTTAAAATTGCCTCTACCGGCAGACCGGGTCCGGTTCTAATAGATATTCCGCTTGATGTAACGACTGACCTTATAGATGAAGACTTTAAGGCGGAAATAAATCTTCCCGGGTATAAACCTACGGTTAAAGGTAATCTCAAACAGGTCAAACAGGCAGCAAAAAAAATAGCCGAAAGCAAAAAACCTGTAATTTTTGCAGGAGGAGGAATCATATCTTCGGGAGCAAGTGATATTTTAAGAAAATTTGTAAAGGTTTCAAAAATTCCTGTTATCACTTCACTTCTGGGAATGGGTTCTTTTCCGGAAACAGACCAGCTGTCATTAAGTATGGCCGGAATGCATGGAACCAAGTATGCGAATCTTGCGTTTACTGAAGCAGATCTCATTATTGCGATAGGGGTCAGATTCGACGACAGAGTTACGGGTAAGTTATCTGAATTTGCACCGAATGCAGATATAATCCACATTGATATAGATCCTGCGGAAATTGGAAAAAATATCAGGGTATTAATTCCAATTGTGGGAGATGCAAAAGTTGTTCTCACTGATTTAAAAAACGAGTATGAAAGCTATATCGAAAAGAGAGGAATCCCGGACAGGAAAGAATGGCTGTCAAGGATCAAACATTTAAAGAAAGCCTATCCGCTTAAGTATGACAGGAATTCCAGCAAGGTAAAACCTGCTTATGTCGTAGAGAAAATATATGAACTGACCGAAGGCGATGCAATCATCTGCACAGAAGTGGGCCAGAATCAAATGTGGGCAGCACAATTTTACAAATTCACCCGGCCCAGAACACTGGTTTCTTCGGGAGGACTGGGTACCATGGGATTCGGACTTCCTGCAGCAATAGGTGCAAAAATAGGCAGGCCAGATAAAACGGTAATAGATATAGCCGGTGACGGCAGTATCCAGATGGTATCACAAGAACTTTCCACGGCGGTTACAAATAAAATAAATATAAAAATAATGCTTCTCAATAACGGATATCTGGGTATGGTCAGACAATGGCAGGAATTTTTCTTTAAAAAAAGATATTCCCAGACATGCATCTATAATTGCGTTGATTTTGTAAAGTTAGCGGAAGCATATGGCGGAGTTGGCATAAGGGTTAAGACAAAGGAAGAGGTCGAGGGTGCCATAAAAAAAGCTCTGAAGATAAATAATCTTGTTCTGGTAGATTTCTGGGTAGACAGAGAAGAAAACGTCTATCCTATGGTGGCACCGGGTTCTCCGATAAGTGAAATGTTAGAAAGTGAGATGTTAGAAGGAGTATAGCATATGAAAGGTGGAGAATTATGAGCCATATTATATCGGTTTTGGTTGAGAATAAAGCAGGAGTGCTGGCAAAAATATCCGGACTTTTCAGCAGAAGGGGATTTAATATCGAAAGCCTGGCAGTCGGGCCTACTGATGATGAAAAGATTTCCAGGGTTACCCTTGAAGTAAATGCGGAAGAACATAGCATCGAACAAATCATAAAACAGCTTTATAAGTTAATAAATGTATTAAAGATCCAGGAACTGGATCCTTTAAACATTGTTGAACGAGAATTGGTATTGATAAAGGTAAGTGCTGATTCCAAAACCAGACCGGAAATACTGGAAATAGTAAGCGTTTTCAGGGCAAATATCGTGGATGTTTCGAAGAAATCTCTGATGATAGAGATTACCGGTAACAGCACGAAGGTAAGAGCGCTGGAAGATCTCTTGCGGCCCTTTGGGATACTTGAACTGGTCAGAACAGGTAAAATCGCCTGCAGCAGGGGCAGTAAAGACCAATCAAAGTGATATAAAAAAATTATATTTAATATAAAGCTATTAGAAAGGGAAGCTTAAAAAATGGTAAAGAGATATATAATGACTCCGGGTCCTACTCCGATATCGGAAGAAGTACTGATGGAACATGCCCGACCTCTTATGCATCATAGGTCCCCCGAATTCTCAAAAATCTTTATAGAGGTCACGGAAAAGCTTAAAAAACTTTTTAAGACGGAAAACGATCTTTTTATACTGACTTCTTCGGGTACAGGAAGTATGGAAGCGGCAGTCACAAACTTCTTTTCAAAAGGAGAAAAAGTACTTGTCGCAAGTGTCGGAAATTTCGGAGAGAGGTTCAAAAAAATAAGTACCAAGTTCGGCCTGGAAGTCATTTCCCTTGATTATGAGTGGGGAGATGCAGTAAATCCCCAGGATATAAAGAAAGCTCTGGATAATAATCCCGATATCAAGGGGATTATGGTTCAGTTCAGCGAGACATCCACCGGCGCCATAAATGATATAAAGACAATAGGAAATATTGTAAAAAATTATCCTGCAATCCTTATCGTGGACGCAATAAGCGGACTGGGAGCATCGGATCTCAGAACAGATGAATGGGGTCTGGATGTTGTGATAGGAGGATCTCAGAAAGGACTGAGTGCTCCTACCGGTACTGCATTCATAAGTGTGAGTGAAAAAGCGTGGAAATTAAATGAAAAATCGGATATTCCCCGCTTTTATTTTGATCTTACAGCAGCCAGGAATTACTCACAAAAAACGCCGCCTCAGACACCCTGGACTCCAGGGATATCGATAATCGTAGCCATGAACAAGGCGCTGGATATGGTATTTGATGAGGGCCTTGAAAATGTATTTGAAAGACACAGGATACTTGCAATGGCGACACAGAAGGCAGTAGAAAAAATAGGACTTCAGCTTCTGGTAAAAGATGAAACCAAGAGAGGTTTTTCGGTTACTTCGATCATGGTGCCCGAAGGAATAGATGCCAAAGCGCTTACAAAGACCATGAGGGTAAAATACGGAGTGACCATAGCTGGCGGTCAGGGTAAACTTACAGGAAAAATAGTAAGGATAGGACATCTGGGATATGTCGGGATCTTTGATATAATTGTTGCTATATCAGCACTGGAAATAACATTACAGGAACTGGGTTATAAACTTGAAATAGGTTCGGGCATATCAGAAGCTGAGAGGATATTTGTAGAAAATAATTATCATGAAAAACATCCTGAGGTAACCGTCGATATAGAAAAACTAAAGAAAATAATCGAGGAAAAAATAATAGAAGAGTGGCGAGAAAGAGAAAGATTTAAAATCAGAGAATTAGTAGAGATTAATGAATTGGGAAATGTTAGATTAGTACCTGCAATAGAAATTGAAAACAAGGATAAAATTAAATAGTAGAGGTATCCTAATATGAATAAAAAAATATTGATAACCGATGGGATATCGGCCGATGCAAAAAAGAAGCTTGAGGAGCATTTTATTGTTGTAGAGAAAAAAGGCTTAACACCTGAGAAGCTTAAAGAAGAGATTAAAGGTATAAATGCCATAATAATAAGAAGCGCCACAAAACTAACTGAGGATATAATAAACACATCGGATAAGCTCGAGATCATTGGAAGGGCAGGTATAGGTGTAGATAATGTGGATGTCGGAGCAGCAACTAAAAAAGGTATCATAGTGGTAAACGCTCCAACAAGTAATGCTGTCACCGTTGCGGAGCATACAATAGCTCTTATGCTTTCTCTGGTACGAAAAATCCCGGCCGCAAATCTTTCACTAAAAAGCGGCAAATGGGAGAAGTCAAAATTCAAAGGTATTGAGCTGGAAGGAAAAATGCTTGGCATCGTGGGTTTCGGACAGATCGGCGGGCTGGTAGCCAAGAAAGCGATAGGACTGGGAATGAAAATCATTGCCTATGATCCTTTTGTATCGGAAGACAGATTTAAACAGCTTGAAATAAAAAAAGCCGAAAAACTTGAAGATATATATAAAGATGCCGATTTTATTTCGATACATCTACCCAAAAACAAAGATACCCTGGGGATGTTTAACAGGGCAGCGTTTTATAAGATGAAAAAAGGAACGATAATATTAAATGTGGCAAGAGGAGGTATTGTTGTAGAAAAAGATCTGGCAGAAGCAATAAAGGATGGACAGGTAGGAGGTGCAGCGCTGGATGTTTATGAATCGGAACCATGTACCGATTCTCCGGTTTTCAAACTTGAAGAAGTAGTCTGCACACCACATCTGGGAGCATCAACCACCGAAGCTCAGGATAGAGCGGGGATCACCATTGCGGATCAGGTAATAGATGTCCTGAGTGGAAAATCTGCTTCCTTTCCGGTCAATGCACCTGTTGTAAGGCCCGAGCTGATGGATATCCTGTCTCCTTTCTTTGAGTTGTGTGAAAATCTGGGAAGCCTATTTATAAATTTGTTTGAAGGCAACCTGGACAGTCTGAAGATAGGCTATTATGGAAAGGTATCCGAATATGATGTCAGAGTATTGACATCGATAATTCTGGTAAAGATACTGGAAAAATATTCTGCTGAAAATGTAAATCTGGTAAATGTCGATATTCTGGCGAGAGGAATGGGGCTTAAAGTAAAAGAAGTTAAAAGCAGTCAGTCAAAAGATTTCATAAATCTTATCAATCTGGAAGGGAAGGGAAAAGAAAGCGAGCTTTCTATCTCCGGTGCCACAACAGGCAAGAAAGACACGCCAAGGTTCATAGCTATTGATAAGTTTGAAATAGATATGGTTCCTTCAAAGTATATGGCATTTATCAGATATAAGGATATCCCCGGTCAGATCGGAAAGATAGGAACTGCTTTTGGTAAATTGAACGTAAATATTGCATCGATGCATGTTGGAAGAAAAAAGATGAGCGGAGATGCCGTGATGGGTTTAAATCTGGATAATGAGGTCACGCCTAAAATGCTTGAGGAATTTAAAAAAATTTCAGGTTTTAAAAATATAAAGATAGTCACTCTTTACTAAAAAGATTCGAAAGACAAACTTCTTTATAGGTAAAGATTTTTGGAAAGGTTTCAGGAAGGATTCTTGCAAAAAGAACTCTAATATTACCAGGGTGAGTTGGTTTATATGGAAAATAAGAAAAATAAGATTTATATATTCGATACGACACTACGTGATGGCGAACAGGCGCCGGGTATCCACTTAAACACAAGGGAAAAACTGGAGATAGCCCAGCAGCTTGCAAGGTTAAATGTAGATACGATAGAAGCGGGTTTTCCAATATCCTCAAAAGGTGATTTTTATTCGGTAAAAGAAGTATCGGCCAAAATCAGGGATAGAAAAATCGCAGCTCTTGCCAGAGCAAATTTCAAGGATATAGATGCAGCCGGCGAAGCTCTTAAGGGCGCGGAACAACCGGTAATACACACTTTTATATCTTCCTCCGATATCCACCTGAAGTATCAATTAAAAAAAAGCAGAGAAGAGGTGCTGGAGCTTGCAGGGGAAGCTGTAAAAAGAAGCCTAAAATATACAGACCTGGTAGAATTCTCGGCTATGGACGCAACCAGAACTGACCCGGAGTTCCTATGCAGGATATTCGAACTTGCAATCAGGAACGGTGCCAGAATTATAAATATCCCGGATACGGTTGGATATGCTATCCCGGACGAGTTCGGAGAGATGATAGATTTTATTTTCGAAAATACAACCGGTATCGAAAATGCGATATTAAGTGTCCACTGTCATAATGATCTGGGTCTTGCCGTTGCCAATTCGCTTGTAGCGATAAAACATGGGGTAAGGCAGATTGAATGTGCCGTCAATGGTATTGGCGAAAGGGCCGGTAACGCTTCACTGGAAGAGATTGCCATGATAATAGATACCAGAAAAAAAGATTTAGAAGTATATACCGATATTAACATTGGTGAAATAATGAGGACGAGCAGTATCGTGAAATCGCTCACAGGGTACGTTGTTGCACCAAATAAAGCGATAGTCGGTAAAAATGCATTCAGCCATGAAGCCGGAATACACCAGGATGGAATGCTCAAGGACAGATCGACTTATGAAATCATAAAACCAGAGGATATCGGGCTAAAATCATCAAAACTTGTACTTGGAAAACATTCAGGCAGACATGCATTTGCTGAAAGGCTTACAGATCTCGGAATCAGGCTTGATGAGAATGACCTTGAAAAAGCTTTTGAAAGATTCAAGGACCTTGCAGATAAAAAAGGAGCCATTAATGACCAGGACATCAGGGCAATAGTAGAAAATGAAATGAGGGAAGTTCCAGAGCATTTCCTGCTTAAATATTATGAGGTTAGAAGTGGTTCGGATATGCGTGCCTCGTCCAGAGTCGGTTTAGAAATAGACGGAAAGCTCAATGAGGGTTCATCGGAAGGAGATGGTCCTGTGGATGCTTCATTTAAAGCCATTGACAGGATAACTAAAATAAATGCAAAACTGGTGGAATATAAAATAGAAGCAGTATCGGGAGGCAAGGACGCATTGGGGTCTGTAAGAGTAGTAGTAAGTACGAATGGAATAGAAGTGATGGGAAGCGGCATAAGCACGGATATCGTGGAAGCAAGTATTAAAGCTTATATCGATGCGATGAATAGAATTATAGAAAGTCACGATTAAAAGATATGCTGTCCGAATTCTTGATCTATATTTAAAAAAGGATTTTTAAAGTTGAACGATAAAACAAAATTTCAGACAATGGCTCAAAAAATACTTGGATATCACTGCGGCAGGGACCATGTATCCGAAGGGGAAATTGTAAATGCAGGTGTGGATATAGTGCTTGGTAATGATATCACACTTCCAATCGCAATCGAGGAGTTTAATAAAATAGGGACAGAAAGAGTTTTTGATAAGGAAAAGGTAGTTGTGGTACCCGACCATTTTACTCCCAATAAAGACATAAAATCGGCTCAGCAGTGCAAGTTCATGAGAGAGTTTGCAAAGAAACAGGAAATCAAGAATTATTTCGAAATCGGAAGAATGGGTATAGAGCATGCCCTGCTTCCCGAACTTGGACTGGTACTTCCCGGTAATCTCATAGTAGGGGCAGACTCTCACACATGTACTTATGGGGCTCTGGGAGCAGCTTCGACTGGTGTAGGGAGCACAGATGTTGCAGTTGCAATGGCTACAGGAAAGCTCTGGTTCATGGTACCGGGAACAATAAAATTCATTTACAGCGGTAACTTTAAAAAATGGATAACAGGAAAGGATCTTATACTTCATACTATTGGTCTTATTGGTGTGGAAGGCGCACTTTATAAATCCATGGAATTCAGCGGGCCTGCCGTAAGCAAACTGTCCATGGATTCCAGATTTACTATGTCCAATATGGCCATAGAAGCAGGCGGAAAGTTTGGAATATTCGAGGTCGATAAGATTACGGAAGAGTACTTGAAATCAAGATCCGATGGAAATTATAAAATATTCAGAAGTGATCCAGATGTTGAGTATGAAAAGGTTTACGAAATAAATTGCTCTGATATAAAACTTCAGGTAGCTGTACCGCACCTTCCTTCGAATACAAAAAATGCGGAGGATCTGACCGATATAGCCATAGATCAGGTGGTCATCGGTTCCTGTACAAATGGCAGGATGGAAGATCTAAAAATTACGGCAGAGATCTTAAAGGGAAAGAAAGTGGACAAAAATTTAAGAGTCATAATAATCCCTGCTACCCAAAACATTTACCTTGAAGCGTTAAAAAATGGTTACATCGAGACCTTTATAAATTCGGGCTGCGTGGTGAGCACTCCGACCTGTGGGCCCTGCCTGGGAGGATATATGGGAGTACTTGCAGAAGGTGAAAGGGCTATATCAACAACCAATAGGAACTTTGTAGGAAGGATGGGCCATCCCAAAAGCGAGGTCTATCTGTGCGGTCCGGCTGTAGCTGCAGCTTCTGCAATTGCCGGAAGAATTGCCACACCTGAGGAGGTCATATAATGATAATAAAGGAAAGAGCAATAAAATACGGAGATAATGTCGACACCGATGTGATAATCCCTGCAAGATATTTAAATACTTCAGATGACAGAGAGCTGGCCTCACATTGTTTCGAAGGGCTTGATAATGATTTCAGGGATAAAGTCAAAGAAAGAAGGATCATAATTGCCGGCAATAATTTTGGCTGTGGATCATCAAGGGAACATGCACCGCTTTCAATAAAAACAAGCGGTGTCAAAGCGATAATCGCAGCATCATTCTCACGAATATTCTTTAGAAATTCGATAAATATAGGGCTTCCGGTCATTTCTAGCAAGGAGGCAGCTGATTTCATACAGGATGGAGATGAGCTGGAGCTGGATTTAAGCAGTGGTAAAATCAAGGATATTACGAGAGATAAAGTATTTGAAATAAATCCGTTACCTGAATTTATCCAATCGATAATAAAAAGCGGAGGATATATAAATTTTGTCAAAGAAGGTTTAAAGAAATAGTCATCTCGGATGACTTTTTAATAAAAAGAAATGGAAAATGAAATGAAAGATAAAGTATATATACTGGATACCACCCTTAGAGATGGTGCACAGAGAGCGGATATATCTTTTTCGGTAAATGATAAGTTACAGCTGATTGAAAGATTTGATGATATCGGAATTGACTATATCGAAGTCGGATTTCCTGCTTCTAATCCCAAGGAAATGGAATTATTCGAGAAGCTTAAGGGAAGGAAATTCGATTATTCAAAAATAATTGCCTTCGGGATGACTAGATATAAGAATATAAAAGCAGAAGAGGATGAGAATATAAAGCAGCTGATCAAGTCGGGTGCAGACAGCGTATGTATTGTAGGCAAATCGTCGGCCCTTCATGCCGAAAAAGTCATAGAAACTACTCTTGAGAATAACTTAAACATGATTTTTGACACTATAGAACATTTAAAAAAATATTTTCCAGAAGTGATTTTTGATGCAGAACATTTTTTTGATGGTTTCAAAGAAAATCCGCAGTACGCAATAAAAACATTAAAATCAGCCCTTGAAGCAGGAGCCGATTATCTTGCGCTCTGTGATACAAATGGCGGAATGCTTCCGGATGATGTTATGGAAATAATAGAGAAAGTGAAAAGGGGAGTAAAAGCAACTCTGGGGGTACATTTTCACAATGACAGCGGCTGCGCAGTTGCTAACACTCTGATAGCTGTAAAAAAGGGGATAAAGATGGTTCATGGAACAATAAATGGTTATGGCGAAAGATGCGGCAATGCGGATCTTTGTCAGATAATCCCCAATCTGGAAATAAAGTTCAAAAAAAGTTGTCTAAAAGAAGGAAGCCTCAAGCACCTGACCAACCTTTCGAGATTCGTCAGTGAGACCGCAAATCAGATTTCAAATCCCGGACAACCATTTGTCGGTCGTAATGCCTTTACTCATAAGGGCGGTATGCATGTAAGCGGGGTAAGCAAGATACCGAAAGCATTTGAACACGTTGACCCGGGCGCAGTTGGAAATACAAGGGAAATATTGATTTCGGAACTGTCGGGTAAAAAATCCATTATTCTTAAGGCAAAGGAATTTGGCATAAATCTGGAAAATGATTTAAAGAAAGTAAGCGAAATCCTGAACAGAATTCAGAACCTGGAGCATAAAGGTTATCAGTTCGAGGCTGCTGACGGGAGTTTTGAACTGCTGGTCAAGGAAATCACAGGACTGAAGAAGAAGTTTTTCAAACTAGAAAGTTTCAGAGTTTTAAATGAGAAAAAAGAAGACGGAAGGATGCTTTCCGAGGCTACGGTCAAGGTAGAGATCAACGGTGACAGGATAATCGAGACAGCCGAAGGAAACGGTCCGGTCAACGCCCTGGACAGCGCGTTAAGAAAGGCGATTGAAAGCTGTTATCCCGCACTGTCAAAAATCACTCTTACCGACTTCAAAGTAAGGGTACTAAACGAAAAGAAGGGTACCGGAGCAGTGGTAAGGGTTCTGATCGAATCATCGGACGGGGAGAAGAGCTGGGGTACGATAGGAGTTTCTGAAAATATAATCGAAGCCAGCTGGCAGGCACTGGAAGACAGTGTCATGTATGGACTAATGCATGTAGAGAAAAACGAAAATATACAAAGAGAAACTGAGTAGCGGTATGGTATTCGGTAGAAAAATCACTTTATCCACCAGAGGATTTTCGGATATCAAAAACATCACCGATGAAGTCAAAAAAATCGTTTCCCTTTCAGGTATAAAAAATGGACTCATTAATGTCTTTGTAATTGGTTCTACCGCATCTGTATCAACAATGGAATATGAACCTGCTTTATCAGAAGATTTTCGCCAGCAGCTTGAAGAATTTATTCCGTCAAATAAACAAACCCGGCACTCACAGACATGGGGTGATGATAATGGATTCTCACATATACGGGCAACATTTATGGGTCCCGGTATAACCATACCTCTTTCCAATGGTAAATTAACCCTTGGTACCTGGCAGCAGATAATCCTTATTGACCACGATAACAGGCCGCGTACTCGCGAGCTTTTTATACAGGTTATAGGAGAATAGTAAAATATATAATTATCTTTAATTCTTAACTCTAAACAAAGATCAATGAATTCAATATTCCAATATAAGCATCTATAGCTATACTGCTATTGACTTGATCGGTAATTACTATAAGTATATATAATACACCATTATTTTCGGTAAAGCCGTAGCCTATTATCCAGTTGATATTATCATTATCAGTAAAGAGGTAAGAATATTCTTTGCAGGGAGCACCATTTTGTAAAGTCGAATCGGATTCATTCTTTTCTATAAAAGTCCAGCCCTGCTGTTCTGCAAAACCTGCCGAATCATTATCAGCAAAATCTCCGTAAGGCAAATAAAGTTCAGGATCTACCGCGCTGAACTGCATCAATACCTGTATATCCTGAGAAGGTGGAAGAATATTGACGATGTCTTCTTGTTCCGTTTTATTTTCTTCATAGGTCCAGGTATCGGGTAACGTTATCGTAAAGCCAAAATCAGTGGCTGAATACTCGTTTCCCTGATCAAATGTAACCTTAGCGCCTGCTACTTCTTCAGTAACCTCAAAATCAAGTGAACCATACAAACTATCATTTAGGTATATTTCAACCTTGTAGCTGCCTGACGGGATAACTCCAGTTTCCCATTGGAAGCTAAAAATCAGATATGGTGAACTGGGATTCTCCATCATATCGAGGCTTTCTTCCCCAAGCAGCTCTCCTGCACTTGATTTCCATTGTGCCTTTACAGTATTTCCAGTAGTTTGATAGTCAACTTTTACACAGGCGTAAACAGTTTCATTAGATTTGAACTCTTGAGTTATGGTGACAGGCTCATTATTCTGGTCAAGCTCGTTTGCAAGTGAGACCTCTATTATATTAACCCTGGACTTATTTACCTTAAAGGTCGTAGTTTTGACAACTTCTCCATTATGATAAAACTCCACTTTATAATCACCGGATGCAATAATATTTAATTCAAAAAGCTGGGGATCAATTCTTGTCATTAAAATACCTGTAGTATATTTTCCCTTCTGATCCTTGTCATACTGATTCTCTGCATCTAGTATTACTTCCCCTGTATCAAGATATGTCCATTTAAATCTATAGTTATCATCACCTTTGACTTTAGAGATTTCAATTGTTGCATATATATTTTCTACCGAAGCTTCAAATTCAGTCTTTATATCAAGAGGTTCGTTTGTATCTTCTTCTATACCTGAAGAAATTACTATATCCTCAAAGACAGGTTCCAGTGTACAGGCAGAAGAAATCGGAATCACGCTCAGGGCGAAAATTAATGCCAGGATTAAAATCATTGTTTTTTTCATTTACTGCTCCTTGTTTTTGATTTATTTTTATATTTTTTTAAATATTATACTTTGTAATTAATATAATCCAATATGATTTATTGATTGATTTTGATATCAAATTCATAATATCAAATTATATCATTTCCAGCTATTTCTAAATTGAATTTTATATCATCTTTAAATATCAAGACCGTAAACTCTCCAGGTTAAAGCTAGTTTTCCTAATCTAAAAATAGGATTTATTATATCAAGATTTATATCAGCCAGCTGTGAACCTGAAGCATATTTGAACCCTAATTTAACCGCATCTTTGTTTATCCTGGAAAATATCTTAGACTCTATACCTGCTTTCCTGAACTCTTTTTTTACCCCCAGCAGTAAAATTCTTAATCTTGTAAATCCGCAGGTCTTAAGTTTCTTCTGAATTAAATTGAAAATTTTAATATCTCTTTTTATATCTCTTAAATTAAAGAAATGCTTTGAAGGTGTATAGGGCCATTTGCTGTCAAAATCTTCTATAACTTCATTTATATCAGGAAAATTTACTGAGATTCCTATGGGTATATCGTCTTTTTCTATAATAAAGATCATGTCTTCGATAGATATTGCTTTTATGTTAATTGCCTGCAAATTAAATTCTGCATCTGTCATCCTTACCTGCTGGGGATGCTTTGCACTATCCCATATATCATTATAGAGTTCTTTTATTTTTTTTATTTCATTTCTGTAATCTTTAAAATTTACCTTTCTAATTTTTATCTGATTGAGTGTCTTTCGGTCATTATCTAAAATCTTGATCAAAACTCTATTGATCCTGTTCATATATTTTTTGGAAATAGCGCTGTCAGTGACCACGCTATACCAATCATTTTCTTTGACTAATCCGTATTCTTCAAAGATATCCTTATAATAAGGTGCATTATATGGTTCCATAAAATATGGTTTATTTTCAAATCCGTTTATGAGCAGCCCTATTTCTCCGCCCGCATTGAATTTCGCAGGACCTATTATTTTTTTGCAACCATTTTTCTTTAGATAACCCACTGCTTTATCAAGCAGCGTTAATGCCAGATCTTTATTTTCAATGGATTCAAACAATCCGAACCAGCCAAACCTGTCATTATATTTTTCATTATAGTTATAATCTATAAAAGACATTACTCTTCCGGCTGGTCTGCCGTTGTTATATGCAATAAAAAACTTGATTTGTGTATGGTCAAAAAACGGATTTCTATTAATAACTCCGGGTATTCTGAAAAGTGTCGGATTAAGAGATTCTATTTCCTGAATAAACAACGGGTATATTTTATTTGACTGCGTACTCCTGTACCAGTCTATAAAATAAGGAACTATTACGAACTCTTTTAATTTATTTAAGTTCAGGCTGTTAAAAGAATTCGGCTTATACTCACCAAGTTCTTTAATAAGGAACTCAGACATTTTTCCAACTTATAGAAATACAAGTTTTACAAATAGGGGTAATTATATGTGATAACGGGACGCTTTACAAATATTTCGGGGATCAAGTTATTACTTAGAAATATTAATGCCATCAGAAACCGGACATTGTATTAAAGTTTTATAATATGAAATTATCCTGCATTAATAGGATTCAAACATAAAATTTGATTGCTTATTAATTTTATTTTTAATAAAATAATGCAGAATGTTTCAGAGGTTTTTAAGCTTATCAAATAATTTCATTTTTACACGATATATATAAAAAAGGAGTTTTTTATGGATTTTATTAATGACGCTGTTTATTTCGTACCCATTCTTGGCGTAATAGGCTTATTAACTATTCTCGCAGTCTACATTTTTATATCCAGACAAAATCCTGGCAATAAAAAAATGCTAGAGATAGCAAATCAAATTAGAGTAGGTGCAATGACATATATGCGACGCCAGCTGCTATATGTTGGAGTGTTTGTCGTGATTATTTTTACATTGCTCTTTATTTTCTTAAAAGATCCAAACATTCCGAATTTTGGTATTTATACTGCAATAGCTTATGCATTGGGGGGCATTACATCAATGATTTGTGGGTTTATAGGAATGTCTGCAAGTACAAGAGCAAATGTCAGAGCAGCAAATGCGGCCAATCAGAAAAGCATGCCCAGAGCTCTAAGTATAGCTTTTAATGGTGGCGCTATAATGGGTCTTGCAGTAGCAAGTGTTGGATTGATAGGATTTGGGGGCCTTTACTTACTGATAATGAAGATAACAAATGGCAATATATTGTATCTTTCGATTATAAATGGATTTTCAATGGGGGCAAGTTCAATTGCTCTTTTTATGAGAGTTGGTGGCGGAATCTTCACTAAATCAGCAGATGTCGGAGCTGATCTGGTTGGAAAAATAGAAGCCGGTATACCTGAAGATGATCCAAGAAATCCAGCCGTCATAGCCGATAATGTCGGAGATAATGTCGGCGATGTTGCAGGAATGGGCGCAGATCTATATGAAAGTTATGTGGGAAGCATTGTAGCAACTATTGCTCTGGCTGTTACCACAGGTTCTGCGGCTGCTATATCCGGAATGACTATTTCACAGAATCCAACTGCTTTTGCGGTGTTCCCAATATTTATTGCAGGAGCAGGTTTGATTGGAAGTTTATTTTCGGTAATAGCAATGAAAATTCTACAGAAATTCAATCCGCCTTTAGCATTAAGATTATCAACATGGATTGCGGCCGTTGTTATGCTGGTAATTGCATATCTTATATGCCCATTACTGGGTATTGATATAAAATTCGCTCATGCTGCTGCCAGTGGTTGTATAATCGGTATAGTGATCGGTTTACTATCAGAGTATTATACTTCAGGGAAATCAGTTAAAAACATAGCAGAATCAGCCAAAACCGGACCGGCCACCGTTATAATAAATGGTCTGGCAACCGGAATGCAATCAATCATTTTACCGGTTGCCGGTATTTGTGTCGCAATAGGAGTCAGCTATTATTTTGCAGGTTTATATGGAATTGCAATTGCTGCTGTAGGTATGCTTGGAACTATAGGTGTTACAATGGCTGTTGATGCTTATGGTCCTATAGCTGATAATGCCGGTGGTATAAGTGAAATGAGCGGATTGGGACCTGAAACAAGAAAAATAACTGACAGTCTCGATTCTCTTGGAAATACAACTGCAGCTATAGGTAAGGGATTTGCAATTGGTTCCGCGGCTCTGACTTCATTGGCCTTATATGCAGCTTATAGTCTTGCAGCCGGAGTGGATATAATCAATCTTACCGAACCAAAGGTCGTCATTGGGACATTTTTAGGAGCTCTGATCCCATTCTTTGTAGCTTCAAGTACAATGAGAGCAGTTGGTTCAGCTGCATTTAAAATGGTTGAGGAAGTTCGAAGACAATTTAGAGAAATAAAAGGATTGATGAAAGGAATTGCAAAGCCAGATACAAAAAAGTGTATTGATATTGCAACAAAAGCAGCAGTGATCAGGATGATTGTTCCAGGTTCGATAGCAGTTATTTTTCCTGTAGCAGTCGGTTTTATTCTGGGAAAAGAAGCATTGGGAGGTGCCCTTGCGGGAGCAACAGTTGTTGGGGTAATGTTAGCCTTGATGATGGCTAATTCAGGTGGAGCATGGGACAACGCTAAAAAGTATATTGAAGGAGGCAATCTGGCAGGTTTTGGTAAAAAAAGCGAACCTCATATAGCAGCGATTGTTGGTGATACGGTAGGAGATCCCTTCAAGGACACTTCAGGTCCATCCATGAACATTTTAATAAAATTAATGTCAATAGTAAGTCTGGTTCTGGCACCTTTATTAAAAAATGCTCATTCACTGCTTGATTTAATAAAATTTTAAAATAGTCTCAAAATAAGAGTAAAAAATGCACAGGTGGAGAAAATGCATCTGTGCATTTTTATTTTTAACGTTTTGACATAGTCTGGTTAAGCTTACGGTAAGATTTAAAATTTTTTATATTTGTGATATTTTAATCTTATGGAAAATAATATAAATAAAATAATAGAAGAATTACTTAATAGTTTTAAGGAAGGAAAAATAAGTAAAGGAGAGGTGAGCTTAAAGCTAAAAGAGATATATTTTGAAGATATAGGTTTTGCCAAAATAGATCACCATCGTTTGCTGCGCAGGGATTTTCCGGAAGTCATTTATGGCGACGGTAAGACTCCGGAACAGGTTTTAGAAATAGCAAAAAAAATACTAAATTATTCGCCAATCCTGCTGGTTACCAGAACTACAGTGGAGACTTACTGCATTTTAAAAAAAGAAATAAAAAACCTGCAGTTTGACGAAAGTTCAAATCTCATTTATACACCTCTTGAGATTCCGGAAAATAAATTAACTAAAGGAATTACAGTGATATGTGCAGGAACTTCGGATATAAGTATTGCAGAAGAAGCCGCGGTGACGAGTTACCTGATGAAAAATAAAGTAGTCAAGATCTATGATATAGGAGTTGCAGGAATTCATAGACTGACAAGTTATAAAGATGAATTAAACAAGTCCAATGTCATTATAGCGGTTGCCGGTATGGAAGGGGCATTGCCCGGAGTTGTGAGTTCTATGGTAAATTGTCCGGTAATAGGGGTACCAACCAGCAAAGGATATGGTTCAAGTTTTAAAGGCATATCACCGCTTCTGACCATGTTGAATTCCTGCAGCCCGGGAGTCGTTGTGGTGAACATTGACAACGGATTTGGAGCAGGTTACGCGGCCGGAATCATCAATAGAGCAATAAAAAAGAATGACTGATTAAAGAAATTTTTTTAATAAAGATCGGATTTCTTACCTGTGTATGTGTAATATTTACAGGGATATATTATAA
>Ga0163210_1000149_pt1 | contig 25939 bp, 27 predicted proteins | sample Kivu_220m_FD_113536 | JGI IMG/M metagenome (GOLD analysis project Ga0163210, IMG submission 113536) | Freshwater microbial communities from Lake Kivu, Western Province, Rwanda to study Microbial Dark Matter (Phase II) - Kivu_220m | ecosystem: Environmental > Aquatic > Freshwater > Lake ...
CTTGTAACGCCTGGCGGACCGCCAGCATTGGTTTGGCAAATAACTTTGCCATCACTACCAATCCCAACCACCCATTGGTTTGCCGGATCAGGACAGCTTGACGCGCTGATACCGTCGGGCCAGCTGGTGCGGCAATCAGAACCGATACACAACCCCGTTTGTCCCTTTACATATCCAGCTACATCAAGTTTCTGCGAAGGATTAGTGGTGCCGATGCCGACGTTGCCGTCCTGACCGATGATAAATTTAATGGCTCCGGCGTTGTTTTTTAGTGCAAAGCTGTCACCCACTTTTGTCAGCCAGTATTTCAAACCCGAACCAATGTTTAAATTACCGCTTTTTGTCTGGGCAACGCTACCGGTGTTGAGCGGTGCGCTAACATTGCCACCAGTGGGCGCAACAGTCGGCTCGGTCCAGGCCAGAATTGTAAAGCCAACTATTACCGACAACACCGAAACGCTAACACACAAGGGTAATACCTTGTTGTATTTTTTTGATTTCATATTTTTAAAAATTTTTTAATTTTTAATATTATTGCGTTATTTTATTATTATACCCAGTGCAGAAAAAAATAACAACAGCCAAGTGTTCTTATTTTTGCTAAACAAACAAAAACCCGAGGATTGTACTTGGGATTTTAATTTTATTGTTCACGGTTCAGAGCTTTTTGAAAATATGGACGGCAACACTTCCGCCAGCTCCTCCAATATTATGCGTTAGGCCGATTTTGGCATTTTTAATTTGGCGCTGGTCGCATTTGCCGCGCAATTGATTGACGATCTCGTAGATCTGTGCCAAACCCGTGGCTGAAATCGGATGGCCTTTGGCCTTCAGCCCGCCCGAGGGGTTGACTGGCATTTGGCCGTCTAAATTTATCTTGCCCGAACGAATCAACTCCCCTCCTTTGCCTGACGCGGCAAATCCAAGATCTTCGTAGGACAAAAGCTCCACTGAAGTGAACGCGTCATGGATTTCTGCCACCTGGATATCTTTTGGCTCGAGCTTGGCTTGGTTGAAAGCTTTTTTTGCCGCGATCTGCGTGGCAACAAAATGCGTGGGATCCGGCCGCTCAAAGGTCAAAATGTAATCTGTGGCAAAGCCGGAACCGATAACTTCGATGTTGGTTTTTTCTTTGGTAACGATTGCGGCCGCGCCGCCGTTGACCGACAAGGAACAATCCATCAGGCGCAATGGCGAGGCCACCACCGGCGAATCCTTAATTTTTTCTAACGGCACCGGCCGCTGAAAATAGTACGCTTTGGGATTCAACACGGCGTTATTGTGGTTTTTGAAAGCGATGAGTTCCAAGTCCTCATGTGATCCGCCGTATTTTTTTTGATATTGCTGATAAACCATGGCGTTTTGCGCCGGAAAGATCAACCCCTCGGTTTGTTCGATTACCCGTTCAGCCGCCGATAATATCAAATCTGTGGTTACTTCGGCGCGATTATCCACCAATTTATCCGCGCCAAGAACCAAAATATTATTAAGATCGTGGTCGTGCAGCAAACGCAGCGCGGTCCAAAACGCCACGCCGCCGCCGCCGCAAACCGATGGTGTTTCTATTATCGGAACGTTGGTTTTAAAAAGTCCGGACAACAGTGAAACTTTGTGGGTTTGGTGTTCTCCACCCGCGGCCGACGACACTCCAGAGAACGCGATTGCGTCGATACCGGCCATGGTCATTTTGGCGTCTTTTAAAGCATCCATGGCCGCGTCAAAGGCATAGCCCCACCACGGCTTTTGGGTGTAATCAAATTTGGTCATTCCCACCCCTTTGACAAAAATTTTTGGCTCCATAATCTTATTTTAACAAATTTTAACAAAAAAGTGCTCGTCTGCAAGCTATTTCATTTTATACCAAGCGCCTGCCAAAAGTAAAGAAAGGATAAAAAAAATTGACCAGCACACATAAGTGATGATCAATTATGGCTGGCGGTCAGCCAGCCCAAATGAGAATAAATCTGACAGGAAAAATTGAATTTCAACAACTTCTTGCCATTTCTGCTGTAGACGGTTTCTGTAATCTCTTGCCAACCTTTGGCCAAACCACGCACTGCTTTGACTAGGTATTCCGGCCTGGAACTACTTGGTTTTCCATTGAGAAACACTGGCCCGACATTGATAACGATCACGAAACCGCCCGGTTTAACCGCCTCCGGAGACACAAGTTTTTCGTTCTTTTCCCAATAACAGATCTGGAAATTCCCTTGATTTAATGTGCATGATTTCGGACGCATTTCAATTACAGAAACCAAAGTATCAATGTGTCTTGCAAGCAGTCTGATTAATTCTTTACTTCCTTCCAGATAAATCTGAGCCAATTCGATGAATCCTTCTTCGTTTCTGGGGTTTATTAGTATTCCAAACCGTTTACCTCCATTTAATTCGTCTGTCAAAAAAATCCCAACCTCAATATGTCCTTAACTAGTCATAAAGCATAAATCGCCCAAAAAGTAAAGATCCGGTAGATTGCGCCGCGCGCTCCTTTTTGAAAATTGTCCGCCAGCAGACGGATACGTCTACTGGCGCAGAAATTGTAAATTGAAAATTCAAAAACCCCGCAAATATGCGGGGGCTTTGTTCTATGCACTTGCACTGCGTAGCCTTGGCAAAGCAGTGCCCTCGACAGGAATCGAACCTGTAGTCGCAAGGTCCGCAACCTCGCATTTTATCCATTAAACTACGAGGGCAACGGCTTTACGATAACACAAAAATCCCCCAAACGCAATTTAACCAGCTTGCCCGACCGCTTGCAAAATCAAATGGTTTGGGTATTATAACTACAAGCCAACGGCGCGGAGGAAAATCGACCCCGCCGTTTTGTGCATTTTTTTAGCACATTAAGTATTGAATCGCCTGAAAGAATAAATTCTTGAAGAAAGAGGAGGTGGAAAAATGAAACTTATCCCAATCGATAATACCCCAAAAGGAATCATACCTGCTTGCGATGCACCGCTTGAGAAAGTGGCCAAAGTAGCGGAAGCAAGTAACGGCAAGAAGAGAGTAACGGCCCTCAAGGTCGGCGGAATAAAACCAACCTTGCGGCACGGCCTGCCCAAGGTAGTCGAAACGATCAGAACATACAACAAAAACACTCCGATAATATTCGACTACCAGAAGGCAGGCACCGACATACCTGATCTCGGCCCGGATTTTGCCGGCGAAGTCAAAGATGCAGGAGCGGACGCCGTAATAATATTCCCATTCGGTGGCGGTAAAACAGAACGGGACTGGATAGAAGCCTGTCGCGAAGCCGGCCTTGGTGTGATTGTAGGTGGTCACATGACTCAAAAGAAGTTCTTGGCCTCTGAGGGTGGTTTTATTATTGGTCCAAAGTTGATATACGCCATCGCCGCTAATATGGGGGTTCGGAACTTCGTTGTCCCGGGTAATAAAGTAGGATTTGTCCGTGAATACCGTGAGTTTCTACAGACTAAAATCCCTGGAGGCAAATTCAGATTGCATGCACCTGGATTCTTGGCGCAGAATGGTGTCATCTCGGAAACCGGCGCAGTTGCTGGCAACTGGTGGGATGCTATCATGGGCCGCGCCTTGCTTCAGTATGACACCGCAACAGAAATAGCAGGTGCCATTGATAACTTCGTAGCCCAAATGGATGCGGCATAAGAGCTCGCAAGAATCGGGCAATGGAGGAAGAAAAATGGATGATGGATTGGAGGATTTGTTCCGCGCACTCTATTTGGGTCGGTTCATCCAAACCTTATGGAACGCTTTTGACCCCCGCAACAGGAAAAACGGTTGGCGACTCAAAAGCAAACTATGGATGCCGTGGTTCTTCGATATGCGTGACCTTGGCGACGATCCGGAAACTTTCTACAGCGTCTGCGGCGAAATGGTTTGCATGATTTCTCAATATGAAGATATTGACAATCTACTCGCCGTAGAAATGGCCGGCATTCCATTGGTTGGCGGCGTTTCCAGCCATCTCGTAAGTATTGGAACGCCGAGGAGATTTGCCTACACGCGACCGCTGAAGACAAAAGTCCGCAACCCCAATGATTTGATGACCGTCTTGGAACAATCAAACGTAGATGATTACGGCCAGAAAGATCTCATCGAAGGCAGAATGAGAGATGGCGATAGATTCGCCATTTTCGATGACATGGCCACGACATTAGATTCAAAGATAATCGCCCGCGCTATTTTGCTTTACCAGGCCGAAGAGCGCGGCATAGACTTAACTTGCGACACGGTCTTTTATTTCCTGGATAGAGGAAAGGAAAGTAAAAAGACCGGCTTGAACTTCGCTAATTATCCAAACAAAGATCTGTGGCCAGCGCCATTGAGAGTTGACTTTGTCATATCCTTTGATAAGCATCTGCCCGTACTCGAAGAAGTAATGACACCCAATGAATTCCAAGCCATAATTGACCACCAGAAAGATCCTAAACGCTTCGGTGAAGACGAAGAATGGAGGCGCTCTCTGTTTAAAATGGCCGAGAAAGAGGCCCACTAAAAACGACCGAAGAATATGACGGAACAGGATAATCTGTGCCGTCAATTTTTTTTAATTGAGCGCAGCGAAATCAAGGTTTTTGCGAAGCAAGGTTCTTATTTTTGGCACAAAATTTTTAATACGTACTTTAATACTTATTGCAATACGTATTAAAAAGCGCGGGTATTCCCCGCGCTAGTGTTTATTTCTAATTCCTAATTCTTGATTCTTGATTCTACATTCTGAACTTGGTGCCTTCTTTGGTGTCGTAGATCTTAACGCCCATTGAAAGCAGGCGGTCGCGGATCTGGTCAGCCTTGGCAAAATCATTTGCCGCACGGGCGGCGTCGCGCTCTTTGATTAACCCTTCAATAAACGCATCACTTTTTACCTGATCGAATTTCATGAAATCAACAAAAGAATTTATCTGATTTAGAAATTCAAAGGTGCAACGGCCGGATTTTTCTTTGGCATTCTGGTTACGAATGAAATCGAATAAAACCGCGAATGCTTGCGGCGTGTTTAAATCATTGGCCAGTGCTTCGTGGAATTTTGCCTTCGCCTCCCCTACTGCTGCCTCATCGGATGTGTCATCGTAGCTGGCATCCACTTTGTTGAAAATGAATTCGTCAATGCGCGCCAAAGAATTTTTTGCTTGCTCAAGGGTTGTCTCGGTAAAATCGATCGCGGCGCGGTAATGGTTGTTGATGAAAAAGTAGCGCAGGGTGCGGTAATCGTAATTTTTCAATACGTCGCGGATGGTTTTAAAATTTCCCAGCGACTTGGACATCTTTTGGGAATCGATATTTAAAAATCCGGTGTGCATCCAATAGCGCACCAACGGCGCCTTCCCGGAAATTGATTCCATTTGAGTGATTTCGGCTTCGTGATGCGGAAAGATAAGATCGATCGCGCCGCCATGGATGTCGTATTGCGGCCCGAATTCAGCTTCGGTAATGGCAGTATCCTCAATGTGCCACCCCGGTCTACCCGGCCCCAAAGGTGCATCCCACTTTGGTTCGTTTTCTTTTGATGCCTTCCATAGACAAAAATCATTCCAGCCGCGTTTTTGCTCGCCACTGTCAATGCGCGACACCGCATCTTGCTCCTGTAGTTCAGTGCGACCGGAAAGCTTGCCGTAATCACCGAATTTGGCAATCTCAAAATAGATGCTGTTGTCGGGCGTGCGATAGGCCATCCCTTTATCCAGCATGCGCTGGACTTGGCTTACAATTTGGTCAATGTAGTCAGTGGCGCGCGCGTATTTGGTCACGGCATTATTGTGAAGCGCCTGCATATCTTCGAAATATATCTTTTCGAACTCATCTGCCAATTCACGCCAGCTAATGTTTCGTTCCTGGGCGCGCTGGATGATTTTGTCGTCAACATCGGTAATGTTTACAAGATAAAACACGTCAAAACCGCTCCAGTGCAAGTATTTGACAATGAAATCAAATTGCGTGTAGGTTTTGGCATGACCCAGGTGCGGAAAGTCATAGACCGTTGGACCGCAGACAAAAAATTTAATCTTATTACTCTCCATCGGCACCAGATCGGAAACCTTACGCGACATTGTGCTATAGATTTTTATTTTTGGATTATTCATTGGTTTTTATTAAAGTTACATTTTTTCAGGCGCGGAAATCCCCAGCAACCCAAGCGTGTTTTTTAGCGCGATTTTTGTTGCCATAACTAATCCAAGCCGGGCGCAGGCAATTTTTTTATCTTTACCAATAACTTGGCAGTCACGGTAGAATTTGTGAAAACTGACAGCCAAGTCGGTGGCGTACGAACATACTCGCTGGACTTGGAAATCTTTGGTCGTGTCAGCAACGATCTCAGGTAATCGCAGTAGTTGCTTCATTAGTGTGAACTCGCTGGGATGGTGAAGTGACTCAAAATTGTTTGCCCCTCGCTGCGCTCGGGATGAAAACGAATTGCCATTCGTTTTTACCTTCCTTAAAATGCTGGCGATGCGCGCGTGGGCGTACTGGACATAGAACACTGGCGAATCGCTTGATTTTTTCTTTGCCAGTTTCACGTCAAACTCCATTTGCGACGATAATGAATTCTGCAAATAGAAAAATCTGGCCGCGTCAGCACCAACTTCTCTTATCAGCCAGTCCAAAGGAATAATATTGCCTTCTCGCTTGGAAATCTTGCCGCCCTTGATGGTAACGATCTGGCAGATCAAAATATTGAATTCGCCTTTATATCCTAGCAGCTTCATTGCCGCTTTTGTCCGCGGCACATGGCCTTGGTGGTCCGCACCCCAGATGTCAATGATTTTTTTGTAGCCACGCTTGATCTTATCGCGATGGTAAGCGATATCAGAAAGAAAATACGTGGGGCTACCATTAGACCGCAAAAGCACCTCGTCTTTTTGGCCAAACTTGGACATGTCCAGCCAATAGGCGTTATCCTTTTCAAAGATTAGTTTTTTCTTTTTTAAAATTTCGTAGGTCTCGATTATCTGCCGTTGTTTATACAAAGTTTCTTCGGAAGTCCACTGGTCGAATTTTATGTCAAGATCTTTGGCAACAAACTTTTTAAGGTCTTTTAGAACTTCCTGCGCCAAAAAATAACCGGCATCGGTCTCGGAATGGATTTTTGAAAGCTTGGGTTTTAATCCGGCGATCTTTTTCTTCAAATAGGGCGAAAGATAATTTTTCCCCCGGCCGAGCGCCGTGGCGCCCAAAGCTTGTATCTGTTTTGACACTCTCGCGTCATTGACATAATATTCGCGTTTGACATTATAACCGGCCTTGGCCAAAACATTGGCCAGCGCGTCGCCATAGAACGCGCTGCGGCCGTTGCCCACGTGCAGCTGGCCGCTGGGGTTGGCCGAAATAAATTCCACTTGGGTCAGCTTGTTCTTTCCGATATTAACCTTGCCAAAATTGCTCCCCTGCCCCAAAATTTTGGCGGTTTCGGTTTTCATGTATTCCGGCTGTAAAGTGAAGTTTATGAACCCGGGCGCGGCAATTTCTATTTTAGATAATATTTTTTTGGCTTTTGGCGAATTTTGCAGTTCTTTTTCTATTTTTTGAGCGATCTCCATTGAATCCTTTTTGGCCAAACCAGCCAATCGCAACGCGGCATTTGACGCGTAATCACCGTGTATTTGGTCTTTACAAACGCTTACTGTTCCAGCTTGCAAAATTTTATTAATATCAACCGATCTGAAAAATCCAGCTTTCGCCAGTTTACCCAATATATTGTTTATCAATGAATTTATTTGTTCTCTTGCCATTTTGTGATAATATCAAGTTCGCTTTATATTATACCAATTATTGGTAAAATAAAAGAGAAGCTATGAAAGTTTTTGCTGAAAATAAAAAGGCGGGGTTCAATTATGAAATCCTTGAAAAATTCGAGGCCGGTTTGGTGTTAAACGGCCAAGAAACCAAATCTATCAAAACCCGAGGGCTTAATCTTGCCGGAACCTATGTCGTGGTGAAACCCAACGGTGTTTTTTGGGTTGGCGCCAAAATCCCGGCTTACCAACCAGCAAACGCGGGTCCAAATTATCAGGAAGAACGCTCGCGCCAACTGCTTTTGCACAAATCCGAAATCAGCCGTTTGGCTGGCATGGCCGCTCAAAAGGGCTTGACTTTTATCCCCCTTCGGTTATATACTAAACAGCGTTATGAGGGATCGGGTAGGATAAAAATGGAGTTTGGGATAAGCCGCGGCAAGAAAAAGTTTGACAAACGCGAAACGATCAAGAAGCGTGAAGTTGACCGCGAAATTGCCCGAGTACTCTCAAAATCTTAGATGTAAAAACCCAGAACTTAGAACTTTATCTGAAATGTAAAATCTAAAATGCATTTCTAGATATTAGCTCTAAGATATAGATCTAAGATCTGGGATCTTAGATCTAACATAAACTCGGGGATGCAAGGCCTCGATGGGAAATTGGCCGTTTGGCTGCAAGCCAAGTTGCTGGTTCTTGTAAAAACCGGCAAAACTTCAAAAGTGCCAAATCATTTAGCACTCCTGAATTGGTCTACGCTTAAGTAACCGATTCTGTCTGATAGATTGACTCTCTCTTAGATCTATCGGGCATTATTTTGGGAGATAGGAAAGATTGCTTTGGCCAGGGTAATTTTTCCGAAATTTTTTGGCCAAGGATAAAGGAATTTTGTTTGGTTTCTATCTTCTATCCAAAACAAACTAAACTAAGCTTGTAGACGCCGCGCGGCATGTTTTCCAGATACGGGTTCAAGTCCCGTCGTCTCCACCAGGTAGTGAATTTTGGAGCGCGCAAAGCGCGTTTCCTATTCCGCCTTTGGCGGAATAGCTCCAAAATCTACTACCTGGTCCACCGTGTAACGAATCTCGGATATTACTATGTTTTACACTTATTTGCTGGAAAGCGCTGTAAGCAGCAATTTGTATATTGGATACACTTCTGGCCTGCAAAATAGATTCCGGGAACATAATCAGAAGTTGAATTCTTCAACAAAATCTGGGCGCCTTGGAAATTAATATATTACGAAGCATGCTTAAATGAAAAAGATGCAAAGAGTAGAGAGACGTATTTAAAAACCAACAACGGCGCAAGATTATTGAAACGAAGATTAAAAGAATATTTTTATTCAATAAAGAATTAAATTGTTCCATAAACCACCCGTAAACAACCAAATACGCGCAAGCCAAGTACGTTTGATCGACGAAAACGACCGCCAAGTGGGCGTCGTTTCATTGAAAGAAGCGTTGGAAATGGCGTATGGTAAAAATCTTGACCTGGTACAAGTGACTGACAAGGCTGTTCCTCCGGTGGTTAAAATCACCAATTACGGCAAATATCTTTACAATTTGCAAAAAAAGGAAAAAAACGTCCGCACCAGCGAAGTGAAAGGCATCCGCCTGACATATAACATTTCCCCGCATGATATGGAAACGCGCGCCGCGCAAGCGAAAAAATTCCTTGAAAAGGGCGACAAGGTAAAAATCGAGCTCCGTTTGAGAGGAAGAGAAAAAGCTTTCGGTGATCTTTCCAAGGATAAAGTCAATCAATTTTTGGAAATACTGGGCAAGTTAATCCCCCACAAGATCGATAAGGAGCTGAAACGCGAAATGGGCGGGTTTAATATGATAATATCAAAAAAATAACCATTAACCGTTAACTATTAATCATTAACAAGAAGATGAAGACGAGAAAATCAATAACCAAAAGGTTCAAAATCACCAGAACCGGTAAGATCTTGAGGCGGCCAACCGGGCAGAACCACTTGCGTTCGAAAAAATCCGGCAATAAAGTTCGTGCCGGCCGCAAATGGGTGCTATTGAGCAAACCAGAAGCCAAAAAAATCCGCAAACTAATAAGCCTATAAAATCATCTAAGAACCAATATCCCATAACTATATTTAATAACCCTAATCTGGAAATCCGGATTTCTAGATTTAACATTTTACATATAGATTTGGGTTTTGGGTTATTACATTTAAGATAAATTCATGTCCCGAGTAAAACGAGGCACGCTTCACCGCAAAAGAAGGAAGCATATAATTGAATACACCAAAGGATTCCGCTGGGGCCGCAAATCAAAATTGGCCGCGGCCAAGCAAGCAATGATGAAAGCATTAAGCTATAACTACCGCGACCGCAAAGTTAAAAAACGCGACAACCGCGCGTTATGGAACATTCACATCAACGCCGCCTGTCGTGCTCAAGGGTTGAATTACAGCCGCTTCATCAACGCCTTAAAGAAAAACAATATCGCCATCGACCGCAAGATCCTGTCGGAATTAAGCGCCACTAGACCCGATCTTTTCACTGCTATCCTTGAGAAAGTAAAGTAAACAAAGAAAACAAAACACCCTAATGGGGTGTTTTTTAATTTTTTAAAAAATAATGAGGATCGACAAATAATTGCGATCCCTGCTTGGACTAAAGTACTAACTGGGTTTGTGCCTTTCCTGGTGTTATTTCCAAAATTCCTTTCCGTAGGGTATTCTTCTCCGGTTTTTTAGAGGCAATTCTTGCGGCGTATCTTTCTTGGATAGCAGCGAAATATTCTTCTTCGCTACTTGGTACATCATATTGGATCAGAACCGTTCCCAAAATATACCTATCTACTTCTCTTGAAAAAGGCACCCCCTCCACTGAAAAGAGCGGTCTCACAACTAGAAAAACGCCATCTGTTTCAAACCGTACCCACGGATAAGTGGTATTTCCAAATCCAAACGACGACTGCCAAATAATATTCACGCATCTTGCTACAAAGTTTGTACCAAGCGGAAAATCTATTGTTTCTTTGGAAATCCGACAAATCTTTGGTTTCATCCCCTACCTCCTTTGAGTTTTATACCTTATCAATATTTTAACTCCTTCTGATTTTTATGCAAATACTATAAGCGCGCTGGTTTAATCTTTTTGCGTGGAAAACAAATTTATATCGTTAAAACTATTTTAGATTGTAGAGATTCGGGCAGACCACCGTGCAATTACCCTCCAAACACATTGAGGTGAATGGGCAACGTGACATAACCAGATATTCGTCGGGCGTGACGCACTCAAAATCATAATCGCAGGCGATATCGATTGTTTTCTCCGCTTTATAATCAAAGTCGGCTTTGAAATAATTTTTCGCGCGCTGGCGGTTTATTTGCGACAATTTTTCAGTGTTCGGATTCATCCCCTGCAAATCTGCCGGGAAATTGGCTTGCATATCCAGCGTGTAAAAACTGCCGTCGCGCGGCCGCCAAATGTTTGAAATTTCGTCGCCGGTTTTTGTTATCTTGGCCGGCCCGGCGGTTCCACTCCCTTCGTAGATTTTTCCATCCTTTAAATAAAATTCTTCGCAGAGGATATCCAAATAAATTTCGTCTTCCCGACTACCCAACGTCTCATAAGAACAAAAGTTTCTGCCACCAATGCTGGTAAATACCGCGTTTTCCTCAAGATAAGACACGATTGCGCAATCCAAGTCGACCGCGGCCGAATCGCAATCGTTTTTGTCTAGCGGTAAAGTTTGGATTGCGTTCGTTTTTGAACTTTTATTTTTTTGTATTAAAAAGCTGCCTTCTTCTTCGGGGACAATTATCTGCGAAATCAGCGCCAAAACCACCAAAGTAACCATTATCGCGGAAAAAAGCAATAAAATGGTCAATTTTTCCATGTTGATTGATATGATTGATATAAGTTTTTATTATCAAGCTGAATAAGCGCGGCAATAATCGCTTGTTTGATTGTGTCTTTGCGTTTCCATCTACCTTTAGTCAAAATTCCCACCGCGCCCTGCGCCGACCCGATTTTTGGGTTACTCGTTAATCCCATTTTATAAAATGCCTGATTTATATCAAGCCCCTTTTTGACCAGTTTGATTGCTTTGGGCGGATATTCAAACGCGGAGGACAGCCCTAAATAATAGCGCCTGCCGTCAAAAAAAGCGGCTACGGTAACATTCGCGAATCCAGTCAGGGATCCGGGCAGCGCCATTAGACCATCTTCTATTCCCAACGATAAACCGCAATCTTTAAAGGCGTTTTTGGCGCGGTTTCGCGCGCCGCGAACGGTCTCGGCCAAATTCTTGGGCTGCTTTGAAACCCCGGAGTCGGTTTTGATTCCTTTCACTGCGGTTTTTCCCCAAAAATCATAATCGGCGATAATTTCGTGTAGTGCTCCAATTTTGATCTTGTTTTTTGTCCCAATATTTATTTTCATACTTCATACTGCGCCGTAAATTATCAAAAACGGCTCTTTTTTAGTGAAAAGCCGTTTTAAAATCATCAAAATAACCGCGTTACTTTACTAAATTCTCCATTGATTCGTTTTCACTGATCACGCCTTCCACTTTGAGGGTGAAACTTGCTGTTGGCGTCGCGCATTGAGATCCTTTTTTACAAGTGCCGGTTGCGGTCAATTGCGTCTTACCTTCGCCCACCACTTGATACACTGCTTGCACCCGCGCGTCGGTGTATTTCACGTCTCGCTTCGAAACAACATTGCTGTCACCTGACGCGATGCCCCAATCATAATTATCGCCCAGCATCAAAACGATATTTTTGCCCGGGGTTGCCGAATAGGTTTGGCCATTATCATCCATGGTTACGCGCAGCGGCAATTCGCTCTCCTGCAGATTTAATTGTTTGGCAACATCTTCGGCGACGACTTTGGTTTCTGCTTTTGGCGGTTGGGGCGTAGTTGACTCTCCGCCCGTGGGCGGAAGCGTCGGCGGTTGCTCGGTTAACCCCTGCATTGCAATAATAATCACAACAACAACCACTAAAACAATCGCAGCAAGGATATAATACATTATTTTTTTATCCATAGTTTTGATTTAATTTCCTCCCAATATTGGGAATTTATTTTGACTACTTTTATTTTATCAGCATTGCAAAACTACGCAAGCCCGCGTTCTGTGGAAAAAAACTATCCTGCGCTTTCCAGCACCGCTTTTATGCGCCGCACGCCCGATGAAGACGATTCTTCCTTGACAATCTTGAATTTACCTAATTGGCCGGTGCGCTCCACATGCGGTCCGCCGCAAATCTCTTTTGAAAAATCACTGATTGAATATACCGTCACGCGCTGGCCGTATTTTGAGCCGAAAGCGCCAACTGCACCGTTGGCTTTCGCGTCTTCTAAATTCATTTCTTCCTTATTCACTAGCACATCCTTTTGTATCTGTTCATTGACTAGATCTTCGACTTGTTTTATTTGCTCGTCGGTCATTTTTTGCGGATGCGAAAAATCAAACCGCAATCGCTGGGCAGTGATATTGGAACCGCGCTGCACAACGTGTTCGCCCAAAACTTGCCGCAGCGCAGCCAGCATCAAATGCGCCGCGGTGTGTAGTTTGGTAGTTTGAACGCTATCATCAGCCAACCCGCCCTTAAACATTCCGGCGCTGGCAGTACGCGACAACTTTTGGTGTTCTTTTAATTTTTTATCAAATTCTTCTTCATTAAAAATAATCCCTCTTTCTTCGCATAATTCTCGAATCAACTCTTTTGGAAAACCGAAAGATTGATACACATAAAAAGAATCTTGCCCACCACATATCATCATTTGATCGAAATCGCTTTTGCTTGAAATAAAATTAAACACTTTCAATCCCTCCCGCAAAGTTTGCCTGAATTTAGTTTCTTCTTTTTCCAATTCCGCACCGATCGCATCAACTGGCAGTTTGTACGTACATATGTACGTACTTGAGTACGTACTTTCGTAAGTACTTGCCACTGTTTGCGCTATCTGCGCCAGGAAATTCTTTTCAACACCCAATTGGTGGCCTTTGACGATCGCGCGGCGGATCAAGCGCCGGGTGAAATACCCTTGCGCTTTGTTGGACGGTAAAACATTGTCTGCAATCAAAAACACCGCTGAGCGGATGTGATCGGCGATCACACGCATCGCGTTTGTTGTTCTGGTATCCGAACCGTATGTTTTTCCCGAAATTTCTTCAATTTTTTTAATTATCGGCAAAAACAGATCTACTTGGAAAATGTCCTGATTATTAAGCGATGCCGCAGCCATCCGTTCCAGACCGCCGCCAAAATCAACGTTGCGCTGGTCCATTTTTTCGATTTTACCACCGCGCCTGATATATTCCATGAACACACTGTTCCCCAATTCTAAAAACCGGCCGCAATCGCAGTTGATGTGGCAGGGTTGGTCACGCCAGGGCGAATTTTCATGTAGTTTTAGATCCGGTCCAAAATCCCAGAAAATTTCACTGTCCGGCCCACCCAACTCCCCTTCAGGCATGGCAGCTGGCACACCGGAGCGCGACCACCAGTTTTTGGTTTCGTCATAATAGAATATTTGTTCTCCGTCTTTTATTTCATTGCCGCCATCCGCGTCTTTGGCCTCAATGCCCGCGTTTTTGAATAATTTTTTCCAGATTTTAACGGTTTCTTCGTCTTTTGGAATGCCTGATTCAGGCAAGCCGCGGAAAACCGTTACGTAAAGTTTTTTGGGATCAAGTTTGATTTCTCTTGTTAAAAACTCAAAAAGCCAACCCAGCTGCTCTTTTTTGAAATAATCATCCAGCGACCAATTGCCCAGCATTTCAAAGAAGGTGGTGTGCCGGTTATCCCCCACTTCGTCAATATCCTGCGTGCGCAAACATCTTTGCGAATTAGCGATACGCTTGCCCAACGGATGCGCCTGGCCCGAAAGATATGGAATCATTTGTTGCATTCCCGCGCTGGTGAACAAAGTCGTTGGATCGTTATCCGGCACCAAACCGCAAGACGGCACAATCTTGTGTCCTTTCTTTTTAAAGTATTTAAGGTATTTTTCCCTAATTTCTTTTGTGTTCATTGTATTGTATTCCGCATTTTGGTTTGAGGAAGTTTGGCTCCCAGATGAGGGAAAAGCAATCTTCACCGAACATCCCATTTACCCGTTTTTCAAGATTTTACCATTTGTTATTTGAACTTTGAACTTTATCATATCCTTCACATTACCTCAAAACCCGCCTCTCTTCAATCACCGGATTGACAATTATTCTATTTGCGGTAGATTGAACGAACTCGGAGGAAGATTATGATGGATAGAATGAAAATAAAAGATCCAGAGCTCTTTACATTGTCGGCAAAATTACCTGCGCCGGAAGAAATGAAAAAGGAAATTTCCCGAGATCCTGGAGGATGGATTCCCCGCTCTCCACATAAAAAATAGGCACCAAGTGCCCTCTTTTTTTATACAAATGTAAAAGAAAGGCGCGAGTTAATACGTGCTAATTAATGTAACCTCGCTGGCGATAATATTCTATTGCTTTTTCTTCGCGGGGGACAAATACTTCTTTACTTCTTGTCCATTCCTGTGTTGATTCCGGGTCGTACGGCACGTTCGCAGTATTGGCAATTGTAACATCAAAACCAAGCTTAACTGCCACGGCAGTGCAGCGCGGCGCGTGATCGGGATGCGCGACAACAATCGCTTTTTTGAAGCCAAATTTGTCGCAATGCTCTTTTGCCTGCGCCAAAACCTCGTAGGTATCAAGATATTGCCCCTCCTGGCGATGCTTGCGCACCACCAAATCCTTCTCATTTTTCATCCTTTCTGGAATACAATCCGCGATTTCCCATTGCGCAACTATCGGCAAACCATATTTATCATCAAGTTCGACCACAACCTCTGCCAACGCTTCGTTACTTAGCCCTGGTTTACCATTCGCCCCCTGCCCAAACGACAAGGCGATTATAATTTGCGCCTTTTTTTCCTCCATAATTTTTATAATTCTTCTTCAGAAATCACTTTTATTCCTTTTTTCTTTAATAATTCAGCGGTAACACCATTGCCGCGGATAACTTTGCCGCTAAAATCGGCGTATATCCGGCCCGTTCCGCAAGATGGGCTTTTTTGTTTCAAAATCGCAGCTTTAGCGCCGACAAGTTTGGCAATTTTTAAAGTTTCGGCCGCCCCCTTTTTTAATGCCACAGTCGTATCTTGGTCGAATTCATTTACGACTTTTCTCCTCTTACGGCAAACGCGCGGCCGCGGCGTTGCCAATCCGCCAAGCTGTTCCGGACAAACCGGGATTAAAACTTCTTTCTTGGCCCGCGCCAAAACTTTGCGGTTCAAATTATTTTTCCCGTTATATTTGCAATTAATCCCCAGCAAACACGCGCTGCAAATGATTTTTCGCATTTTCAATTCTCGGTTAAAAAGTTTATAGCATTGGAAAACCATTGGCTCCAAAAATCCGGATGCTCAAGGTCGTGGTCGCCGCCAGGCACGATAATATGGTTTGGAAATTTAATATTCAAGCTTTCCAGGGGTACCGACAAATCAAATTCGCCATGGACATGCAAAATCTTTTCTTTCACCGTATCGAAACTATGTGAAAAATCCAAGTCCTTGGCTTCCAAAAAATAATCGGGATTGATGTAATCTTCGCGCACCATTTTGCCAGTACGGGCACAATCTGTCAAAAAACCCTGCTCCTTTAAATATTGTTTGTAATTTGCCCAAGAAATTTTTATTTCCGGGTTTGTATTTTTCATCGAATCCCGAACAAAATAAAACCGCAGCAAATCTTTTTGGTTTAGCGCGGGCGCGATAAACACCATTTTATTGATGATTCCAGCTAGTTTTTCTAATCCAAGCGCCAACGGGCATACACCCAAACTATGCGCGACAAAATTAATTCTTAAGCCGTTGAATTCTTTTTGGAAAATCTCTACGGCTTTTAGTAATTCCTGCGCGCGACCACCCAAAGTTATCTTTGCAAAATCGCCGTCAGACAAACCGCATCCGGACGCATCAAATCGAAGCGACGCGATTTCTTTTTGCGCCAAGGCATCGGCCATGCGCCGGAATTTCTTTTCCGCAGTCGAGTTACGCTCAAACCCCTGCAGAAAAATCGCGCCAGCTTTTGGTTTTTTATTGGGCAACGTCAAAATCCCCCTCAAAGTAATATTTTCCTGATTTTTAAATTCAATTAGCTTGGTCCGCATATGCAATTTTTTATACTTTATATTATGGAATATATGGTATGCGTATTATGGTAATTACAGCAATATAGTTTCTATCGATTCGAGATCGCTAGCCGTGGGAATATAAACCAGCTTGGCATTTTTTGGATTCTTGCCAAGCAGTTTTAGAAATTCATCGGTTATTTCGGGAACAATTCCCGCGGACGCCAAGAAAAGTTTCATATTGATCTTATTATATCGGCAACCTTGTTTGCCATCGAATCGGCGGAAAACTTACGTGCCGTTTCTGCCGCGGCTTCGGCCATTTTGACGCGCTTGTTTTTATCGCCCGCCAGTTGTTTTATTTTGGCGATCATATCTTTAACTGAGCCGACGATGAAGCCGTTTTCCCCGTTTTTAATAATTTCGGGTGCCACGCCAACCTTGAAACTGACCGGTATCAACCCTTGCGACATCCCTTCAACCATGGGCAAGGAAAAACCTTCATATCGGGAAGTTATCAGCAAAGCGTGCCCGCGCAATTTTGAAACAATCTCTTTGACGCCCTCCTTTGACAGGTTGCGATGCAATGTATGATTTTTAAACCTTTTTTCCATCCATTGGCAGGCTCTTTCGTTCCGGGACAATAAAATACTTGTTTTTTCGATATCGCCGATATTCTCGTAGACCGCGGCCAAGCGGTCGACTCCTTTTATCTTCAGATCCTTAATGCGCCCGCCGATTCTCCCAAGCGCGCAAACACCAAAATTACCCAAGACATGATCATATGCTTGATCGCTCTCAAACCAAAAATCTTCCACGCCGTTATGGACGATCTTGATTTTATCTTCTGGAACTCTTTGATCAATGAGTTCATCCTTTACTTTTTTCGAAACCGCGATAACCGTAGCAGCATTTCTGGCAACATATGCCTCAAGTCGGGCAATATCATTTAAAAAGCGGTCTTTGGTGGGATTGAATTCCACGGCATCTATCGCTTGTGCGCCTTTCATTTCTCGCCAAACCCAATCACTAGAGCAATCGTGATCGACCGCAAGGGCCGTTATCACGCCTTGCATCGTCGACCCAAAATGGCTAATTATCTTTTTTGAATAGCCAAGGTATGCAATCGCTGAATATGTCGTTCCGTAAACGGCATCACATTCGATCACTTTGTTTTTATCGCGGCAAGTGCTAAAAAAAACCAGAACTTCCACTAAACCGCTCAAATCGGCCGGAAATCCGCGAAAAAAAATATCCGGATCGGGGTACACCGCTGCCGTTTCGATTCCTTTTTCGATCATTTTTTTTTCTATCAGTTTATTGATATAGTTGGTGCCGGATACGTAGCGCGGATCGTTATGGATGAATGCGATTTTCATAATTCGTAATGAATGATTAGTGGCGCGATAAGGTTTTATATAAACGGTCAAAAACCGTGCCGGTGTTAAGTTTTTTCCGCAGTTTTTGTCTCAAGGACCGCCCCACCGCTTCAAACGATGCTTTTCCTATGGTTTTAACCGCACCGGCAAAATCATTAAAATCAACCACCCACTCGTCTAGCCCGAGTTCGCGATAAAGCTCCGCAATACCCATGTTATAGCCAACCAAAGCGGGAGTTCCCGCGGCAAGCGACTCTTGAGCAACATTGCCGTAGGTTTCAAAAAAAGAAGGGCAAACAATCAGATCCATTCTTGAATAGAAATTCGTCAGCTCGCGGTTGTCCAACGGTTCGATAAAATTCGCAACCTTTTTTATTTTAAGATAAAGGTTATCGTCAAACCGCAGGGGCCGGCTTACAATGTTAATTTTATATCCCTTTTTATTTTTAACGCCGTAGGTGGCCAACCGTTCCAAAAAACCGGGGTTTTTGATGTGGCTCCACCGTATCACCGCGCCGATATTTTTGCCCGATCCTTTCTTTTTCAGCGGGCAGTCGAAAAAATGATCGGGTATCGGGTTTGGAATAACTTCCCAATTTTTCAAATTGCCGCAAACGACCTCCCGTTCAACAACACTTTTCGCGAATAATGACGGGAAAATGACTAGATCATTTTCATTGTGGAAACTTTTCTCCATTTCGCACAGGAGATCCCTGGGTTTTTTTTCATAACCGCCGATTTCCTTTTTCAAAATGCCGTGATAATGGATAACTATTTTTTTGACGCCTTCCTTCTTTGCCGCGACATACAAACACCATGGAAGATAATAAGTGCAATTAATCAAAACCGCGTGGGGTCTTTCGTTTTTTATTATTGAACGGTATCCATCGATCACCGACGCCAAGGCGTCTTTGAGCTGTTCCAAGTTACCAGCCGATACTAATATATTCTTTAACTCGGCGTAGCAAACACCGCGATTAATGAGCTTTAGATTTGGACTTTTGAACAAAACCTGGTTTTTGCCGCTTAAATCCCGATCCTTACTACGGTAAAGATCAGCGGCAACCAATTGCGTCTTTTTTTTCGACAAATAATCCCGCCAAGAAATCATAAAAGTATGTCGCGCAAGCTCCTTTAAGCTACGGCATTGAATGTTTGTGAGTATTTTCATAATAGATCAGTTCTGGCCGGACATTACGTAATTTAAAAGCATGCCGTGGATGCGGTCAGGATTAAGCTCATTTTTCAGTTCTTGGCGCAATCCAATGCCAACTTCGTCGGCGGCCGCAGCCTCAATGGCGTGTAATACCCCGGCGGGCGAGGAAAAATCTGTTATCCATCTGTCGATGCCGAATTTTTTGAACGTTTCGGCCACACCCATGTTTTTGCTTATCAGCGCGGGCGTGCCGCAAGCGACGGCCTCCTGAGCCACATTACCGTAGGTTTCAAAGCGCGACGGGCAGATCACTACGTCCATCTTGGAATAGAACCGTGCTAGCCGGGTGCTTTCCATGGGGCGGGCAAATTTCACCAGTCGCCGTACATGGCTAGGAACGTTGGCAACCGTCATCAGATCGGTTAATATATTTAAAGTCACACCCTTAATCAAGTGTGCGTTATGAACCGCAAACCTTTCAATAAATGAAATATTCTTGATGTGGCGCCATCTGACGATCGCACCAATGTGTCTGGCTAGACCGTCGGTTTTCTTGACCGCATTGAAAAAGTGTAAAGGTATCGGATTGGGCAAAACGCAAAAATGCTTCGGCTCGCGGCGGAAAACTTCCTTGGCCACGGTATTTTTGGCTAGAAGAGACGGGAAAATGTAACGCAAACGGTCGGAATCAAAGATTTTCTCCATCTGGCGGAATATCATTTTCATCGGTTCCGGATAATGTTCGGTTTCTTTGGTCAGACTTCCGTGGTAATGCAAAACGATGTTCTTAACGATATTCTTGGCCGCCAGGAACAAACACCAAGGCAAATAGTAGGTGCCATTCAATAGCACCGCGTCCGGCTTTTCGTGACAGATGATTTCTTGGTATTGATCGACGATCGGGTCCAAGGCGTCTTGGACGTTCGCAATGTTTTTTGTCCTTTTTATCAAATCTTTGATGTCAGGATGCGGTATCGCGGCGGTTATCACCTTGAAACTGTTTTCTTTGCTTTCTTTGACCGACGGCATCGCCTTAGGATCGTTGCTTCTGATTATTTCCACGCCGACAAGCTCCAGTTTTTTGGAGTCACTTTGTTTTTGGACATAAGAAGACAAGGACGATAATGTCTGGGCAATGCCCGCCAGCTTAAAAAAACGGATATTGGTGAGTATTTTCATCGCCTTTCATCATAACAGAATATCCGTTTTTTTCAATGGTTTCAAAATAAAACCGGCAAACTTATCAATGGTTTACTGCCCCAGTTTGCCGTTAAAAGGCGCCTTATTTGACAATAGTGTGCGTGATTATTTCTAAAGGGTAGCGCTTGCCGGAAAGATAATCTTTGACGATCTGTTTGATGTCGCTGTCGCGCAGAGTTTTGGCATCCATCGCGTAAATTTCCTCGGGAGAAAACCAAGCCGTACCGCGAGTATCGCCCGACAAATTATTTTTTGAATATCGGTTAATTTTACCACAGAACACTAATTTAATCGGGTGAACAACCGAACCCCTGAATTTGGCCAGATCATGACGTACCAGCGAATACATGCCAACTAATTCGGTCGGCATGAATTCGTAACCAGTTTCCTCTTTTACTTCTTTTTTTGCTGCGCCGATCGGATCCTCCCCCACTTCAATCCATCCGGCCGGATGATTCCATTTAGCGTCATCGGGATCACCTGGAAGATTTTCTTGCACCAAAAGTATTTTGCCGTCTTTCTCAATGATTGCCGCAACTACTCCAAATGTTTGTGTAAATACTCTTTGCATAATCTGAAAAATTATAAATTAATTTTAGCATTTTTAGCGCTAATTTTTAGCGCTAATTGACACGGGTTATTTTTTATGATTAAATCCGACCAGAACACTAACAACAAAAAGGGGTGATATTTATGAATTTGGGATCGGCAACCGCGGATGAATTTACGGTAAAATCGCAGAATTCAGTTCAAGCCGTTGTGGTAAATCCATTTTTCTATGAGATTCCATTGCAAGAAATGGTCCACCTAACTTTAAACATCCTCAAACGAGATATTATGCCGTGCATATCAATATCTGGAGAAAACTTTTTGATCCAATTTCAATCCGAGTTGCGGTCAGAAATACTAAGCGGTAAATATATCGGCTACTATATAATAGGGCAAACCTATTACACTAGAATCGGAGCACCAAACAATTTTCTCCTGATAGATAAGGAAAACAATTACCATTGGTACGATAAAAGAGACGACCATGATTTGATAGTAAATGGGATGATCGCAATTGATTTCTTGCCTGATATTCGGCATAACATGATAAAAAAAGTACTACAAAGACACCTCAAACGGCAAAGCAGATGAGCTAAATTTTAGCTTTTCTTTTTTTATTTATCCGCTAAGGTATAGTAGAATAAAAGGAATCGTTTTGTCCCTCTGTGCGGAATCTCGTCGAAGCGGAATGCTTTACGCTTTATGCTTTTATTATGGATTTAGAAACCCCAATTGAAAAATTCACGCGGATCAGCCCGGTTTATAAGACCAGATTGAAAAATCTTGGGATTTTGACCGTACGTGATTTGCTTTATCACTTTCCCACGCGCTACCAAGATTTCTCCAAGCGCGTGGATATCGCTGACCTGCAGGTTGATCAAACCGCTTGCATTCAAGGAATTGTGGAAAAGGTAAAAATCATCCGCATCTGGAAACGGCACATGACTTTGGTAGAAGCAATTGTCACTGACGCCACCGGATTGGTCAAAGCGGTGTGGTTTAACCAGCCCTATTTGGCCAGCACGTTTAAGAAAGGCTCGGTGGTATGCCTGGCCGGTAAACTCGTTGACAAAAAAGGCGGGAAATACCTTTCCAACCCAATGCATGAAAAGATCCGCGAAAGCTATGAAAGCGAGGAAGAACATACCCACACCGGCAGGTTGGTACCAATTTATCCGGAAACCGCGGGCGTTACCAGCCGCTGGTTGCGTTATATTATTAAACCTTTGTTGACTGGCTATTCAAAATCTCCCGATCCCCTGCCGAGAACCATTCTCGATGCTTATGAATTTATACCTTGGCAGCAAGCCATCAAACAAATCCATTTCCCAGACTCCCAAGAGTTGGCCGAGGATGCCCGGAAACGTTTTGCTTTCGAGGAATTATTCTTCATCCAACTGGCGGTCTTGCGTGAACGAGTGCGGCTTAACCATGAACGATCGCGGTCAATTCCGCTTAACGCGGATTTAATCAAAAAATTTGTCGGCTCCCTGCCTTTTATGCTCACCGAGGCCCAACGCAAAACTGCTTACCGAATATTAAAAGATATGGAAAAACCACGGCCAATGAACCGTTTACTGCAAGGAGACGTCGGTTCGGGAAAAACTATTGTGGCAATGATTGCGGCCTTGACCACAGCCAAAATCGGATCGCAAACCGCGGTAATGGTGCCCACGGAAATTCTGGCTAATCAGCACTATGAAAGTTTTTCCAAATTGTTAGCGCCATTTGAAATTGAAATTGGTTTGCTTTGCTCCAAAAACTGCCGCCTCTCAAGTTATGGCGCGGTTTCAAAAAGCGCGGTTTTAAACCAAACCAAAAATGGCGAAATGCAAATTTTAATCGGCACCAATGCCTTGATCCAAAAAGGCGTGGAATTCAAAAACTTGGATTTAGTAATCTTGGACGAACAGCACCGTTTCGGCATCGACCAACGTGCCGCCTTGGCGAAAAACCGCCAAACGACTAAAACCGCTGGCCTAACACCTCATTTGCTTTCGATGACCGCCACACCCATCCCCCGTACCCTGGCACTCACAGTCTATGGCGATCTTGACTTAACTTTAATTGACCAAATGCCCCCGGGACGCGTTAAAATTGAAACTAAAATTGTTTTACCCGAGGAAAGACCCGCCTCTTATGAATTCATTCGCAAAGAAATACAAGCCGGACGGCAAGCGTTTGTGATTTGCCCGCGGATTGAACCTGAGGATAAAGAAGAAACCAAGCGCGACGCGATCCTTTTTGACATAAAAGCCGATTATTCTAGCGCCGAAGCGGTTAAAGCGGTTAAAGAAGAATTTGAAAAACTTTCAAAAGAAATTTTTCCCGAATTGCGCGTGGCAATGCTACATGGCAAAATGAAGGCCTCGGAAAAGAATGGGATAATGAAAAAATTCAAAGATGGCCAAACCGATATTTTGGTTTCCACTTCAGTGATTGAAGTTGGCATTGATATTCCCAACGCCACGATCATGGCCATTGAGGGTTCCCACAAGTTTGGCCTAGCGCAGCTGCATCAGTTTCGCGGCCGCGTAGGCCGCGGTAAGTATCAATCGTATTGCTTGTTGTTTTCGGACTACCCCACCCGGCGTTTAAGCGCAATGCTTAAATTTGATAACGGTTTCCAGTTGGCCGAAAAGGACTTGGAAATCCGCGGCCCCGGCGAAGTGTTTGGTTCAACACAATGGGGCGCACCTGACCTGGCAATGACCTCGTTGGCTGACGTTTTTCTGGTTGAAAAATCGCGCGAAGCAGCCAAGGGTATTTTAGCCAGCGATCCCGACTTGTCACACCATCCGCTTTTGCGCGCTCGCATCAAAAATTTCCGCTCCCGCGCGCATTTGGAATAAATGCATTGAATCGCGAAATATAAAAACGCTGAAACGCAGAATGGATCGTAAAATAAAAACGGAATTTATTCCGTTTTTCGTATTTATTAGACGTTTCTGCGATTCTATATCACAATGTTTCAATGTTTTTTCTTTCTTTTTCCGTAACCCAAAAACCCAGGGGTTTGCCAATCATCAGGCGGGTTTGGGATTCTAATGCCGGAACTGAACCAAAAAATATCAGCGTTACGGGTAAAAACAGCCATTGCAAAAACATTGACAAATGCCGCACGCGGCCATAATTTTTCGGTCGCGGTGGCAATAAGAGCATGCTGATAATCGCCGACACCACCATACCCGCCATGGCCACGGTCATGATTATTGAGGTAAAGCGGGGCAAATTATAGGAAAGTAAAGTGCGGTTGAATTCACCACCCCCAAGCAGCAACGGCAGCCAACCCAAACCGAAAGTTAAAAGAGAACCGGTCGCCCATGACCAAAATCCTTCTAACATTGTAAGAGTGTGAAATAATTTTTCTCTCAGTTTTATTTTAATTTTGACCGGACTGATAAACAGATTAAAAAAAACATAGGGTAGGTTTTCCACTCCCCACGACCAACGCCTCTGTTGTTTATATTGATTAATCATCGTGCGCCAGCTGGTTTTTCCGATCACCGCGTCCATTGACACCGGATAATACATTGGCACCACCTTGTAATCACCGTTATAACGAAAATAAGCGCGCCAAAATATCCGTGAGTCGTCGGAAACCACGTTATAGGGATAGCCAATCTCCAAAAGCGCTTTTAACGGCATGGAATGACTGGAAAAAGTTACTAACTGTTCGGGACGTTCTTGTTGCATCATTTCCCAAAAGGTTGACGACGTAGCAATAATACGGCTCACCAAAGGTGCGTCCCAAATGTTATTGTTGTAAACCGGCACCGGCTGAAAACTTTTATGCAAGGGGTCGGAATCTTTCAAATAGTACCAAGTCAGGCAAGAAAAATATTGCGGGTAGGGCTTGGTATCAATATCAAAAAGCGACACGATAATGTTTTCCAGCGGGAGGTTCATCTGCGGCAAAAATTTTGATTTTGCTTCGTTGATCGCCCAATTGACATTTGCGCCTTTACCTGCTAATTCGCCGGCGATTCTTTTTGGATGAATTGACGACCAAAACGCAAAAAATTTTGATTGGTATTCGGTTTCTATCTGGCCTATCAGTTGGCGTACCGATGCATTATCCTCAACTGCCATAAGAATGATAAGTCGGTCTTTGGGATAGTTAGCCGCCAGGAGCGAATCGAGAGTTGTTTTGACAACTTCTTTGCCTTCGCTAGCAAAAGGAAGCACGACCAAATGATAAATTCCCTCCCACTCTTTTTTGAAGTCGCGACGAAGGTTTTCCATCCAATCAGTATTGGTGTTTTTTTTCATTTTCCTGTAGCTGGAGATCTGGTGAACCGCCAAATATAAAACCCGGCAAAGCCAATAAAGATCGAAAGCAATAATAAAAACCGCCACCACGATCGGCCAACGCCATGATAAAACAAATCCGAAAATCAAAGTCGCCCACGCGATAAAACCAGGGATAATTTCCCAAAGACGGTAAATAGCTTTTTGCCCGCGGTTTTCAAAATCGCTGGTGCGCGAAAGATTCAGGTAATCAAGAGGCATAAATAAAAGCGTAAACCTAAAACCAATCAAAAACAAATCTGTTTCCTTACAGAATACCCCTAAGATTTACTTTTGGCAATCTTTCTGTTAATATATTTTTCGTATCGGCCCCATCGTCTAACGGTTCAGGACACCGCCCCTTCAAGGCGAAAATACGGGTTCGATTCCCATTGGGGCCGCAAAATACATGTTTTAGGTACGCACTTTTGGCGGTTTTATGATTATTGATTTCCGACCAAAATCTGATTGGGAGTTTTCCCGTTAAGACCACAGTGTTTGGTGTTGTTGTATTCCATATTCCAACAAAACA
>Ga0163210_1000150_pt1 | contig 25922 bp, 20 predicted proteins | sample Kivu_220m_FD_113536 | JGI IMG/M metagenome (GOLD analysis project Ga0163210, IMG submission 113536) | Freshwater microbial communities from Lake Kivu, Western Province, Rwanda to study Microbial Dark Matter (Phase II) - Kivu_220m | ecosystem: Environmental > Aquatic > Freshwater > Lake ...
ACATCTATACTGCACATGGGCACTAACTGCGGTTTTGGCAACTGGGAGTAGGGCGGATTCGTAATCCGCCCCCCGCGAGCGGGATTGCGAATCCCGCTTACTCACTTCACGGTCAGAAAGCGCAATCAATGACCGTGCCCAGTATAATACATCCTCAAACAGCAAGAGAGCAGAACCGAACACCCAGGAAAACAAGTGGTGTTTCTGGCAATTCAAACGATGGATGACATACTCCGAGCGCAGTATTTTCTTGAATCTCAGGAGGGAGGATCTCGTATGAACCGACGCTCCTTTAAGTCATTCTTGCTACTAGTTCTGTTCGCCGGTTTGGGCACGCTCGCCTGCGACGTCAGCACAGTAACCTCGCTGGGGCTCGGGCCATCCAAGCCCCAGATCACTGTTCAGTCGCCGCTTGCCGGGGCGCAATACCGGGAGGGCGACAACGTCATTGTACAGTCTACAGCCTCCGACAGGAGCGGCATCATGAGGGTAGATCTTTCCGTGGACGGCAACGTGGTTCGTTCCGATGCACCGCCCATAGCACAGGGACAGACTTCGTTCGCCGTCATTCAAGTGTGGAGGGCAACAACCGGTAGCCATACGCTCAGCGTGCGCGCCTACAACGCCGCAGGCACCGCAAGTGATTCTGCACTTGTCGCAATTACTGTGGCGGCTTTGGCAATAATTACGCCAACATCAACTGCCGTGCCTCCATTGGACAAAGCCAAGGCAGCGACGGTTCAGGTGCAAGTGCTCAAGGATACAGGGGGAACATCATACGGATCCGGCTCAATCGTCCGCGAGGATGGAATCATCTTGACCTGTTTCCATGTGATTGGAGATATTGCTAACGGAGGATTCTACAACAAGGACCACGCTACGACGGTTGGTCTTGTCTCTCTGCCCAACGGCATCATCGTCAAGCGTTACCGCGCAGCACCTATTCTGTGGGACGCCAAACTGGACCTCGCAATCCTCTACGTCACGGCGGAGGAAGACGGCACCTCGCTGAAAGCACCGGCCAATTTCCCAACAGTGCAAATAGGAGATTCTGATAGGGTGAAGATAGGGGACCCAATATCCATCTATGGTTTTCCCGGAATAGCCGCAAACGACCAAAACAGTTTCCTCCTGAATGCGACCGCTGGAATCGTTTCTGGATTTGAGACCGAGGGAAACCAGCCACAGGGTCGGCGGACTTGGATAAAGACCAATGCCGTACTGAATCCGGGTGTCAGTGGCGGGATGGCGGTCGACGGACAAGAGCAGCTGATTGGAATCCCGAACCTGATCAAAGCGACTGTGGCTCAGCCGCTTCAACAGCAACTCTCTTATCTGTTGCCAATAAATCTCGCCATTCCCCTGCTTCAGAAGGTACCTTCTCCTGGACAAGTGACCCCGCCCGCGATCGAGGTGCCCAAGAAACCCATGGAGCCCCCATTAACCTACGAACGACTCGTTGCTCGACATAGCAATCTATGTCTCTCGGTTGGATCGGTGGTTCAGCCGGATGGCAACTTTCCAATCGTCCAATCGCCTTGCACGGGGTCGAGCAATCAAATGTGGGCATTCAAGCCCTCGGACAAGGACGGGAGTTTCTCGCAAGTCATTGTCCAGGGAAGCGGCAAATGTCTCACCGTGAAGGATGGTTCCACGACTGATGGAACGCCTATTGTCGCGGCCGCGTGTGGTCAACAACCGTATCAACTATGGAGCCGCCCACCATTTGGTGGTTGGTACCAACTTGTTGCCCAACACTCGAGTAAATGCGTTGATGTAAAGAATGCTGATACTACCGTAATCGCCGACATCTTTCAATGGCCCTGCAAAGTATCCAATACATATATGGACAATCAATTGTTTTCGCCAATCAATACCCCTCCACCACCCCCACCAGGCGTGTATGTCTTGGACATAGACATAAATCCGACCCGTCCACATGGTCCGGATCAGATAACTTTTACGGTCAAGTTTCAGAACACTACTGGTAGCCCAAAATTCTACAGGTGGTGGGTCTATATTTACCTAGTAGGTAAAGTCAAACCAATTGGACAGACCTCACAAATGGATGATACCGTCCCTGTCGGAATTAGCGACCACCTGTCATTGGGCTTCTGGAGAGAGGGGCAAGGTGTGCCCGAGACTAACTACAATGCGGAGGTTCGTTGGAAACACCTGGAGGATGGGCCGGAGCACGGGAATGAGACTGAGTTTAGATCGCCAACCGGAGAGGGATTTCTCAAGCCCTTTACGGTATATCCATAAACAATCAAGCGTAGCAAAACGTGACAGCAAAAATTGCGTGTTTGCGTTGCTCTCGAATCGAATCTAGGCTTCCAAGCTGACGCAACAAAACAGCCGGGGCAAGGAACGGATCCGGTAATTTCGATCGTCCGGATTTGTGAGAGGGGCGGTCAGTAATGACCGTCCCTACCGTGCCCGTTGCAAATCGTGGCGATTCCCAATTCATTGGAGGGAAAGATGTCTGACCTCGAAATACTGACCGAAAACGCAGCGCTTGCACATTTTCGGAGAGTACTGGGAAATGCACGCGTGGATGCCGATCTTGATGATGTGCGCGCACTATGTAAGGCAGTAAACTACTCGCGGCTTGCACTCTTGATCACACTGGGCATTCTCCGCATTACTCCCCAAGAAACATTGCGAGGATACGCAACACGTCTGCGCGACCAGACACTTGTGCTAAGAAAAATGGGGCGCGTAAAGAACTCGGATCTTAGCGTACGCGCATCTTTCGACCTGAGTTACGCCAGCATGTCTGACGAAGATAAAAGGCGCTATCGGCGACTAGCCGTATTCGCAAGCGATGAGTTTTGCACTCAACTCGCGGCGCAGATTATTATTGAGGACAGGCCTAGTGCTTATCATGTTGGCGAGGACAATGTGGCAAAGGAGAGAACCCGCGAGGCTCTCCAACGGTTTGTAGACCTTGAATTGTTGACGTATGTCGAAGAAGATCGTTTTCGCCTTGACCGTGTTCTCAAAGCATATGCCGGTGAGCTCTTGCGTAACGCAAAAGAAGACACAATAGTCTGGACACGTGCTATGGAGGCGTATTTGCGGTTTGCCAGTGATAACAGCCAGTTTGACAAGTGGAATGTGCTAGAAGCAGAACGGGAGAACGTTTTGGGCATCTTGGAGTGGTGTCGAAAATCTGGGCATGACGCCCAACTCGCTGAGATTGCAGAAGCCCATGATGACTATTGGAGCACCCGCGGATACTGGCAAGACCAAGTTCATTGGCTCCAATGCGCTATTGAAGTGAGGCGGAGGCTTGGGCCCAAAGTAAACTTGGCAAATGATCTTCACAACCTTGCGGTAACATTCGTAAATAGCGGCGAATTCCCTCATGCCAGTCCCCTTCTCAATGAAGCGTTACGGCTATATGAACAACTCGGTGCAATGAAGGGTGTCGCAGCTTGTTTGAATCAGCTGGGGCGAATTGCTGTATCATCAGCTGATTATGCCTCTGCAAGTAAATTGCTTGAGAGGGCACTCGTGATACGGAAAGAGCTTAATGACAGGCGCGGCGTTTCCGCTACCTTGGATAACCTGGGCGTCATGGCGAGTGACCAAGGGAACCACGGTAAGGCTCGAAACCTATTCGAGGAAGCCATTGCGATACGCAGAGAATTGCTCAAAAGAAATGTGGATGAAGAATACAAACTCGAAGACAAAAAAGCAATTGCCCAGGTTTCGCACAACCTCGGAGTCGTTATGCAAGAGCAGGGCGACTATGTCGCTGCGCGCGGCATCCACCAGCAAGCACTTGTCCTTTTGAAAGAACTCGGTAACAAGCAGGGCATTGCGGCTTCCATCCACGCTCTTGCTGGTATCGCATCGAAACAAGGCGACTACCGCGCGGCTAGCGACCTTTATCGGCAAGCCCTCGCAATGCGAAAAGAACTTGGTGACAAACCAGGCGTTGCCGCCACCTTGCACGACCTAGGGGTAGCTGAGGGATTCTCGCAAAACATAGAGGTTGCCGAGACCAGTTTCCGCGAAGGACTTAAGATAGCACTTGAATGCGGAAGTAAATATTGGATCGCGGCTAACCAGTTTTCACTGGCGCGCGCGGAATTTCTAAAGGGTGATCTGAGCGAAGCAAGGCGGTTAGTGAAAAACGCCCTGCTAATTTGGGAAGAAATTGGTGCTCCCCAGCAAGAATGGGCTAGACAAGCCTTACAAGAAATCGAATCCAAGAGCAGATAACGCCAAAATCTTCCATATCTCAAGTTGGCAATAGGGGCGAGCACTCGAAACTGAAAATACACGAACACCATATCCACTACGCCGACAACGGCACGCGTGCGGCTTTTGACAGTATCGGTTGGCTAAAGTGAACGTTGTTGCCATTCGGCGTGCCGCTGCAGCGCGAAATAGGTTATCTGACATTCCTCTTGAAAAAGTCAGACGCCCCTCGGCAAATGTTGAATAAGACCACGCAGACAAGGCGATCTATCGGGTAGTTATCTTCGTCAGCGAAGTTCGTTGGACGTACTACAAAAACAAAGACCAATTGTCCAACGCGACTTGCCATAGAGAAGGTCGTCTTCACGTCGAACGCGTTAACTCTCACTGTGGCAAGGGGCACGTGATTTTTCCAAAGCGAACGCGCGCTTGAGAACAAGTAATTCCACAGTATTCCCCCTTCTCGCGGCGTGGTAGTTAGTAGAATGAAAAAGGAATAGTCGTGGGCGGTCTTCCCGACTTGACATTTTCGTTGCGAGGAAGAGCAATGAGCAAAGGTAAGAGGAACCAAGCAACTCCGAAGATGAAAGGAACAGTTGCACAATGATCACCAATTCGCGAGCGCTGGTACTATGTGTCTTCATAGCCATAGCTGCGGCTTGTTTGCCATTACAAGTCCCTTCCGTCACATACTCCAAGGGAGCGGGTCCGACTTCCCTTGTAAGCCCTACAGCGATGGCAGCCCCATCCAGTACGTGGACTCCCACGTTATTCCTTTCCTCCTCACCGACTCCTTCACAGACGCGACCACGAAATTCAGCAACGGTTGCTTCTGCTACACCAAGAATATATGAGACTTCGGCAACAGCAACGTCGACACCGATTGAATTGATTAATCCAGAGGCAGGACATTGGATGGGGCGAGGAGAATTCTCCGGAGGGAGCAAGGCAAGGTATTGGGACTTTTCGTTCTGGGTTGGCGATTATTTCTGCCAAACCCCAATAGGCGACCCAGCTTGTGGCGAAGGGTTGGAACAATTCACGATTACCCTGATCTCGCAGGATAGTCCTCAGACTGCAAGCCCTTCTGTGGAAGTCCTGCATCCGGTTGGTCTATGGAGTAACGTCCTAGAGGTATCTGTGCCATGGAGCGTCGGGCCATTTTCGCCACTGACCTTCAGCCTCAGTGGCACGTTGGTATCACCGAAGCTCATGAGAGGCGAGTTCTATTCTCCGGAAGGTAATGGATTCTGGACCGCATCTCCGTATAGCGAACAAATGCCTCAGAATGGCAATTACAGCATCAAGGTGGCTGGGGCGCAAGTGGTTGTCTACACTCTGTCATTCGATGACCCGGAAAGAGGAGTCTGGCCACGTGCCGAGTTTGCCCATCCTACTGGTAGCAGTGTCTGGGTTCAGGTAAGTGTTGAGTACTACGAGAACGGACAATTGCTGCTAGACGAGTGGGAGCGAGAGCACCTTTCCCTTGTCGACTCAGAAGGCCATGAAACGCCGGCACTTGCTATGAGGCCGGGTGACTTCGTGTCAGGAACCTACGACGTTCTTCAGAGAAGGTTCACGCCCACTGGGTACACAGTCTACTTTTACGTTTGCGGCACCTGCAATGGCTTCAAGCTCCGCTATAGGGATCTACCGTTAGTTGACCTTGGGTTCTGAGCAATCATGGACCTAATTGCTCACCTTTCCGAGGTTCGAGCGGTCTCTTGAATTGAAACGGGCTTTCACATGCCCAGAACCGCAGCGTTCGCAAGCGTTTTCCAAATCTTCCCAGGGATAGCTAAGCAGTCACGATTTTCATGTGTTGACAAGCCAGGACAATGACACGCATGCCTCCCGACACTGTTGCCTGCCCGGATGCTCAGCAAAGTCGAGCGGCGGGTCGCGAGGGGAGTCTCATTCCATCTGGCGCGTTGGGCGTGCTAGCGCGCTATGGCTGTTTTTGTGAGGCACGATCTTATGGGAGTCTGCCACTTACAAGATCGACAGAAAGGCAAACTCAAATGAAACCCCAAAATGTTGCTTTCATTGTCGCGTTAACTGCTGCTCTCTTCTCGGCGCTGCCTGCTTTTGCTGGTCAATACGACCCATGCCCTCCGGGAACGGGTCCCGGCGGAATCAAAGCTGGAGACTATCCTCCTACATCGCTTACGCAGGAGCAGCGGCAATGGCTATTCAACGTTTTCGGGCATAGCGGTATCGCTCCTGTCGGGTACGGTGGTGAACGGTGTGGTGAACCGACACGCGTTCCTCCGACGCATACTCCTGTACCTCCGACAAATACTCCAGTGCCTCCGACTAGAACTCCGGTGTCCCCTACGGCTGTGCCGGTTGCAACGAACACCTTTGTTCCAACTCTCCCACCTGTGGCAACGAACACTTCTGTCCCCCCGACTCAGCCGCCACCGACTCTTCGTCCATGTCCTCTTGGTGCTGGTCCCGGTGAAATCACACCCGGGGATTACGATCCGAATGGGCTGAGCCAAGCCCAGAAGCAGTGGCTTTGGGAAGCGTTCGGCCACGTTGGCACTGCGCCAATTGGTTACGGAGGAGAGCGGTGTGAGGGAACCGGTAGACTGCAGCCCACAACGCGACCGACCGCCTGGCAGCCAACAATTCAACTCCCCACTTCACAACCAGATATTTTGCCAACTGTCTCGAGTCCGACACTTCAGCCCACTAGGCTCAAACCGACAATTCAATTACCCACCGCGGAGCCAACGGCCCAGAATTCGACTAGGCCGCCCAAATCGCAAGACCAGAATCCCGTAACACGGGATGAAGTGATTCAGAAAATGATTGAATTGGACTTGCATACGGCAAAGCTAGTCACTACAGTTGCGCCTGTGGGAGCATGTTTTGTTGGGACGCTATCACCGACTTGTTTGGCAGAATTGCCTCCCGATACGCCGGATGACGCCGCGGAAGTCTGGAATGATTTGAGTGACTTTTGGAACCTCGCGAAACGACTATCAGGCTTTCATTGAACCCATCAGCTACGGTGTTTCCTGATCTTGTAGAAGAAGTATGCTTCGGTGCTTCGCGTCAAAAAGCCATTATCGCGATTCGTTGCCGGGAAAACTTCGCCTGATATCCAAGTATCTGTTCTAGGAAATTCGCTTCCAACAAGGAGATTGCTGTGGCAGAAGAACAGAGAACAACCGGATCCACTCGCACGCCGTGGGTCATCGCAAGTGTACTGGGATGTCTTGTTTTGTTCCTTTTGTTTGCTGTAATTGTTGTGGGATGTTTCGCTTTTCAATTTGGTCTGATGTCAGGCGTTGCATATAAACCACCGCTTCCCTCAACAGTGGTCCCCAAATTGACGACTGATACGTCTACTTCGCCGACGCCAACGTTCACGCAGACACCAACGCCAACAAGCACACCATCTCCGACGCCGACGCCCACCCCCACCGCTACACCGGTCTATTACAACCTCATCATGCGCTACAGCAAAAACTGCCTCAGTGTGCAGGGCAATCAGGCAGTCGAAGCAACTTGTAGCCAAAGTACCCAGCTGTGGAACTTGCCGACAGATGCAGCTGCCGGAAATTTTCAAGTACAACTCCAGAACACAGGCAATTGTCTGAGCGCAAGTTCCACTACACCGGCTGACCCGTTCATTCTAAAGAGTTGTCTCGGAGATGGCACCCAACTGTGGCAAAAGAGGCCATCGGGCGGTTACTTTCAACTTGCGAACAACACTCAACTCTCGGCATCCCCGACCACCAATACGTGTGTAGATGCACGGGCATGGGAACAGCCAATCATCCAATGGTTCTGCAAGCCGTGGGGGACAGATAACCAACTGGACAATCAGCTTGTCTGCCAGACTACAACGAACGTAGATTCCTGTGAGCCACCGCCAGGGGTCTATGTTACCGGTATTCGGACCGACCCGCCTGATCCAAAGCAAAGACAAGATATTTGGTTCTACGTAACCTTCTCAAATACAACCGGGAAGCCCCAGTCTTATCGTTGGTGGGTGAATATTTTCGATGGTGGTAAAACGATTGGGGACACGTCGAAGAACAGGATAGAAGATATTCCTCCGGGTATCACGGAGCGAAAAGTAGTTAAGGAGTGGAGAATCGGTCCCGGCCAACCTTGCTACACTTATACGGGCAAAGCCGTTTGGCGGCGTGACGATGGCTCTGAATTCACCTTCAAAAGACCTGACGGTCTGGAATTCGCTCTCCCATTTGTTGTATGTCCGCAGTAGCATAGATATGACCACAATTGGCAGATTTCAAGCGACTCATTTCCCCCGCCTGCCGACCGCGAGCCGCGGGCAGCTCGCCGTAGGCGAAGCATCGTCAGTTGGCACAGTTGGAGGATGTCTTGATTTGGCAGGTGGGTTCGGGCGGCGTCGGGGTGCAAGACTTTTGGCGACATGCTGTTGTTGGCGAAAGACGTTGGAAACGTGCTGCCGGTCGCGGGAGAGGGAAGTTGCTGGATCCAATCGCACGAGACGGCAAAGCGCATTGTCTTAGTTCGACTTTATCCATTTTTGTGGGTGCTCAAACCTCGAAAAACAGGCGTTTTTTGATGGTTCGATGAATTTTTGAATGTCCCTGCATTCGCGGCGATGTCCAAAAATCAGGTGAGTTTGCAGGAATGTCGAGAAAAACGCTGGTTTCGCGTTTTCGAAATGGATAAAGTCCAGCTTAGAGCTTGTTTAACAAATCGGTAGTATCATGCGATTCATGAGACGCAAACCTTATCCCAGCGACATCAGCAACGAAGAATGGAAGAAATTGCAGCCACTCTTGCCTAAACCAAGACGTGGTGCGCCACGGCGGGTCAACCTGCGCGAGATCGTCAATGCGCTCCGCTACCTCACCCGCACTGGCTGTCAGTGGCGCATGTTGCCGCATGATTTACCACCCTGGGAAAAGGTTTACTATTACTTCAGCGAATGGCGGGACAGCGGCGATTGGGAGCGCATCAATCGCGAGTTGCGCATCGAGATTCGCGTCAGCGTCGGCAAAGACCCTGAACCCAGTGCTGCCATTCTCGATAGTCAATCCGTCAAAGCCACCGAGATGACCGAGGCACGAGGTTATGATGCCGGCAAGAAAGTGAACGGGATCAAGCGTCACCTACTGGTTGACACTTTGGGCATGGTGTTGGCCGTGCTGATTCTCACCGCCGATATTCAAGATCGCGATGGCGCACGGCAGTTATTGGAAAAGATCAAAGCCAAGTTTCCGCGCCTTCAGAAAATCTGGGCGGATGGCGGCTATGCGGGTGCCTTGATTGACTGGGTCAAGCAACTGTGCGGCTGGGTGCTCGAGATTGTGAAACGCAGCGATACCGCGAAAGGGTTCGAAGTGTTGCCGCATCGTTGGATTGTGGAGCGCACCTTCGGCTGGTTCAATCGCTATCGCCGTTTGAGCAAGCATTATGAAGGCCTGACCACTTCGGGTGAAGCGATGGTTTACATTGCGATGATCACGTTGATGACCAAACGCTTGGTCAATCAACAGACCTGCTTCGCGTAAACCGAACCCAGCCGTACTGCGCCCATTTCCTGAAACACCGCCGAAGTTCAGCGAGAATCAGGAAATGCTAGAACACATCCTAACGTGTTCAGGCGCGCTCAGAATCACTGTCAAAAGCTATCAGTTGCGATTTGTTAAACAAGCTCTTAGGAAGGGAAATAACGAAGGGAGAGGCCTCATATGGAACAACAGCACTTCAACATTGGCAACGATTACTTTGCCAGGGGCGACTATGACAGCGCGATTATGGAGTTCACCAAAACAATCGAGATTAACCATAGTGACTTTCGAGCTTATGCCTTCCGCGGGAGGGCATATGGGAATAAAGGTGACTATGACCGCGCCATCATCGACTTTAGCAAGTTGATTCAACTGCGCCCAAACGAGAGTGTAGCTTACTTGGACCGTGGCGACTGTTACCGCCTCAAAAGTGATTACGCGCTTGCTATCGCTGACTACACCATATGTATCAAACTCGAGCCAGGCCTTGCAGATGCGTATCGCAACCGTGGAATCGCCTATCTCAGCATCGGCGATTACGACCGCAGCATTTCTGATTTCAGTAAGGCCATCCAATTGGATCCTAATGATGCCGTGGCTGCATACGGCCTTGGAGGTATCCACCATTCCCAGGGCGCTCTTGATCGCGCAATAGCCGAATACAGCAACGCAATACAACTAAAACCTGAATGGGTGGAAGCGTACCTAGTACTTTGTCAAAGATGGATTGATGGGTAAAGTCGTTTGAGTTTGATTCGTGCATCCTGGGTGGCGAACTGCCAATCGACCGTAGCATGTATCTGGTTACGTCGCCTCACCCAAGCCTCCGTTTCGCGGATCAACTCTGCTTGACTGGGAATGCATCGCCTGAGACATTGGCGGTTCAGCACACTCAATTCGATCTCGGCCATGTTTAGCCAACTGCCATGTTTCGGCGTGGAATGGAATTCGAACCGATCCAAGATGCGCTTGGCTTCGGTCGGTGTAAACACTTCATACAAACCGGCGGGTGAATGCGTATTCAACTGGTCTTGCACGAGCACAATCTTTTCCGCCTGCGGGAAATGAACATCCACCAAATCGCGCATACAATACGCCCAATCGACTTTCGTGCGTTGCGCGGTGACTTTCACGGAGCGCCAGTTTTGTAAGGGCGCAAAGAACATGAACACATTCGCCACACCTGCGCGGCGGTATTCGTAATCGCAGCGCTGCGGTTGTCCGCTTTGCATCGGCAAGGCTTGGCGCGTTTCGCTGATCAATTGTTCGGGAGTCTCATCAAAGCAGACCAACGGACGCTGCGCATTCACAGGGCGTTTATAGACATCCAAGACATCTTCCATATGATAAACAAACTCGGCATTGGCTCGCGGGGGAATGCACCATTCCTGTTTGCGCCAGGGCTTGAGTTCGTTTTGCGCTAACACATGACGAATCGTTTCATGTGAGACACTCTCGACAATTTTCAATTGCACGACCCGCTCGGCCAAGAGTCGCAAACTCCAACGGGCATAGCCTTCGGGCGGCGTACCACAAACGAGCGCAATCAGGTGCGCCTCTTGCTCGCCATCCAATTTGCGACTGTAGATGCGGTGCGGGCGGCGAGGTTTCAAAACGGCTTCGAATCCTTCAAACACAAACCGTTTGCGCACCCGTTCGATCGTCGGAATGCTGACATGGAGGGCTTGGCCGATTTGAGGGTCTGGCCAGCCTTCGTCAGCTTTCAACAGAATTCGGGCATGGGTTAACGTCCGTGCTTTGGCGGTGCCCGATCCGATCAAGTTCAATAGTTTTTCGCGTTCTTCAACCGTCAGGGCAACGATGTATTTCTTGGACATAGCTTCCCTCGTTTTCAGGGAAGCATACTGCCTTTTCGTTCACCCATCATTTCATGCTTGACAGAGTACTAGGACGCGGAGCCACCCATCAACTCAAAGGCGACCACGACCGCGCTGTCGCTGACTACAGTGTGGTCATTCAGCTCAGTCCCGGCGGGGTGCTGGCTTACACATGCCGGGGCGAGAGCTATTACAAAAAGGGTGACTACGAACGCGCTATCGCCGACTTCAGCGAGGCTATTCAATTGAATCCGGGCGATGTAGCACTTTACTCAAACCGCGGGACATGTTATCACTACAAAGGCAACTACGACCACGCCATCGCTGACTATGGCAAAGCCATACAACTAAGACCCGACTCAGTTGACCTCTATATCAATCGCGGAAACAGTTACAAGGGAAAGATGGACTACGATCACGCCATTGCTGACTATAACAAGGCCATAGATCTGAGGCCCAACTCTGCTCATGGTTATTTCAATCGCGGTTCTTGCTACGCTCGCAGAAGTGGTTGGGATCGCCCAGTTTCTGAATATGCCGAGATCATCTCGCCCGAGTCGGGTGGAGTCGAGCTTTTCTTCGGAGTTACCTACAGATATAGTCCTGACTTGGACCGTGCCATTTCCGACTTTGACAGGGCGATACAAATTAAGCCAGATTTTGCCGCTGCTTATGATTCGAGAGCAGTGGCATTTGGTATCAAGAAAGACTATGACAAGTGCATCGCTGACGATGATAAGGCCATCGAAATTGATCCGAACTTTGCAGAGGCTTATTTCAATCCTGGGAACGCATACGGGCGCATAGGTGACTATAGTCGTGCTATTTCCGACTACAGCAAGGCAATCGAACTAAAGCCGCATTTCCCGGAGGCTTATCTCTTCCGCGGAAGCGCTTATGCATACAAACTCGACTACCGCAGTGCAATCGTTGAGTTCAGTAAAGCTATCCAACTGCAGCCAGATTTTGTTTTTGCGTACTACAACCGCGGAGTCGCTTACATGTACAAGGGAGAAAAAGACAAGGCAATTGCTGACCTCAAGACAGCCGCGAAACTCAGAGACGACCCTATGCTGCGGAATAATGTGAAAGGGCTGTTGACAAAACCGGGAGCGAGCTAACCAAAGAGCCGTTAGTTGGACTTTGAGTATGTAATTGGAATGAGGTGCCAACGATCGTACTCTTGGGATGCCAAGTCCGCGGGAATGCACCCGGGACAACAGGGCATATGAGCCGACCAGAAATGGCTATGAGATTGGTGAGCCCTCGCGGGTAGGTATTTTCGTTTTTTCTGCCCCTATGAATTCGGAGTAGAGATGAGACGTTTTGCAGCAGTCGCGTTCCTGCTTCTCTTGGTCGGGGTAGCTCTAACAAGCTGGGCACCTCCATTACTTCGTCGCTTTTTGGCGTCTCCTCTGCCCCCTCCCTCGTCGCTCTCTCTCGCCAAGGCACAGTCATCCATCAGATATGAGAATTGCCAAAGCGCGTTGGACCAGGTTACAGAAAACCACGATTGGTTTGACGAGTTAGCCGTCCCGAACTTGACCACTGAGGATCAAGTTCTTCAGAGGTTGAGCTTGTATTCCTTTGTTTATCAGTGCCTTGACAATATCCCTGACCCACCTGAAGAGGTTAAGGTGATTTGGACCCTAACAAGGTACTTTTTGATTTTTGCAGGAGGTGCGTTTACGCCCGACGGGCAATCTTCATTGTATCTGGTTTCACCTGCAACCTCCAGAGATTGGTCAATCCTCCAAATTAGGGATGAGGCGCATATCAAAGCGCCTGAGGGGTTTGTTTTCGTGCGCGTATATCGTTCACGCAATGTGATGCCGCCCGAGGTAAGGCGGGCGTTTGTGGACGAACAAGTTGCAGGTGTTACGATGGCGCTACCAAGGTATATCGCGGTACTGTCGGACTTCCCGAAACAATCTCTCACGAGTTGATTCACGCGTACGTGCATTTGAATATTGGATATGAGAATGTCAAAACGTTTCCCACATGGTTTGACGAAGGCACGGCGATTTTCTTTAGTGGAAGTGGAGCGAAGCATGTTGTGGAAGATTTCAATGGAAGTTACAGCACTGCACCTTCGCAAGACTATCAGCAATATGACCTCAATTTTGAATATCTCGAAGCAAATCTGGGGCGACCACGGATGCTGGAACTGATCAAGCAATCAATTGATCAAAGAGATTACACGGTTGCACTGAGAGCGCTACACATTGCTGATTACTCAACTCTAGTGTCAGAAGCACGCGATTGGCAACAAAAAGAAACGATCAAATGGATCGTTTTCTGGATCTTGGGGATTCTAGATGTCGTTTGGATTATTCGTTTGACGCTCCCCAAAGCACCTAGGCCATATGTCACTTGCAAGCACTGTGGTTATGAGGTGGACAATAGAACCTTTCAACACCAATTCTGCACACAGTGTCTCAAAAAACTTTGAATGCTCCATGTATACTGTGATTGAAGAAAAGCTTACCACCGGTTGAAAGATGGGGAACGCACCACTGCCGCCTCAGCAGACTGCCGTCATGGAATCGAGCAGAAAAAGCAGAGTCAGGAGATATGCAGTAGACCGTATACGCATGCCCACTACCTCATGTACGCGGCTTGCTGGCGGGAGTTGGCATAGTTGAAGGGTATGTTCATTTCGCGCGCGGTCTTGGGTGTGGCAGCGTGCTCCAGCATTTGGCCCATTCCCATACCCAATACGCAGTCAAGGAGAATCCCGATGAGATTTTCGAGCAGTCTGAAAAGCGTTTTCGCATTGATAGTAATTCTCGCTAAATTGCCGGGAATCATGTTCGTAGCCTCACCACTTCGTTTGAAAAGCGCTTTCGCATTGATAGTAATTCTCGCCCTTGTCTATTTCGGTTGGCAGATAGGAAGCTGGCTAGGCATCATCGTTGCTCTTACCCTTATCGGGATTTATGCCTTCTTAATCAGTCGGGCAATTCGGAGATCAAAGGCAAGGATAAACTCTTCTGTAGAGTCAGCAATAGAGGCAGCAGAACGTCAGTCTCATAGTCCCGAGGTTGAAAAACTTCTAGCTGAACTTGTTGACATCGGACGAACGGATGGTTTTATTTCAAAAGAGCCGGACGGTAAGTTTGAACACTTTAGACACGTTAGAGTAAGGGAAATTGGCAAGGAATTAGACGCAATTGGTGGCACTCCACTCATGCGGACGGTCTGTAACAAGTATGATGCCATCGTGACGGAAGCCGAAAAACATGGAACTCATGTGATCAACGCTGATTCGGCGGCGCTCGAGATCGCGTGGGATGGAATAGGCATCTGGATATCCCTTCACACCATGGATTAATCCGTATTTTCTTGGCTTCACCCACTCTCGGTCTACTCCAATCCTTGGTAACACGAGGGTTGACGACAACACGCGCAGTGGAGGGATGTTGACCTCATGTTGACCTCAACGTTCTAGTTCGGGAAGGAATATTCTGTTACGAACTTTGACTATCTAGCTGTAGAAATTGAAAGAGTAGGTCACCGCGGATTCTCGTGAGAATAGCATGGCCGACGAGCAGACATGAGTGAGATGGTCACACCAAATGAGCTGGAGTTCAGACAGGAGTTCGGACAGGATGTTGAACTAAGCGCGTAAAAACAGGCAAAACCTGGCGATATATTTTGCGACGGCGCTTGAGTGGCAACTCCAATTTTTGCTTCAATAAAATGAACAAGCCAGAATACTGTTTCCACTTTTTGCTTTGCCGCAAGTGAGGTTGATCGGGAATTCGTTCCGTCGGCAAAACTTTTGTTGAGTCGTCGCGCCGTTCACCGAAGACTGCATCCCGCACCGCTTCACCGGTCAACACACCGATGCTGTAAGCCAGCATCACCAGGGCAATCATTTTTTCCATCTGGTGCGGTTTCTTGTTCATTAGGTGATCGAGATTCAAGAGGTGCTTGAGGTCGCGAAAACTTTCATCGATCTTCATGCGCTGGAAATAAATATCAAGTCCGACCTCCGCTTTCAAATCGGTCATCACCCAGAGTGGTTCGCACAAGCCCTTTTTCCAAATGCCAATCACATTGATCGGGACACGCCCTTTGTAGTAGAGCTGGCGATAAACCTCCGTTTCCTCCGGTGCCAGAGTCAAAACAATGGATTGCTGCTTGGCATCGAGCAACTCTGGCGGATGGCTGCGCAAATTGAGGCGAATTACAAAATGAACCCGCTCAGCATGAAGGTTCTCCAAGAGTTCCAGATAGCTGAATTCACGGTCAAAAACCAGGGCATGGTTCAAGTTAGATTGACAAATTGACCCATAGACCGTCCCTGTGCGAAAATTGGGTTGAACAGACCAATCGCACACGGAGGCGATCTATGGGTGCAAGGCGAGATGATATACCAGTTGTGGATCGGATGCAAATTGGCATTAGCGTGTTGTCCTCTCGGCGCGAGTGGGGCACCATTACCCAGTTCGCGCAGAAATACCAGGTGTCGCGGCAAGCCATTTACGCCATTGGCACCCACGTCAAGCAGGTGCTCTTGAACAGTTTGAAGCCGGCACCGCACGGACCGCAGTCGGCTGAGACCGTGATTCGCGTGGATCGCAACCGTCTGGTGCGGAGCGTCCTGCTGTTGACCGACGTGGGCGTGAGTCAACGCGACATTGAGTTCGTGTTGGACGAGATGTTGGACACGCCCGTCTCGCCCAGTTGGGTCAACAGTGAATTGGCGCAGTTGGAACGGCGCGCCGCCCAAGTCAATGCCGGTTGGCATCCGGCGGTGGGCGAGGGCTTGGCGGGCGATGAACTGTTTACAGCACACCAACCCAACTTGCTCGTCGTGGGCAATGACTCGCTGTTTATCTATACACTCACGCAGCAATCTGCCCGCGATGGAGAGACCTGGGGCTGTGTCCTGTTGGAGATGCCGCCGACACCCCAGTTTGCCAGCGATGGCGGGACGGGTCTGGCGGCAGGTGCAGCTGCCGCCGGTTTGGATGCCCACCAATTGGATTGGGATCATCTGTTACGGGCGCTGTGGCACGAAGATGTCCAACTCGAACGACAAGCCTATGCCGCCCTGCAAGCGGTGGAAGAGCGCACGCACTTGTTTGAGCAAGCGCACACCGAGAAACGCTTGACGCAGCATCTCCAGCGATGGGAACAGTTGCAACACCAAGCGCAAGCCGCGGTACAGCGTTATGATCGATTTCACGCGCTGGCCCAGAAGGTAGACGCCGAGTTCGCCATGATTGACCTTTCTACCGGTGCTCTCCGAGACGCCGAGACCAGTGCCACGCACTTAGCCGGTTGGGGGGTGCAAGTCCAAGCGCTGGCGGGGCGCGCGTGTGCAGTGCTGGGCACCAGCTTGAGCCATTGGGCACCGGGCTTGGTCAGTTATCTGCCACGCTTGGCGCAAGCCCTGGCCCCCCTCGTCGGCACCTGGGGGCAACCGGCGATCTGCGCCCTGAGTCGGCTCTGGCAGGTCGAAGCCGAAATCCGCCGCGGCCAGCTGTCCTTCGGTCAACGGCAGGCTTTGGAGCGTATCTGGCGAGACAGTTTAGATGAAGCGGCCCGCCGATTGGGCGAGCACCTGTTTGAAGTATGGGACCTGCTCTCGGCCATCCTGGGACGCATTTGGCGCGGTAGCATGGCGGCCGAATGTGTCAACAGTTTGCTGCGCCCACGCCTGAACACACGCAAGCATGCGGACCAAGGCGGTTTGGATGTGTTCCAGTTCTTGCACAACACACATCGCTTTGCACGCGGCAAACGCGCCCAGCACAGTCCTGCCGAACTGGCCGGGATCGTGGTGCCCGCCGACCGTTTCACGCTGCTCGGTCTGGCACCCAAAGTGTCAATCTAACTTGTTAAAGTTCTGAACCATGCCAAAAAGTTGCTGGAGAAAAGAGATCCGGTGAGCCTCGGACTCGCCGGATCAAGTGTTCAGCGCGTATTAGTAGATGTCCTAACGTTGGCTGAGTCGGCCTATCAACGAGCAGCCCTATCTGATGCCGATTGCGGATATGGCTGGTTTGGCCTGGCAAGGCTAAAATGGTTGACTGCACATTTCCGGGAGGCACTCGCTATTCTTGTGGGTCCCAGCCCGGCAGCGGATTTGCAAGCTTGTCAACTACCGCTATCGCTAGCCGTCAAGACGGCAGGTGGCAAATTATCTTTTACATCGACGGGACAAAGTGCATGGAAAGGCCCATCAGCCGGAGCGATCATGGTGTCACACTCTAATGATGATCTGGCATTAGACTTTCATGACGGCGCGGTGCAATTCGGCAGGTGCACAGTGTCAGGACTCTCTATGGTAGACTCGAATCTCTTGGCGGATTTCTTTCAGAAATACAGACCCGATATGTTTCAGAGTGCAGGGATCAGGTCTTTTGAAGAGTGGCTTAAGCTTGTGCGAGTTCCAAACCTGGGGCGACGTGCAGTATTTGCAGACGCGATTCGAGGATCGACGGAATTCGCTCTATTGGCAGCTTGCGTCTACCTTGGGGTGCCGGATGTTCTCGGGCTTCCACCGGGGTCGGCAAGCAAGCTTCGGTCTCCAGAATTACTCGAAGAGAATGTGGTCACGGCGCTAGACTGGGAGTCGCAATGAGTTCAGCCATATTCAGAACATCAATCCTCGCCCATGACAGCTAGTACTCTTTGGAGGTTATGAAGTGAGACTGTGGAAGATTATGCACAAATTGACCGTAGCCACAGTCATAAATATGGTCGTTTGTGCTGCAACAGTGGTTGCGATCAGTAGCTGCGAAGCTAATCTCCAAAGCAATCAACAAACGATAACGCCCGTCTCTGCTGAGAAGGTAGTCATTCTGAATTCGCAGACCAATAGTGACGGGCAGACCAAGTTTCATGATCCACTTGCCGGAACGGAGATTCCTGTCAAGGTTGTAGAAAAGCGGAATCAATATCCTGTTCCGTCGGTTCAAGTCTACTTTCTGTCCGATGGTCCCAGATTCTTGGTTATTGCTGTGGATGTTCAGCGGCGATACTTGGCTAGTTGGGTTGAGGGTGCCTACAGTAAATCAATTATCGATGCCAGAACCCAGGGAGGGTTGTTCGAAATATTGGCTCCAAGAGCCGAAACTTTTCAGTCGGTTCAGTCAGTCCTGTTCGCATTGGACAGATACCAAGACATCCTAACTTTCAAGGATTTTCTTTCTCTAGCCAAGGACCCACCCAAACTTTACCAGTGGAATTTGTTTTATGAAGATCGTTGTTGGACAGGGGAACAACTTGCGAACTACGCGGGTCTTCAGTCCAAGGCCGCAGGAATAGCTTTCGACTTGATTATTCCAGGCGCAGTCGAAGCTGGCGGAGCAGTTGTTGACCAAGCCGAAGAAATCATGCAGGCATTGACTGCGATTAGCTTACATACAGCTGAGCAAGACGCAAAAGACCTTTTGATGAAGCAGACACGCACTTTCAAGATCCGAACATATAAACTGGGGATACCCGTCATCAGCATGGTGCCTCTCGGTTATTGCGATACACCTGCTCCAATTCCCGCTCGCGTGCCGACAACGGTTCCGCCGACTCGTGCATCCACACCCAGTCCAACGAACATCCCGGCCGTGTCACAGTTCATCGGAGAGTGGGAACGCGCACCGCAGAATGGAATATTGTATGGCTGGGAGAAGCTAAGGATTCTGAGCTACGGATTGACTATTACCGCAGTCGATTCGTTCACTCCTTTCCCCCCACCAGGGGAGTGGCAGCCGTTCAATTTCAAGATGGCGGACAATGGAGAGCTTCTGATCAGCCGTTTTCCTGGCTGCTGTTCGCGGGAGGATCCCAACACTTCCGTTGTGAGCTTTATGCCCGACGGCCGCCTTAGAGTCATGAAGACCTGGAGTTGGCAATGCACGATACAATATGGAGTTCCTTCTCAATGCGAGGACATTGATCAACAAGACATTTACTACTACACAAGGGCAGGGAAATAGGTTTGAAATCCTGGGGGGGGGACGCGCGCTGCTTGGCAAATACTTCCTCTTGCATCATCGGTTGTCACTCGTCGGAACAGCGATGGAAAGGAAAGAATGATGAGAAACCTATCGCTTGGTCTAGCATGTTCCTTCTTGATCGTTGGAACGATTGCATGCAATGTGTACAGCACTCCCGCCCCGACGGTCAGCACCATGGCTACCGCCATCGCCGGCACCCTGACGGCTCAGGCACAGCTGGCAGCAGCAGTTAACGCTACATTAACAGCCATTGCACCACCGCAACCTGCTGTCACGCCTACACCACCGCCAGTTATCGCGTCACCAGTTTTGCCGCCCCAAGTGGTCGTGCCACCAGTGGCTCCTCCCCCATCAGTCTACTACAATCTCGTAATGAGATACAGCAAGAACTGCCTAAGCGTACAGGGTAATCAGGCGATCGAAGCAACTTGCGGTCAAGGTACACAACTATGGAACCTCTCGACGGACACAACGGGCGGCTACTTTCAACTCCAGCTACAAAACACTGGCAAATGCGTGAGCGCAAGTTCCACCCTTCATACTGATCCCTTCGTTCTAAGAAATTGTAGCGGAGATGACAGTGTACTATGGCAGAAAAACCCATCGGGGGGCTATTTTCAACTTGTAAACAAAACTCAACTGGCAGAGGGACCGAGTAAGATGTGCGTGGATGCGCGGCAATGGGATCAACCAATTATGCAATGGTTCTGCAAGCCGTACGGAACAGATGACCAACTGGACAATCAGCTTCTCTGCCAGACTACAACGAATACAGATTCCTGTGAGCCACCGCCAGGTGTCTATGTTACAAACATTCAGCAGACGCCTCCCCCCTATGCCGACGAAGGCACACCCAATACCTTCCACGTGTATATCAACGTAACTTTTTCAAACACGACAGGAAGTGCACAGCCGTACCGTTGGTTTGTGCAAACATATGGTCAGAATGCAGGACAAACTTCGGAGCAGGTGCTCCCAATCCCACCGGGCGCCACCACCATTACGGTCGGACCCTGGAACATTGGTCGTACTTGCACGAACTTTACGGCAAAAGCCGTGTGGAGACGCGCATCAAATGGTCTTTTGTTCTCGTTCAAAGATCCCAGCGGTCGCGAGTATTCTTTATCATTTCAGATCCACACCGGATGCTAACGCGATTTTTGGGCTTCGCGACATTTCCTCACAAAGAAGTGCCCATTGGCACGAACTGAGCAAGGCGCGCGTGGTCAGCAATGAGCAACCCACCAAGCCCGAAAGCGTCGAGCACAGTACCTCGCTATCAAGTTCAGCGACGCCCTGCTTGACGCGCGCGAAGTCATGGAGGAACTCGCGCCCACGTTTCCGCCGAAGGAACTGGGTTTCGCCATTGTCCTCGGTCTTCGGAGTTCCGTCCGCGTTCAGCAAGCCGCTATCCTCTGCTGCTTTCCGCAACTCCGAGACGGCCAGGTGGTAGGATCAACGTAACGTGATCGCCGAAATCTCGCTACCCTTTACCCAGACCTTCTCCAAGACCAACCTCAGCAGGTGCTTGCGCTGGTACGATCCTGTCGTTGGCGCAAGGGAAAGGGTGAAGCGCGAAGAATTCCCGACAAGAGGATTTGTGGGGGTCGGGACTCATTACGCTGCTGTTGATGTACGAGGTGAAATGCGGTTAATAGGATGCGCTCTTTATCGGATAAACCGTCAAGCCAGACAGTTCTTCCCAACTGTAAAAGATGAATGCTTCCTTGCAGAAAACGGGGTTCGGTCTTACAATCGCGAACGATGTTTGACGCAACCGCTCTAGGTGCAATCACTGACGAATTGAACGAAAAAATTTTGCATGGACGCGTCCAGGACATTGTCCAAATCGATGAGCTTGCCTTTGCGCTTGAAATCTACGCCCGACATACCAGACAGTATCTCTATCTCAGTGCACATCCAACCAACGCTCGCGTTCATCTCGTCTCTCAGAAGGTTCGCGCAGGCGGACAGACACCATCTCCCCTCTTGCTACTACTCCGCAAGCACGTGGAAAATGCCTTCGTTGACTCGATCACACAGTTACCGCATGAACGTGTTCTCAAGATTCAGTTTGACCAATCCGCCGAAGGCCTTTCGACCCTCGTCATCGAAACGATTGGCAGGTATTCGAATCTCATTCTGGTCGACCCAGGAGGAATGGTTATTGACTCGCTGAAACGTATAGGTCCCCAGATTAATCGCACGCGCGTGGTTCTTCCCAAACACATCTATGTGCTACCTCCTCCCCAATCGAAATTGACTCTAGCCACCCTCACAACCTCTGACATATCGCGCATTCTGTCCCTAGATCGTAGTGCACTCCTATGGCAAGTTCTGGTCAAAACCATCGCCGGCGTCAGCCCTCTCCTCGCCCGTGAAATCGCATATCGTTCGCAGGGCACAACGGATGCGCTGTGTGATCCGATCCAATCACAGGAGGTCGTAAGAATTCTGGGGAAAATCTCGCACGCACCTTGGCAACCGACCCTCGCCTTTGAAGAAGGCGAGCCGATCGCGTTTGCGCCGTACACCCTGACGCAGTTTGCAGATACCCAGCCGTTTGATTCGATTAGTTTCGCGGTTGAGACCTTCTTTGGGACGCCTGAATCTTATGCCTCGATCAAAGAACCGCTACTCGTCCAACTTGCTGAGGCGCGTGATCGGCTTGCACGCAAACGCGATTCGTTAGCCGAATCCCTTCCCATCGAGAGTGAGATCGACCGGTTACGGCGCAGTGGCGAATTGATCTTGGCGTATGCCTCACACATCCGAGTTGGACAGAGGACCCTTAAGGCTGTAACCGAAACGGGTATCGTCGAAATTCCACTTGATCCGAATCAGTCAGCCGTAGAGAATGCCCAACTGTATTTCCGAGAGTATCGGCGTAGCCAGGATGCAGCAGCTCGTGTACCTACTCTCTTGGCAATGGCAAATGCCGACCTAGAGTACGCTGAGCAAATGCAAATCGACTTGGAGCTGGCCGAGAATCGAGCGGAGATCGATACCGTCATCGCTACAGCCCGCGAAGCAGGTCTACTTCCAACGACGTCGCAGAAAGCTAAGGCGAAACCGAGTGAGCCGCGAAGATTCACTTCGCACGACGGATTTACGATACTCGTCGGAAAGAACGCGCGTCAGAACGAGGGCCTCACCTTTCACCGTGCCAAGCCGAACGACCTTTGGTTGCACGCCCGCAACGTAGCTGGCGCCCACGTCGTCATCCTTCAAGCAGGGCAGGAAATTCCAGAATCAACCGTGACAGAGGGAGCGGCCCTGGCTGCTCATTTTTCGCAAGCTCGCGACGATTCACGCGTGGATGTGATTGTCACGTCACGCAAGAATGTTCACCGAGTGCGTGGTGGCAGACCAGGCATGGTAACCGTGAGGGAAGAAAGGGTAATCACAGTTGTTCCATCGGGTCAGGGTTCGTGAGGAACCCCAACCCGTAGGAGTCAAACCGGTTCGGAATGTTCATTCGATTGGAGCGGTTCCTGCTCCACTTTGACAAAACCCTATGTTGCCCGCTCTGAGAGTTATCCCGGCACGTTGTATGTGCTACAATGCTGTTGCGCTTGCAGTCGCGCCGGGCATCGGCATCGCGGCAAACAACGCGGAGAAGTTTACGGTATCGGGCTTGCATTTCCGCAACGCGGTCAAGTCAATCGGTTCGGATTGAAAAACGATTGTGCGATTGCGCTCAATACTCAAAAGAATATCGCCGCGCGAAAGACGCGGCCGCCCGCGTGCCGGCGCTCCTCGCCGCCGCCAACGCCGAGGTGGAATACGCGGAGCAGATGCTGAATGACCTGGAACTGGCGGAGAATCGCGCGGAGATCGACGCGGTGGTGCAAGCCGCCCGCGAGGCAGGTCTGATCACGACGACGAGACTACGAAGACACGTGCCGCCGAGCGAGCCGCGCGTGTTTCAGTCGCGGGACGGATTCACGATCCTGGTCGGCAAGAACGCGCGGCAGAATGAAGAGATCACTTTTCGCCGCGCCAAGCCCGACGACCTGTGGCTGCACGCGCGCGGGGTCGCGGGCGCGCATGTCGTCATCGTCGGCGCCGGCCGCGCGGTGCCGGAATCGACCGTCGTGGAAGCCGCCGCGCTGGCCGCGCAGTATTCGCAGGCGCGCGGCGACACGCGGGTCGATGTAATCGTGGCGCCGCGCCGGAACGTGCATCGCGTCCGGGGTGGCCGGGCGGGGATGGTGACGGTGAGGGAGGCGAGAACGCTGACGGTATCGGGCAGGAACGCAGACCGGGGTGGGGCGCGTTTTTCCGCGTCCGAGTGATTGGAGTGTGGCTGCGCTACATTGGTGGAGCGAGCCAATAGTAGATGGGATTACCCTCACACATCTCGGACACGGGCGTTCCGGGCGGCACGCGGTACAAGGCCGTGAGAGTTACCAACGATTCGAGTGATATGCCTTCAATCCCGGTAAAGCCGGGGAAATGGCTCCCCAACCCGAGGGCATGGGCGAGTTCATGTTCGGCAATGGAACTGCGTTGAAACCCCTCCCGAGCTGGATCGCAGGCGACCGAACCGAGATGGACGTAGAGACGCGAATGGATCACACCATCACTTGTTGCAGAGAAGGCGAAACCGGACTGAGGGTCTCTCTCAGAGGTCACTCTCCCGCAACCCGGCTTTGCATCTCGATCTAATGCATCTCCTTCGACAAAGACAAGTCCTACCGCAGGATCTGAATCTACGATCCGGAAGGTGATCAAGCCCTCCGTCATCGCCTCGTAATTCTGCATCGCTTCCAAGACATGCGGTACTCGGTTGGGATTTACCTCGATCGGAGTCTGGAAGCGAATGGTTTTCCCCGCTTGCGGATTCCCCGCATAGTAAGCATTGCTCTCACAGAGGTATTTGCGCGTCCAAACCGGATAGAGTATGAGCGTCGCGGCCGGCGTCACCGTGCGGCTAGGGGGATCAGCTGATGCGGCAGCGCTAATGGGTGCGCTCGTCTTGGCGTTAGTGGCACTCCACACCACAAGGACGAGCGTGATCCCAGTGAGAATTTCAAGTCGCAAGATCCATCTACGGCGCTGCATGGTTTTCTGGCGCTGGCTCAGGGCTGAATTGAGGGGCTGGAAAGGTAGGTTTTGGGTGCCGCGCTCCTGCACACCATGGTAACACAGGCGTATCAAGCCAGCGTTAACTGTGCGTTATTTTGTCGTCTATGTTATAATCATTGTGATAAACCCCGTTAATTGTTCACCTGGGTCTGCTACGTGCTCTCAAGGAAGAAGCCAGCCATGCTCGAATTCAGACTCTTAGGTCAGTTCGACGTACGGGTGAATGATGCATCCCTCACCCTCCCCTCGCGCCTCGCGCAATCTCTCCTCGCTTATCTGCTGGTCAATCGCACTACCGCCCACCGCCGCGAAAAACTGGCCGGGCTTTTCTGGCCCGACAAGAGCGAGACGAATGCGCGCGGCAGTCTGCGTCAGGAACTGTGGCGTATTCGCAAAGCGCTCGACACGTTTTCTCCTGCGCACTCGGATGTGCTCCTGGGCGACGACCTCTGCGTCGGCATTGACCCCCACGCGCAGTACTCGCTCGACGTGGCTCGGCTGGAGAACAGCAGCGCTGCCCGTAAGACCGATGACTTGATGTGTGGCCTCGACGTGTATCAAGGCGATCTCTTGCCTGATTTCTACGACGAGTGGATTCCCGTGGAGCGTGTGCGGCTGCATGCGCTGTTCGAGCAGCAGGTGGAGCGGTTGTTGGAGCAGTTGTGCGTCGAGCAGCGCTGGAAAGAGACTCTCGCGTGGGCGGAACGCTGGCTTGCGCTAGGGCAGTCGCCGGAGCCGGCGTATCGAGCGTTGATGGTCGCGCACGCTGCGCTCGGCAATCGCTCGCAGGTGGTGGCGGTCTTCGAGCGGTGTGTCACAGCGCTCAAAGCCGGCTTGGGCGTCGAGCCCTCGGAGCAAACGCGTGCGCTGTTCGAGCGGCTGGTAAAGGGGCAGAGATCCCCTTCAGAGGATGAAGGCGGAGGGCACGCAGAAGATGAGACCGGAAGGATGCGGGATGAAAAAACCTCATCGTTCATCCTTCATCCCGCGAAGCGTGCTGTCTCCGACGCGCCGCCGTACAAAGGGCTGCATTACTTTGACGAAGGCGATGCTGACATTTTCTTCGGGCGCGAGCGACTCGTCACCATGCTGGTCAGCCACCTGGCCGAGCATCACTGGCTGACTGTCGTCGGCGCCTCGGGCAGCGGCAAGTCGTCTTTGGTGCGGGCAGGGCTTGTTCCCGCCCTGAAAGAGCAAAGCCGTGAGTGGATCATCCATGTCCTGACGCCGACCGCGCATCCGTTGGAAGCGCTCGCGGTCCGGCTGACGCGCGGTGCTGAATC
>Ga0163210_1000152_pt1 | contig 25734 bp, 19 predicted proteins | sample Kivu_220m_FD_113536 | JGI IMG/M metagenome (GOLD analysis project Ga0163210, IMG submission 113536) | Freshwater microbial communities from Lake Kivu, Western Province, Rwanda to study Microbial Dark Matter (Phase II) - Kivu_220m | ecosystem: Environmental > Aquatic > Freshwater > Lake ...
GGGTCCCTATCCAGCACCGAGCCAGTCAGGTAAGCGGCGACAATGTCGCGGTCGGTATCGGCGCGATGAATGGCCGCCTCCCTGGCAACCTGGATCATAGATTCGAACATCAAGCGCATGGGAATATCTCTATTGCTCCTCGAAGGGCAATTCTGCCTGGAACGGTGGCATGCCGAGGGTCTGGCGGATGCGGTTCTCGATCAGCTTCAGGTGTTCGCTGTGGCGCACGAAGTCCAGCGAGTTCGTGTCTATGGTCAGGATAGGGGTGTCGTCGTATGGCAGGGAAAAGAATTCCTCGTAAGCCTGGTTGAGTTCTTCGATGTAGTTGCGCTCTATGTTGCGCTCGTAGGATCGGTCACGCATGGCGATGCGCTGCATGAGCGTTTCGGTGCTGGCGCGCAGGTATACCAGCAGGTCTGGCCGAGCGATCTTCTCCGCCAAGGCCTCATGGACGCGGTGGTACATTTCTAGCTCGTCGCCCTTCAAGTTGATGCCGGCGAAAAGAGCGTCTTTGGCGAAGGTGTAATCCGAGAGCAGCGCTTTGCCCAGCGCCAGGATAGTCGGCACGGCGCGCCGCTGCTGGTGGTAACGGCTGAGCAGAAAGAAGATCTGCGTCTGGAAGGCGTAGCGTTCGCGGTCGGCGTAGAAATCGGAGAGGAAGGGGTTTTCCTCGAAGACTTCGAGCAGCAAGTCGGCGTCGAAGGCCGGCTGGAGCAGCCGCGCCAGGGTCGTTTTTCCAACTCCGATGACTCCTTCGATGGCGATGTACATAGTCTCTCCCGCAAAAGGATTTGGCTAAGGATACCATAAACGCGCTTGACTTGCCTATATTGGGTGAGTATAATCAGCCCAACAACATTGCCAGGAGTAGTAAGCGGGCTGTGGCCTGATAGAGAAGGAGACGAAGGGTGGAAGTCTCCGCTGGGGAACGCCGCCGAAGTCGCCTGGTTGTGTGCCGAAGAAATTTTGTAGGTCGCGATTGAAACGTGACCTTCGGAAGAGTAGAACGGCACGGGTGCGCCCGTTACAGTCGCAGACCGGTGATGGCCGGTCATGGAGTGCGCTTTATCTTCCACGAAGGAGACGAAGATCATGAAGAAGGAAGATGAAGCGAAATGAGGTGGTACCGCGAGGTTTACCCTGAGCTTGTCGCAGGGCGCCTTCGTCCTCATGAGGATGAAGGCGCGTTTTGTTTTTTCCCTCACCCATCCCCAATCGGCCTTCGGCCACCATCCCCTTCCCTATCCCAATTTTGGGAGAGGGACGGGGAGGGGCAGGGTGAGGGCAGGAGGCAACATTGCGAATTCTCGCCATCGTCAACAGCGACTACGGCCGGCGGCATGTGGAGAACATCCGCAAGCACATGCCAAAGGAGTGGACTCTGGAGGTCTGGGAGTCGGCGCGCGCTTACCCACAGGTGATTGACTACCCCGAAGATTACCTGCCCGCCTCGCTTCCGCCCGCGGATCTGATTCTGCAATTCGCCGAACACAAGGGACTGGCCGAGCTGCTGCCGGATATTGCCCAGATGACCGGCGCAAAGGCTGTCATCGCTGCAATTGACAACGAGGCTGTCCTGCCGCGCGGCCTGGTGCGTCAACTGTACGGCTGGCTCGAAAGGATGAACGTGGCGGTTGTCACGCCCAAGCCGCTTTGCTCCTTGAGCGAGATGCATTATTGGCTCTCGCGGCGCGAGAAGGTGGTCTACGATGATCCATTGATCCGTGAGTTTGCTCGCCGCTTTGGGATGCCGGAGTTCGAGATCACGGTTGACCCGCAGACGCGCACTATCGCTTCCATCGAGGTGGTGCGGGACGCCGTCTGTGGCTGCGCCCGCTACGTGGCCGAACACCTGGTTGGCGTCTCGGCCGATGAGGCCGAGGAGCAGGCCGGGATGCTGCACCACCACTATCCGTGCTGGGCAGCCATGGGCGTCATCCGGGATTACGACGATACGCTCATGCACGTCTCTGGCAACATCATGCGGGAGGCGGTCGGAGAGCAAGTCAAGCCGTATAAGCAGATCCAGTATATCGCTCCTGGATGGCGAAGTGAGGATTCAAAACCGCAGGAATAATTGCAAAGGAGCAAGAATGACCGAATACCAGTTACCCAAGGCCTACGATTTCAAATCCACCGAGCTGCGCATCTACGAGATATGGCTGAAAAGCGGCTACTTCCGCCCGTCCAACGACCCGCAAAAGCCAGATTTCGACCCGGCGAAGAAGCCATTCGTGCTTTCCATCCCGCCGCCCAACGTGACCGGCGAGCTGCACTACGGACACGTCATGTTCGTGGCGATGGAAGACCTGATGATCCGCTACCACCGCATGAAGGGCATCCCGACGCTGTGGGTGCCTGGCACGGATCACGCCGGCATTGCCACCCAATTGCAGGTCGAAAAAGACCTGCTGCGTACCGAGGAGGTGACACGTGAAGAGCTGGGGCGCGAGAAATTCCTGGAACGCGCCTGGGCCTGGAAAGTGAAGTATCACAGCATCATCACGCAGCAGATCCGCCGCCTGGGCGCCTCCTGTGACTGGGGGCGCGAGCGCTTCACCCTCGACGAGGGCCTGTCACGCGCGGTGCGCGAGGCCTTCGTCCGTCTCTACGAGCGGGGGCTGATCTACCGCGGCCCGCGCTTGGTCAATTGGTCGCCCGGCCTGAAAACCGCCGTATCGGACCTGGAGGTGGAATACGAGGAGGAGGACGCCACGCTGTATTATTTTAAATACATGTTGGCTGGTAGGGGCGACCAGCTGGTCGCCCCTACAGAAGAATACATCCCCGTGGCCACCATCCGCCCGGAGACCATCCTGGGCGATACCGCCGTGGCCGTGCATCCCGAAGACGAGCGCTACAAGAAATACATCGGGCGCACCGTCATCGTGCCGATGCTTGGGCGTGAGATCCCGGTCATCGCCGATGAGTACGTCAGCCGCGAGTTCGGCACGGGCGCGCTCAAGGTGACGCCCGGACACGACCCCAATGACTACGCCATCGCCCAACGCCACAACTTGCCGGTACTTTCGATGCTCGATGGCGAGGCGCGCGTTACCGCTGTCGGCGGCCCGTATGCAGGTCTGGACCGATTCGTCTGCCGCGAAAAACTATGGGCGGATATGCGCGCTGCGGGCCTGGTCATCAAGGAAGAGCCGTATCACACGACCATCCCGCGCTCGCAGCGCGGCGGCGAGATCGTCGAGCCGATGATTTCTACGCAGTGGTTCGTGAGCATCAAACCGCTGGCCGAGGCTGCGCTGGCGGCGGTGAAAGATGGCCGCATCCGTATCGTGCCGGAGCGCTTCGAGAAGGTCTACTTCAACTGGCTAGAAAACATCCAGGATTGGTGCATCTCCCGCCAACTGTGGTGGGGACACCGCATCCCGGTCTGGTACTGCGCCGATTGCGGCGAGCAGACCTGCACCCGCGAGAACCCGACAGCTTGCGTCCACTGTGGCAGCCAGAACATCCAACAGGACCCGGATGTGCTGGATACCTGGTTCTCGTCCGGCCTGTGGCCGTTCTCCACGCTTGGCTGGCCTGACCAAACCCCCGACCTGGCATACTTCTATCCGACCACCATCATGGAGACCGGCTACGACATCCTATTCTTCTGGGTGGTGCGCATGATCATGATGGGGCTGGAGTTCACCGGCGAAGTGCCTTTCTACACCGTGTACCTACACGGCCTGATCCGCGACGAGTTCGGGGTGAAGATGAGCAAGAGCAAAGGGAACGCGGTAGACCCCGTGCCGGTCATGGACGACTTCGGCACCGATGCCTTGCGCTTTACCCTGCTGGTCGGCTCCTCGCCCGGCAATGACATGAATCTGAGCTTGAAGAAGGTGGAGGCCAACCGCAATTTTGCCAACAAGATTTGGAATGCGGGGAGGTTTGTGATCAATGCAATTGACTCACTGCAACCCGGAATTGAATTTGGTGAATATACCGAATTCGATTCATGGATATGGGGCAAGTCGCAGCAACTAATTCGCGATGCAGAACGTCTCTTCCAAACCTTCCAATACGGAGAAGCAGGAAGACAAATATATGACTTTATTTGGTCTAAGTTTGCTGATTGGTATGTAGAAATTGCAAAAGAGCAGATAAGGAGAGAAGAGACTAGAGCACAGACAATAGCCATGCTGGCGCGCGTGTTCGACATATCCCTGCGATTGCTCCATCCGTTCACGCCGTTTGTGACCGAAGAACTCTGGGGTCATTTGCGTCGTGCGGTACTGGAATCTCCGGTAAGGGATATTGCGAAAGACTGGCCTGAGGTTTTGATTGTTGCGCAGTGGCCTGAGCCGTGTGAACTCGAAGGACGAAAAGAGCCCGAAGTGGCAGAGTTGATTCAGAGTATCCATCGTTCGATTCGTAATTTTCGTACTGAAAAGAAGGTAAGCCCAAGGACAAAATTACCTATCACTGTTGTAGCTCAAGAAAATACCGACAAGATAGAACGATACCTTGGAGGTACTGTTACTCTGTCAGGGCTAGATCCAAATAGATTGTCTGTGACCAAGGCTTTCGAATACAATCCTGAAAGTCACATTCCCCTTGTTGTTACACCAGTAGAGATATATATTCCTTCAATAGAATTAGGTGTAACTCCTGAGGAACGTGCTCGACTTGAGAAAGAGCTGGCCGATACCCAGGCGCAGATCAAACGCCTGGAAAAACTGCTGGCGGGTGACTTTGCCAGGAAAGCGCCCGCCCAGGTTGTCCAAAAGGAGCGCGATAAGCTGGCCTCCTACAAAGAAACTGCCGAGAAACTGCGAGCGCAGATAGCATAGGGCGGGAATCCCTTCCCGCCTCTTGGCGGGATTCGAATTCTGCCCTACCTTTTCTCGTGTAAAATAGTCGTGACGACGCGCCGTCACGACTATTTTATAAGATGTCATTACGAGAAGCGGCAAAGCCGCGACGAAGCAATCCAACGGCAGAAGGCCGCTTATAGATTGCTTCGCGCCTTCGGCGCTCGCAATGACAGAGAGCAAACAGGAGCCCTCATGGAGAAAAAACTCGCCGAACTCAAAGCCCGTCTGGTCGAAATCTCTGACTTGAATAATGCTGCTGCTGTGTTGGGCTGGGATCAAGCTACTTACATGCCGGCCGGCGGTGCGGAAGCGCGCGGCCGGCAGATGGCTACGTTGGCAAAACTTGCGCAGGAAAAATTCATTGACCCGGCGATTGGCAAGCTGCTGGACGACTTGCACTCTTACGCCGAAGGGTTGCCCTATGACTCGGATGACGCCAGCCTGATTCGGGTCACGCGGCGCGATTACGAACGCGCCATCAAGGTCCCGCCCGAGTTCGTAGAACGTTATTCAGCCCACAGCGCCGCATCCTATCAGGCATGGACCGTCGCGCGCCCGGCGAACGATTTTGCTAACATGCGTCCGCTGCTCGAAAAGACACTCGACTTGAGCCGCGAGTTGGCCAATTACTTTCCCGGCTACGAGCACATCGCTGACCCGTTGATAGACTTCGCCGATTACGGCATGAAGGCTGCTTCGGTGAGCGCTCTGTTCGCCGAGCTGCGCGAGAAGACGGTGCCCATTGTCCAGGCCATCGCCGCCCAAGCTCCAGCGGACGACGCCTGCTTGAAGAAGCACTATCCCGACGCTGGCCAGATGGCCGTTTCCGAATTGATCATCAAGCGCATGGGCTACGATTACAACCGCGGCCGCATGGACAAGACCCATCACCCGTTCACCACCTCGTTCTCCATCGGCGACGTGCGCATTACGACCCGCGTCCAGGAGAATTGGCTGGGAGATTGCCTGTTCAGCGCCATCCACGAGGCCGGTCACGCCATGTACGAGCAGGGCGTGGATAAGGCTTACGAGGGAACGCCGCTGGCTGGCGGCACCTCGGCCGGCGTCCACGAATCGCAGTCCCGCCTGTGGGAGAACGTGGTCGGGCGCAGCCGCGGCTTTTGGGAGTATTTCTACCCCGAGTTGCAAAAGACCTTCCCCGAGCAGCTCGAGGATGTTTCCCTAGAGACTTTCTACCGCGCGGTCAACAAGGTTGAGCGTTCGCTCATCCGCGCCGACGCCGACGAGGTGACTTACAACCTGCACGTCATGCTGCGCTTCGACTTCGAACTGCAAATGCTGGAGGGCAAGCTGGCCGTCAAGGACCTGCCCGAAGCGTGGCACGAACGCTTCCAGGCGGATTTTGGCATCCGCGCCCCGGATGACCGCGACGGCGTCTTGCAAGACGTGCACTGGTTCGCGGGACACATCGGCGGTGTGTTCCAGGGCTACACGTTGGGCAACGTGCTAGGCGCGCAATTCTACGCCGCGGCGCTCAGAGCGCACCCTGAGATCCCGGAGGATATGAAGCAGAGTAAATTCGAAAGACTGCATTCCTGGCTGATCGAGAATATCTACAAGCACGGGCGCAAGTACACCGCGCCAGAACTGGTGGAGCGCGTCACCGGCGGGCCGATCAAGATCGAGCCTTATATTCATTACTTGTGCGACAAGTATGGCGAGCTGTATAAGATTTGATGGTAATTGCCCAGCCAATCCTGCGAAGGTTATGTGCGTGGCAAATTCTGGCTATAAATGTCTTCCACGTTAGAAACGCTACGTCAGGATATAGCAAAGCCTTCGCAAGGGTGAAAGTTTGAGTGAACAAATGCGGCGTTCTATCTGGTTCGCCCTGCTGGTAGTGAGCCTCGTTCTCGCCAGTTGCGTCCGCTCTGCCAGCAAGCCAGAGATTGGGACGGCGACGGCGACCATTTTTCCGCCCATTACTCCCACGATCGTCCCGGCTGATTTTCCGCTTGACTTGGGGAGTACCTGGATTTACGATTACAGCGCCTACCTCGGAGAGGACGAAGCTACGTGGAGCGTCACAGATACCATCGTTGCCGTGAACATCCATGAAGGTTTCCTGATCGCCGAGGTCGAGCAGGATGTCATGTTCAAAGAAGGGGATGCTTCCGGGCACTTTTTGAACGAGCCGGAAAGTGGACGTTTCTGGTACCTTTTCGACGGCAGCCATCTCTACAGACAGACCGATAAACCTGACCCGACACACATTGCGGACGCCTGGCTCGAGCTGGTCTTCCCGCTCGGAGGGGTCGGCTGCTGGTATCCGGATGCTCGTCAGCGGAGTGAAATGAGCGGGGTGACGCCTGCCTCCGAACCGGTACCGGGCTGCCGGTCTGTAAGCGGCGATCCACACCCTGTCGAGTTGCCGGCCGGGAAGTTCGAAGCTTGCCTGGACGTGGTCACGCCATACAATTCGGGGCCTACCTTTCTCACCTTTTGTCCGGACGTTGGCATCGTCGCCACGCGCTATGACCACAGCGGCTCGCAGTTCGGTTATCGCTCTTCTTTGGCTGGGTACCTTTTACCCGCATCAAATGGAACGTCGCCGTAGGGCGAGATATTATCTCGCCCACCTGCCCCACTAATTACCCGCTTCGAACGGAGCATCGCCATGACCGTGACCATCCTCCCCGTCCAGACGGAAGCCGATAAGCGCGCCTTCTACAAGTTTGCCTTCCGCGTCTACCGCGACGACCCGAATTGGGTGCCGCATCTCTGGCCGCAGCGCAAGGAGTATCTTGACCACAAAGCTGCCTTTTTCACCTACGGCGAGGGCGAGTTCTGGCTGGTGAAGGAGGGCAAAGAGGTGGTCGGCACGATCGGCACGGCGGTGGACGCCTCGCGCAACCATGCCATGGGCTGGAAGGCGGGCATCTTTGGCTTCTTCGAGGTGCTGCCTGAACGCTATGATGTGGCAAAAGCCATGTGGGATCATGCTTGTGAGTGGACGCGCTCGCGCGGCTTGACCGAGTTGCAGGGACCATATAGCTTCGCGCCCAACGACGATCCGGGTTTTCTGGTGGAAAGCCACCAGACTATGCCGTCCATCATGATGGGGCACAACCCGCCGTATTACCCGGAATACGCCGTTCGCTATGGATTCGAGAAACTCTTCGAGGGCCTGGCCTATCGCTATGACCTAGCGACGATAAACTTCGACGTGAACAACGGGCCGCAGATCGTTCACAAGATTGCCCAGCGCGCCCTGGAGCGGCACGGTAACACTGTCATCCGCACGCCGAGGATGAAGGATTGGGATGTCGAAGTGGATAAACTTCACGCGGTCTACAACAAGTCGCTGGCGGTGCTGCCGGAGTATTCGCCCATCGAATTGGCCGAGTTCCGCGCCCAGGCCGAGGGTCTGCGTCTGATCATTGACCCGGAGCTGGTCTTCATCGCCGAAGTGGACGGCAAGACGGCCGGCTTCGGGCTGGGGCTGCCCAACATCACCGAGGCGCTGAAGTACGCCAATGGCTTGCAGCAGCCTTGGGATTACGTCCGTTTTGCGCTGGCCCGGCGACGGGTGCGCAGCGCATCGTTCAAAATCCTGGCAATTGACCCGGACTACTGGGGCTACGGGCTGGAAGTGGTCATGTTCCTCGAAATGGGCAAGGCGCTTATCCGCAAGGGTTACACTTGGGTGGATGCCTCGCTGACCAACGAGTTCAACCCGCAGACCAACAAGCTGGCGACGCGTCTGGGGGCGTACGTCTACCGGAGGTACCGGGAGTACCGGTTGAAGTTGTAAGGGGCGGAGCGAAGGGTCAAGCTTTCACTTTTGTAAGCTCCACGATCCAGTGGCGATGCCCAACTCTCATTTTTCGATGAAGCGTGGTATATTGCTATCTTAGATGGGCATAGTTTGGTTTTGCCAGCTTCGCTCTCCCGACGAACACCTTTCTGTGCCGGTGATAGAGGTGTTCGTTTTTTTCGCGGTACTATGAAAAATACAGAGAAGGTACTTTCGATTTTCTACAGCCTGCGTTTTCGCCTGACGTTGCTCGTTCTGATTGCAATTGTTCCCCTACTCGGGCTGACGCTATATACGACCTCCGTGCAGCGTCAATATGCAGCAGCCCAGGCAAAGAACAATTCACTTGTCATGGCGAACCTGATCGCCAAGGATTATGAGGAAGTTGTCGACTCGGGCCGCCAACTGCTCATTGCCCTGGCGCGGGTACCTGACATACTCAACAGCCAGGAAGATCCAGAAACGTGTTCGAGTTTTTTGGCTGAAGTATCCGCGCAATACCCGGTCTATTCGAATTTGGTCGTGGCTGCTCCCAATGGCGACCTGATCTGCAGCGCCCTTCCCTCAAGCGGCGCGGTCAATTATTCCGATAGGGATTGGTTCCAAGATGCCATGCAAGGGCGTGGTTTCACTGTCGGGGAAATCGTGATCGGATATGTTACAAAAGCGCCAATCCTGCCGCTTGCTTATCCAATCCTTGACAGCGAAGGGGATGTAAAGTTGATCGTCACGGCTGCGGCTGACCTGGCATGGCTCAATCAAATGTCCAGCAATGCACAACTGCCAGAGGATTCGGTCACGATGGTGTTGGATCACAAAGGCACAGTCATCACCCGTCATCCGGACCCAGAAGGATGGACGGGCAAGGTAATGACCGAAGCGCCGATTGTGGAGACCATCCTGACCCGGCGCCAGGGCACAGCCGATGCGGGTGGTCTGGATGGCACGCAGCGGCTGTATGCCTTTGTTCCACTGGGAAGTTTGTCAGAGAATGAAGGGTATGTTGCCATTGGCATCCCCACCCAGGTCGTGTATGCAGAGGTCAATCGCATCCTGGCTTACGAATTGATCGGCCTGGGTCTCGTGACGGTGCTGGCTTTTGCGGCTACCTGGCTGGTGGGCGATGTCTCCATCATGCGGCGAGTGCGGACGTTGCTACATGCCACCCGCCGGCTGGCGGACGGCGACTTGAGTGCCCGCACCAGTATCACCCAGCCGAAAGGCGAACTCAGCCAGTTGGCCTTCGCTTTCGACCGGATGGCCGAGTCGTTGAAACAGCGCGAACTGGAGCAAAAACAGGTGGTGGAGGCGGTCGAGAGCCTGGCGAGGTTCCCATCGGAGAACCCCAACCCGGTTTTACGCGTGCAAAAGGATGGGAAAATCATCTATGCCAACGCTGCCAGTGGGGATTTGCTGGCTGATTGGGACTGCGCTGTCGGTGGCTACCTGCCCTCGGAATGGTGTGCGATGGTCAGTGAATTGGCGGCCAGCAACGAGAAGAAGATGGTGGATGTGACTTGCAGGGGCCGCATATATGCGATCTTGTTGGTACCAATCCGGGATGCTGACTATGTCAACCTGTATGGCCGCGACATCACTGAGCGCAAACGGGTGGAAAAAGCATTGCGCGAGAGTGAGGAACGTTTCCGCACTGTGTTCGAGAAAGCCACCGTCGGCATCTATCAGACAACGCCTGATGGGCGCGTTCTGATGGCCAACCCTGCCCTGGTCAAATTGCTTGGGTACGACACTTTTGAAGACTTGGCCCAACGTAACTTAGAGGAGGAGGGCTTTGAACCTGAGTACCCACGGAGCGAATTCCGCCAACACATCGAGCGCGAAGGTGAGATAAGGGGCTTCGAATCGGCCTGGAGGAAAAGGGATGGCACTACCATCTACATCCGCGAAAGCGCTAAAGCCATGTGCGATGATAGTGGAAAAGTGCTGTATTACGAGGGTTCTGTTGAAGACATCACCGAGCGCAAGCAAGCGGAGGTGGCGCTGCGTCAGGCGGAAGCAAAATACCGCGCCTTGGTGGAACAGATTCCCGCCATCATTTACACAGACTCAGCAGTGCAAGTTGGCCAGACCTTTTACATCAGTCCTCAACTTGAGGAGATTCTAGGCTATAAGCCGGAAGAGTGGCTGGCTGATAATGACCTATGGCTCAAGATTATGCACCCGGATGATCGCGATCGTGCATCGTCAGAATACGTCCGCGCTAATGAGACCGGTGAGCCGTTCAACGCCGAATACCGGGTGGTGACTCCTGACGGAAGAATTGTCTGGATGCGGGATCAAGCAACCCTGGTGCGCGACCAATCCGGCCAGCCTTTGTTCTGGCAGGGGATTATGCTCGACATCACCCAGCGCAAACAGGCGGAGGAGGAAATCCATCGGCTCAACGCCGAGCTGGAACAGCGCGTGCGTGACCGCACCGCTCAGTTGGAAGCCGTCAACAAGGAATTGGAAGCCTTCGCTTATTCGGTCTCTCACGACCTGCGCGCGCCGCTGCGCGCCATGGACGGCTTCAGCGCTGCTCTGTCGGCCAATTACCCCGATAAACTGGATGAACAAGGCCAACACTACCTGGGCCGCATCCGCGACGCCTCGCAGCGCATGGGACAATTGATCAACGACTTGCTCGACCTTTCACGCGTCACGCGGCGCGAACTGGATCGCCAACGAGTGGACCTCAGCGCGCTGGCAGAGGAAATTGCCGCCGAATTGCAAAGGCGCGAGCCGCAGCGGCAGGCCGAATTCGCCATTGCCCCGCAGATGGTCGCCGAGGCCGATCCGCACCTGCTGCGCAGCGTTATGCAAAACCTATTGGACAACGCCTGGAAGTTCACTGCCCTGCGCCCCCAGGCGCGTATCGAGGTGGGCTTTCTCCCTTACTCCCATCCCTCGGTTCCTTCCCCCTCTCCCGCTGGGAGAGGAGGAAGGAGTGGCGGAGCCGGGGTTGGGGGTGAGGTCGTGTATTTCGTCCGCGACAACGGCGTGGGGTTCGATATGGCCTATGCGGACAAACTCTTCACCCCCTTCCAGCGTCTGCACGGGATGCAAGAGTTCCCCGGCACGGGCATCGGCTTGGCCACCGTACAGCGCATCGTCGTCCGACACGGAGGGCGCGTATGGGTCGAGGCAGCCGTAGATCAAGGCGCAACTTTTTATTTCACATTGGGAGGTACGTATGCGTGACAATACCATCTTGCTAGTCGAAGACAACCCCGACGACGAGGAGTTGACCCTGCTGGCTCTCAAAGAGAGCAACATTTTGAATGGAATCGTGGTCGCCCGCGACGGCGCCGAGGCACTGGATTATCTCTTCGGGACTGGAAAATACGCCGACCGCGTCGCCTCCCGCCTGCCGCAGCTCATCCTGCTCGACTTGAAACTGCCCAAGTTGGGCGGGCTGGAGGTGCTGGAGCGCCTGCGTGCCGACCCGCGCACAGGGTTGATCCCGGTGGTGATTCTGACCTCCTCCAGCGAGGAAGAAGACGTGATCGCCAGTTACCGGCTGGGCGCCAACAGTTACGTGCGCAAGCCGGTCGAGTTCCACCAATTTGCGGACGCGGTCAAGCAGTTGGGCTTGTACTGGCTGCTGCTCAACGAAGCCCCCCCGTCTCGTAAGAACTCATCCGAAATTTAATTTTGTCCTGCCTGCACTTCGACTACGCTCCCCTTTGACATGCTGGGGGTCGCTCCGCTCAATGCGTAGCAAATTAATTTTCGGACGAAATCTAGGCTGGATGTTGAACGCTGAAGGTACCATATTCGAGGAGATGACCTTATGACCACTCCCTTGCGTGTCCTGATCGTAGAGGATGCGCCCGACGATGCCGAATTGATGGTTCTGCGCCTCGTGGAAGAGGGTTTCGAGCCGGACTGGCAGCGTGTGCAGAGCGAGAAGGATTTCTTGGCGGCGCTCGAAACGAATCCCGACCTGATCTTGGCCGACTGGCGCCTGCCGCGTTTCGGCGGCCTGCGCGCTTTAAAGTTGATGAAAGAGCGTGGCCTAGATATTCCCTTTATCATCGTCTCCGGCAGCATCGGCGAAGAAGCCGCCGTTGACGCCTTGCGCCAGGGGGCGGATGATTACGTGCTCAAAGATCGTCCGGCTCGGCTGGGACAAGCAGTGCGCCACGCATTGGAAGACAAACAAATACGCCAGGAACGAGAGCAGGCGGAGGCGGCGCTGCATGAAAGTGAGGAAAAGTATCGCAGTTTGGTGGAACGCGCAAATGACGGGATTACGATCATTCAGGGTGGTATAGTGAAGTTCGCTAACATACCTCTGGTAGATTTATGGGGAGGTACGCTCGAAGAGGTGCTTGAGTCCCCCTTCGCCAATTACATTCATCCTGATGAACTCCCTGCCATGATAAAGCGCTATCAGCAACGCATGGCAGGCGAGAACATTCCCCCATTGTATGAGACGGTTCTCCGGCGCAGGGATGGCAGTAAGGTGTATGTAGAGATCAACGCAGGAGTGATCACCTATCTGGGCAAGCCTGCTGACCTTGTCGTGGTTCGTGATGTTACCGAGCGCAAGCAGGCGGAGGAGAAGATCAAGCAGCGCAATGAGGAACTTTCGCTGCTCAATGCCATCAACCAGGCTGTCAACCGCGGCGAGAGCTTGGAGAACATCATCCGCTTAATTGCAAAGGAAACCAAACCTCTTTTCAACTGCTTCGGTGTGACCTTGCACCTGCTCAGCCCTGATCGCCAACGCCTGGTGATGCAAAACCTGGTCATTCCTCCCGCACTTGCGAAGAAGATCGAAAAGTTGATCGGGATTCCCATCCCCCGTATCGAACATGACTTGCAGACAGCCCATCCGTACCGTCAGGTTTTGGAAAGCAGCAGATCGCAAGTAATCAACGGCATCGAAAGCATTCAGGAATTTACAGCCGCTTACCTCTTGGCCGCACCTTTGCCGGATAAGATACGTACCAGGCTGAAGCGACTCGTTCCTACCATCGTAAAATCGTTGGGCTATCAATCCGTGCTGATCGTCCCGATGATCGCAGATGACGAGATCATTGGTACCCTGGATATGGGCAGGCGAGAGCCATTTACCGAGGAGGATGCAAAACGCCTGGAATCCATTGCCAATCAATTGACAGCGGCTATCAAGCGCAAGCAAGCTGGAGAAGCGCTGCGTCAGCGGGCGGAAGAACTGGCTGCCCTCCAGGCGACCGTGCTTGAGATCACCGCTCCGCATGATTTACCCAGTTTACTTCACACGATCGTCGAGAGAGCGGCACACCTTTTGGAGGCAAACAGCGGTGGGTTGTACTTGTGCGATCCATCCAAGGAGGAAGTCCGCTGCGTGGTGAGTTACAACACCCCCAGCGATTACACCGGCACAGTGCTCAAGTACGGCGAAGGCGCAGCCGGCGTCGTGGCTCAGACCGGAAAACCTCTCGTTATTGATGATTATCGCACCTGGGGTGGGCGGGCTGCGGCCTTCGATGCCGAGCAGCCCTTTATGGCCGTACTCAGCGCGCCGATGATTTGGCAGGGGCAGGTGACTGGGGTGATCCACGTGCTGCATAGCACGGAAGGCCGCCTTTTCAGCCAGGCTGAGCTGGCTTTGCTGACCCAGTTTGCCAATCACGCGGCGGTGGCCGTCGAAAATGCCCGCTTGTACGGGGATGCGCAGCGAGAGATCGCCGAGCGCAAGCAGGCGGAAGAGGAAATCGCTGAGAATGCGCGCCTGATGGAAGCGCTTTTCACCAACCACTTGACCTGCCTCGTGCTGCTCGATCGGGACTTCAATTTCATTCGCGTGAACGAGGCTTACGCGCGCGCCTGCGCTCGGGAAGTATCAGAGTTTCCTGGGCATAACCATTTCGAGTTCTACCCCTCTGAGGCTCGGGCCATTTTCGAAGAGGTGGTCAGGACCAAAAAGCCCTTCCAGGTATCTGCACGACCTTTCGCCTTTCCTGATCATCCGGAATGGGGGGTGACGTATTGGGACTGGACACTGGTTCCCATCCTCGACCGCGGGGGGGAAGTCGAGTTTCTAGTGTTTTCACTGAACAACGTTTCGGAGCGTGTGAAGGCGGAGGAAGCACAGCGCGAGAGCGAAGCTCAATTCCGCGCGCTGGTTGAGCAGTCTATTACGGGTATTACCGTAATCCAGGAGAATAAGTTTGTCTATATTAACCCACGCATGGCAGAAATTTTTGGTTACACTCAGGACGAGATGATCGGTAAGAAACCAGCCGATTTTGTAGTGGAAGCGCATCGCGAATCAGTTCAGGAGTCCCTTCGCAAGCGGTTAGCAGGCGAAATCCCTAGCGCTCATTACAACTTTCGGGGCAGGCGCAAAGATGGGAGCGAAATAGAAGTGGAGGTTTATGGAAGCACTTTGATGTATCAGGGTCGCTCTGCCGTGCTTAGCACACTGCTCGACATTACCGAACGAAAACAGGCAGAGGAAGCACTAAAAATATCCGAAGAAAAATACCGTTCCTTGTTTGAAAACATTCCGGATGGCGTCTACCAGACGACGCCCGACGGTCAAATCCTGGCGGCTAATCCCGCCCTGGTGAGTATGCTGGGATATGACTCAGAGGAAGAACTTCTAAAAACCCAAATTGCTGATTTGTATTTTAAACCAGGTGACCGGAAAATCGACATAGGTTATTTTCGGGAAAATGATGTCGTGCGCAATATAGAGATCCGTTTGAGGTGCAAGGGCGGCACACCCATCATCGCCCTCGACAACGCCCATGCCGCGCGTGACGAGCACGGGGAGGTGGTTTATTTTGAAGGCACGCTGACCGATATCACCACCCTCAAGCAGGCGGAGGCCACACTGAAAAGCCAGGCGGACGAGTTACGCCAGCGGAACGCCGAGTTGGCTTTGCTCTACGAGGCCGGTCTGACCATCAACCGCGAGCTCGACCCGAGCGTGCTGTTGGAAAATTTGTTCCAGACTGCCATGAAAGCCTTGCAGGCCGATCACGCCGAATTCTCCCGTTACGACGCGGCGAGAGGGATCGTGCAGTTCGAACTCGGCATCGGTTACAGCCCGGAGGCCCTGGAGAAGCTGGGTAGTTTGGTCGTCCGGGATGACGAGGAAGATGGTTTGATTGGGATGGTAGTTCATAAGCGCCAGCCGCTCAACCTGCCGGATGTATATGCCGATCCACGCTATATTGATGTTGACCCCGCCATCCGTTCGGGTTTGTGGGTGCCGGTGGAGCGCGAGAACCAATTGCTCGGCGTGATTGGCGTCTTGAGCACCCGCCCGGCCGCCTTTACCGACCAACACGAACGATTGCTCTTGCTCTTTGCGAACCAGGCTGCAGTCGCCTTGGAGAATGCACGCCTGTTCGAAGAGACCTCCCGCCGTCTCAAGCACGTTCAAACCCTGCGCACGATTGATATGGTCATCAGCAGCAGCCTGGATTTGCAAATGACCTTCGACGTTTTCCTTGAACAGGCCGTGCGGCAACTGGAGGTCCATGCAGCGGATATCCTGCTGTTCAACCCGCACACGCAGACATTGGAGTACATGGCGGGGCGCGGCTTTCGTACTGCCGCGCTCCAACATACCTATCTCCACCTCGGGGAGAGCCTTGCCGGGCGGGCTGCGCTCGAGCGGCGTATCGTCCACATCCCTGATCTGGTCGCCGAGCCGGAGGGGTTGGCGCGTGCGCCCAAACTTGCCGACGAGGGCTTTGTAGCTTATTTCGGAGCGCCGCTGATCGCCAAGGGCTTGGTCAAGGGCGTGCTCGAAGTCTTCCACCGCGCTCCGCTCGAAGCAGATCAAGAGTGGCTGGATTTCCTGGATACTTTGGCGGGGCAAGCCGCCATCGCTATTGACAACGTTACGTTGTTCGAAGATTTACAGCGCTCGAACGTGGAGTTGACGCTGGCTTATGATGCCACCATCGAGGGCTGGTCACGCGCACTCGACCTGCGCGATAAGGAAGCCGAGGGTCACACCCAGCGCGTTATCGACCTGACCTTGCGCCTGGCACGGGCAATGGGAGTGAGTGACGCTGAACAAGTACATATGCGCCGCGGGGTGTTGCTGCATGACATCGGCAAGATGGGCGTCCCCGATGACATCCTGCGTAATCCCGGGCCGCTCAGCGAGGAAGAATGGGCAATCATGCGCCAGCACCCGGTCTATGCCTACGAAATGCTCTCGCCTGTCCGTTATCTGCGCCCGGCATTGGATATCCCATACTGCCACCACGAAAAATGGGATGGCAGCGGCTCCCCGCGCGGCTTGAAAGGGGAACAGATCCCACTGGCGGCGCGCATCTTCGCCGTGGTGGATGTCTACGACGCGCTCACTTCCGACCGGCCATACCGCAAGGCTTGGTCGCGTGAGGAGGCATTGGAATACATCCGACAACAGGCAGGCCGGCATTTCGAGCCGGGAATTGTCAGCGCTTTCATGGGAATGCCCGGTTTGCATGAATGATGGATGGGTAACAATAAAGTGAGGTGACAAAATCAGCCAAACCCAAGACGTTTGTCATTTGACACCAAACCGCCAATAAAGTAATTTAAGCACGCAAGAAAAGCAACTTTCGTATTTAGGAGAAATCACCTATGGCAATGAAAATCACCGAAGAGTGCATCGCATGTGGCGCGTGCTTGCCGGAGTGCCCCACTAATTCGATCAGCGAAGGCGACGGCGTCCTTTACGTCATTGATGCCAGCACCTGCGTGGAATGCGTTGGTCACCACGACTCGCCCCAATGTGCCTCCGTTTGCCCGGTAGAGTGCATCGTCAAGGCATAATAAAGTGACAGTTGCTTGAATGCACTGAGTTCTGGGCAAAAACAGCCCAAGTGACTGTCACTTTTTGCAGTATAATTTCCAATAATTGAATATCCAAACCTTCGGGGCAGGGTGACACCTGTACTGCACCAAACGCGTGCGGTACGAGTGAATTCCCGATCGGTGGTATAGCCCACGAGCGCGCGCTGAACGGAGATTCGAGCGAATGCGAGAATCGAAGTTGAAGCGGCGCAGGATGCGATGCAATTCCGCAGCCGACGGTTACAGTCCGGATAGAAGAAGGTACGCGCTGACCCAAGCCGGGTCCAGTTTGCTATGTTTGCCCCGAAAACGATTCCGTTTTCGGGGCATTTTCTGGCAGATAGGATCCACGCCGGTCGTGTTTCCCTTGCCCCGCAGGTAGCCCTGTGGGGCAGTTGTTTTGTGTCACTGCGAGCGTACCTCGCGCCTGCCCTGGCGGGCTAGGCCAGGGCAGCAGTTTCCGCGGGCCAGGAGATTGCGTCACTCGCGAAGAGTGCTCGCTCGCAATGACACTTGAAGCCTATGGACAAAAATTTCTTTCCCAAAAAACCGCGCCACCGCAGCTATTGGAGTGCGGCCAGCTCTTTTGTCATTGCGCTGCTCGCTTGGTGGATTGTCAGCCGGACCTCGGGCTTGCCTGCTTTTATCCTGCCCTCGCCGAGCCAGGTCTGGACCCGATTCCTGCGCGCCCTCGCAGACGGCAGCCTGCTCCTGAACACCGCCGTGACGTTGGAAGAGGTCTTGCTCGGCCTGCTGGCCGGGACGATCTTTGCCAGCGCGCTGGGCTATCTGTTGGCCAAGTCGCGCCTTTTCGAACGCATCCTGTCTCCTTACTTGGTGGCTACGCAGGCCATTCCCATCGTCGCCGTTGCGCCGCTGCTGGTCATTTGGTTTGGACCGGGCATGTTCTCAAAAGTGCTGATCTGCGGGCTGATCGTCTTCTTCCCAGTGCTGGTCAATACGGTGGTAGGGGTGCGCGCCGTGCCGCGTGCTTTGCACGATCTGATGGGCTCGTTGCGTGCCACGCGCTGGCAGACCCTGCGCCACCTGGAGCTTCCCGCCGCGCTGCCCATCCTGCTGGGCGGATTGCGCATCGGCGCCGCGCTCTCGGTCATCGGCGCGGTGGTGGGCGAACTGGTCGGCGCGAACCATGGCCTGGGTTTCCTGGTCAACGTTGGACGCGGCCAATACGATACCGCTCTGGTCTTCGTGGCGGTCTTCACGCTCATCCTGCTTGCGCTGGTCTTGTATGGGATTGTCGCCCTTGCCGAAAAAAAATTATTAGCTTGGCAGGATTCACTGGGACGTTGAAAAGTTGACAGGTTGGCATGTTAGCAGGTTCTTGCGATTGTCTTGAAAATCTGTTCAGTTTTGACCCGATGAAGGAGACTGTATGAGCAAAATCTTGCACTTTTCGTTTCCCGTTTCACGTATCACGCATTACGTTTTACTTTTGGCTCTCACTGCCTGCTCCTCTGCTCTTTCCCCCACTGTCCCCCCGCAGCTCACCCACATCCGTCTGCCGCTGGGCTACATCCCCAACATCCAGTTCGCTCCGCTGTACGTGGCGGTGGAGAAGGGTTATTTTGCCGATGCAGGCATCGAGGTCGAGTTCGATTACTCGTTTGAGACCGATGCGACCGCCCTGGTGGGAGCGGATGAGCTTCAGTTTGCGGTCGTCTCCGGCGAACAAGTTTTGCTTGCCCGCGCCCAGGGATTGCCGGTTGTCTACGTGATGGCCTGGTATCAACAGTATCCAGTCTCGGTGGTGGCGAAAGCCGAACAAGGTATCCATACGCCGCAGGATTTGCGCGGCAAGACCATCGGCCTGCCGGGAACGTATGGAGCCAATTACATTGGCCTGCGCGCCCTGCTCCACGTTGCCGGGCTGAACGAATCCGACGTTTCGCTCGACTCCATCGGCTACACTCAGGTGGAAGCATTGGCGACCGACCGCGATCAGGCCGTCTCGGTCTACACCGCCAACGAGCCGGTGCAACTGCGCGCTCAGGGCTACGAGCTGACCGAGCTGCGCGTCGCTGACTACGTTCAACTGGCCTCCAACGGCCTGATTAGCAACGAGAAGACCATCGCCGAAAATCCCGACCTGGTGCAGCGCCTGGTGAACGCCATCCTGCGCGGCATCTCCGATACCATCGCGGCCCCCGACGAGGCGTACACGATCAGCGAGAAATACGTCGAGAACCTGGCACAGGCCGACCAGGCGGTGCAGAAACAGGTGCTGGCGACCTCGATCGGCTTGTGGAAAACCGACCGGCCCGGCTACTCTGACCCGCAGGCTTGGGAGAACATGGAAGCCGTGCTGCTGGACATGGGCCTGATCTCGACGGCTTTGGATTTGTCGAAAGCCTTTACGAACGAGTTTATCCCGTGAGGTTTACGGATCACGCGGTACGCAATACGTCCTGCGCATCAGGTTGATTGCCCACATGAATTCTACGCCAATTCTCACTGTCCGCGACTTGAGCGTGACCTTCCCCGACAGCAACGGGGGGCTGCACGCGCTGGGCAAAGTCTCTTTTGATATCCGTCCGCAGGAATTCGTGTGTGTGTTAGGGCCATCTGGGGGCGGCAAAAGCACCTTGTTGCGCATCCTGGCCGGGCTGCTCGCACCGACCTCCGGCGCGTTCTCTTTTGCTGGAGTCCATCAACCCAGGATTGGTATGGTCTTCCAGCAGTCCAACCTGATGCCCTGGCGGACGGTGCTCGAAAACATCACCCTGCCGCTGGAGCTGGAGGGCGTGAACGGCAACCAAGCGCGCGCTAGAGCCCAGGAACTGGTTGACCTGGTCGGCTTGCAAGGATTCGAGTCCACCTGGCCGCGTGACCTTTCGGGCGGCATGGCGCAACGCGTGGCCATTGCCCGTGCCCTGATCCACGACCCGGATATCCTCCTGCTGGATGAACCCTTCGGCTCGCTGGATGCCCTGACGCGTGAGCGCATGTGGACTGAGCTTTCGCGCATCTGGCAGGCGCGCCAAAAGACTGTGCTGATGGTGACACATTCCATCAGCGAGGCACTCTTCCTGGCCGACCGCGTGTTGGTGCTGACGCAGCGCCCCGGCAGTATCAAGCTGGATTTGAAGGTGGATTTGCCGCGCCCCAGAAATGACGAAATGCGCTATACGGCGCATTTCGGGAAGCTAGCGAGGCAGTTGAAAGAGGCGATTGGCTGACACGCTATAAAGGGGATACCCTACCGCAACTCTTCAACAACGACATTATCAACTTCGGCAGTGCCGGTGATGCCTATACCGATACCGCCGACAGGTAACGGCGAGGGATCCCAGAACTCGGTGATCTTCGTATCATCAATGAATATTTGTATCGCATTATCCTTCACATAAATGATGATCGTGTGCCATTTGTTGTACTCGACTACCGGGATCGCCTCGCGCAACCCCTCCATCTTCTCCGTCCCTTCTGAGCGGGTGAACTTGAGCAGGTGAAACACGCAAACGGGCTTCACCAGAGCCGCGTATTCGCCTCCGCTCCTCCGGAAATTGAAGCCAATCTCTCCCTCCAGCGGCTTGAACTCTGCTCGAAAAACATAGTCCTCCCATGCTTCGGATGAGGGATCATTCAATTTGACTATCCCCTCACCTTTCATCGTCAAAACGCCATCTTGAACACTGCCGATACTTCCCATATCCCATCGACTTCCGTCGCTGAAATCTTCCACCAGGAGCGGTTCTGAGACCTCGAAAGTGATGGGAGGCAGGGTTGCCACCGGGATTGCTAGACCCTGGATAATAAGTACTGGCAAGGCGGTGGCCGCGTAGTACTGCTTGATGACTGTTGAGGGCCTGATCGCCTCTGCTGCTCTATTCCCAACCAATTGGTAGGTTCCGTCTTGCCACGCCCACGGGAAAAAGCCGTCAATCCTGCCAATGCCGAGGCTAAAGATGGTATCGTAATACTGTGACATAACCTCGTTGGCAGTCAGGGAAGGATCATTCCAGAAAGCCTCGATCCCGTGATGGGGAAATCCAAGTTCCTCGAACACCACGCCCTTCATATCTGATGCATTCTTGATCTCCTCCGCGCTGAGCAAAAACCTGGTGTAGAGCGCCGCCAATTCCTCCAGCGTATCCACATCGCTGCCATAGAAATCCACGCCGAGGTAATCATAACCCTTTACCCCGGTCGGTAGTGGTTCCTGTGTATAAGCGGTTTTCCCATTTCGATCCCATATATATAACTGGAAGGCCCCTTGCACCAGGTCACCGCTGTATACCGCGCGTACTTCGGGAAGAATATCTCTGTCCCATTGCAAGGCGTTGCCGGGGCCAACGAAGAACTGGAGTTCCTTGCGTGGGGCGTACATTTCAACGCCGTTTTGCTCGGCGATCTTTGCCCAGCGGATGGCGATTTCCCTGGTCTGACGGAGTATCTCGTCCACGCGGCCGGTGACCCCATATCCATAGGCATGGTGTTGTCCAAACCTTTCATGATAGACTATAAGGTAGACTTTGAAACCCAACTTATGCCACTTGCGGATTGTGTCCACCATGATGTTTTCCGTCTGGGAGCATGTTTGTTCCATCTCTTCGACTGAAGACGGATTGGGAACGTTCGAACCTGTCCAGCACTCAAAAACTTTTCCCTCAGTGGTCACCTGAGGCCACAGTACCAACTCCACCCAGTTGACATTCAGATCCCTGAGGGTTGAGACAAAAGCGGCGTCGTCTTCGAATCCGCCCCCGATGTCGACACGAACGCCCCGGATGGGTATAGAGAAAGCAGGCGATGGAGTAGGTGAGGGCGATGGCGACGGCGCCGCCATTTCAGTGATGAGAGGAAATTGTGTCCCGGCAACTGGCGTGGCCTGGCTGCGTTGGCAAGCCAGGATGGTCAACAACAGGATGAAGGGGATCAATTCAAGCTTGAAGCTGCGCCTGAGCGTTTTCATCCCAGATTCCTTCCCTGGGCTTTTCACTGGATGGCTGGCGGCGCTTTCTTCCCATCCAGCGAATAGACATCCGCGTCGGCAGTTATGAGACTGATTTTTTCTTGGCGAGCAGCTTGTAGATGCCAATTTGTGGGACGTGCGGTGTGACCCACATCCCGGCGATCTCTTCGCCATGTTCCACGTTCATAATCGCAGGAGGCGCGGTGGGTTTTGTCTTCATGCTTATTCCTTGTTCTATTCTGCTAAGGCAGATTCTCCAGATCGTTTAAATCTTTGTGTCTGCCGCTGGCTTTCTTGTTAACCTTAAGATGCTTCAGGCTTATCAGATCGACTTTTACTCCATCCAATGTATCAATTACTTTCTCTGCGTAGCATTCCTCGAAACTTACCCCTGAAATCGTCGTAGTGATTTCCAGCCGCACAGGGGGAATTCCCATTCGGATGATTTGATTTTCTTTGAGGAAAAGTTTAGCTGTGAGTTCGGGAACATCAAACCCAAATTCCTTTAGCGCGTCAACAAGTTTTTCCGCATTTTTTGTTTGCATAGCAATCCAGATATCCATGTCTGCAGTTGCGCGCGGGTAACCATGATACCCAACGGCATAGCCCCCAATCAGCAGATACTCAACGCGGCGTTCGTTGAGTAACTTCAAAAACTCTTTGAAGTCGGTTGGCAGATGGATCGTAGCCATAGATAATCTTTCTCATCGCCTCGACGGCCCGCAGGCGTTCGTAAGGCGTTTTGGAAAGCCAGAATTGCTTCTCGTCTGATGGCTCGAAAAGAGATGTTACCGAAAAGGTGGTTTTGTCTAGTTTAGGCAGGTTGGCATCCATAGGTCAAATATACCACAATGCTCACTTACCCTATGGTTGAACCACCAAAATCCAGCCTGATCACCGATAATTCACGAAGTAATAGAAAAGCTTTATATACTCGTTATTCAGCGTGATCAACCCATCCTCGCTTTGCCACCAGTTGCTCTCGTCGAACCCGTAGGAGGGCACAGCCGCGACCTCGAGTCGCATCGGCAGCCCGGCCAGCTCCCTCTCGAAGATCCACTTTGCGCGCCGGGTATGGAAAGCGGAAGTCAGCAAGATGAGACTGTGAACGTTGTTGGCTTCGACATATTGGCGCAAAGCGTTCGCTTCATCGAAAGTGCTGGTTGTTCCTCCATCAACGGGAAGGACGACGATCTTTTCAGGTGGTATACCAAGCTTCTCCATCACGCCGATGGAAACATCTGTGTCGTTGGGTGCCAGGCCAAGTTTCTCGGCGGGACGCATTTCAGCTTTGGCCATGATAATGATTGGGGCGAGTCCCTGCTGATACAACTCGCTGGCCTGGAAGGGGCGCGTGTTGTAATCCCCGTTGAGCACGAAGATGATGTCCGCAGGCTGGAGAGGATCGTTGACCACGAGAAATTCTGCCACGCCCGTCAGGATTTGGGCGCGCAAGGCATAGCCGAGAGCGATCAGCAAGACGAGGACAATAATCGCCTGGAGTATGCTCTGTAGCAGGCGTTTCCTGTTTTTGGGGTCTTTTTTCAAAAAAGGAAATCCTTACTGCCCCACCGGCCAGATCCAGCCCAGGGCCGCCAGTGGGATGAAGAACAGCAGCACGGCGATCGTCCCGGCCAGCAAGCCGTGACCCTCGCGTTCGTCTACAATCTGTACGGATGGATAAAGCCCCTCCACCTTCCAGCGTGGCCCGCCGAACCAGGTGAAGAGTATCCCACCGAGCATTCCACCAACATGCCCCCAGTTGTCAATTCCTGCGATGGTGAAGCCGAAGAATAAGTTGATGGCTGCCATGTAGATGATATTCATGAATGCACGACGGAAGTGTTCGCGCAACAAGGCGCGATTCTGGATGAGAAAGACCCCTTCCGCAGCCAACAGCCCGAAGACCGCCGTCGAAGCGCCCAGAGATGCGGAAGGAGTCAGCACGAACGAGAGTACATTCCCGGCGAATGCGCTCAGGAAGTAAAGCACAAGGAAACGCAAATGACCGAAGCGCCCTTCGATGCCTCGCCCGAAGAGAAACAGTGCGTACATATTGAAGCCGATGTGCAGGATCGAACCGTGTAAGAAGACTGGCGTCACCAGTCGCCAGATCTCTCCGGCGCGGATGTAAGGGCCATACTTGATACCAAGGGAAGTCACGATGTCAAAGTTGAACTGCTGTCCGAGCACTTGCAGCATGTAGATGAGAACGGTCAGCCCGATCAGCGTGTAAGTGCCATACGGCTTGACGGCGGGCGTGCTGACGCGCACAACCGATGGTTGCGGTGGCTGCGGATAAGGTTCAGGGGTCGGATACTGGTTCACTTTTCTCCCAAAAGCGATAATCTCTGTGGTGAGACTTACAGGCTCACCTTGCGCGGCCGCACGTGGTGGTGCTCGGCCTGGATGATGGCGACCAGCGTATCCACCGTCTCGTCCAGGCAGAAGTCCGCGTTGACGACCACGTAATCGAACTCGTCAATGCGCTTGAGTTCCTGGCGGGCGGTGGCGATGCGCAGCGCCAAACCACCCGAGGTCTCGGACTTGCGCGCCTTGAGCCGGTTGACCATCTCCTCCTCGCTCGTGGTGGTCAGGAAAACGAGCAAGGCCTCCGGCGCTAGCTTGCGGATCGTGGCCGCACCCTGCACGTCAATGCGCATGACCACGTCCTTGCCCGAGGCAAGCGCCTCGCGCACCTGCTGCTTGGGAATGCCTTTGTAGTCATTGTAGACGATGGCGTATTCGAGCAGCTCGTCCGCTTCGATCATGCGGGCGAACTCGTCTTTCGAGACGAAGAAGTAATCCTTGCCATGCACCTCGTTCTCGCGCTTCGGACGGGTAGTGGCCGTGACGACGAAGTGGAAGGGCAGCTCGCGTTCTTTCATGCGCTGCAGCACCGTATCCTTGCCCACGCCGGATGGCCCGGAGATCACGATCAGCAGCGGCTGGGGATTGTACAGGTTGAAATCGGGGTCGGAGGTCATGGCTCAATTGTACCCGAAACGGGAAAGGAGTAACGCGAATGGCGCGAATTAGCGAATTCCGCGAATGCTTTCTAATTCGCGTTATTTGCCCATTCGCGTTATTGGCGTTAAAATAAGGCCATGCCACTTTACGATTACATTTGTTTGGACTGTCATCAACGCTTCGACGTATTCATGACATACAGCGAGTACGGCGCGCGACCCGTAACCTGCTCCCACTGTCAGAGCGAAAACGTCCGCCGACGCGTGCCGCGCGTGCGCATGGCGAAATCCGAGGAGAGCCGCATGGACGATTTGGCGGGCGATTTCAGCGATCCCTCCGCGCTGGCAGGGCTGGAGGACGATCCGCAGGCGATGGGACGCATGATGCGCAAAATGGGACGCGAGTTGGGCGAGGAGATGCCCCCCGAATTCGAC
>Ga0163210_1000153_pt1 | contig 25733 bp, 20 predicted proteins | sample Kivu_220m_FD_113536 | JGI IMG/M metagenome (GOLD analysis project Ga0163210, IMG submission 113536) | Freshwater microbial communities from Lake Kivu, Western Province, Rwanda to study Microbial Dark Matter (Phase II) - Kivu_220m | ecosystem: Environmental > Aquatic > Freshwater > Lake ...
GAGCACTTCCATGCGGCTGGCATCCGGGGCCTCCGGGCCTTCTCTCTGACCGAAGAGGAAGGCTTTCCCCTCGCCCTTTTTCCGATCGACAAAACCCTTCGCTATCTCATTCCCTTCGGGGAGATCGAGGAAGTCGGGCGGTACCTGGCGGAGGTCGAGTCCGAGGGCGGCCTGGCGATCCTCGGCGACGACGGGGAGAAATTCGGCCTTTGGCCGGGGACGCACCGCCGGGTCTACGAGGACGGCTGGCTCGAACGATTCCTCCATTTCATCGAGGAGCGCGGTATCCGGACGATGTCCTTCGCCGAAGCCCTCGATTCGCGTCCCCCCGCGGGCCGGGCTTACATCCCCCCCGCCTCCTATGAAGAAATGATGGGCTGGGTCCTGGAACCCGAGGCGTCGGCCCGATTCGAGGCCCTCAAATCGAAGGCCGATCCGGAAGCGCGCCGCTTCATCCGGGGCGGTTTCTTTCGCGAGTTCTTCTTGAAATACCCCGAAAGCCATCACCTCCGGGCCCGGATGGTTTCTGTCTCCCGGCGCCTTCGCGAGCACGGCCGGACCGAAAGCCTCCCCGAGCTCTACAAGGCCCAGGGTAACGACCCCTACTGGCACGGCGTCTTCGGCGGCCTCTATCTGCCTCATCTCCGGGAAGCCGCGTACGGACATCTCCTCGAGGCCGAAAAAGCGATCCCGACCTCCTCTTCCTGGCGGGAAGAGGACATCGATTGGGACGGGGCGGACGAGCTCATCTGGCAGGACGGCCGTTTCGGCCTGTTCCTCAAGCCCGCCGCCGGCGGGGGCCTCGTCGAAATCGATGACCGCGAATCGAGCCGGAACCTGACGGACGTCCTTTCCCGGCGCCGCGAAAGCTACCACCGCCTCAAACCCGAGACGGAAAGGGGAGGCCTGAGCATCCACGAGCTGTCGAAATCTCTTCCGCCGGGATTCGAACGCTACCTTCGCTATGACTCTCGACCTCGCCGTTCCTGGGTCGACCATTTCCTCGGGTCGGAGGTCACGGCCGAAAAGCTCCGCGACCTCGACTTCGTCGACCTCGGCGGTTTCCCCGACGCCGCTTACGAACGGGCGGTGGACGGCCCCGCCGTGCGGCTCTGGCGGCTCGGGGTCTTCGGAGAAAGCGGCTCCAAAACCGAGATCCGCCTGGAAAAAACGGCCGTCCCCGAAAAAAATCGCGTTCGTTTCGGAACGTCGATCCGGAACGAAGGCCGGGAGGCCGTTTCGCTCGTCTTCGGTCAAGAATGGAATTTCTACCAGACCTCCGGGGAAACGAGGGTCGAAGGGGGCCGTCTCGTTCTCTGCGGGGACCGGCTCATTCTGACCTTCACCCCGTCCCCCGAGCTTTTGACTTATCCCTTGGAAACCCTCTCCCAGTCCGAGGAAGGATACGACCTCATCCGTCAGGGAATCTGCCTTTTTTCGATTTGGCGCGCGCGCCTCGAGGCCGGCGGAAGGTTCGACATCTCGGTCCGCTTGGAAGAAGGCCGTGAACCGTAAAGGACCGTCATTGCGGCGCGATCCCCTCATCGGGCGCTGGGTCCTCGTCGCCCCGGAACGGAGCCGGAGGCCGAACGACTTCAGATCTTCCGGCGGACTGATTTCCCCGTGTCCCTTCTGCCCGGGGCACGAGGCGGAAACGCCGCCCGAAGTCTTCGCCGTCCGCGAACCGGGGACCCCAAGAGACGCTCCCGGATGGAAAATCCGCGTCGTGCCGAACAAATATCCAGCCGTAGCCCCTCACGGCCGGGCTCGAAGGCCGGCCGGGGGCTTTTTCGAAAGCCGGGCGGGTCTCGGCGCCCATGAGGTCGTGATCGATTCGCCCGCCCACGACCTCGAGTTTCCCGACCTCCCGCCGGAGAGCGTCCGGAACGTCCTGGAAATCTATCGTCAGCGCGTCGAAAGTCTCGAGGCCGGGACCGGAACGGCGTACGTCCAGCTGTTCAAGAACAAGGGCCGGGAAGCGGGAGCGACCCTCCGCCATCCGCACGCCCAAATTGTCTCCCTGCCCCTTCTACCGCAATGCCTCCGGGAGGACATCGACGCTTCCGGACGATTCTTCAAAAAAACGGGAGGCTGCCTTCATTGCCGGATCGGCGAGGAGGAAGAGAAGGCCGGGGAGAGGATCGTCGCCCGCAACGACGGATTTTTAGCCTTCGTCCCCTTCGCCGCCCGTTTTCCCTATGAAATCCGGCTTCTTCCGCGCCGGCATGAGGCCCGCTTCAGCGGAACAAGCGGGGAGGAGATCGCCGCCTTGGCCGATATCCTCGGTCGCGTCCTCCGCTCAGTCAAGTCCCTCTTGGAAGACCCTTCCTACAACCTCGTCCTCCATCAAGGTCCCGCTCCCGCGGCCCGGACCGAGGCGGGGAATGCCCGAGCGGCCTCTCTCCATTGGTATCTGGAGATCATCCCGGTCACAACCCGGGTGGCGGGTTTCGAATGGGGGACGGGATTTCACATCAATCCCGTCCTTCCCGAGGCCGCCGCCCGACGCCTTCGGGTTTGACTTTTCCGGCGGGCGTCCTATGATAGAGACATGAAGAAAGCGGCGGTCGTCCTGCTCGTCTTTTTCGGAGTTTCGGCCGGGGCATGGGCCGTTTATCCGTTTCCGGATATTTACAAAAAATTCGAAATCAGCCTTTTCGGCGGCCCCGGCTCTCAGGGAATCAGGGCTTCGACCTCCTACGCCGACAGCTGGAACCACCTCTCGCTGACCAGCGTCGTCGAGCGGACATCGATGACCGTCGACTCCGCGGCCAGCCTTCTCTCGATGGGCGCGGCCGTGGGCTATTTTTTCGGGCCGAACATCGGCATCCAGGCGGCCGTCTGCCGGGCCGGGTCGGACCTCAAGACGGCGTCCGATTTCGATTTTTCCTGGACGTGGTCGCCTTCGGTCGGCAATGGGAGCTTCGCCCGCGCCGTGTCCTGGGACGGAAGCGGCCGGGTCCGGACGACGGCCGTCGGCTTCAACGCCGTCGGCCGGTTCGGGGGGGAGCGGCTGGAGGGCTTTATCTCGGCGGGGCCGTCCTTGTTTTTAAGCTCCCTCACGGCCGAGACGGCCTTCGGCTACGGGGTGACGAGAATCGACGCGGCGAACGTCCAATACGTCGACGCCCTGGGCGTCGGACTCGAAATTCGAGACAAAAAGTGGACGAAGCTCGGGGCGAATTTCGGGGCCGGGATCGTCTACAAGTTCAATGAAGCCTGGGGAGTCTTCCTCGAGGGCCGGTATTTCATCTGCCCCGCCAAGATCCTAACCTGGGATTTGGTCCTCGGAACCTACGACGGGCTCTTCTTCAGCGACGTGAATCCCATCATGACGAACGTCCCGATCGACCAATCGGACGTCGATTTCATCGCTGAAGCGCGGACGTTGTCCGGTCTGAAGGTCAATCCCTCGTTCTTCCAGGTCCTCGTCGGCATCAAAATCCTCCTCGGCGATTGATTTTCGCCGCCCAAAAGCTTATCATCCTGGACTCAGAAAGGAATTGGACATGAAACGCCAGGCCTTCGCCCTCGCCGTCCTCCTCGGACTCGCCGCCGTCGGCTCTGCCCAAACCCTTGCCGATCCGGCGCCCGGGGCGCCTCGTTTTTCGATCAGGCTCGGAGGCGGGGCGGCCTACGCGACTCTCGGCGACCTCGGCCTCGGGATCGCGGGCCAGGAGAGCTATCTCCGGGACGAGTACGGCGAACTCGACGGATCTTACGAAACGCCGAAGCTCGGATCGTCTTTCGGGGGGGAGCTTCTCTACGCCTTGAGCCCCCGCTTCAGTCTCGGACTTGGCGCCGGGTATGCCCGGCACGCAAAGGCCAGTCAGGTCACCTACGCGATTGGATTCATCGACGTCAGGGAGCGGATCAATCCCAGACTGACCCTCATCCCCCTCGAACTCAACCTCCACATGGCGATTCCCCTCGGCCGGAGCTTCGCCTTCGACCTTTTCGCCGGGCCGGGCTATTATTGGGCCTCGTTCGACTACGAATTCCGGATGGACCTCGACCTCCTCGGAATGAGCGGGTATGACGTCTACACGTTCAAGAGCCGTCGGGGGACGGTGGGATTCCAGGCCGGCCTGGGATTCGAAGTCGCCCTCGGATCCCGGCTGGCTCTCGTCCTGAACGCCGTGGGGCGCTACGCGAGGCTCAGTGATTTCCAGGGAGACTGGACCGAGGAAGGGGGAGGGGACTTCTGGGAATACAGCGACAGCGGCGACGGGGACGCGATGTGGTATTACGGCTGGACCTACGAGGACAAGAAATACGACCAGGTCGCTTTCCAGGCCGAGAAACCCTTCGGGAGCCTCGTTTCCGACGTCCGGCCGGCGAGGATCGACCTCACCGGCATCGCCGTTTTCCTGAGTCTGAAAATCCGTCTTTTCTAGACGATTTTCCGGAAGAGGGCGAGATACTCCGCGGCCGCTCTTTCCCACGAAAAATCGCTGGCCATTCCCTCGCGGACGAGCTTCGTCCAAGCCGGTTTCTGGGCGTACAGGGCGATCGCCCGGCGGACGGCCTTGATCAAGGCCGCCGGCTCGGGCTCGACGAATTTGAACCCGGTTCCCGTTCCGGCGGCGGCGTCGTAATCCCGGATGGTATCATCGAGTCCTCCCGTCGCCCGGACGATGGGCGGGGCCCCATACTTCAGGCTATACATCTGGGTCAGGCCGCAGGGCTCATAGCGGGAGGGGATGAGGAACATGTCGCTCCCAGCGAAAATTTTGTGGGCCAGGTCGTCGTCGAAGGCGATCCGGAGGCCGAAGAACGAGGGGGTGCGGGAAGCGGCACCGCGAAGGGCTTCCTGGATTTTCTCTTCGCCCTGTCCCAGGACGATCAGGCGAAGACCCAGGCTGAAAAGTCCGCCCAAGGCGTCGATGAGAATGTCGAGGCCTTTCTGCCCGGCAAGGCGGGAAACGAGGCCGAGGACGGGAAGATCCCGCGGCAGAAAGGGGAGTCTCATCGCTTCGAGAAGCTGCTTCTTGCAAGCCGCCTTCCCGGCGAGGTCGTCGGTCGAATAGGGACGGGCGATGGCCGGGTCGGAGGCCGGATTCCAGGCGGCATAGTCGACCCCGTTGAGGATCCCGGAGAGGACGTCGCTCCTCATCCGGAGGAGGCCGTCGAGCCCGCAGCCGAATTCAGGGGTCTGGATCTCGCGGCTGTATCGCGGACTGACGGTGTTGATCGCCGAAGCGTAGAGAATGCCCGACTTGAGAAAGCTGGCCCGTCCGAAGAACTCCAGGCCTTCCGGGTGAAAAAGCATGGGAGGAAGCCCGACGCGGCCGAGAATCCCCCGGTCGAAGAGGCCGAGATAGGCCAGGTTGTGAATCGTGAAGAGGGTTTTCGTTCGTCCGAAAAACGGGTCGTCTCCGTAGACGAACTTGAGGTAAGCCGGGGCGAGGGCGGCCTGCCAGTCGTGGACATGGAGGACGTCGGGGGGAAAATCCAGGGCCTTGAGCGCCTCGAGGGCGGCCCGGCAAAAGAAGGCGAATCGCTCGCCGTTGTCCGGAAAATCGCCGGCCGCCGTGCCGTAGAGGCCGTCCCGCTCGAAATAGTCGTTTTTCTCGATGAAGTAGACCGTCGCCTTGGCCGTCGGCTCCTCCCAGACCGAAAAGACGGCCGGTCCGTCGTGCCAGTCGAAGCTGAGGTCGCTTGCCGTTCTGAGCAGGGGAAGCCCCTTGGACCGGACCTCCCGGTAGAGAGGCATGAAGACCTTGACCTCGACGCCCGCCTTGGCCAAATGCTTGGGCAGGGATCCGGCGACGTCGGCGAGTCCGCCGGTCTTGGCGTAGGGGAAGATCTCGGAGGCGAGGACGGCGACTTTCATGAGGAGCGCTATTTTAGCAAAAGCCCCGTCCGGCAACAACGCCCGTTGCGTCGGCCGGGGGCTTATTGCTAAAATCGCGGGGAAGGCGAAGACCAAATGATGCGGGTCGCGGCGGCGGTCATCGAGGACGGACCGAGGGTCCTCGTCACCCGCCGCAAGCCCGGCGGCCGTTTCGGGGGCCTCTGGGAATTCCCCGGCGGCAAAATCGAGTCCGGCGAAGCCCCCGAAACGGCCCTGGCCCGTGAAATCCGAGAAGAGCTCGGCCTGAAGATCGCCGTCCGGGATTTTGTCGGACGATTTCCCTTTCTCGCCGCCGAAGCGCCGTTCGAGCTCCTGGCCTATCGAGCCTCCGTCCAGGCCGGCGAAATCGGCTTGGCCGACCATGACCTTTATCGCTGGATGAGACCGGACGAGTTGGACCCGTCGGGCTTCGCCCCGGCCGACATCCCCGTCGTCGAAGCCCTCCGGGGGAGTCGGATCGGGAGCGAGGCCGTCGTCCTCCGGCCCGGAAAGGAGAAAGCCGTCCGCCGCCGGCATCACTGGATTTTTTCCGGGGCCGTCGGCGCGCACCCCGATTTCGAGAACGGGGCGATCCTTCCCGTCCGGGACGCGGACGGAAACCTCCTCGGCCATGGCTATTTCAACCGGAAATCCTCGATTTTCGGACGGATGCTGGGCTTCGACGAGACGCCGCCGTTCGAGGCCCTGTCCGACTCCCTTCGCCGGGCGGTCGACATGCGCCGGCGTCTCGTCGAGCCGGAGACCGAAGCTTTCCGGGTCGTCAACGGGGAAGGGGATGGAGTTCCGGGACTCATCGCCGACAAATACGCCGACGTTCTCGTCCTTCAAGTCTCAACCCTCGGCATGGAAAGGCTGAAGCCGGCCGTCGTCGAATCCCTCAAAACCCTGCTCGCTCCGCGGACCATCCTCGAGCGTTCGAACCTCCCGACCCGCAAGGAGGAAGGCTTGGCTCCGGCCGAGGGCTGTCTCTGCGGCGAAGATGTCGAGGCCGTCGAAATCGCGGAAAACGGCCTGCGCTTCCGGGTGGAGTTCGGCGCTTCGCAGAAGACCGGCTTCTACCTCGACCAGCGGGAGAACCGGTCGCTCGTCCGCTCCAGGGCTTCCGGCCGGCGCGTCCTGAACGCCTTCTCCTACAGCGGCGGTTTCACCGTGGCCGCCCTCGCCGGCGGCGCCGGCGGAGTCGACAGCGTCGATATCTCGGAAAAGGCCATCGCCCTGGCCCGAACGAACTGCCGGCTCAACGGCTATGAAAGCCCGGACCTGGGTTTTTTCGCCGCCGACGTCTTCGACTTCCTCAGGACGAGAGACCTCTCGACGTACGATTTCATCATCCTCGACCCGCCGGCGTTCGCCAAGCGCAAAACCGAGGTCGTCGGCGCTTGCCGGGGCTACAAGGACGTCCATCGCCTCGTCTTCCGGGGCGCTCCCCGGGGCGCCCTCGTCCTGACCTTCTCCTGCTCTTATTTCGTCGACGAAAATCTTTTCCGGCAGGTCATCTTCCAAGGGGCGGCCGAGGCCAAACGGCGTGTCCGGATTCTCCAGCGGCATCGCCAGGCCTCCGACCATCCGGTCAACATCTATCATCCCGAAGGGGATTACCTCAAAGGATTCCTCCTCTATGTCGATTGATATGATAGAATCGGAGCCCATCCCCGCCGAATAAATCCGGGCGATCCGATTGAAGGAAGGAAGATGATGACCACGCTCCAAGACCCCGCCTTCGAGGCGCGGCTCCGCCGGACCCACCGGACGGCGACGATCATCGGGACGGCCGTGCTCTCGGCCTTGGCCGTGACCGCCATCATCGAAGAAGTCGTCCGGGCAAGCTGTCGGCCGTTTACGGGATTCGCCGCGGTCGAGAATTTCGTCGTCCTGCGATACGCGTTCTATGCCGCCGCCGTCGCCGTCGTCATCCTTCTCCGGGTCGTCCACGGCGGCCTCCTCCGCCGGCGGAGCGAGGAGCGGGAGGCCGCCCTCCGCCGCCTCGCCCAGGCGAACGTCGTGACCCTCGCCTTGGCCGAAATCCCCAGCGTTCTCGGACTGGCCCTTTTCCTCCTCGGCGGCTTCAACCGGGATTTTTACGTCCTCCTCTTCGTCTCCCTCGTCCTCGTCTTCATGTATTTCCCCCGCCGGCGGACGTGGGAGAGACATCTTCAGGACGGCCGGAAGGCCTGCCCTTTTTAAGAACATGAGAATCCTTTTTTTCGGAGCGGCGCGCCAGGTCACGGGATCATGCTACGGACTCGAGACGGGAGACCTCCGGCTCCTGGTCGATTGCGGCCTCTACCAGGAGCGCTCCTATCTCGACCGGAACTGGGAAGACATCGGCTTCGAGGCCGAGACCGTCGAAGCCCTGCTCCTGACGCACGCCCATCTCGACCATTGCGGCCGCATCCCGAGACTGGTCCTCCGGGGATTTTCCGGACCCATCCTGACGACCGCGGCAACCGCGGAACTCGCGAAAATCACCCTCCTCGACTCGGCCAGCATCCAGGAAGAAGACGCCGCCTACAAACGCAAGCGCCACCAGAAAGAAGGCCGGCAGGGGCCGCATCCGGAAATTCCCCTCTACACCGTCGAAGACGCGGAGCGATCGTTCCCCCTCTTCGAGCCCTTGGCCTATGAAGCCCCGGCCCGGTTGAGCCGGGGAGCGACCGTCCGCTTCCGGGACGCCGGCCACATTCTCGGATCGGCGATGCTCGAAATCGAGGCCCGGGAGAACGGCGGCCCCCCGAAAAGGCTCGTCTTCTCGGGGGACATCGGGCCTTGGGGCAAGCCCTTGATGCGCGACCCGTCGGTCTTCGACCGAGCCGATGTCGTCGTCATGGAAACGACTTACGGCGACCGGAACCACGAGGACCCGGCCCCGGTCGACGAAATCCTGGCCGAAACCATCCGCTCGACGGCGGCCCGGGGAGGCAAGATCCTCGTCCCCGTCTTCGCCATGGAGCGCGCCCAGGAGGTCCTGTATTATCTCGGCCGGCTTCGCCGGGAGGTCCGCATCCCCGAGATCCCCGTCTTCCTGGACAGCCCGATGGCCGTCGAAGTCACCCAGGTCTTCCGGAAGTTTCCGACATATCTCGACGAGGAAGCCAGGGGCATGATCCTCTCGGGCAATAGCCCGATCGAATTTCCGGGGCTTCATCTTGTTCGGACAACCCAGGAATCCAAGGCCATCAACGGCCTGAAACGGCCTTGCGTCATCCTGGCCGGTTCGGGGATGGCCACGGCCGGGCGCATCAAGCACCATCTGGCCTTCAATATCGAACAGCCCGAATCGACGATCCTCTTCGTCGGCTATCAGGCTCCTCAGACGCTCGGCCGCCTGATTCTCGGCGGCGCGGCCACGGTCCGCATCTTCGGCCAGACGCGGACCGTCCGGGCCAGGGTCGTCAACATCAACGGCTTCTCGGGGCACGCCGGACGACAGGATCTTCTCCGCTGGCTGGGAGCTTTCCGCCGGCGTCCGGAGAAGCTCTTTCTCGTCCACGGCGAGGAGGAAACGACCCTGGCCTTCGCCGCCGGGCTCGAGGCCGACGGATGGCCCGTCGTCGTCCCGCGCTACGGCGAAGCGTACGAAATATAACCGCATGGCGCGGCCGGCTTGAGAAGTCGCCGCTCTTCTCATACAATAGAACGCCTGGACTTCGAAGGATGACGAAAAGACCGGAAGTCGACCGGCCCCGCCGACGGTGGAGCTCGCTGAAGGTCGTCGAGCTGTCGCTCAGCCTCATCCTCATCGTCCTCTTGGCGGCCTATTTTCTCAAGTTCCAATCCCGCTCCGGCGACGGCGTTCTGAACGTCCAGGCGTCCGACCTCCAGATCGAAGAGGTCCGCCGGGGCCCGGTCCATGAACAGCTTCCCGTCGAGGCCACCGTCCAGCCGATGAGGGCGGTCCCCCTGACCGCGGCCGAGGGCGGACGGGTCGAGAAAATTTTCGTCGAGGTCGGGTCGATCGTCCGGGAGGGCGACCCGATCCTCCAGCTCGCCAGCCAAAGCTTGGTCATGGACATCCTCCTCCGCCGGGGCCAGGTCGACCAGGAAACGAACAACCTCCGCAGCGCCCGCCTGGCCCTCGACCAGTTCAAGCTCCAGCTCAGCCAGCAGCTCAACGACCTCGACAACCAGATCCAGCAGCAGAAGAAGCTCTACGACCGCTACGTCGAGCTCGACAAGGACAGCCTGATCTCCAAGCTGGAGTTCGAGCGGGCCCGCGACCAGTACGAATACCTCCTCAAGAGGAAGGACCTCCTCGAAAAGACCCAGAAGTCCGACCTCGCCATCCGCAACGCCCAGATCGACAACCTCGAGAGGTCGATCGCCCGGATGGAGGAGAACCTCCTCCTCGTCGAGGCGAGGCAGGAATCCTTGCTCGTCAAGGCCCCCGTCTACGGACATTTGACCGCCCTGGCGGCCGAAATCGGGCAGTCCAAGGCCGCCGGCGACCGCCTCGGCCAAATCGACTCGCTCTCCGGATTCAAAGCGACGGCCGTCATCGACGAAAAGCATCTCGACCGGGTCGAGGTCGACAAGGCGGGAGCGTTCGAGGTCGACGGCCGGCTCTTCAGCCTCGTCGTGAAAAAAATCCTGCCGACGGTCAAGGAAGGAAAGTTCGAGGCCGAACTCGAATTCAAGGGCGACCGGCCGAAATCCATCAAGCGCGGCCAAACCCTCCACGTCCGCCTCGAGGTCGGCGAGGCGTCCGAGGCCGTCATCCTTCCTCTTGGGGACTTCCTCTCGACGGGCGGGGGTGATTGGGTCTTCAAGCTCAACCCTGACGGGAAAAGCGCCGTCAAGACGGCGGTCAAGCTCGGCCGCCGGGACGACGCGTCCGTCGAGGTCCTGAAAGGACTCGCCCCGGGCGACCAAGTCATCGTCTCGTCCTACGCCTCGTTCGCCGAGCGCGAGCGGCTCACTCTCAAGGAGCGCTGAGGAGACGGGGATGAGAGGAGGGCTCCGCGCCGCCATCGCGGTATTCCTGGCCCTCGTCGCCCCCGGCCGGACGCAGGACCGCGAGCGGGCCCTGACTCTCGAAAGCTGCATCGTCCTCGCCCTGAGGAACAACCTCGGGGTCGCCATCGAGGTCATCAATCCCCGCCAGGCCGAACTCGATTTCGGATTCGCCCGGGAAAAGTACATCCCCAGCCTGGGATTCAGCCTCGGCTCCTCTTCGACGAGCGCGGCTTCGTTCTCCTGGATCGAGGCCACGGCCCAGGTGACATCCTCGGACCAAAATTACGCCGCCTCGGTCTCCCAGCTCATCCCCACGGGAGGGAGAATCTCGGCGACCCTGTCCTCCTACAAAAGCGAGAGCAACCGCAGCTTCCAGACGATCAATCCCCGCTACGGGAGCACCCTGAGCTTCTCCTTCTGGCAGCCCCTCCTCCGGAATTTCGGCCTGGAGCTCAACCGGCGGGACATCCTCGTCGCCCGCAACAACCTCGACATCTCGGAAACGCAGTTCCGGTCCGTCCTCCAGGACACGATCCTCAGGGTCGAACAGGCTTACTGGAACCTCGTCTACGCTGTCGAGAATCTCGAGGTCCGCCGCCAGTCCCTGGCCTTGGCCCGGGACCTTCTCGTCAAGAACAAGCGGGAAGCCGAGGTCGGGACGATCGCCCCGATCGAGGTCTTGAACGCGGAGTCCGAGGTGGCGACCCGGGAGGCCGACATTCTCGAGGCGGAGAGCGCCGTCGCCTCCCGGCAGGACCAGATCCTGGCCATCCTCAATCTCGAGGCCTCGGAGCCGGGCGCGAGAATTTCGAGGATCGTCCCCCTGGACAAGCCGTCCTACGACCGCCGTCCGCTCTCCCTCGACGAATGCCTGTCCGTCGCCCTGGCCAACCGCCCCGACCTCCAGATCTACCGGATCGACCTAGAAAACAAGGTCATGACCTACGACTACTGGAGGAATCAGCTCCTGCCCGACCTCAGCCTCTCGGCGTCCTATTGGAGCCCGGGGATCTCGGGCACCCAGCTGCTTTACGAGGACGGCAATCCCCTGACGGGAGTCGTCGTCGGAACGATCCCGGCGGGGGCCGCGGCTTCGATCCGGGACGCCCTGGGATTCAAGTACCGCAACTGGTCCATCGGCCTCAGCCTGAGCGTTCCCCTCAAGAATTTCGTGACCCGGCAGCATTTCGCCTCCATCCGCCTGAGCCATGACCAGGCCGTCCTCCGGATCAAGAACGCGGAGCAGGAGGTCTATCTCGAGGTCAAGAACGCCGTCCGGGACGTCGAGACGAACTACAAGCGCGTCCAAGCCTATAAGGTCGCCCGGGAGCTGGCCGAGCGCAAGCTGGCCGCGGAGGAGAAAAAGCTCAAGGTCGGGCTGACGACGAACTACCTCGTCCTCATCCACCAACGCGACCTGGCCAACGCCCGGACCTCGGAGCTCAAGGCCATCATCGACTACAACCTCAGCCTGGCGGGGCTCGACCGTTCGCTCGGGACGAGCCTCAAGAACAAAAATATCAACCTGGCCGACATTCTCAAGAAACCCTAAGGAGAAAACCATGACCTTCCATCCCTGGGACGCCGACATCCGGCGCCGAAAATTCCTCGAGCTCAGCCTCAAAGGCGGCGCCATCATCGCCGCGGCCCCCTCGGTCCTATCCCAATTCTGGGCCTGCAGGACGTCGCCGGAAGCGGCCGGGACGGCCGCCGTCGACCCTGGGCTTCTGGAAAAAGCCGTCGCCAAAGCCCTGGACAAGGGCGGCGATTTCGCCGACGTCTACGTCGAGCACCGCGTCTCGAGGTCCATCCTCCTCGAGGAGGGAAAATACAGAAGCGCGGTCTTCGGGATCAGCCAGGGCGTGGGGGTCAGAGTCCTGGCCGGAGACAAGACCGGCTTCGCCTACACCGACGAGCTGGCCGAGGTAAAAATCCTCCGGGCGGCCGAGGTCGCCTCGGCCATCGCTCAAGCACCGGGAGCGTCGGCGCCGGCGGTCGCTCTCAAGGAGGAGCGGAGACCTTCCTATATCACGGTCAAGGTCCCCCTTGGCGACGTCGCCGACGCCAAACGGCTCGAGGTCATGATGAGGGCCCACCAGGCCGCCTTGGACTACGACAAGCGAATCACCATGGCCTCGGTCGACTACTACGACGAGGTCCGGAGCCGGACGATCGCCAATTCCGAAGGCCTCCTTCTCAGGGACGAGCTGCCGCTCCTGTTCTTCATCGTCCAGGCCTTGGGGGTGGGGAACGGAACCTCTCACATGGGCCGGGAAAGGCTGAGCCGTCACGCGGGATTCGAAATGTTCGACGAGGTCAAGCCCGAGGACCTGGCCCGGGCGTGCGCCAGGGAATCCATCGCCATGCTCGAGGCCAAGGACGCGCCGGCCGGAAAGATGGACGTCGTCATGCAGAACGGCTGGGGCGGGGTTCTCGTCCACGAAGCCGTCGGCCACCCCCTCGAGGCCGACAACATCGCCAAGAAAATCGGGGCCTTCACCGGCAAGCTGGGCCAGAAGGTGGCCTCTCCGGTCTTCACCATGGTCGACGACGGGAGCCTTCCCAATTTCCGGGGGACGACGAATTTCGACGACGAAGGCACGCCGATGAAGCGCAACGTCCTCATCCGGGAGGGCGTTCTCGAGAAGTACATGACCGACATCCTCTCGGCCCGCCAGATCAAGGCCGAGCGGACGGGAAACGGACGACGGGAAAGCTTCCGCTATATCCCCATCCCCCGGATGACGAACACCTTCATCGATACGGGCAAGGACAAGCCGGACGACATCCTCGCCTCGACGAAAAGCGGGATCTACGTCCAGAGCCTGAGCGGGGGGAGCGTCAATCCCGTCACCGGGATGTTCAACTTCACCTGCCGGGAAGCCTATCTCGTCGAGGACGGAAAAAAGACGGCTCCGGTCAAGGGAGCGACCCTGATCGGGAATTGCCTGGAGGTCATCCGGGGAATCGATGCCGTGGGCGACGACCTCGACTTCGGCCCGGGAATCTGCGGCAAGGGGCAGGCCGCCGAGGTCACGGCCGGCCAGCCGACCGTCCGCATCCGAGGAATCAACGTCGGCGGAACGCGGGGCCGCTGAAGGAGAGGTCGATGGACAACAAAATTTTAGCTGACGAGCTCATCCGGACCTGTTTGAAGAAAGGCGCCGATGCGGCCGAGATTTATCTCGAATCCGGCCGGCAGCTGAGCCTGGAGGTTCGCAACGGCGAGGTCGAGACCGTCGAGGAGGCGGCCACGGGCGGGGCCGGCATCCGGGTCTTCGTCCAGGGCAAGATGGCCTTCGCCCATTCGAACGACCTCTCGGAGGTCGCGCTCGAAAACGCCGCCGTCCGGGCGATCGATTTCGCCAAATCGATGACGTCCGATCCATCCAACGTCCTTCCCGACGATAAAACGTCGGCCGAAGTCGAGGGACTTTTCGACCCGGAAATCGCCAAGATCCCGCTCGAGACCAAGCTCGGCTTGGCGAAAGCGGTCGAGAAGGAGGCCCTCAAGGATCCCCGCGTCACGAAGAGCGCCGGGGCCCGCTACGGGGAAGGGGAGGAGGAGGTCGTCATCGCCAACTCGAACGGCCTCCTCAAAACGGCCAGGTCGGCGGCCTGCTCGTACGGCGTCTCCGTCGTCGCCGAGAAGGGAGAGCAGAAATCATCGGGAGGGAAAAGCTGCAGCCGCCGGTTTTTCGCCGACCTGAAGAAGCCCGGGGAGATCGCCGCCGAAGCGTCCCAAAAAGCCGTCTCCATGCTCGACTCGAAAACGGTCAAGACCCAACGGGCGGCCGTCATCTTCCATCCCGATGTCGCCGGGGCTTTATTGGGGGGGATCATCGGGGCGATCCATGGGGAGCGGGTCCTTCAGGGGGCGAGCTTCCTGGCCAAGAGGCTCGACCAGAAAATCGCCTCGGACCTCGTGACGATCGTCGACGACGGGACGATGCCCAAGGGGCTCGGCAGCGCGCCGTTCGACGGCGAGGGGGTGACGACCGCAAAGCGGGTCATCATCGACAAGGGCGTTCTCAAGGGATTCCTCTACAACACCATCGTCGCCCGGAGAGCGGGGGTCCAGAGCACGGGAAACGCCTCCCGCGGCGGTTTCAGGAGCCTCCCGGGAATAGGCCCCCACAACTTCTATCTGGCCGCCGGCGCCTCGAAGCCCGAGGACATCGTCAAGGCGACCAAGGTCGGCCTTCTCCTCAAGGAAGTCACGGGCTACGGCATCAATCCCGTGAACGGCCAATTCAGCGGGGGAGCGGCCGGATTCTGGGTCGAAAACGGGAAGATCTCGTTTCCGGTCAAGGGGTTGACGATCGCCGGAACGGCCGAAGAGATCCTCTTCGGGATCGATTTCGTCGGCAGCGACCTCGAGCTCGAGCGCGGGACGGCGGCCCCGACTTTCCGGGTCAAGGTCCTCCAGATCGGCGGGGAGTGAGAAGAGTCATCGTCTCTTAGCGCATCTCGATGAGCTCGCCGACCTGACGGAGGATTTCGGAGACGGTCGCCTCCACGATCACCCGGCCTTTCTCCTTCGTGGCCAGGGTCGGATCACCCCAGATTCCCGACGGGCTGAAGTTTCCCGCCCCGTTGGGGTCGCGGGTCAAACCCCGGCGGCCCGGCCGGGGATCCAAGTCCTTGACGGCCTTGGACATTTCGACGAGGTCGGGGGCGATATGGAGCATCATCGACGTTTCGGATTCGTCGGCGTGCGTCCCGCCCTCCTGCTTGAGGAGGCCGGAGGGAAGCTTCTTGTCCGTATCGGCCAGGTTCAAATAGCGCAGGATGATCCCGGATTTGGCGAGTTCTTGGGAGGCCACCTCGAGCGGGGGAACGGTCGAAATTCCCGTGTTGAGAACGTAGAACTTGCGGATGCCGTATCGGTTCATGGACTTGCAGATGTCTTCGACGGTGGCCTTGAAGGCATCGGCCCGAATGGAGACCGATCCCGGGTATTCGACAAAGGCCGGATAATAGCCGTATTCGAGCGTCGGGAGAATGGCCAGGGGGAACTCGCGGGCGACCCGGTCCTTCAGGTATTCGGCGAGGATATAGTCCGTCTTGAGCGGCAGGTGGGGTCCGTGCTCTTTGGACCTGGCCCCGACGGCAAAAAGGACGACCTCGACTTTTTTCAGGGCTTTCTCCGCTTCCGGCCAGGTCAAATTTTCGAGGAGGACCGACGTGGCTTGGCCGCCCGCGGCCGAGGCGCCGTTCGAACCGACGGCAAGGAAGGCCGAGGAGAGAATCAGAATCGAGAAGAAAATTCGGCGTTTTCTCATGATCGCGTCCTCCGACTATCGCCGCCGCACCCGGCCTTTCAGACCGGCAGCGCGGCGACCCCGTTCCGGCGCGCGTCGTCGAGGATGATTCGACGCAGTTCCTCGGCCAAGGCGGGCTCCGGGCTTCGGACCGGCGTTTTATCGAGAATCTCCCGCACCCTGTCCGAGGCCTTTCCGGCGATATTTTTGGCCCCGGCCGCCACCCAGGCGTCATAGGTGTCCCTGTCCGGGAGCGTCGACAAGCGGTGCTCGAGCTTGTACCATTTCCGGGTATGGGGGAGGGTCAGGAACTGGGTGTCGGGCTTGAAATCGCGGAAAAGGTGTTCGGCCAGCGGAATCTCCCGCCCGGCGATGCCGTCGATCAGACGATAGGCCATCCCGCAGATTTCATCGTCGATGACCAACTTCTCGAAGCTGACCGCGCTTTCATAATTCAGCATCCCCGGCCCGGAGACGACGTTGACTCCGGCCAGGGCGGCGAGGACGGCCCCGATTCCGCTTTCGTAACCGGCCTGGGCGTCGGCGGTCTTGGCGTCGCTCAAGGCCATATAGGCGTGGGTCGGGAGATGGAGGGCCTTGCCGATCTGGGCATAGGCCATGTCGATCATCATTGTCTCGACGGCTCCCATGGGCGTCGTCCCCTTCCGCATATCGAAACTCGACGGGGACCCGCCGAAAATGACCGGCGCGCCCGGCGCGGCCAATTGGCAGAGGACGAGTCCGGCAAGGTTCTCGACGACGTGCTGGACGAGCGTCCCGGCGATCGTCGCCGGGGAAGAGGCGCCGGTCATGCCCATCGAGATGAGCTCGGACGGGATTCCGGCCCGGGCGCTGTCGATGAGGCTCTGGGACGTCAGATGGCTCCACTTCAGGGGAGGGGAGGGGCAGGCGTCGAAAATGGCCAGGGGCTTCCGTCGAAGCTCGTCCTCGCCCCCTCGGACCGCGGCCAGCATGTCGCGCATGGGGCCGAATCCCTCGACCCGGAACGTCCCGGTGACGATGGGCTTGGCGCTGTGAAGGAGGGCGATGTAGACGCGGTAGCTGTCGCCGATGATGGGCGGAACGTCGGACGAGACCAGGCTCGTGCTCTGGAAATGGAAGTTGGGCAGCGCGTCCGTGAGCCGGGCTTGCGTCACAAGGTCATTCGTCACGGGCGGGCGCTCGCGGTTCGTCCGAAGGTCGACGATCCGGGTCCCGGCCGAGCCCGGGTCGAAATGGACGTCGTCCCCGCCGACGTGAAAAGACTTTTCCCCCTGCCGGTCATAAAGAACGACCGAGGCCGGAGTCTGGAGGAGGGACTCCTCGACGAGGCGCCGGCCGATCCGGACGCGCTGGGCGGCCTCGTCGACCGAGGCTCCCGCGGCCCGGAAGAGGGCCCGGGCCTCGGCGTTCTCGAAGAGAACCCCTTCGCGCTCGAGGATGAGATAGGCCTCGCCGACGATCTGATCAATGAGCGCGGGGGAGAGCAATTCGACCTTGGGGCGGATGGCGGGGATCATGTCCTACCTCCGTCCCGTCAAGGCCTTGGCGGCCTGAACGGCCGCCAGGGCGTTTTCCCCGTAGCCGTCGGCGCCGATGTCGTCGGCCCATTTCCGGGTCACGGGAGCCCCGCCGACGAGGACCTTGTATTTCTCCCGGATCCCCCGGGACTTGAGTTCCTCGAGGAGCCTCCGCTGGCCGAGCATCGTCGTCGTCAGGAGGGCCGACAGGCCGATGATCGCCGCCCCGGACTCCTCGGCCGCGGAGATGAACCGCTCGATTTTGACGTCGGCCCCGAGGTCGACGACCTCGAAGCCGTTGGCCGAGAGGAGGGCGGCGACGAGGTTCTTGCCGATGTCGTGGATGTCGCCCTCGATCGTCCCGAGGACGACCTTGCCGAGGGAGAGCGCCGCCGCCCGGCCCGTTTCGAGGGCGGGACGGAGGACGGCCATGGCCGCTTTCATGGCCTCGGCGCTGGCCAGGAGCTCGGGAAGGAAATATTCGCCCGACTCCCAAAGGACGCCGACTTTCTGGATGCCGGGGATGAAGCCGTTTTCGATCGCCTCCTGAGGGTCGCCTCCCCGGGCAAGAACGTCCCGGGCGAGGCCGGCGGCCTTGTCCCTGTCGCCGTCGACGACGGCCTGAGTCATGGCTTGGAAGGTGGTCGTCATGTCCATTCTTTGAACTCCAATGCTTCGATGAATTTGGATTGAAAATCGCCGCCTTTGGCCAAGGCGACGTGACGAACGCGTCGAGCGAGGCTTTCCCCCCGGCGTCTTTCCGACCGGGAGAGAAGAAAAGCCCGGGCGCCGGCCAATGAGGCGTTGCCGATGACGGTCAGCTTCCCGGCCTCGAGGCGGGGAAGTAGCCCGATCTTCATCGCGTTTTCGGAGTTGAGGGACGTTCCAAAAGCCCCCGCGACCAAGATCTCGTCCAGGTCGGCGACCGTGAGCCCCTCGTCCTCCAGGATCATCCGGATTCCCGTCTTGACGGCCGCGGCCGCCAACTGGAGCTCGCGGACGTCTTGCTGGGTCAGGGAGACGCCCTGGGCGACGGGCAGGCGTCTCGATTTATCGACGACCTGTCCGCCGGTCGTCACCTTCCCCGCCGCCAGGGCCTCGGCGAGGAGGTCGATCAGACCCGTTCCGCAAATCCCTTTCGGGGGGAGGCCGCCGACCGTCTCGACGTCAAGCTGCCCGTCGCGCCCGGCCGAAGCCTTGTAAACGGCTCCAGGCAGGGCCAACATCCCGCAGCTCAAGGTCATGCCCTCGAAAGCCGGCCCGGCGGCCGTCGAGGTCGCGGCGAAGCGTTCGCCGTTCTTGAGGGCGATTTCGCCGTTCGTCCCGAGGTCGATGAAAAGGCGGCGGCCCGTGAGTTCCTCCAAGCCGCCGGCGATGAGGCCGGCGGTGATGTCCCCGCCGACGAAACTCCCGATGTTCGGGACAAGCGAAACCCGGCCACGCGGATTCATGACCAGGCCGGTCTCGCGGGCGGCTAGGGCCGGATGGTCCAGGTACGCCCCCTCGAACGGGGCCACGGCCAGGCCGTCGACCGAGACGCCGAGAAACATATGGTTCATCGCCGTGTTGCCGGCGAGGACGGCGTCGACGACTTCGGACGGGGCGACCTCCTGGCGGCCGAGAAGGTCCCGGACGAGTTCGTTCAGGGAGCGAATGACGGCGGCTCGAAGCTCCTCGAGCCGGCCGGGATTCCCGAAGGCGGCGCTGATCCGACTGACGACGTCGGCTCCGAAAGACGCCTGCCCGTTGAGGCCGGCGGCCGTCCCAAGGGACCGGCCCGAGGACAGGTCGACGAGCTCGACGACGAGGGTCGTCGTTCCCAAGTCGATCGCCAGGCCGAAAATGCGGGCCGAGGTGTCGCCCGCTTCGAAGTCGAGGAGCTCCCGGTCATCGTAGACGACGGCCGTAAAGACATGCTCGCCCGAGGGATGGAGGGGGGCTTCGGGCAAACACGGAAGGTCGGCCGCCGATCCCGTTTCGAGCTCCGGCCAGAGGGAACGCAGGACGGAAATAACCTCGCCGGCCGACGGCGGACCGGCCGTCCGGAGTCCGAAAGCGATTTTTTTGAGGGCCGGGTTAAAAGCGAACGGCCGTTGTTTTCCGGCAACGAGAATCGGCATCGAAGGAACGAGGGAGGATGGGGGGATGCGGATCGAGAGGTCGTCCCGGACGCGAAGGCGGCAGGCGAGCCTGGTGCTTTCGGGCAAGCCCCTGAATTCCAGAATCCGGCGTTCCCGGCCGTCGATCTCGGGGACGGGGCCGGAGGCGACCTCGACGAGGCATTTTCCGCAGGCGCCCCGGCCGCCGCAGTAGAGACTAATGGGAATCCCCGCCCGGGTGAGGGCTTCGCCGAGACTTTCCCCTTCCGAGCAGGGTATTTCACGGCCCTCGGGGAGGAGGATTAGGCGCGGGGACATCGGCTCTCTTTCTTCCTCCACAAGAGAAAGGCCGGTCCTCCCAAGAGGATGAATCCGGCCCCAGCGAGAGAGGGAAGGGGCTTTTCGACGATCAGCGCTATGACGAGGGCGAGGTTGAAGATGACGTAGGCCGCCGGAAGGATCGGGTATCCCCAAACGCGATAAGGCCGGGACGCTTCGGGGTCTTTTTTCCTGAGGACGACAACCGCCGCCGCGGTCGCGGCATAGAACAAGACGGCGGCGAACATCACGAATTCGATGAGCTCCTCGTAGGTCCCGGAGAGACAGAGGAGCGAGGCCCAAATCATCTGGGCGGCCAGGGCGTTCAACGGGACGGCCGAGCGGGGATGAACCCGGCCGAGGATCGGGAAAAATAAACCATCCCGGGCCATGGCGAACGGCACACGGGCGCAGAAGAGAATGTTCGCTCCCAGGCATCCCAGGATGGCCAGGGCGATGACGGCGGCGAAAACGATCCCGTTCGACGCGCCGAAGAGACTCGCCGCCGAAGCTTCGCCGATTCTGACCAGCCCGACCATCCGGCTCATGGGGACGGTTATACTATAAACGACGTTGGCCGCCAAATAGAGGACCAGGACGGCCGTCGTCCCGAGGACGAGAGAGAGCGGAATCGTTTTTCCCGGAGACCGGATTTCCTCGGCCGTGCAGTTCACGGCATACCAGCCGTCGTAGGACCAGAAAACGGCGATCAAAGCCGTCCCGAATGCCGTCCAGGAAAAGGAATTCGTCGCCGACGGCCAGAACGGGGAAAGATGTTGATTTCCCGTCTTCGCGACGACGACGACCGCCCCGACGACGAGGGCGGCGATCGACGCGATCCGGACGACGGTCAGGGCGCCTTGGACTCGAGACCCGACGACGACGCCCGCGGAATTCAAGGCCGTCATGACCGCGAGAGCGAAAACGGCCGCCGCCGGCCGCGGCATTCCCGGCCAAAGAGCTTCGGCATAGTCGGCAAAGCCCACGGCCAAGGCGGCAATTCCGCCTCCGCCGATGATCCAAAAAAAAGTCCAGCCGAAGGAAAAAGCCGCGGCGCGGCCGTACGCTTTTTGAAGGTAAACATACGGCCCTCCGGCCTTCGGGAAAAGCCCTCCCAATTCTCCGTAACACAAGGCTCCGATAATCGTCACGATCCCCCCCGCCGCCCAAGCCAGCCAGATCAAGCCGGAGTAGGGAAGTCGTTCAGCGACGATTCCGGTCGTCAAAAATATTCCCGAACCAAAAACCGATCCGATGACGAGGAGCGTCGTATCGCCCATTCGGAGCGATCTCTTGAGATCAGTCTTCGCCGCGATTTTGGATTTATCCATCCGTTGGCCATTCATCATATCCGAGGGCATTTTCCCCGTCCAGCGGGATTTTTTTATTTAATATTTTATATTATCTATCGCTCCTATCTATTATACGTATTTAATATACTTGAGTCTTCTATCACCATTATAAAATTTTTTTTCGCTCGCCCTATTTTCGTCGCACGAATATTTATCTTTTATCTTATTGAAATCATTAATGTTAAACGAAATGTCGGCCGGCCGACATTAATACTTGCATTTATCCGCCCAATTCAGTATGTTTTTCCATGCGATTCCCAAGGAGGCGGACTTGGTCATAGCCGTAGCCAATCAAAAGGGAGGAGTCGGAAAAACGACGACGGCCGTCAATGTCTCCGCCGCATTGGCTTTATGCGGGAAAAAAATTCTTCTTGTCGATACCGACCCGCAGGCCCACAGCACGAAATCATGCGTCATCGGTGCGGATAAGAACGAGAATTCTCTTTTCGAAGTTCTCATGAAGCCGGAGGTCAAGGTCCACGACGCGATCATGAAATCCACCGTCCCCGGAATGGATGTCCTGATTTCGCGAATCTCGATGGCTAAAATCGAGCCTGTTCTTATAGGTCAGATCGACGGTCATTTTCGTTTGAAGGATACTCTCGAGCAGGTAAGAGCCCATTACGAGTTTATCGTCATCGATACGCCACCGACCCTCGGCCTCGTGACTTTGAATGCTTTTGTCGCTGCGACTCATTTGCTGATACCGATTCAATCTTCCTACCTTTGCCTCGAAGGCACGGACGACCTTCTCGATACCGTCGACAAAGTTCGCAAAGTCGCCAATCCTCATCTTCAAATCTTAGGCGTCGTCATCACCCTTCACGACTCGCGGACCAATATCGCCAAGGACGTCGTCGAGAGGATCATCGCGGTTTTCGGAGAGAAGGTTTTCAAAACGTATATTTCGAAAAGCGTCAAAATCGAGGAAAGCCCGGCTTATAAAGAATCGATATTCACATATGCGCCTCATTCCGTCGGGGCCGAACAATATCGGAAAATCGCCGAGGAGATCATCGAACGTGCAAAAAACTAGAAAATCGGGATTGCCCGAATCGGTCGGAATGCGTCACGATACGCATTTCGTCGAGCTCATTTCCAAAAAATCTTCGGGCCCTCTCGTCCGGCTGATCCCTCTCGATAAAATCGAGCCGAACCCTCATCAGCCGAGGAGCGAACTCGGAAGCATCGAAGAACTCATGGCCTCGATAAGATCAAAAGGGGTACTGGAGCCGATCATCGTCCGGCCGAGAGGAGAAAAATACGAGATTATCGCCGGCGAAAGGCGTTATGTCGCATCTAAGAATGTCGGCTTGAAGGAAATTCCCGCTATCGAAATGTCCGTCTCCGACAGCGAAGCTTTGGAAATTTCTCTCATTGAAAACCTCCAGCGGAAGGATTTAGATATTTTCGAGGAAGCCGACGGCCTTAATGCTCTGATTGATCTCTATGAATACAGCCACGCTCAAATATCCGAGAAGATCGGCAAAGCCAGGTCTACGATCACAGAAATCATCAACTTGAGCAAAATCCCTCTTTCCGTCCGTGTCGCTTGTCGAGAAGCGGCGATCGACAAGAACCGGAGCTTTCTCATCGAGATTTCAAAATTGAAAAACGAAGCCGAAATGAAGCTTCTCGTCGACCAGATACGTGAGCGCGGATTGAAAAGAGAAGATACTCGCGATCTGACGAAGCTTTTCAAAGGAAAAGCCGTCGACAATTCTTCGAAACCCAAACATTATATTTTCAATTACGCACCCCGCGGGGATAAGACCTACAGCATACGCATCGAATTTAAAAAAGAAAACGTCGGCCGGGCCGAAATTATCAAAGTCCTGGAAGATTTGCTCTCCAAGCTTCGATCGGCATTCTAAAAAACTCAACATTTTGGGGTTTAGAAACGTTGGCCAAAGGGGTTGTATACGGATCCCTCATATTAGTTTACATAATATACCTTATGCGACTCAATGACTCAATATTTCTTATTTTATTTATAATCAATTTATTATCTCCATTAGGAAACTGTCGAAAAGCGATCTGACCGCTTATTGTGCTTTTGTGGATAATTTGGCTGACTTCTTAATCGCCGCTTCGACCTTTTCCCGGCTTCCACCGAGGGCTACGTATTTAGCGAAGCATTCCTGCGATTTCGATTTCTCGCCGAGACGATGATATATCCTTCCCATTTCGAAATAAGGATCGGCCGCCTTGGGATTCAATCTCGTGCACACCTCGAAATGACGGCGCGCCGCCTGCCAGTCCCCTTCCTCAACGCCGATTTCACCGAGCTTCATCCTGGAAAGATATGTGATCGTGTCAGACTTGACGGTCAAGGCGTATCTCAATTCCGCCCCGGCTCCTCCTCCGCCGGTCCGGCTTTCTTTTTCGGCTGCCGACACTTGAAGGTTTTCCTTATCGATGGCCATGGCCAACATCGCTTTGGCTTCATCCAGATGACCGGCAATTTGCAGGGCAAATCCGAGATGATAATAGGAAGCGGGATCTTCGGGAGAATGATACAGCGCTTCCCGATAGTGGACGAGCGCCCGTTCGCTGTCGTGGATTTTCAAATAGAGATTGCCGAATAAATCATGCGCATCCTCATAATCCGGTTTTTGAAAAACGGCCCGTGCGGCGTATCGAAAAGCCAACGCCGGTTTACCCATCGTGTTGTAAAGAAGCCCCAGGTTATAATTCAAGGTCGGAGATAGATCCGCGTTTTCTAAAAAATACGCCAGAATCGACGCCGCGTCCACTAACATTCCCTCTTTCACGAAGTTCAAAAACCGTTGATTGACCGATTCGTAAACGCTCTTGTCGCTATGGTAAAAGATATATCGAAATACCGGAGGATGTTTCGCGCAGATTTCTTCCGCCAAGGCCGCCAGGCTTTTCTTGAATTCTCCCCCAAAGACGTTCCGTTTATTGAGGGCATCTTCGCGCCTCGATCTCAGGCCAAGGTCCTCTGGAGTCTGGATCAGAGCCCGGCCCATCAGTTCCGCGGCCGCGGCGAAATCCCCCCTTTCAGCATATCCCAATCCGAGGGTCCTCAAGATCCCCGGGTCGAATGGCCTTGACTCATAGGCGGCCTTCAACCTCTCGAAAGAGGCCTCATCGTCTCCGTCGGTCATCTTGCCCGCCGCCCCGAGGATCTCGTATTCATATTCGCGCCCGGCCTTCTCGAAATACGGCTTCGAAGACGCCGCCAGCGTTCCATCGAAGCGGCGAAGAGCCAAATCGAGCGCCAGGAGCCTCAAGGCAACATCAACGGGATCATAGCCGTACTCCCGGGCCTTAAGGAAATCTTCCCCGGCCGTTTGAGGGCTTTCCTTCATTTCGTTGAGCCCGAGGATATAGAAAGCCAGTCCGGCATTCGGCTCTTCCCTCCGGCTCTTCGGTTTTATCGCCGAGATAATCAGGGCGGCCTTGCGTGCGGCGTCCGCGGCCTCCTCCATTCGATTTTCCAGATAACGGACATAGGCCAGAAGAGTCAAGGACGGCCAATGCTCCGGCCGGCGAGCGATCTCTCCGTTCAGGGCGACCGCCGCCTGTTCGAGGCGGTTCATCCGCATCAAGGCGAAACCCTGCCAATACCGGGCTTCCTTGGCGTTCTCATCATCGGCGAGGACATTTCCGAGAAGGCGGACGGCCTGCTCGTAATACATGAGGTCGAGACATTCCCGGGCCGATCTGAAATCGTCGGCGGGGACGCATCTTCCGGATGGGCCGCCGGCGGTGAGGGCCATCGTCATCCCCAGGGCAGCCGCCAGCCCGATCCCCGTTTTCATGATGCTTCTATCATTCCTCGTCGCGCACTGAGATTCAAGGCCCATTCCCGAGAAAAGGTGGGATCGCCACCCCGAAGGTCATCCTGAGCGTCATCAAGGCCGACATCGGGGCTTCTTCGGCCATTCCGCCGTCCATCCAGCCCTCGAGGAATTGGAATATTCGATCCTCCTCCAGTTAATGGAGAAGTTTCAAGACCGCTGGAAGCCGCCCTGACGTCCGTCTTTCTGGTGTCGGATCCCGGCTTTCCGATAATCCCGGGGAGCGATCATCACGACGAGGGTCGTCGACGGGCCGACCCGACGTCCGTCCGTGGCCGCGAAATGAAGGACATGGCGGCCGAGAAAGCCCGGCCCCGGCATCCAGGAGAAAATCCCCGTTTCGGGATTCAGGGTTGAACCTACGGGCAGTCCTTCGCCGGGCGTCCCTCCCCAACCGACGATTTTCATCCCGGCCGGAATCCTGAAGGCGGCCTCGACGAGCCCGAGCTCCTCGGCCTTGATTTCCGTCGGACCCATCGAATCCAAGGCCAGTCCCGGCCTCGGATCCAAAAGCCATCCGAAGATGCCGGACTCGCCCTCCCC
>Ga0163210_1000157_pt1 | contig 25525 bp, 27 predicted proteins | sample Kivu_220m_FD_113536 | JGI IMG/M metagenome (GOLD analysis project Ga0163210, IMG submission 113536) | Freshwater microbial communities from Lake Kivu, Western Province, Rwanda to study Microbial Dark Matter (Phase II) - Kivu_220m | ecosystem: Environmental > Aquatic > Freshwater > Lake ...
ACACCATCATGAAAGAGCTTTTTCAATACTGGCGAGAAATCCACAAAAGAGAAGATTACGTCGAGGTGCGAACGCCAGAAATCCTTACCCGAAAGGCTTGGGACCAAAGCGGCCATACCAGCTTTTTCATCGAAAAGATGTACCGGGTATTAAGCCCAGACGCAAAAGAATGGGATATGGCCATAAAACCGATGAACTGCGATGGGGGAATCCTAATCTACAAGTCTCACTTAAGATCATATAAAGAATTCCCCCTAAGAATGGGAGAATTGGGCGTGGTCCACCGTTTTGAGAGCTCCGGCGAAGTTCATGGTATTATGCGCCCTAGAGAATTTACCCAAGATGATGCTCATATCTACTGCACCCCGAACCAAGTGAAGGATGAGCTGAAAAAGGTTGTGGATTTGTGTTTTGAAGTGTACGAAGTGTTCGGACTTAAATTGGATCACCTTGAGCTCTCAACTCGGCCGAAAAGATCTATTGGCTCTGAAGAGGTTTGGAAAAGGGCTGAAAGCATTATGAAGCAGGTCTTAAAAGAAAAGAAAGTCCCTCACCAAATTAACGTTGGTGAAGGCGCTTTTTACGGACCGAAGTTCGACTTCCATCTGAAAGACGCCATTGGCCGTACTTGGCAATGCTCAACAATACAGCTCGATTTTGCCCAGCCGGAAAATTTTCAGTTGGAATACGTGACAGAGAAGGGAACAAAAGAACGACCAGTGATGATCCATAGGGTATTATATGGCTCGGTTGAGCGCTTCTTAGGTATTCTCATCGAACACTTTGCGGGGGCATTTCCAGCTTGGTTATCTCCAACGCAAGTTACGATAATACCTATATCGGAGAGGCAAAACAATTATGCAAAGGCCTTGAAGATGAAAATTTTAAAGCACAAAATGAGAGTATGGGCAGATCTAAGGAACGAAACCATGCAAAATAAAATACGCAACGCGCAAATGCAGAAGGTACCTTACATGCTCATAATCGGGGGAAAAGAAGAAAAAGCCAAAACTGTATCTATAAAATTAAGAAATGGCGAAAGCCACAACAATATCAGTCTAACCGAATTCACAAAGAAAGTCCAAGAAATAATTAAAGAAAAAAGCTTGAAACTCTGGTAAAATATAATATAATGACAAAGCTTTAATGAAAAGATACCTAATTAATCACCAAATAAAGGCATCGGAAGTACGATTAATAGATTCTAAAGGGGGAAATATCGGCATAATAAAAACAACTGAGGCGTTGGCTAAAGCTTTGGAGGCGAGGATGGATCTTGTTGAAATATCTTCTAATGCCACACCTCCTGTATGCAAAATACTGGACGTTAAAAAGTTTTTATACCAAGAGAAGCAAAAGGAGAGGGAATCAAGCAAGAAGGTTCATAAAACTAAGACTAAGGAATTTGTATTTGGCCCTTATATAGGGGATAATGACTTGCGCAATAAGGTAGAAAGAGCGCGGAAGTTTTTAGCAGAAAGAAACAAGGTAAGGATCACTGTAGAACTTCACGGGCGCGAGAAGGCACATCCAGAGATAGGAAGGGAAAAGTTGGATGCTTTTATTAAGGACCTCACGGACGTATCAAAACTTGAAGGCGCTATAGACATAAAGGGGGGTTTCGCGAGTGCACTGATTGCACCAAAATAACTACTATGCCAAAACAAAGAACAAGAAAAACCATATCTAAAAGATTTAAAGTAACAGCTCGGCGTATCCTTTTAAGGAAACAGGCGCGGACCTCTCATCTAAAAAGGAAGGACAGTTCCAGCGCTAAATTTAGAAAGAAAAGACTTAGCAGAGTTACCACAGCTTTCGCAAAAAAGCTCATAAAGGTTATATGACCAGAGTAAAAACAGGAATCATTAGAAGAAGAAAGCACAAAAAAATATTAAATGCTGCAAAGGGGTTTAGCGGCGCAAGAAGACGACTCATAAAGAAGGCCAAAGAAACATTGCTAAAATCAAGAGAATATTCCTTTGCGGGGAGGAAGCTCAAAAAAAGAAACTTTAGGCAACTTTGGATAATTAGAATCAACGCAGCACTAGAAGGCACGGGCATAAAGTATAGTTCCTTCATCAAAAAACTTAAGGACAAAGGGATTACGCTGGATAGGAAAAGCTTAGCAATGATAGCTCAAAGTCCTAAGGATTTTAAAGAATTAATAGATAAGGTGAGATGATAGCATTAGTCGAGGCAGCAGTCATAATAGCCGCAATAACCTTGATACTTGGGTACTACAAATATCAGAAATACGACGATATATTTAAAACCCTATCCTCCCTCCTATCTTTGGAGGTGCTGATCACAATTTCCATTGCCCTTCTATCTTACTTTTCTCTAAAATTCCTATTTAACCTTGGATCAAGATGAAAGTTAACGAACTAAAGCTGAGATTCAGCGAGCAATTAAAGCAAACAAAATCTAAGCAGGGTTTTGATGCTCTTTATTTGGAATACTTAGGAAAGAAAGGTGTAATAAACCGAGCACTTAAAACATTGCCACAACTGTCAGATGAGCAAAGGAGAATCGACGGGCCCAAGATTAACGCACTAAAAAATCATATAGCAAAGGAGATATCAGAACAAAGAAGGAACTTAGAAGAGCAGCACAAGAATGAGTGGTTGGATTACACCGTTCCCGGCCAGCGCATAAGAACTGGGCACTATCACCCCACAACCATTATGATAAATGCGCTGAATAATTTCTTCAGATACTACGGATACTCAATAGCAGAAGGTCCTGAAATCGAAACCGACGAGTTCAATTTTGAAAAACTGAATCTGCCAAAAGATCATCCGGCAAGAGATCTTCAGGATACCCTATACATAAGAGAACCTGAAATACTTCTAAGAACCCACTCAAGCTCTGTAGAAACACGGGTTATGTCAAGCCAAAAACCTCCTATAAGAGTAGTAGTCCCGGGTAAATGCTACCGAAACGAATCTGTAAATAAAACTAACGGAGCCATATTTTATCAGTATGAGGGGTTAGCTATAGATAAGGAAGTAAATATGACCAACCTAAAATTCACTCTGGAAGCAATGGCTAAGTTTTTGTACGGGGAAAACATAGAAACCCGATTTAGATGCAAATATTACCCTCAGGTGGAGCCCGGGGCAGGGCTTGACATCAAATGCACATTTTGCAAAGGTCGCGGTTGCAGTGTATGCAAGCAACGTGGTTGGATAGAACTTCTAGGATCCGGCATGGTCCACCCAAATGCTTTAGAGAGTTGCGGAATTAATCATAAGATATACAGCGGTTTCGCTTTTGGAATTGGACTAGATAGAATAGTAATGACAAAATTCAACATAGCAGACATAAGATCACTGTATGGGGGAGTTTTAGTATATAAGTGATTCCGACACGGACAATAACTATGAAACTACCGCTTTTATGGCTAAAAGATTACATAAGAACGAGCAGGCCCGACAGAGAAATAGCAGATATTTTCACCTCTATTGGTCATATGATGGATGAACCAGTTAAAGGTGGTGTCTTGTCCTTAGAAGTGAGGCAAAACAGAGCCGACTGTTTATCAATATTAGGATTGGCTAGGGAACTGTCAGCAGTAACGGGAGAGAAAGTGATAGAGCCAGAAGCCTCAGACCAAAGGAGTACGCAAGAGAAACTGCTGGTAGTTGAGTCGAAAAACAAAGTAAAAAGATTCTATGCACTGCATATAAAAGCGAATACTCAAGGGCCCCCACGATTCATTAAAGAAAGGCTAGAGTTATATGGTATACCAAGCATCAATAATATAGTTGATACTACAAACTTCGTTATGGTAGAGCTTGGGCAACCCATGCATGCTTTTGACGTTAGGAAACTCGCAGAAGGTAAGCTGATTGTAAGAGATGCCAAAAATAGAGAGGAATTTTCCACCCTTCTTGGGACCACTATTTATCTAAGCGACGACGATTTAGTTATTTCCGACTCCAAGAAAGTTTTGGGTCTAGCTGGAGTAATAGGAGGAAATTCATCTGGGGTCGATTTCAACTCCTCAGAGTTCATTATAGAAGCAGCAAACTATGATCAGGCAAGCATTAGAAGATCTTCTAGGAGGCACAACATTAGAACAGAGGCTTCTACGAGATTAGAAAAATTTCTTAGCCCCAAACTTCCAGGAATCGCAATGAATAGGTTTATTCAAATCCTAACCGAAAATGATGTGGGTTTTACAGCATTGGGTCTTGAGGACTTTGCAAACTGCAAGGAAAAAGAACCTCTGAAGTTCAATACCACAGAACTAAAGCGTCTTGGGGGGATGGACATAAAACCAGAACAGGTAGCAAATATTTTGGAAAGGCTTGGTATAAAGGTAAAAGCCAATAGCGATCGCTGGGAATTAGATATTCCTTACTACAGAACAGACATAAAATGCGAAGAGGATATCGTAGAAGAGATCTTAAGGATACACGGGTACGAAAACATTCCGTCAATCCCTTTAAATACAGCTCCACCCAAAGAATCTACCTCCCCGGAATATAAAATGGAAGATAAAATTAGAGACCTCTTCGTAAGTATGGGCTTTGATGAACATATCACCGAACCACTCGTTAAATCAAGCCTCAAGGAAAACGAAATACTACTTGAGAACCCTTTAAACAAGGATGCAGATTCACTAAGAACAGAAGTAACTCAAACCTTAAGAAATGCTCTTACTGCTTACGCAAAACATAAAATCAGGGGAGCCAAAATATTTGAGGTAGGAAAGCAGTACAGCAAAATGGGGGGCAACTTTTTGGAAGAAAGAGTTGCATCGGCACTGGTGGACGAAAGCATTCCTTATAGAGAATTAAAAGGATATTTGGAAACGCTGTTAAATAATTTGAGCATTGCAGATTACAACGTTAACCCGAAGAACTCGGAAGGAGCAATAATGCAGGGCAACCTGACCTTAGGAAAAATCAAAAGAGGTAATTTTACTCTTTACATCGGCGCTTTAGTAAAGGCGAATAAGGCCGCACCGGACACCTTTAGAACGGCCGTTAAAAATGAAATTATAGAAGACGTAACTTTGGAGATAGGAGTAACAGATTACGTTGGGCCTATCATAGATAAAATCAGAAACGTGAGTAGTTTGATATCAAAGGTAGAAATGACAAACAGTATAATTAAGGGCAACGAAAAGGCCGTAACATTCAAAGTAACTTACAAAGGCTCCATAGCCCGCAAAGACCTCCCACAAATAAGAGGCAAGATTAAGCGTCTTCCTAATCGGTAGGAGGAAAATACTCCTTATCATCAATATTATCTTTAATCCAAGAATCAACAAAATCCTGCCATTCTGGAAGCTCCGCTTTCATCCTTATGAATATTCTCTCCTTTACCTTATCACTATCGTCACAGTCCTTTTCGAGCTTAAAATGTCCATCATCCTTTTTGCAAACCTTCAAAGGAAGGAACCAATCGGACACGGTTTTAGGCTCCGCGCCTTTAACAAAGAATTCCTTTCTCCCGTCTTCGGCACCCTCATAAGGTATCATACCAGATAACTTCCCAACATCTTCTTCCACTACGTTATCTGGCTTATCAAAGCTCTCGTCTTTGGAATCCTTCAGAAAAGCTATCATTGCTTTCTGCCATATAGGAGCGGCTCCAGTGATACCAGAAGCAAGACCCTTAGCCATAGGCGAGTTATCATTATTCCCAGCCCAAACTCCCACAACAAGAGACGGCGTATACCCAATAGTCCAGTTATCCCTTATGTCATTAGTGGTACCGGTTTTTACAGCAGCAGTATGACTAGGGACAACTAACGCACTATTTAGACCAAAGGCATCGGCACGTGCACTGTTATCAGACAAAATGCTAGATATCAAATACGTATAACCCGCATCAATAACCCTCCTGCCCGGATTGTCCTTAACCTCATCAATAACATTACCTTTTGAGTCTGTCACCTTCAATATGCTTACAAGCTCATGATATACACCTTCACTTGCAAATACACCATATGCGTTCGTGAGTTCCAAAAGCCTAACTTCCCCACCACCCAAAGTTAGCGACAAACCATATCTACTAGGATCATTCAAAGTAGTGATACCAAAGTCCTTAGCTGTCTTTAGAACATTATCTATACCAACAAGCTTTAGCATCTTCACAGCAGGGACGTTAACAGAATTAGCCAAGGCAAACCGCACCTGAATAGGCCCTCTAAATTTCCCGTCATAATTAACCGGCGCATACGGAGGCTGTCCAGCCCCCCCACCAAACTGTGTTGGAACATCAAAAAGGACAGAAGACGGGGTAAAACCCTGCTCAAAAGCAGTTACGTAGGTAAGCGGCTTAAAAGCGGAACCGGGCTGTCTTAGAGCTAAGGCTACATTAACATTTCCATCAGCTTCTGTATCAAAATAATCCTTAGAACCTACCATAACTAGAATTTGGCCATTTCTTGGATCAATAGCAACCAACGCAGCATTCCTTACATCAAGATATTTAGATTTATCAATCTCGTCTTTGACTATCGTCTGCGCCTGCTCTTGCATATCAAGGTCCAAAGACGTGGTAACATTAAGCCCCCCATGCTCAACCAAGGAATCTCCATAACGTTGACTTAAAATGCTTTTAACATACATCACAAAATGCGGAGCCTTTATCCCCTGGTCGATACTGGCATACTTTAAGGGCTCATCTTTTGCCTTTTGATACTCTTCTTCAGTTATATATTTCCTAACACCATCTTTATCTACCCACCCTTTATTCCACATAAGCCACAAGACGTAGTGTTGCCTTTCAATAGCAGCTTCAGGATTTGCCCCGAAAGGAGAATAGTAAGAAGGGCTTTGCGGAAGCCCAGCCAAAAGAGCTGCTTCACCCAAGGTTAAATATTTAGCGGACTTACCAAAATAATATTGTGATGCGGCCTCAATACCATAAGCGGTGCCACCATACGGGATCTCATTTAGATACATCTTCAATATGTCATCCTTAGTATACCGGCGCTCTATTTGCAGGGATAGGACCAACTCTTCGATCTTTCTGGTTATTGTCCGAGCATCATTAAGAAGGGCCTTTTTCACAAGCTGCTGGGTTAATGTAGACCCGCCCTGCAGGCTTCTATGAAGCGCAGTATTATAAACGGCGCGGGCTATGCCAACTAAATCAAATCCTTTATGGTTATAGAAATCAGAATCCTCCGCAGCCAAAGTTGCATGAACTAAATCCGGTGATATATCAGAAAGCTCTACCAATGTCCTATTTTTATCTGTAAATATCTCATACAAAAGCTTACCATTTCTGTCAAATATCTTTGTTGATTGTTCAATGTTCCTATTAGTTAACTTGGACGGGGAGGGAAGACTTACAGAGTAGAAGCTAAATATTAGGATGGACAGCGCCGTTCCTGCAACAATCAAAAGAAGAACCGCAGACATGGCGGACACCAGGAAAATCCCTTTTTTGCTCCTTTTTCTTCTCGCAAAACCGGGGCTGGCACGCTTTCTACTAAATAAGCACTTTTTTAAAGTAATCACCCTACAATTTTACACAACGCAGGCACCTATTGTAAAATGTAAGCGTATTCCGCGTAGAACACCAGGGGTAGCCAAGTGGTTTAAGGCCGCAGTCTGTAAAACTGCCATTCGTAGGTTCGAATCCTACCCCCTGGACCGCGAAAGTTTCATTAGGGACTCTCCCTTGTAGGGAGAGTCCCTCTCGGGAATTCCTCCGTCCACCTCCGAATACGGCTTTGGAATAGGGATATAACTTTTTTACGACCACCTTTTATAGAAAAACTTTTTAGCCACTTCAACAGAGAGAAAATATAGCCCGGTTACTACTACCAAAAATATCCAAAAATTAAAGGGGAGGGGAGCAAACCCAAATAGCGCACCAACATGGGCTTGGGTTATCGTCGTACCAAAAACCGCCGCTAGAACTACGGACGTAGCAAGGGCAAAACTGGGTCGGGACATAAAAAACGGAACCGCCTGTGTCCTCAAAGACAATATTATTAAGGACTGCGTAACAATGGACTCTACAAACCAACCCGTCCTAAACAAAGGTATCGAGAAATTGAAATACCTTAGAAGCACATAAAAGGTTATAAAATCAAACACCGAACTTATTGGCCCAAAGATGAACACAAAACTTTTTATAAAGTTCATATCCCACTTTTGGGGATTTCTAATCTTGCCCAGGTCCACAAAATCCAGAGGGATAGTAACTTGAGATAAATCGTAAAGCAGGTTATTCAAAAGGATTTGGATAGGAAGAAGAGGCAGAAACGGCAAAAATATAGAGACAACACTCAAAGAAACCATATTCCCCAAATTGGATCCCATACCTACAAATATATATTTAAATACATTAGCAAATGTTTTCCTCCCTTCCAAAACTCCCTCTTCCAAAACGGCCAACGACTTGTTAAGCAAAATTATGTCCGCAGACTCTTTTGCTACATCGGTAGCGTTATCTACAGATATGCCAATGTCCGCACTTTTGAGGGAACTCGCGTCGTTTATCCCGTCACCCAAATATCCAACAACACACTTATTCTCTCTAAGTATAGTAACTATATCCTCCTTCTGCTCTGGAGTAAGCCTTACAAATATGTTTGCAAACAGCACCTTCTTCTTAAATACCTCTCTTGAGAAGGACTTTATATCAGGACCATTAACAACACCGTATATTTTTATGTCCAAATCGCTACAAACCTTTCTAGTTACAAGCTCGTTGTCCCCAGTTAATATCTTTAACCCTATGCCGTCCCCCGCAAGCTTATCCAGAACACCTTTCACAGCCCTTTTAGGGGGATCATAAAATGCCGTTAATCCCAAGAATGTTAAGCCCTTCTCGTCCTCCTTGCTGTAAACATCTTTACTTCCGACCTGCTTATAGGAAACGGCAAGAACCCGGTAGCCTTCCGCGCTTAGGTAACTACATCTTTTTATAATCCTACCTTTTGTCCCTTCATCTAAAAGATAGGATCTACCATTTACCTCAAACCGGTTTGCTTCCATTAAAATGTTTTCAAAAGCTCCTTTGCAAATTAGCAGGGGAGAGTTTGCTGCATTTTGCACCACCACGGAAAGCCGCTTGCGGGTAAAATCAAATGGAATCTCATCCAATTTTCTAAAATCCGTGTTCGCAGCTTCTCTATGCGCCAAAATCGCTTCATCCAGAGGGTTTCTTAGATTTGACTGATTAAAGCTGTTTAAATACGCGTATTCAAGGACCTTCCTGCTTTCCCGAGAATATACATCTTCATATTTCTCCAACTTTATTCTATTTTCCGTAATCGTTCCGGTCTTATCCGTACACAGAACATCCATACTCCCAAAGTTCTGTATCGCCGGCAAATGCTTTACTATCACTCCTTTCTTAAACATCCTTGAGGCCCCGCGAGACAAGTTTGCGGTAACAATCATTGGAAGAAGCTCCGGAGTCAATCCTACAGCCAGCGCAACTGCAAAAAGAAGGGACCCAAGAAAATCATGCCTAGTCCCAAAGTTCACAACAAAAATAAAAACCACCAGAACAACCGTAATCTTGGTGATAAGTAGCCCAAATCCCAAAATGCCTTTCTCAAAGTCCGTTCTGGGACGCTGCTTCACTAAGCTCTCCGATATGGCCCCTACTCTGGTGTCCTTCCCAATCTTCGCTACAACGCCAAGCCCCGTTCCGTTCACTACGGAAGTTCCCATTAAAACCTCATCCCCTTTATGCTTCTCAACTGGAAAAGATTCCCCCGTAAGCGTGGACTCGTCAATATGCAAATCCTTGCAATCAAAAACATCTAGCTCCGCGGGAACCGTATCCCCTGCAGACAAAACCACAACATCACCAATAGTTAAGCGGGACATCAGAACCTCCCTCCGCTCACCATCCCTTATAACAGTCGCGTTTACGGCAACCTTGCTCTTTAGTTTCTCCTCCGCCTTTCCAGATTGATACTCTTGAAGAAAATCTATTGTAGCGCTCGCTAGCACCATAGAAAATATCAGAATAAAATTAACAAACTCGTACGTTAAGGCAGATACCAGCGAAGCTGCTAAAAGTATTAATATTAAGGGGTTGGTAAATCTTGACAAGAACGACAAAAATACTTGCTTCTTAGGCTGCTCAACTAGAACATTGTACCCATATTTCTTAAGCCTTGCCAAAGCCTCCTTGCACGTTAGACCTTGTACGGAACCCTCCATAATTAAAGTATATAATCTGCCAATTTACGCGCAACAGCTATTTTGGTAATATTAAACTATGACCGCAAAAGAAAAGGTAAACATAATTAAAGGTTTCGCACAAGAAATAGTAACCGAGAAAGAACTTCTTGACTTGTTTGAGCGAAAAGAGCACCCAGTAGCCTATGACGGATTTGAGCCAAGCGGAATAGCCCCAATCCATTTTGGCCTACTTAGAGCCATAAACGTCAAGAAACTCCTTGGAGCAGACGTCCACTTGAAACTTTACTTAGCGGATTATTTTGCGTACATAAATAACAAAGTTGGGGGCGATTTAGAGAAAATAAGAAGGGTGGGAGAGTACTTCATAGAAGTATGGAGAGCCAGCGGCATCGATACATCCAAAATTGAGGTCATTTGGGCAAGCGATTTGATGAGCTCTCTTGGCTACTGGGATAGGGTATTAACTGTAGCGAGAAATTTATCGCTAAATAGAACCTTCAAATCCCTAACTATAGCCGGACGTAGCCAAAAGGACACGCTATCCACAGCGCAGTTATTCTACCCCGCAATGCAGGTTGCTGACATTTTTGAAATGGAGGTGGACATTTGCCAGCTTGGCACGGACCAAAGAAGAGCCAATATGATAGCAAGAGAAATAGCAGATAAACTGGGTTGGAAAAAACCCGTTGCTGTGCACCATCATATGCTCCTAGGCCTAAAGGGTGTGAAGAAAATGGAAGATGCTGAACAAACCATGATAGCGTCCAAAATGTCTAAGTCAGATCCATCGTCCAGCATTTACATGCACGATACGGGGGAGGAAATAGCAAATAAAATAAACAAGGCCTTTTGTCCACCTAAGGAAGTTTTAGGAAATCCTGTTATGGAATTTGCAAAATATATCATCCTGCCGAGCCTTGGGAACTTAAAAATATACAGGGAAAAAAAACATGGGGGCTACGTGGAATACGACGGAAGCGAGGAGCTAAGAAAAGATTATGAGAATGGGGATCTGCATCCCAAAGACCTAAAGCAGGGGGTTGCGGACAGCCTGGATATGCTCATAAAACCTGTGAGGGATTATTTCGAAAAAGATGAAAAAGCTAAAAGATTGTATAATGAGGTTAAGTCTTACACGATAACAAGGTAGGAGAACCAACTCTTATGTACTTTTTTAGAAAACACAAAAGAATATGGACAGTTATAACAATAGTTGCATCCCTGTCACTTCTCCTTACAGGGTTACTTCCTTTATTTTCACGTTTGGGGCAATAATTCCACTATGGATACGGCAGAATCGGCAGCAAAACTCCCGCTGGTTGGAGAGAGTCATAGGAAATTGTTGGCTAAGATGAACATCAAAACCGTCGAGGACTTGCTTTACCACTTTCCATTTAGGTACGAGGACTTCTCCAACATAAAAAAAATATCAGAGTTAGTCGTTAATGAGACTGTAACGGTTTACGGAAAAATCATTAAAATCCAGAATATCTTCACGCAAAATAGAAAGAAGTTAACTCGTGCCCTACTAGAGGATGATACTGGGAGAATTGGCATAGTCTGGTTCAATCAGCCATATTTAATCAAAACCATCAAGAAACTAAGTAACATCGGCATATCCGGTAAAATATACGAAGATAGTGGCAAACTATCATTTATGAATCCAGAATATGAACTAATTAGAGACAACAAGGATACTATCCATACAGGAAGCCTCGTCCCTATATATCCAGAAACGCGAGGCATAAGCTCCAAATGGCTAAGAAGCCGAATAAGTGCCGCGCTAAAGATCGTATCCAAAGAGGAATTCATCCCACAGACAATATTGACCGAAAACAACCTACTAGACATAAAAAAAGCTCTCACGGACATACATTTCCCCAAAAGCCAAAAAGAGGCCACCTTGGCAAGGAAAAGATTCGCCTTTGAGGAGCTATTTTTGCTACACATAGCAGCTTTACTAAGAAAAAAGGATTGGAAAGAAAGAACTTTGATTAAGAAGCTTATGCTAGATAGGGAGATAAAAGATAAAATAGACAAGTTTATTCTAGATTTGCCATTTGAGTTAACGGCTTCCCAAAACGATTGCGTTAGGGAGATTCTAAAAGACCTGACCCAAGATATACCTATGAATAGGCTACTTGAGGGAGATGTAGGTAGCGGAAAAACCATCGTAGCTATAATTTCCACACTTCTAAATTACCTAAATGGAGGAAAAACTTTATATGTAGCCCCAACAGAAATATTAGCCACCCAGCAATACGAAAATATCACAAACCTCTTCAAACGCTCTAGCATTGATGCAAAAGTAGGACTCCTAACAGGGTCAAAAAAGATTTGGGATACCACAAACAATGTTATTGTATCTACTCACGCCATTTTATATGAGGACAAAATCCTAGAGAATTTAACATACGTAATAATAGATGAGCAGCACAAATTTGGTGTGAAGCAAAGAGCTGAAATTGCCAAGAAAACAGTAAACGGTGCAACTCCTCATCTCTTAACAATGACCGCAACACCTATACCAAGGTCTTTAGCCTTAGCCATTTACGGGGATTTGGACCTTTCAATAATAATTGAAATGCCAAAAGAAAGGCAAAAAGTTACTACATGGGTCGTCCCAAATGCCAAAAGAAACAACGCCTACAACTGGGTGGAAGGGAAAATACTAAAAGAAAGGGCACAAGTATTTGTAGTTTGTCCAATAATCGAAGAATCCGAAACCGAATCCCTTCAAAATGTTAAATCTGCAAAAGAAGAATTTGAAAATATATCTAAAATATTTCCGAAGTTTAACGTTTCGCTAATCCACGGAAAGATCAAACCAAAAGATAAAGACAGGATAATTAACGACGTCAGGCTCGGGAAAATCGACATATTAGTCTCTACACCCATAATCGAGGTTGGTATGGATATACCAAATGCCAACATTATTATAATAGAAGCCGCTGAAAGATTTGGCTTGGCATCCCTACATCAACTGCGCGGTCGGGTAGGGCGGGGGAGTGCAAAAAGTTACTGCTTGCTGTTCACCGAAAGCCATTCCAAAGAAGCCTACTTTAGGCTTAAAAACATGGAGAAAACTAATTCGGGAATAAAATTAGCGCAAATAGATCTAAGCTTGCGAGGTCCTGGAGATATTTATGGTACAATGCAACACGGAATTCTCTCACTAAAAGTAGCAAATATATTTGATGAAACATTAATAAAAAACACGAGAGTGCGCGCAGAGGAGGTAATAGAAAAATTAGACCGTTATCCAAGGTTGAAGCATCAAGCACAAAGGCTCTCCGAAGACTATGTGGACCCAAACTAAACTTAGATCAAAACTGCTATGAAAATATCACTGGGGGAGAAAAAAGGATTTAATATAAAGGTTCCAAATAGCATAGAACCAACCAAAAATGTAGTTACCTTAGCAATTTTTTCTATGCTTAGGAAAACAGTAAAGGGCGCTAAATGCCTTGATTTGTTTGCGGGCTCGGGAAATTTAGGATTAAACGCTTTAAGCCTCGGAGCAAGGGAGTGCGTTTTCGTGGACCAGGAATCTAACAACACAAACACAATCAAGGAAAATGCCTTAAAGCTGGGCTTTGAAAACAAGGCCAAAATAATCCACGCCAAAGCTGAAAAACTCTTAGCCTCTCCCCCAAACACAATATACGACATCATATTCTTAGATCCGCCCTACAATCAGACTATTGACAATTTAGCTCGAAACTTACTAAATTGTATAAACGAAGATAGCGTGATAATATACTTGCACCATAAAAACGTAACGGTAAACCTAGAGGGATTTAAAACATTCAGACAAAGGGTCTACGGTAAAACTGCGGCTAGTTTAATAAATCTTGATGCTTAAGATTCTAGGATTTAGACATTAGAATTTAGGATTTTCATAATATAATGCCAGTACCAAAGCATAAAACGAGTATAAGCAAAAAAAATAGAAGAAGACAGCATTTAAAATTGCACATAAGGTCGCTAGTAAAGTGCAAGAAATGCGGTTCTCTAAAACTGCCGCATGTTATATGCAAAAAATGCGGCAGCAAGTCCTAACGCTATGGATGCAAGACACGAGGCAAGAGAATTAGCCGTGGCAGTAATATTTGGCTGGATGTTCCTATCGAAAGATGAAGAATTAGACAAAGAACTAGCTACAGATTTACTAGGCCTATCTAATTATGACCACTTTCTGTACAATACGTTAAGCTCCGGTGTTAGAGAAAACATTAAAGAAATCGACGGCTTAATAGAGAAATGCGCTCCTGAGTGGCCTTTAAATAAAGTTGCAAAAATAGATTTAGCGTGCCTAAGGATATCTATATTTGAACTTAGATTTTCAAAAAGCACTCCCAAAAAGGTCGCAATAGATGAGGCGATAGAGTTAGCGAAAAAATTCGGGGGAGAAAACTCCGGAAAGTTTATCAACGGGGTTCTCGGACACGTATTAAGCGAATGTCAATAAAAGAAATATTAAAGGAAATAAAAAACGTAATATCTCAAGAGACAGGTATAGAGAGCGAAGAAATAAGCCTAAATTCTCATTTCTCAAAAGACCTAAACATAGACGATTTTGAATTTGCAAATTTAATGGCCAATATTGAGGAGCGCTTCGGTACAGAAATAGGTCCGGAGGATATAAGTAAAATCAAAACAGTACAGGACCTTGTACACATACTGGAAGATAACTTACAATAAGCAAAATATACTATGGATTACAGCAAATTAGAAAAAGTGCTAAAGATCACGTTCAACGACAAGGACTTATTGGCCAGGGCATTAACTCACAGATCTTACCTAAACGAGCATAAAGGTATAATACAGTCCAACGAGCGGCTTGAATTCTTAGGAGATTCTATCCTGCAATTTTTAACTTCCAACTATTTGTACCGCAACTATAAAGAGCCTGAGGGGCTTTTAACAAGCTACCGGGCCGCCGTTGTAAGAACGGAATCCTTAGCGGAGGAGTCAGAAAAATTAGGCGTAGGTGAATTTCTGCTTTTATCCAAAGGGGAGGAGGCAGGAGGAGGCAGAACAAGAACTTATATCTTGGCCAACACTTTTGAAGCTCTACTTGGGGCCATATTTATAGATAGGGGCTTAAACGCATGCCAAACTCTCCTTGAGGAGACCATATTCCCTAAAATCCTTAAAGTGGTCAAAAGAGGAGATTACAAAGACAACAAGAGTTTCTTTCAGGAAGTTGCCCAAGAAAAAGTAGGCATAACTCCAACGTATCAAGTGCTAGAAGAATCCGGACCAGATCACGATAAAACTTTTAAAGTTGCTGTCTATGTTGGGGATAAAATAGCGGGCACAGGAATAGGTCCAAGCAAGCAAAAAGCCGAAGAGGCAGCAGCAGAAAGCGCATTGAAAAAATGGAACAGAAAATGATAAAATCGCCCTATGCTTAAAATAAGATTATCAAAAACAGGAAAAAGAAACGCACCCTCTTTTAGAATCGTAGTCTCCGAGGCAAGCTCTAAAAGAGATGGCAAACATATAGATATCATAGGGCACTACAATCCGGCGCAAAAGAAGGATTATTTCTCATACAGTAAGGAAAGGTATAAAGAATGGATCAAAAATGGGGCTAAGCCTACAAATGCTGTCCTGCAAATTATTAGCGGAAAATACAAATTCAAAAAATACACTCCCAAAGAGCAAATTAGCAAAAAGGAGGAATCCGCAAAGTGAAGGCTGCGTTAGAATTCATCATCAGAAATATTGTGAAAGACCCAAGTGGCATAGAAATAGCAGAGGAGGGAAGTGGAAGCACTAAATTTATAATCAAAGCCGAAGGAAGCGACATAGGAACTATTATCGGAAAGCAAGGAAAGATAATCAAAGCAATTAGAGAGGTACTGCGCATAAAAGCTATAAAGCAAAACAAATACTTTGAACTAGAAGTGAAAGAGAAATGAAATTTTTCATCATTACCCTCTTCCCACAAATTTTTGAAAAATCTCTTGACTTTTCAATCCTAAAAAGAGCCAAGGAAAAAACTATAGTAAATATCGTAAGCGTAAACCTAAGAGATTTCACTAAAGACAGGCGTAAAACTACGGACCTCCCTCCATACGGCGGGGGGGCAGGTATGGTCTTAATGCCAGAACCGATCTTCAACGCCACAAACCATATCTTTAGCAAATATAAGATAAAAAGAAGGGCAACCAAAATAATTTTACTATCTGCCAGCGGAAAATTATTTGACCAGAACATAGCACAAAAACTATCAAGATATGAAAATATAATACTAATATGTGGACACTACGAGGGAGTAGATGAGCGAGTGGCCGAGAACTTGGCTGATATAGAATTATCAATAGGAAATTATGTGCTGTCTGGGGGGGAATCCGCTGTCTTCCCAATAATCGATGCGGTGGTAAGACTTCTGCCAAAAGTTCTCAAAAATGAGGATTCTTTAAAAGAAGAGTCATTTAATAACGGAATGCTGGAATACCCTCAATATACAAAGCCGGAGACTCTAATTTTGAAGGATGGAATTGAGCTAAAGGTCCCGAGCGTCTTACTCTCCGGAAACCACGAAAAAATAAAAGAATGGCGAAGGCAGGAATCTTTAAAAAAGATGAAGGCAAACAGACCAGACCTGCTTCGACGCAAGGCGAGCCTGCTTCACAAAGCGGAGGGCCTACGGTGAAGGTACCTCAGCAGGAATCTCTTTATTCTCGTATTCCTTATACGACCGCAATGTTTCTATAATATTTTTGAACAAAGCGCCCTTCAAATCCATGCTCTGATTTGGAGAGCTAACGCTAGGAGAATAATAACCTGTAAGATTAGTTGAAAGGGCCATATGAGAGATGTCCTCTTTTGAGTCTGAAGCCAACCGCAAACTCTCAAAGCTTAGCAATCTTCTAGCCGACTCTAAGGTCTTCAGAAATAGCACCATTTGCTGATAAGAGCCGCTCACATTGACTTGAACCAAGATTTTACTACTAGAGGTGGGGGATTTCGGCGACGGCAACGCACCTTCCGAAGGCGAAGGCGCCCCAAGGTCCTCCTCTGCAGATGCAGGGGGGGACTGAACTTCCGGCGCGGCCTGCAAGCTTGAGCCGGCGCTTCCGCTATACTGCAACGTTTTTATAGAAACACCCGATTCTAAAGCTATTTGCTGAACCTGTGATAAAAGAGCGGGAATCTCATTTGAATCCGGAACGGCCTTCTTTACCAAATTCAAGTCGTCATCCAAAGTGGCACTTATATTAGAAAGGGCCTCCAAATTCTCTCTTCTAGCCGTAAGCGAGTCAAGTTCCTGATTATGAGAGTCAGCTTCAGCTTTGAGTGAAGACAAAGAGCTAAATGAAGGATAGGCAACCAAACCAAGCAGGGCTGCGGACATTACAAATAACAACGCCGCTACTACCATATCTTTTGAACCTTTCAAACTAACATTAGTTTTGCTTAACCGCATTTTTCAAGGCCCCTTTCTTCAAAAATAGGTTCATAGTAAAATCAATTCTCCCCACATCCTCTTTTAAATCCACCGAAGTTATTTCAGGATAAGATAAAATAGAGGTATCTGCCTTTGAATCCTCCAAAACGTTAGTTATTAGCTGCGCAAGTACTATGTACGATGGGGTAACACCACTAACAACAACCTTTGTATCAGACGTAGCAGAGACATCCGTTAGATATACCCCGGAAGGCAGGATTCTAGCAAGGTTTTCAAGAAGTTTTGAGTAGTAAAGCCTTGAGTCTAGAACGTTCTTAACTACAGATGCCTTACCTGCAAGGACAAACATCTCATCCTCAACTTTCTTCAACTCTTTCAATTTATCCTCCTCCAATGAAATCTGACTAGATACGCCGGAAATATTACGCCGCACAGTATATTTATACACAAAAAGGCCGCCGGATAGCAGCATAGATAAAACAAAAAGACCAATGGAAACTCGCAATAATATCTCTTTCTGCCTTTCGTTCCTCTTTTTTTCTCTCAATTCTTCGGGAATTAAATTTATATCTTGCACACTAAACCTCCTTTAGAACCAAACCTATGGACGAAGCAAACATCGGAGCAATCTCATCCAGCTCCTTAGAGTTAAATTTATCCCCCACTATTATTTTCCTCCAAGGGTTTGCCTTTTGCACCTCAAGGCCTAAGTACTGGGCAGTGTAAACTAAAACCCCCGGGATAGTAGAAACCCCACCGCACAGCACCACTCTCTTAACCTTTCTGGGGCTCTTTCTGCTCTCGAAATACGCAATAGATTTCCTCATCTCGTTAAGAATAACATTAAAGACAGGCTCTATGGAAGACCTTATTTTCCCATCCATCTTGGTCTCATCCAGACCGTAGCTTTTTAAATATTCTTCCGCCTGCTTTGCCTCTAGGTTAAGGTCTTGAGAGATTGCTCTAGTAAGAGAAACTCCCCCTGTAGAGATGCTCCTTGTAAATCTTATACATTGATTAACCAGGACGGATAGGTTAGTTGCGTCATAACCAATATTCGCAATGAGTGTTGCTGGAGACCCTTCTTCCTTAAAATAAACAGATCTTGCAATAGACATAGATTCCGGTTCCAAACCAAGCGGAGAAAGACCGGACTTCTCTAAGATCTTAATAAAACGCGCTACCAAACCCTTGGGGGCGGCAACCAGAAGCACTTCAGTTTTACCCTCCTCGCTGGCACCAGATTCTTTATCTTTTGGCAAGACCTGAAAACTTAAGTTGACATCTTCTATGGACACGGGGAGATACTGCTCCGCCTCCCAAAACACCGCCTTTTCTATCTCCTTCTCTGACATCTTGGGAATCTGAATAACCCTGGTGAATACATGGGTCTCGGGAAAAGAGGCTACTACACTTGTCCCGGTAAATCCGGAGTCGGCTATAAACTTTCGCAAGTGCCGCGCAAAATTGTCAGCATCCGAGCTAGATTCGGACAGCAAAGATTCCTTAAACGCTGGGGCATAAGAAAAATTCAGGAGTTCTATAGACCCACTCTTCTTTCTTACCTCCACCGCTTTTATTAAATTAGTCCCTATATCAAGGCCTATTACATCCATAAATCAATCTTCACTCTCGTTCCATTTTACACTAACATTACCAAAAATACTCCCAAAATCAACTAAATATTTAGCATCAAAGACGAATTCCTCCGACGGATTATCCTTATTCTTAAAAGCAAAAGATGATCTGCTCAAGTTAAAATGGTCAGCGTATACCCCGCCAAAAACCACCAGCGGATCCTGGGCAAAACCGCCATTATAAGAGGTGTCAAAGTATCCGTTTACTACAAAAAAACCCGACACCTTATCAACGTTCTTATCAACTAACACATCTCCGTTAACCACAAAAATTGTGCCCGAAGCTACATTCATATTCAAATCTTGTTTTATGACCAAATCCCCATTAACAAACAGCACATTGGAAAATATTTTTTGCAAGTAATCCTTAGGCACTGTATTTCCCTGAACAGTGAAACCTGAAGCGGTTCTAAAGATCCCGGCATCCGTGGGCAGCTCCGTAACAGTGTCATCCGGCTTGTACTTAGAATAAAGATCATTATAGGACATATCTGGGCCGGAATAGGTATAGTAAGGTACCTCCCAACCCCTACTCGAGGAGAAATTGGATATTGCTTTAGGAGAAAGCACCAAAGCATTGGAATTATAATCTGGAGCGCCGGAAAGCATATCTATACCACCCAAGCTCATAACGTCTGAGTCAACAACTTGGACCCAAGGACCATTAATGCATATCTCCTTCGTGGACACATTCCCAGCCATATCCTCTATTCTAAACCGTAACCCTTTGCACAAAAGCCAGTTAGAGTTGCAATAATCCACAGCCGGAGTTGATAACGTACCAGACAACGCGGAATCGCTGAAGGAATCTTGAGTTGGGAGCCACTTATTGTTATTAAACGTCCCACTACATTTATCGTAATCAGAGAAATACCCCCACAGAAACGTATATAAAGGGGAATACTGAAACTCGGAAGAATTAGAATTTAACCCAGAAGCGTTATCCAAAACCGTTATACTAGAAACCAAAGTATGATCATTACCCGCCCTCTCTGTGGAAAAATCTCTCCAATTTGTCGGTGCCACAGAGTCTATTTCTATGTCTACACTTTTAGTCTGCTCAATATTCCCAGCGAAATCAGTAGCATAATAACTCAACACATTAGATCCGTTATCCGACATGTTAAAGACAACCTGCGGTTTATCAGAGGCGTACGATGCATACACACCATCAAAATACGCAGTTCCAATGCCATCCAGAACAAGCTCAAAATAAAGCCCATAAGCTGTATCAGAAGAAATTACCAAATCGCGAGCTTCATAAACAAAACCAAAAGTTCCAACGTGCTTTGGCGAGGTATAAATTAGGCGCTCCCCGCTGGTAGTTAATATGTACACATTAAAATAGGCACCGGTGCCTAAGACATCCTGCCCTTTTATCCATACACCGGTCGTCACAGTCTTCCACGGGGAAACAACAACATAGCTTTCTTTGTTAGACCATTTAGATAAACCGTTCTGGGAAGAGGATGTTCTCAAAGAATAATTACCAAGCTTCGCATAATCGTTTGACCTCGCTCCAACTGACCCAACGGCAGGAACAAACTCCCAGCCGTCCGCGTTATCTTCAAATGAGGAATTCAAAACCATATTTAAAGTATTGGAAAAGCTCTTCTTTTGCCACGGTTCTGTGTTTACTTGCCAATTTATATCTTTAACACCTGACTCCAAATCGGTCGAATTTATAGTTACGCTAACAGGAACCGTGTACCAACCATTTTTACCGTCGGGACTGCTCGGATCAAGGGAAACGCTGGAAATAGGGGGAGTTATATCATCCGCAGCAAAGGCTAGAGAAGGGGAGCAGATTACGCAGAACAACACTAAAAAGAGAAAAAACAGGCAGTATTTAATCACAACATTAGTATACCATTTTTCATTTGCCCAAAGGCTCCGAAGAAGATGCGGAAAAGATACCGTAATCAAAAATTGCGGGGAGCTGAGCTCGCGTCCTAACCACTTGGACATTCCTCTGGGCATCGGCAGCTGTACCTTTTGAGTCAACTATATAACCTTGAGATGGGCTTTGGCTTGAGAATACGGCAACGATTTTTGTGTCGGCATATAAAGGTCTAACACGTGCTATTTTGTATCCGCTAATGCCGGCAAATTCTCCTGTGCTGCAAGGGAGGTCCTGCCCCCCGCCCTTGGGACTATCAAAACCGTTGGAATGAGGATTGCAGTTATAAGCATATTTTTCTATGCTGTAAGGGGGACTTCCGCCTTTAACAAAAGTTACCTCCAAAGAAGCATCCTTGTTGCTGCCAAAGTACAAGTTTAATGTTCCAGAGTAGCCGTCTAGGTTAATTTCCTGCGCATCATCCTGCAAGACAAGCGGATAAGTCAAAACGCTCCCAGCAAAATCAGAGATTGAATAAGAATAGTTGCATATATTAACTCCTTCTGTATCCTTGAGATTAACGGGAGGTACAAAGCCAGAAGTAACAGGACTGCCCCCGCTAGACAAATCAGAATTTATTTTCGCCAAGGCATCTTCGGCGCCGGCCTCTGCGCAGTGCAAAGCTTGATCTCCTTGGGAGGTATAAGAGACGCGTCTGATATTTGAAATGGCTCTATTGGAAGCAGCAACTCCAACGGCAAGGGAAACTACCATAACCAAAACTACGATGACTAATGTAGTTTGGCCTCTATTATCCAAATCCAAAAGTCTAAGCAACATCTGTAGATATTTTAAAACTAAACAACGGGCTTGTAAATACTCCAACCAACCCTTTAACTAACAATTTACCAATTTAACCATTCAATTCCCATAATTCCCTCTCATAACCACAGTTGTATTGAAATTTGCGGACGCTGTTACGGGACTTGCGCACCCTTCCTTAACGTCAAAGTTTATGCTTATAACAGCAGGTGATCCGACCTGCTTATATATAGAAAAAAATCCAGAGCCCCTTTTGGAGATGCTTGCCCCGCTTACGGGATCTATGTTGGACAAAGCTTGGAAGTTTACATCGAGATGGCCATTAGTGCAAGAACGCCCGGAGTTTCCTGCAATGTAGTCCATAATAGTTTCGGCCGTCCCAGATGATTCCACGATTTTTATCGAATCGGCGCTGATCGTTGTTCCGTCCGGTACATCAGTATAAGCACCGCCGTTCTTATACTTAACCACAGACCCATCTCTTATAGTGTTTTCCAAAACAGTTGAGACTAGCGTACCGTTTTGCTCAACTTCCCCCAAAATTTGAGCCTTCTCGTAGGATCTCACTACGGTAAGCAAAATATCCCCTCCAACCACAGCAATAATGGAAATTATGCCGACAACAAGTAGTAATTCAATTAATGTTACACCTTTACTATTCATCTCCAATTGGAAAGTACTCCGGACATTGTAACTCTTCTTTCGCTGGACCCTTCAACCCACTTTACGGTTACAAGGATGTCCTTTTTATCTGCACCGTCGTTTTTCACAACCATCTTCCTGCTGTAGGTAACATTGCTCCTTAAAGTTATTTCTTCGTGGTCCTTGGAAAGTAGGTTTACAAAGTTGCAGTCCCCGGATCCGGCAGGTGTTTGGTTCACGGCATAGGTGGTAAAGGCGGCATTTTCTTCTAGGCACTGACTTCCAAAACCTGCTGTATCACGCTCCAGTCTAAATGCCTCCATACCAGCATCTGCCAGTTTAACAGCCTCTGATCGCCTCAAGGCAGACTGGGCATAATTCATCGACAAAGTAGCCAGAGCTACCAAAGAAAACACTACAATAACAGCTACCGCAACAGCCAAAACAACCTCTATTAGTGTTTGTCCTCTGCTCGTATTTTTCCTGCTTTTTCTACCTTCCATCTTCTATCTTCTAATTTACCGTATCCCCCCTTCCGAACCAATATTTATGGACCTTTGGTGTCCGTTATCGTCCTTTAAAACTATTGTAACAGAACTTGGCGTTGGCTTGCCAGTTAGCCTTCCAAAAACCACCTGGAAAGGAGCTGCACAATAAATATATACATTGTAAGTAAAGGTCTTAGTCGTGCCGCTTATTATAGTGGAAGCGGCATCGGAAGGGTCCTGTGGCTGCCCAAGGATATAGGAGGTGGCCTTTCCCGATACAGGGTCACAATTAAATCGGGCCCCCCATAAACCATTAGTGTTAGGGTATACTCCAGAAACAGCACCGGAAATTGCTTTCTCCTGCGCTAATTTCAGATCGCTCTTCAAATTCTCTACATTCTGGGTTAACGTCTGATTAGTTCCAACATTGGTAAACACTGGTATAGACGCCAAAGACAAAATCGCTATAACCGACACACCTACTAAAAGCTCTATCAAAGTAAATCCACAAACAGTAGTCTTTTTCATCGTAGTCATAATATGCCCCCCACCAGCCCCACACCATGCAATACAGGGTTCGCCTCAGAGGGCGCCTCAGAGGGTCTCTCCCTTGACAGGGAGAGACCCTCTGGACAGACAGCAGAAGCACACCTATCGGTACGGTAGCACCTTACGCACCTAATCCAATAAACTCAAATCATTTCCCGCCTCGAAGGTGGCATTATCATTTCCCCCATCATCTACAGCTTTCTCCTTATAATACTCAAATCTGGCATCAACTTCAAAGGTGTTGGCGGACCGTTTGTACCTATAAACATAAAGACCTGAATTTGTGGGATCTGTTAGAAGGCTCGAGACGTATTTGGAAAAAGGCCCTTTTATCCAACCATTGTCCGAAGATTGAAGAGGCCCGCTCTGACCTTGGGGCAGAGAATTGCTATACCTTATAACCCCGCTATCATCAGGATAGATACCATTGTCAACATCGTAACTGGTTATAGCACTAACCAAAACACCCAAATCAGCAATTCTCTTTGAATCCCTCGCACGAGCCAGAACCGATGGGGGGTTTATAGCAACTACTGATAAGGAAGCTAAAACTGCAAGAATGGATATCGAGATTATTAACTCTACCAGAGTAAAACCACAATCGTCGCCATTTTGGACAGGCATATATTAAGATTAAACCACAAACGTAGGAAAACGCAAAGCGTATGAAATTCAACCCATTAAACTACTTATCTCAAAATGGGTTTTGAACGCAATAAGCACTAGCTACAGGAATAGAACCACAGGGCGCGGCCCCAGAAGGAACAGATGCAGAATTAGAATCCTCCACTTTAGTACACAACACATATCCGTTGCCTACCTTCTGATAGCAGTAAGAATAGGAAGAATTTTGACTATAATAAGGATCTTGGGGAACCGCTCTTAAATAGGTAACACTGCCAACAGTCCAAGCTCCACCAAAAGGAATCGTACCGGAAGCAGGGTAAGTATTATTCTCCGCATAATACAATTCTAGCGCTCCTTTTACGACTGCAATATCATTCTTGCGGACCCCATCTCTTGCCCTGCCCCGGATTTTATTTGGGTTTATAACAGAAACAACGATCCCACTTAAGATCCCTATTATGGACACAACAATAAGAAGCTCCACGAGCGTGAACCCACAAGAACCACCCATCCACTTCACAAATTTTCTTTTGACCATAATCTATCGTAGAGCTTCTTAATATAAATGCTGACTATTGAACTATAGCACACGTACCAGACAAGGTTGGCCTAAATGTCGTTGCATCACAATATATTATACAGGTACCAAAAGTCCCTTGCCAACGGCCTCCAGTATACGTATAACTGGCACCTGTAGGAGTAACCGGAATATCTATACCAGCCTCAGCGGTCGTATCACACTCAGCTAAAGCACCCGTGGGGGACGCGTTTATACAACCTGCCCACGCCTGACACATTTTGCCAACATTAGCTCGCAGTACTGCCTCATTCGCCTTCCGCCTTTGTCTTGCCGGATTTATAACCCCGATAACAATCCCCGCCAAAATCCCAATTATAGCTATGACTATCAAAAGCTCTATTAACGTAAAGCCTTTGTTATTTATCTTTAACATTCATCTCACCTTCCTTCTAAACTCTCAGAAAGTCCCTATGTACCATCTAATAACATAACCTCCAAAGACGTAACCCAATATAGCACCTAAAACCATAAAAGGACCAAACGCCACTCTACTTTTTATGGACTTTCTATGCACTAATATAAGTATTATGCCCGCCAAAGCTCCTGTCAAGAAGGAGATGAAAATTGAAACTAGCGCATTGGGAAATCCGGCAAAAAGACCAACCAAAAAGGCCAGTTTAACATCAGCTCCCCCTATTCCCTTACCTTTGGTTACCAAAATTAGAAAATAAAAAAACAAAAAAATGATAAAAGATAAAAATAAAGTCAACCCAAAATCTTTTAATATGTAAACCAAATCCTTCTGCAGAAAACCTGCTTTCAGCAGATATTTTCCAAAGCT
>Ga0163210_1000159_pt1 | contig 25373 bp, 20 predicted proteins | sample Kivu_220m_FD_113536 | JGI IMG/M metagenome (GOLD analysis project Ga0163210, IMG submission 113536) | Freshwater microbial communities from Lake Kivu, Western Province, Rwanda to study Microbial Dark Matter (Phase II) - Kivu_220m | ecosystem: Environmental > Aquatic > Freshwater > Lake ...
CCACCACCACAGACCACCGTGGTCATGATTGGCGAAGGTATGAAGAAATACCCTCAAACCACACGCGAGCAATTAATGGATAAATTTGGCGAGCTGCTGCAGAAATACGAAGAGGAACTGTCCTCAGGCAGGGAGATCCCGACATCCCCGGAATTGTCTGAAGTAGCACCATCACCCGAGAAGAAGAGCCTGCCGTCACCCGAATTCATCACTACGGTTGACTCCTCGTCAGAAAAAACTCCGGCAGGTGAAGAATGCGGCTCTGCCACTAAAAAGCTGCTGCGGACGGTGGTGACGCACTGGCACAATACGAATATCAAACCGATCACCGTAATACCCGGCGACAAGAAGAGCGCCGCACTCGCCGGTGGCCGTACGGTCACCTGGACACGGGAGACCTATAATGAATGGGAATTACATGTGTGCAAATTGCCTGCAGGCCACAAAGGAACCCACAAGGGCGCTACTGAGGTAGTCTACAGCCTGCTCGACACCATTAATGAAGAGCGGAACTATGGCCCAAAGCAGCCTCTAAAACCACCCATCCCACATTATACAGACGGGATGCCAGAGGTGGATATTGCCGCTTCACAGATCATACCGCCGGACCAGCTTCCGGCCTGATTGTATCTATTGAACAACCCCGCAGTAAACCCTGTAACGGAGTTATACGTTTAAGTATTTGAAGCCATCGCTAATAATTTGAAAAAATGAAAAAAATACACTTGGTGATCACTACCTTTGTTACCTTCTCCATCATGATTCCGCTTGTCATGGCACCCGCTCCCGCACAGGCAGGCAGGATGATATGGAGCATGGTCGATACCCCGAGCAATTACTTCAACATTATCGTAAGCCCCTCCGAAATCAGCGCTTATGTAATCGGGGCTGACGGCAGGACCATGTACGCGGTGGATACGGATACGGTAAACAGCCGCGTTTACCGTTCCGACGATGCCGGCACAAGCTGGAACGACCTGAGCAACAATTTAATAACGGCAGGCGCCGTGTTGCCCGCCTGGAATATCTCCGTTGCTCCGGATAACCCTCTCTTCGTGGCGGCGGTTACCAGTACCCTGGGCCTGCCGCGCCGCGTTTTTGTCTCCGTTGACGGCGGTCAGAATTGGAATGATACCAATCTGGCAGCGCCCGCTAACATCAGCAGCATCGCAATTTCACCGTATTATGGTAATTACGATATAGCCGCAGGTACCAGAACGGGAGCGGGCGCGGGAACCATATTTACCTGCAAATCTGCCGGCATCACAGGTACCTGGGTGGCGCAGGGATTTAACGGCGATGTGCTGTCCTTGAAATTCTCGCCCGGCTATAGAGCCGATCCGTCTATCGCCGTCTTATATTCTACCCCGGCAGGCACTTTCTTCAACGTGGGGATACGAGACCTTAACGCGAATACCACCAACTGGACCAGCATTTACGCCGGGAATCCGCCCGAGATCACCACCGGCGGGGCAGGCACCTCCCCCAAAGCCAACCAGGTCATAACCGGAGATCTGGAATTGCCGGCTGATTTTTCGGGGCAGGCGCCCAGCCTGTGCCGCGTATATATCAGCCTGGATGCATCGATCGGCAATGCGGGCATCTACCGTATTGACAATAATATAGTCTACTGGCTGATGACAGCTTCATCGTCCAAGAGGATCTCCAGCATATCTTATTTCGGGACTTACGCCAGCGGCAAAATCGTGGCCGGAGAAGTCCTCGGTGACCCGGTACGGGCTAGCGTGATGACCTGGTTCACGGATGCCCCCAATACCTGCCCGGCAACCTGCTGGTACCCGGCGGAAAAACCGCCCACCGGGGCGGGAACCTCCGGCTATGGCAACGCCCAGGTAGCCTGGATGCCCGACGGCAGCCGTGCTTACTGCGGCACCAGCTCGGCTTTGCTGAATGTTCCCGGTGCCTGGCCATTGGGATATCTTAACAACGTTCCTCTGGATGAGTCTGCCTTCTCGATCAGCAGGGACAACGGCAGGATATGGAACCAGATCAGCCTTATCGATACGCAGATCAGCCTCCTTTCAGATGTCGTGGTCTCGGCGGATTCCAATACCATTTATCTCACGTCCATAAACACCGCCGGGGCCAGCCTCGACAGCATCTGGCGCAGCCCGGGACAGCCTTCCGGAAAATCATGGGAACGCGTGCTCTGCCTGCCATCGACCACCAATGACCTGATACTCCGCGTGAGCAACTTCGGCAATGACCAGGCCGTCTTCTTCGCTTCCCGCGGTACGAACGACCTCAGGCAATCACAGGACGCAGGGCAGACGTGGAAGGACCTGATGCCCGGCATGTCTGTCAGCGATTTCTCAGTTACAAGCATAAACAATATGCGCTACGTTTACGTGCTTTCAGGTCCCACTATACGCAAAGGGAATGCGACATCGCTCATAGTTCAATGGTCGCCGCAAATAGCTACGACTATTGGCCCCGGGCATACTATCTTTGCTTCACCGACCGGCGTCATCGTGGTCGGCGGAGATACGGGCGACAGCGGGACGGCCTACTCGCTCGACGGCGGCAGTTCATTCGCAGCCACAACGCCGTTTCCCATAGCAGGCCATATCCACGCGCTCGTAGACTACCGCTTCCGCGAGGCCGCCATAATCTACGCAGCCAGTGACAGCCCCGGCAGTGATATCTGTAACTATGTTATCGGCATGAGACCGTCGTGGGAATATATGGGCGCACCCAACGCAAGGTTCTGGGGGCTGGCGCAGATGGGCACCCTGTACGGCGCAACTGAGAACCTGCCCGGCGCGGTAGTTGACCGAACCCTGTCCCCCGAATCACTGGGGCCTCCCGCCATCGAGTGGGATGTACTGGCCACCGGGCTTTTGCCCGGCGTGGTCTTTACACGCGAACCAGTATCGCTCAAGCTCTCTTCGGGCATCAACCTCTGGGCGATAGACAACAGGCTTTACAGCTATGCCGCCAGCACCGGGAGGCTGTGGAACTTCTGCGACTGCCTGTCGCCAAGCCCGCAGTATACCCCGCCGCCACCCCCTCCTCCGAAAGAGGTGCTTTTCTCCGCACCCATAGCTATATCACCGGGTGCTGAGGATATCATACCTATTTTCATAATGGACAACTCCGTAGGCGATATAACCTTTGTCTGGAATCACAGCTCGGCAGCTTTAGCCTACGAATTATGGCTTGCCGGGGACAGCAGCTTCAGCCGGGTGATCACGCAGAAAACCATCTCCCCGCAGAACAGACGTGCCCCCTCATGGAACCTTACGGATAAAACAGGAATCGAACCGGGGAAAACGTATTACTGGAAGGTCAGGGTAGTACAGGCGGTCTCCGGGGAGAAAGGTACAGGCGAATGGTCTCAACCTATTTCGTTCAGCGTCGCAGAAAATAAATCAAAGACGCCTGCGACACCTTCAGCGCCGTCTTCTGTAGTTGACAACCGGACCACTGGCACACCCCAGCCCGGGCTTCCCGCAATTCCACCGCCCGTCACTGAAAACAAAACAGCACAACAGGGCGCGCTGTTATTTGTGAGCATTAATTTCTGGTTATGGATTGTTATCGCGGTGCTGGTAGTATGTGTCATGGTTGCCATCATATTAGGTGTCAGGGCGGGCAGAGAAAAAGGTTGACCTTCTCTAGCACCACGATGTCATTGCGGTGAGCCGAAGCTGCGAGCCGAAGGCGTGGCAGGCAGCGAAGCAATCCCCCGCAAACCTGTCATTGCGAACGGAGTGAAGCAATCCCATGATCGAAGGAATATGGCCTGATGCAAGGCAGGGAGATTGCTTCGTCGCTGCTCTCCTCGCAATGACATTTTCTCTTCGTGTCATTGCTTCAATGCTGCTCTCCTCGCGATGACATAGTTTAGCCAGGGACTCGTATCTTAATTTGATTTTAAGCACTCTATAGCCTAAAATTTGGCTTGATAAATTTATTAACCTTGAACACGTTGCCCTCCGGTCGCTATTGACGGAGGGCTTAAATGTGAATACCTTATCATCCCGGAGGCAATGATGGCACTGAAAAATTTCGAGCAATTCAAAGGGTCGAGCGACTACGTTATTTCGGAACCGCTCAAGAATGCGGTCAACGTATCCATAGTCCTGCAGAGGCCGCTGCTTGTCAGGGGCGAGCCGGGCACCGGCAAGACATTGCTGGCACACAGTATCGCGTCCGCGCTGAATAAGAAATTGATCCCCTGGAATATCAAGTCCACCACCAAGGCGGCTGAAGGCCTGTATGTTTACGATACGGTGCAGAGGCTCAACGACAGCCGCTTCGCCGACAAAGACGTTTCCGATATCAAGACATACATCAAGCTGGGCAAGCTGGGACAGGCTTTCACAGCGCCGGAGCAGGTCGTGCTCTTGATCGATGAAGTTGATAAAGCAGACCTGGAATTTCCCAACGACCTCCTCAACGAGCTTGACGAGATGACCTTTTACATCCCGGAGACCAATGAGACAATCAGCGCCATACACCGGCCTGTGGTCATCATCACCAGCAATAACGAGAAGGAACTGCCCGATGCCTTTTTACGCCGTTGCATCTTCCACTACATCGAGTTCCCCGATCCCCAGCTTATGGAGGAGATCGTCAAGGTGCACTTCCCCAATATCAAAAGCTCCCTGCTTAAAGAATCATTGGAATCTTTTTATAGCCTGCGCAAGATCGACGAGCTGCGCAAGAAACCTTCCACCAGCGAGCTAATCGACTGGATACAGGCGCTGATGGCAAGCGGGCTTGACGCCAAGATAAAAGACGGCGATATACCCTTCCTCGGCACCCTCATCAAGAAAGAAACAGATTTCGACCATTACGTAAGCCACTATATAAGGAAGAAGACGGATAACCGCGGCTACAAGACCTACAGCAACTAGGCTATTTTTGTTCTGGTACAAATATATGTTCACACCTTTTTTCTATAAGCTGAAAGAGAAGAAGGTACCCACTTCCATCACAGAATGGATGATCCTCATGGAGGCGCTCGACAGGGACTGCATCCACAACCTTGACGAGTTCTATTACCTGGCACGCGCCATCCTGGTCAAAAGCGAAACCCACTTCGACCAGTACGATGTTGCCTTCCAGGAGTATTTCAAAGGTATCGCCTCGTCTCCTGAGCTTACCGAAGAGCTGATCCAATGGCTGCTTGACCCTAAAAACAGGCCCGAGCTTTCACCCGAGGAGCTGGCCCGTCTCCAGAAGATGGACCTCGAGGAGCTTCTCCGTGAATTCGAGAAGCGGCTAAAGGAGCAGAAGGAACGGCATGATGGCGGCGATTACTGGATAGGCACCGGGGGCACATCTCCCTTCGGACACTCGGGCAATAATCCCCAGGGCATACTGGTCGGAGGACCCGGCGGTATGCGCAGCGCGGTGCGCATTGCCGAGCTGAGGCAGTTCCGCAACTACCGCAGCGATGTGACGCTGGACGTCAGGCAGATCAAAGTAGCCCTGAAACAATTACGGCAGTTGAACCGTGTAGGGCTGGAGGATGAGCTCGACCTTGATAAGACCATAGATGCCACCTGCAAAAACGCCGGCGAATTGGAGTTCAAGTGGAAGCGCCCCAGGAAGAACACGGTCAAGTTATTGCTCTTAATGGATGCGGGTGGTTCCATGGAGCCTTTTGCGGACCTCTGCAGCCAGCTCTTCTCTGCGGCCAATACCCTGGGTCACTTCAAGTCCTTCAAGTATTATTATTTCCACAATTGTCCCTATGATGTGCTTTACTCAGACATTCAGCAGCGCAAGGGCGAATCGATAGAGCATATTCTGAAAGTGCTTGAGCCCGATCACAAGGTCATTTTTGTGGGCGACGCCTGCATGGCGCAGTCGGAGCTTATCGACCGCTTCGGGGATATCTACTACCACGGTTACCAGAAGCATTCAGGAATCGACAGGCTGAAGCAGTTCAAGCGCCATTTCACGCACATTGTCTGGCTCAATCCCGAGCGTTCCGTGCTGCGCACTTATCCCACCGTACAACTGATCCGCAAACTCTTCCCCATGTACGACCTGACCCTGGACGGCCTGCACGAGGCAGTTAAAAAGCTGACCACCAGGTTATAACAGGTCTTCCACCAACCTTTGAGCGGTAGAGCAGGGGACTCATAAGCCCCTGGTCACTGGTTCAAATCCAGTCGCTGCCACCATTCCTCTTCTACCATCGCCACCCACCCGTGTCATTGCGAGCCTTCATCACATGTCATTGCGAGGAGCGAAGCGACGCGGCAATCTCATCCATCACCATGTCATTGCGAGCCTTCATTACATGTCATTGCGAGCGTAAGCGAAGCAATCCCTTGAATCGAAGTGGCCATCCAAAGAAGCAAGGGATTTCTATTTCCAAGGCTATTGAGAGCTTTTTGCTGTCCCGTAGGGCTTGATAATTTGCCGTATTTTGAATGGTTGGAGTTGCTGCTATAATTAGATCAGGTACATTACGGAGGTATTTCAAGTATGGTAACAAGCTATACTGCAAAATATACGAAAATTAAATCAGGCTATATGGGGCAACTCGTTGAATGGCCGGAAGTGATCACTGAGGGCAAGGATATAGACGAGTGCAGGGTAATGTTAAAAGACGCCCTGGGTGAAATGATACTGGCGTATAAACAACAGAAGCGCGAGATTCCTGCCGGAGGTGGATTACTGGAACAGGTGTTGATAGAGGCTTAGCTTGTCCGTAAAAAGGCGTGAGTTAGTTAAATATTTTGAAGATCATGGCTTCTATTTATTACGTGAAGGTCAAAAACATTCAATTTACACTAATGACGTTAAAGTCATTCCAATTAAAAGGCATCGCACGTTTGATCGTATAACTGCTAACGAGTTATGCAAGCAGGCTGGTTTAAATCCTAAGTATTAACTGGTAATCAGGCTGTCCCATTTGAGCATCCGCACTTGTTGAGGCATACGTTCGCTACATTATGGCTGAAGAATAGCAATAGTCGGATGTTGCAAAGGTTATTGGGCCATACTACGCTCATGATGACGAATAGGTATTGCCAAGCGGTGGGATGCTATGATGCTGTGGAGGCACATAAGAAGTTTAGTCCGGTGGATGGATTGAAATGATTGATCCTTGAAAGTGAATTAAAGCGTTATCCGCAATAATGGCGAGTATCCCCTTGCCTCATGTACCGAGGTGTGGTAAAATGATGAGGTGGGGATGGTTTATTGAAAAGAAAATCAGAGCTGTATTGGGATTTTGGGGTTGTAAAGGTGGCTTTCGCAGGAGGTTTCACCTTGCTTAGCAGTTTTTTAACCTGGATTCCCCTTTATGTATATGCTCTCCTATTCGTAGCAGCATTTATTTTTATGATTATTTCATTCGGTATTAGAGTGTATGAGAATCAACATCCTGTTACTGTGATGGCAGATTTGTTGATCAATACGCTTGATAGTCCCAAATTTGAAATTACTGTGGGATTTGTCGCAAGGGATAAAGTTAATATAAGAGATTATATTTGGTTGAGATTACCTAATGATTTGGAAAATAAATTAAGAAAAGTGGCAAGCTATCCAAATTTTGTCCGGTTGCAGGATGAAGTAATAAGATTAGAAGCAGGGGGGTATATTGAGTTGACTTGTAGTGTTCCGATAGACCTTAATCCTAATTGTACGAGACATGATATAGAAAGTATAAATTTTGTAGGCAGTAAAACAAAGTTAGGTTGGTCAATGATTGGGTGTAATGAAACTCGAACAAAGATGGACTGCCATTATATGTGCCCGCTTGATGATGAGGATATAGGCCGTGTCAAAGCGAGAAATAACTAAACGTGATATAACCAAAGAGCAATTCTTTGAGTTATTACGCAGGGCTTCACAGCCGATTAATGCTGCGGAATCTGATTCAGCACCGATAGAAACATCGGACATTCTTCCTGACGGTGATTATAGCGAAACTGATACTCATTTAAATAGGACTGAAGATACTTCGGGCTGACTGCGTGGTAACAGCCGTCTATTCCCCTCTTTACTAAACTCCAAAATCCCTCTATCGTGTTCGTGTGGATATTCCCTTTTACGTATTCACCCGCACTATGTTTAATTGTTCTGCGATCATAACCCATTTTATCCAGAGTATCGTAGACTTGGTATTCATCGGTATAAATGACAGCTTTCTTTGTCACGTTCTTTGTGATTAAGGGAACGACAATATACTTAGTAGCATCAGCAATTACCGTACTGGAAACCTTACCATGACGTTGAACAATCCCAATTACAACACTTTTACCTATGGTTCCACGTCCGCGTAAATGCTGACGCTTCCCGCCCATATATGCTTCGTCTACTTCAACTTCATCGGTAAATATCCCCGTATTCTCATCTAACAACGTACGTATTTGTTTGAACATGCGCCAAGCTGTTTTATAAGTAACACCATGTTTGCGCTGTAATGCTTTTGCGGAGAAGCCGGTTCGTGTTGTAGCCATTTCATGAATAGCATCGAACCATATTTTAAGAGGTGTACTGGACTTATGGAATATAGTCCAGGCCAGTGGACTCACTTGCTGCCCACACCGATCACATTCATAGACCGGACGGTTCTTTAATTTATGATGCTTTGTGATCTTCTTGCAGGTGATACATAATATACCGTTTGGATACCGTGCGTTCTTAATCCATTCAAGACAAGCATCATTAGTCGGGAAATGCTTCTCAAAATCCTTTGCTGTAAATAATTCTTGTTTACTTTTCATCGTAATCACCTCTTACTTAGATACAGTATAACAGGTTAATTACATGATGTCAAGGGATACTTACCATTATTAAGGGGCAGGTATCATTTCAGTTTTAAAGGTAAGCCGGCCGCCATGAAGTAGACCTCGTCTGCCTGCGCAGCAAGCTGCTGATTTGCTCTGCCCAGTATGTCCCTGTAGGCTCTACCAACCCTGGTTTCAGGAACGAGGCCAAGCCCCACCTCGTTTGAAACCAGTATTATACTTGCCCTTTTTCTTTCCATGCATTTGAATATTGCATGTATCTCAGAGTCCACCCTTTTTTCAGCCTCTTTATACTTGGTTAAATCGCCCATGCTGTTGGCGACCAGTATGGTTATGCAGTCGATTATTACTGCGTCATACTTATATAACAATCTGCCGATTTTCCGTCCGGCGCCTGTGGGTGCTTCGATAGTATCCCAGCCCTGCGGGCGTGATTTTTTATGTTCCAGTATGCGGGTTCGCATCTCTTCATCCAGCGGTTCCGCCGTGGCACAAAATAGGATCCTCTTGCCCGATTTCAAGGCGAGTTCCTGGGCAAAGGTGCTCTTGCCGCTCCTTGCCCCTCCTAAAATCAAAACGTTTTTTTTAGTAAGATTGTCCATATTCTGTTCAATCCCCAAACGGTAACTTAAAGAGGTAAAAGTTTGGAATCGCAAGGGAGGAGCTGTTCAATACCAGGATTAAAACTAAACTCAGGACTTCACCGATCTCGATCAAGGCGCCGTAGTTATCCCCGCTTAATCCTCCGAACAGGCGAGTAAATAATAAACCCAGGCAGCATATAAGTGAAAATAGCCCCGCCATCAATACGGATCCTTTTAGCAGCCCGAGGAAAATGACTGACAGCAAAATGGACAATATTGTAGCCGCCACAAATCCACCCCACCGTGCACCATTTCTGGTAATAAATCCCATCCCCGACTTTTTAGCTGAAGGGAAAATCAATATGGCTCCGATAAGTGCCCAGCGGCTGGCCATGGGCATTATTAAAAGAGCTGTAAAGCCCACTGCCTGGGTAATAGCAGCATATTTGGCAATTAAGATGAGACAGGCGCCCGTTATGCCGAAAGCACCCACCCGGGTGTCTGACATAATCACCAGGCGTTGTTCCCTCGTCTTGCCTGTAACCATGGCATCGCACGTGTCGATGAGGCCGTCAATATGGTGGGCGCCGGTCATGATGACCAGCGCAGCGACGAGCAAAATGCTGACCACGGGTACGGGCAAAATCAACTGGAGAATATAACTTAGCCCTGCCAGTACAGCGCCGAGGAGAATACCCACCAGTGGGAAATAAGCAATGGAGCGGCCCAGTTGCTCGAGGCCTTCCCCCTTGAGTTTAGGCACTGGGAATACGGTCAAAAACCTGAGTGCAGCCAGGAAACCCAATTATTTAAACCACCTTTTTAGCGTCATCGATGTCACGGACACCGGCTTCTTGAAACGTAGACATCTGCTTGAGCAGGTTCACCGCTGCCTGTGCCAGGAAGATCCCGAATACGGCGCCGCTGCCCTCACCCAGGCGCATGTTGAGATTAAGCAATGGTTTCAGCCCCATGTGATCAAGGCAGGTTAAGTGACCATTCTCGGCAGAGAGGTGAGATGCGATCAGGTAATCCTTCAATCGGGGGCATAGCCTGGTTGCGATAAGCGCGGCTGAACCTGATATAAAGCCATCGATTACCACCGGTATTCTGTGTGCTGCACAGGCTAACATCACACCTGCAAGCCCGCCGATCTCAAAACCTCCCACTTTTGAAAGCACATCGATCGGGTCATCGGGATCGGGGCTGTTAATCCGAAGCGCTTTCTCAATGATTTCGACCTTGTGAGCGAGCTGCCTGTCATCGATACCGGTACCCCGGCCGGTTACCCCGGCTACCGGTTCCCTCGTGATAGCAGCTATGATGGCACTGGCGGATGTTGTGTTGCCGATGCCCATATCGCCGCTGCCGGCGATATCCAGTCCCTTTTCAATCTCAGACTCAACTACGGCAACACCAGCTTCGATGCTATTAATGGCCTGTCTTCTTGTCATAGCAGGTTCTCGGGACATATCACGCGTGCCAAAATCTATCATTTTGCAGATCAGTCCATCGGTTGGCGGGAAACCACCGAGGACACCCATGTCAACCACCACAACGCGGGCATTTATCGTCTTTGCCAGCACATTGATAGCCGCGCCGCCCCTTAAAAAATTCAGCACCATTTGCCTGGTAACATCCTGCGGATAGAGGCTCACCCCGGCATTTACCACGCCATGGTCGGCCGCCATCGTAATAACGGCTTTGCGCTCAATCGAGGGCATGGGTTCGGCCCTGATCCCCGCTATCTGAACTGAGAGTGTTTCCAGTGCCCCGAGACTGCCGCGGGGCTTGGTCAGACTATCCTGCCTTTCCCGTGCCTTCTCCATCGCCTCAATGTCGAGCGGCTTTATGCTTTTCAGAATCCTTTCAAGTGAGCTCATTCCGTGAATTGTCCTTTCAATATTCGATGCCCTTGCGCTGTTTTATGCCTTCGCTGAAGGGATGCTTTATCATAAGCATCTCGGTTACCAGGTCGGCGTGCTTTATCACTTCGGGCGGCGCCTTGCGTCCGGTCATTACCAGCTCCACTTTGTCGGGCTTTTTTTGCATCAGGTCCAGTATCTGCTGCAGGCTGATAAGGCCACGCCAATAACATATGAAGATCTCATCCAGTATAACGACGTCATAATCGCCGCTGACCAGTGCTCTTTCAGCATATTCCAGCGTCTGTCTTGCTTCGGCCACAAGCTGGTCATCTGATTTCTTGAAGATGTTGCCCCTGCTGACCTGCACTATCTCGAATGGCTTGAACTTCCCGGCAAAAAAGTGCTCGCCGCAGGGCTCGCCCTTCAGAAACTGTATGAAGATGACCTTCAAGCCCTGCCCGGCGGCCCGCAGGGCGAGGCCCAGTGCTGCGGTGGTCTTCCCCTTGCCTTCGCCCGTATATATCTCAACCAGCCCTTTGAAATTCTTTTCTGCCATGAACTCCTCCAAAAACGATTTCATATACCTTTTTCATATCGAGGCTTGTTCTCACAATTTCAGCCAGCCTGTCGTATGCAGCATCTTTAACCAGAGGGGAGCCTTCTAAGTAAGGCACATTGCGCAAAGTGCTGAGGTTTTTTAAAAAACACCGGGTGAAATCGCCGTTGTGAAACAGGCCGTGTATATATGTGCCGAATACGATTCCCCGTTGGTCTATTGCGCCATCGTTATAAGCACGGTTGCCGTTCTGAGTGGCAACAACATGGAAACAGGCGGGCTCATTGGCTGCTCTGCATTTGCCCATATGGATCTCATAACCCCGGATATCGATTCCGTTCATGCCCTGTAGAAGCCCTTTGTTGGCAGCTACGCTTGCGTGTACCTGTCTGGTTGTTTTCCGGCGCTGGAAAACTGTCTCCATATCGAGCAGCCCCAGGCCTTCTGCCTCGACCATTTCTGATTCCACACCGTGCGGATCGTAAATCCTTCTGCCGAGAATCTGGTGGCCACCGCAGATGCCGATAACAGGTGTGCCTGCACGGGACTGCCGTATAATTGCGCTGGCGAGGCCATTGTGGCAGAGATGTTTTAAGTCAGGGAGGGTGCTCTTGGTGCCCGGCAATACGATTAAATCAGGAGTTCCCAGCTCTCCGGTATTTTTCACATAACGGACATTGCAGTATTCTGCCAGGGGGTCGAAATCGTCGTAGTTCGATATGTGCGGCAGCCGTATTATGGCAATGTCCATGCGTCCGATATGATTTGTCTCTCGCCTTTCATCGAGATATACGGAGTCCTCCTGGGCAATTTTAATATCCCTGATGTAAGGGATCACGCCGAGTACCGGCCGTGCATAGCGTTCCTCCAGGAATTCGAGGGCTGGCTTGAGCAGCGTTAAATCACCGCGGAATTTATTGATAACAAACCCTTTAATCAGGTTGCGGACATTCCCAGGAAGCAGTTGCATGGTGCCGACGATCGATGCGAAGACACCGCCGCGGTCGATATCTCCGACAAGTAAAACCGGAGCATCCGCCAGTTTCGCGATGCGCATGTTGGCGATTTCTTTGTCCATCAGATTTATCTCCGCCGGGCTTCCCGCGCCCTCGATTACAACCACCTCATACTCGTCCCGCAGCTTTTGCAGAGATGCCTCTATCACTTTTAACAGATTCAAGTTGTGCCGGTAATAATGAACTGCATCAGATACCCCGGTTACCTTACCGAGCACTACCACCTGGGAGGTCGCATCGGCCTGTGGCTTGAGAAGCACGGGGTTCATATGAACAGATGGTTCGATGCCTGCCGCCTCCGCCTGTACGGCCTGCGCACGACCTATCTCACCACCTTCTTTGGTGACAAAGGAATTAAGCGCCATATTCTGCGCTTTGAACGGTGCGACATTATACCCATCCTGCCTCAGGATACGGCACAGGGCGGCGACCAGTATGCTCTTGCCAACCGAGGAAGCCGTGCCCTGTATCATTAAAGTATGAGCTTGCATAGTATTACCCCGAAATCTCTCTTATGGTTTTTACCAGACTGCGGCAGTCCTTCATGCTGCGGGGCCCGATTCGTATATGCTCCGGAAGCCCGAAGGATGAGCAATCGCGTACCATGAAGCCCTTGCGGAGGAGCCTGTCACGGAACTCGCGCGCTTTGCCGACTCTGACCAGGAAGAAATTAGTCTGCGAAGGGATGATTTGGAACCCAAAGTGCTTCATCTCTGTTTCCAGGTACTGCCTGGATTTGAATAAACGGGCTGTGCTGTTTTCAACAAAACGGCGCTGTCTCAATGCTGCTATGCCAGCCTTCTGTGCCATGGAATTGACGTTCCAGGGAGGCCGCACTTTCTTCAGAGCGGCAATAACGCTCGTTGAGGCCACTCCATATCCCAGGCGCAGCCCTGCCAGGCAGAAGTCCTTGGTCATGGAACGGACTACTAACAAGTTTGTGAACTTTATCAAATCCAGAGAATTCCAGGTATCAGCAGTAAATGCTATATAAGCTTCGTCGAGGACAATCAATGCGCTATTTAAGGCAGTAACTATTTTCTTCACTGCATGCATATCGAGGTATTGGCCCGTAGGATTGTTGGGGTTGCACAGGAAGATAGCTGCTGGCTCGTGTTGTCGCGCGAACTTGAGGAATTCTTCTGTATCAAGCTTGAAGTTTCTCTGTTCTTTGAGGGGGAACCTGATAATCCGGGCGTTGACCAGTCTGCTGGCAAGCTCATATTCTCCGTATGTAGGCGAGGTAATGATCACGCGGTCATTTTCCCCGATGTAAGCCAGTGCGGCAAGCCGGATCAATTCAGTTGAACCGCTGCCGGCTATAAGATTTTCTGCATTTACTTCGAGCGCAGTTGAGAGCGCCTTTATTAGTTCGCCGGCATCAGCATCCGGATAAATTTCTAGCGGAACGTTCCGGATAGCAGAGTAAATAGCTTTAGGGGGCTTATAGGGATTGCAGCAGGTACTGAAATCAAGCACATCACGTGGATCGAGGCGTCTCCCACTAAGCTCGACGTAGTTGATGCCGCCGTGCTCACAAGCTGCAATTTTGTCTATGTGGGGCTTAGCCCGCAGCAATGTATATCACCTCTCTGGCCACCACCAGGCTGCTCCATATTGCCGCTGACACCAGCAGGATAGTTTGAGATTGGCTGATGGCGGGGACTGATAATTCCCTGCTACCAGTTCCCAGCCTGTAGTGCCCGGCTTTTTCCAGTTGTATGCCCAGCGCGCCGGCCATGGCACTCATGGTCCACCCCGCGTTGGGGCTCTCGGTCTTACTATGCGCTCCGACCATCGTATTCCAGGCGTTTTTTACATCGTTGCGCGAGATGGCGGCGGCCACCACGATAAGCAACGCGCTCAAGCGGGCGGGAATGTAATTGACAATATCATCAAGCCGCGCAGCGAACTTGCCTGTGTATTCCCAGTCGCCGTGATAGCCGATCATGGCATCGAAAGTATTGACTATCCTGTAGGCGACTGCGCCGGGCAGCCCGAAGATGGCGTAGTAAAAAAGCGGCGCGACGAAGCTGTCGCACAGATTTTCGGCGCATGATTCGATCGCTGCAGACATGAGTTGAAGCTCGCTCAGAGCTGCAGCATCACGGTGCACCAGCGCCCTGACCTCTGACCGTGCGTTTGTAACATTGTTTAAACTCAGGCTGTTTTTCACATCGTTGACCGCCTTCCAGAGGCCGCACAAGGAGAACGTGTTTTTCAGTATGTAAGCGCAAAATAACACGTATATTATCGTATTGATACTTTGCAGATAAATTGAGAGTATCACTACGGGGACAATAATCAAAGCTGCCGTAACAACAACCATGCCCAGGCCATACACGAACTGGCGCACCCTGCCATGAACGGGCGCGAATTTTAATTGAAAAGAAATAAATTTACCCAGCCATGCCACCGGGTGGAACCGGTTGGGCGGTTCCGCAAACACAAGATCCAGCAGCAAGGCGATCACAAATATTAATAAGTCGGTCATGGCAAATTTTTATTTACTTTTCTTGGCGCGAGAGGTAACTACTGCCGTAGGCAATCCGTTCAGCGGGTGCTGATAAACCTGGACATCCGCACCGAAAACCACCCTGATAGATTCCCCCTTTATCACATCTGCCGGCGTTCCCTGTTTCCAGACTTGCCCGTCCTTGAGCATGATCAGCCTGTCGCAGTACTGGGAAGCCAGGTTCAGGTCATGCAGCGCGGCGACCACCGTATAACTTTTATCCTGGCAAAGCCCCTGTAAAAAATTGAGCGTCTCTGCCTGGTAGTTGATATCCAGGTTGGCAGTAGGTTCGTCGAGCAGCAATACCTGCGCTTCCTGCGCCAGCGCGCGAGCGATGATAACCCTTTGCCTTTCACCTCCCGACAGCTCATTCACCCTCCGCCTGGCAAGATGCGCCGTCTGCGTTATTTCCATGGCATCCAGGGCTATGCGGATGTCTTTTTCACCCTCGTACCTTAAAAGGCCGAGGTGCGGCGTACGTCCCATGAGTACAATTTCCATGGCCGTAAAAAGGGGGGGCAATACAGGGCTTTGAGGCACAAAAGCTATTTCCTTCGCCAGGTTCTCCCGCCCGTATTTGATAATGTTAGAACCGTTGAAATCAACGGAGCCGCAATGAGCACGTATCAGCCCGGACATACCCTTGAGCAGGGTGGTCTTGCCCGAGCCGTTGGGCCCTATTATTCCCAGGAACTCACCGGGCGCAGTCACAAGGTTTATACGGTGAAGGACTTCCTTACTACCGTAATTGAAGCAGGCTTCATTAAGGGTAAACTGCGACATCAAAATATCGCCTTCTTCTTTTGCATCAATAAGTAAATGAAAAACGGAGCGCCTATCAGCGCGGTGATTATACCTACTGGAATCTCGGAGGGGGCGAGGAGTGTCCTGGAGACGGTATCTGCCAGTATCAGGAAGCCTGCTCCAGTGATTGGCGCGAGCGGCAATAGTAGCCGGTGATCAGGCCCGAAGAGAATGCGGATGGTGTGCGGGATGATGATGCCCACGAAACCTATGATACCGCAAAAACATACGGCAGCTGCCGTCGCGAGGGTAGCGGCGGCAAGAAGCACCAGTTTGACCTTTTCAACATTTATGCCGAGTTGTTGCGCCTGCTCCTCGTCTAACTGCATCACGTTGAGCGGGCGGGCAAATATGCATATTATAATGATCCCTGCCAGTATATAGGGGACCATGATGGATACCCGCCACCAGTCGGCAAGGGAGAATGTACCCAGCAGCCAGAATATGATCCCGTGTACATTGTCGCCTGACACGATTAAAAGATATGAAGTAATCGAAGCTAAAAACGCGCCGATGGCAACTCCGGCAAGAATGAGTGTGGTCACGGGCAGGGTCTTTCCCACCCTGGCTATGAAATATACGGCGGCAACGCAGAGTATTGCTCCGCTAAAAGCAAGCATAGGTATTATAGTTTCAGGAACGCCTGCCGGTATGAGGAACCCGAAAACTGCGCCCAGCGCCGCGCCCTGCGATATCCCGGTGAGGTAAGGGTCCGCAAGCGGGTTGCGGAACATGCCCTGGTATGCCGCACCGGAAACTGCGAGGGCGGCACCCACAAGGCCTGCCATGAATATACGGGGCAGGCGGACATCGAAGAAAATAGTCTGCATGCTGGCTGTAAACGCATTTGCCGTATCCAGGGAAAATACCTTCGCCAGCAGCATACTGAATATCGCATTAAGCGGTATCTCTGTGCTGCCCACGGTTCCGGCAAATATGATCACGCAGAGCAGAGCCAGGGACGCGACACCCAGCACCAGTATATTGCCGTATAGCCGCAGCCTGTGCAGTTTGAATTCGCTTTCTGCGATGTTTTCCCTGTGGATTTCCAGTTCCATCTGTTTTAATTCTTTAAAATCGGGTTCGCTATTTATTGCCGCCAAACGCCTGGGGATATATGAAACCTGCCATTTGCTCCAGCCCGGATACGGCCCGGGGGCTGAATCGATAAACGAGATCACCATCCATCCTGTAAACACGGTTGTTTTTGATGGCGCTTATATTTTTCAGGCGCGGTTCAGTGACAATGTAGTTCCATAACGGGCTTTCGGTTTTTTCCATGCCCACCGGTATTATGATGACCTCAGGATCGCGGCTTATAATCGTTTCAAGCCCGATGGCTTTATAACCCTCGATATCGTTAGCAATGTTGTATCCTCCGGCGTTTATAATCTGGTCATTAATAAGCGTACCGCTACCGACAGCCATGAGGGGGTCATGCCACAGCAGCAGTAAGACACGAGGTTTTTTCTCCAGTGGTAGGGCTTTTGTTTTTTGAGAGATAGCCTCGATCCTGTTTTTCAGGCCTTTGACCAGGTCGTTTGCTTCTCTTTCACTGCCGGTTATTTTGCCCACCAGTTCGATGTCACCGAGTATTCCGGCAAGCGTCTTGGGGTTCAAGGTTACGACCTTGAACCCGATTTTTTGTAACGCGGGCGTAACGTTTTTACCGTGTATATCGGCGGCCAATACAAGGTCCGGTTGCAGAGCCACAGCCTTTTCAATGTCCACAGTGCTGAAGCCGCCCACGCGGGGCTTCTTCAGGGCATCGGGCGGGTAGTTGCAGAATTCGGTTACGCCGACAAGGCGGTCTTGAAGGCCGAGCGCATAGATAATCTCGGTATTGCTCGGCGCCAGGGAAACTATTCGCTGCGGGACAGCATCGATTTTGACAGAATTGCCACCATCGTCGCGGATATCACCTGTATAAACAGCAGAAGCACAGGCGGGGATGAATAAGCAAATAAGAAGAATTGCCGCGGATGTTAAAAAACTGATTCTATGTTTCATAGCATAAGCTCTCTTTTACGAAATAAAAAACCCTGCTCAGAGGAGCAGGGGGATTTTTATAAATAACAAATCCCACCCCCTGACTCCGCGGAGGTAGCCTTTTCAGCAAGGTGGCGTTCTGACTGTCACAGTAGGCGGGACTGTACCGGGATTACACCGGTTTGCATTCCGATTAAGCTCATGGTCACCCCTGAGCGCCTTGCTTCAAATATTCAGTTGGCTAACAGCATATCTGGTCGAGTCTATAAAGTCAAATGAACAGGTGAAATTTTGATCCTTGCCTTCGCAAGAAGGCTACAGCTATAATCTACACGAGGTTACGAGATGACAAATAAACGGTTATTCTCCTGGCTGATCGTTCTTGCGATCCTGCTCGTAATAGTCATATTTGCGTTGTGGCTACGCGTGGCGCTGCCGTACAACCAGGTATTCGTGGGTAGCTGGGTGAAGATGACCGGTATAGATGCGTATTATTACATGCGGCTGGTGGACAACCTGGTGAGGAATTTTCCGAACCTGACAGAGTTTGACCCTTATATGCAGTTCCCAGGAGGATCGGGGACAGGAGGAGCTCCAGATTTCTTTGCCTATCTAATGGGTGGGATCATCTGGCTGATCGGGCTGGGGAAGCCTGATCAGCATATGGTGGATGTGATTGGGGTGTACATACCACCGGTGCTGGCAGCGTTGACTATAGTAGCGGTATTTTTTATAGGGAAGATGCTCGGGAGCAAATGGCTCGGGTTGCTGGCAGCCGGGTTGCTGGCCATTATGCCGGGCGAGTTTCTAAATCGCTCGCTTCTGGGATATACGGATCATCACATAGCGGAAGTGCTTTTTTCCACAGGGATGATGATGTTTGTGTTCATGGCGCTGAAGGAGAGTGAGGGAAAGGGGCTTGTGGAGATGGTCAAGGGAGGATGGAAGGGGATAGGGAGACCAGTGGTGTATGGAGCATTGGGGGGGATATTCTTAGGGCTATATATGCTAACGTGGGCCGGAGCGATGATGTTTGTGCTGGTGATGTTTGTCTTTATAGTAGTGCAGGTGGTAATGCATCACATGAACGGGAGGAGGAGCGATTACCTCGGGCTTGTAGGGGTGAGCGTGTTCGTGGTAGCTCTGCTGGAATACGCACCCTGGTCCAGGGGGGTCATGGAATTGCTGTCGCTCGTGATAGGTGCTGTGGCGACGGGGGTGCTGGTGGTGTTATCGGGCATAATGCTGCGGCGAGGGACGAGGCGGATTTACTATCCGCTGTCAGTGGTGGCGATGGGGCTGGCAGGCATGCTGGGTGTATACATTATAAGCCCGGTCATGCTGACGGCTATGTTCGCGTATATAAAAATCATATTATTTACCTGGCAGACCACGACCACCGTAATGGAAATGCAGCCGCTATTAATTCAACAGGGAAACTTCACTCTACAGATTGCCCTGGGCAACTTCCTGCTGGGATTTCTCTTCAGTCTGGTGGCAATAGGAGTGCTGGTATACCAGGTGATAAAGAAAGGTGAAGCAAATAAAGTGCTGCTGTTGATATGGAGCCTTGTGATGCTGCTCGCGGCTCTTGCCATGCGGCGCTTTGCCTATTATTACGCAGTGAATGTGGCACTGTTGACGGGCTATATTTGCTGGATACCCTTGAGCCTGTTAGTGAATAGAAAGAAAATTGTCTCTCCATTGCCCGCGCATAAGGGGGCATCCGCAAAAAGTAGACGCAAGGCTGCACGGCAGGAGAAGCCGGCAGCTAAGAAAAGTGCAGTTGCTATAGCTTTAGTACTGGCTGCAATTATATTAATTGTATATTACCCGAACATAGGCCCGTTACCCGATGGCCAAAAGCCTGCCGTCGACCTGGCCAGCCGGCCATTGTTCGCGCCTTCAAACGCATGGTGTGAATCACTTGACTGGCTGCGTGCGAATACTGATCAACCTTTGGGGAAACCAGATACATATTACGGGTTATATAAGTCACCCGGTAAAGCGGGAGGATTCGACTACCCGGCGAGCTCATACGGAGTGTTAGCGTGGTGGGATTACGGATACTGGATAACGAGGATAGGCCGCCATATACCTTGTTCAAACCCTGGAACAGGGGAACGCGGTGAGCCATACTATTTCACGGCACAGGATGAGGCATCCGCTGCACGGGTTATCAATAACTGGGGTGCTCATTATGTGATAGTTGATAAGGATATTGCGTCTTTCGATGGTAAGTTCCATGCACTGGCGACGTTAAGCCGTTCATCATATTCAGCTTTTTATGATTTGTTTTTACAGAAGCAGGGCAATCGCTATATTCAGGTTTTTCTTTTCTATCCTGAGTATTACCGCAGCATGGTTACAAGGCTGTATAACTTTGATGGAAAAAGCGTAATTCCTGATGTTGTTAATGTGGTGGGTTATTACGAGATCAGTGGACCTGATGGAAAAAGATATAAAGAGCTGGTCGAGACCAAAAAATTTAACAGCTATGAAGAGGCGCAACGTTTTATTAACGAAAATAAAGGCCAAAATTATTTCATTGCTGGCGAGGACCCTTATAAAAGCCCCGTGCCTTTGGACGGATTGAAAAACTACAAGTTCATTTACGGCTCGAGTCAAAAGACCGCGGGGGGAGCGAAGTCACAGTCGAACATTAAGATCTTTGAATATAAACGGGATGTGGTACCACTGGTGGGTGACTGGAATGGCGATAAGAAGACAGAGCTTGGTTTATGGCAGCCTGAAGGCTATTTTGTCCTTGATAAAAATGGCGATGGGCAATTAGTTAAGCTGGGACCATTCGGCTACTCCACGGATGTTCCCATATCAGGAGACTGGAATGGAGATGGAAAGAGTGAGATTGGGGTATGGAGACCCTCGGATTTCTGTTTTTATCTGGATTTCAATGGCGACGGAATATGGAACCCGGATAAAGGTGATAAAAAACTGGGGCCTTTCGGACAGAATTTCAGGGATATTCCAATAATCGGTGACTGGAACGGGGATGGAAAAGACGAAGTAGGAATATATACATCTTATAGTGCGGATAAACCGTACTTTTTCCTTAATATCGCCGGTGATGGATTGTGGGATTCTAAAAGCAGCACCGTAAAACTAGGGCCATTCGGTAGACTCGGGGATATTGCGGTCGCCGGCGATTGGAATGCTGATGGTAAGGCCGAAATAGGAGTCTGGGAACCGGATAGTCAATATTTCCTCCTGGACTACACGGGGGATGGCAAATGGGACCCCGCTAAGGAAGATCAAAAGCTTGGCCCCTATGGAGACAGCTATGACACTCCTTTGAGCGGACGCTGGGATGGTAAAAACAAAGATGAGATTGGAGTGTGGGACCCCGGGACACGACTTTTCCACCTGAATATTAGTGGGGACGGCAAATGGGGTGACGATTCAAGCAATATCAAATTGAATCCGTTCGATGGCTTGTAATCGTATTAACTTCGGGAGTTCAGTTAGTGTCAAGTTTTAAAAATGGCAAACTAAAAACAATCAAGGCTTTACCGGCAAGTGTTCTCGGGTTCATTATCAGGCCGTTCATAGGCACAGGAATAGGTAGATTTCGTCCCATACATATGATCTACCGATTCCTGACCAGGACTTTTATCATATCGCAGGAAAACCATCTTATTTCGATAAATGGATACAAGATGGTTATAAATCTAGACAAAGATAAAGGGCTTGATGGTATTGGGCAGGAGCTTATATTCAAAGGGAATTATGAGAAATATACTACGTATATACTTGGACAATTCGTTAAAAGCGGAATGACCGTAATCACTGTCGGAGCGAATATCGGCTATTTTACATTGCTGTTTTCATCATTAGTGGGCAAAAACGGCAAAGTATTCGCCTTTGAACCTGAACCTAAAAATTATGCTTTGTTAATGAAAAATATAGAGCTCAACGGTTTTACCAATATAACTGCACTTAATAAGGCGGTTTCCGACAAATCCGGAAAAGCAACTCTATTCATAGACAAATCAGATCCTGCGGGGCATAGCCTGTTTCAGGAAGCTATCAAGCTGATGAAAGAAAATTCTGCTGAATCACTCTCAGTTGACGTAGTCAGTCTTGATGAATATTTTAAGGGTGTTGATATCAACGTCGATATTGTACAGATGGATATACAGGGAGCTGAAATGCTGGCTGTCAAGGGGATGAAGGATTTACTACTAAACAAGATGGAGGTTAAGGTTTTTACCGAGTTCTGGCCGTATGGGCTTAACAGGTGTGGTTTCTCTGCAGAACAATATTGGAATCAATTAAACCAATTTGGTTTCAAGTTTATTTACCTCATAAACGAACGCCGTAAAAAGCTGGAGTTAACCGGCCCGGGAAACGTAATCAAACTCTGTCAGGGAAATAAAATAACACCACCCAGCGCAGTTAATTTGTTATGTACAAAATATCCGTTAGATCAAAGGTTAGGATTTAGTGGGGAACTTTAAAGGAAGACAAATAAAGTTCAAATAAGAGGAAAACTAAACTGAAGATTGCGATAATAGCAACGACTTTAAATGTTTCGCTGGGTGCAGATAGGCTTACCTGGGAGCAGGCCGTCAATTTTTCCCGTGAAGGTAATGAAGTATCGATCTTTGCCTTTAAAGGAAATATGCCGCCACCAGAACACATCAAACTGCATTTAATAGGGATGCCAGATGGCTTCTTATCCGAAAAAATATTTCGTATAACTATGCCTTTCAATTTAGCTATAGCCCTTAAAGTTGTTCCGAAATTAAAAAAGTTCGATATCATTTATGCGCATGCATACCCGGCAAGCTGGTTGGCCTACCTTGCAAAGAGATTTTACGGTATTGAATATGTACATTGTTATTATCATTTAAACATGCCAGGCTTTTTCCCGGGCTTAATTCCACATATTTACACAAAAATGCAAATATTTTGGGAAAGATGGACTGCCCATAGGGCTGATGCCGGTATTACTATCAGCAAGTTCGCGCAAGCTCAACTCAGGGAATTTGCAGGGTTGGAAAGCACGGTCATATATCCCAAAATCGATTGCCAGCGATTCCGTAAAGGCCTCGATGGATTAAAAATCAGAATAAAATACAACCTTGGAAATAACCCGGTTGTATTATTTGTAGGCGGTCTTTCACCGCAGAAATGTGTCCACCTGTTAATTAAAGCATTTAACTTGCTCAAACAAAATCTTCCCGATGCCAAGCTGTTGATAGTCGGGAAACACCTTTTCGATAGTTACTCTAATGAATTAAAGCAGATGTCCGACCTTTCTGTTACATTTACCGGCGAAGTCCCCGATGAGGATATACCCTATTGTTATGCAGCATGTGATGTATTCGCTACGGCTACACAGTGGGAAGGTTTTAACCTGCCATTAGCAGAGGCACAAGCATGCGGTAAACCTGTAATAGCCTTCGATATAGGTCCACATCCAGAAGTCGTGATGGATGGTAAAACCGGGTTTTTAATTCAACCAGTTGATATTGCTGCTTTCTCAAATGCCATGTTTCGTCTATTAACAGATGCAAAGCTAAGACAGGATATGGGGGAAAATGCCTCCCGTCTAATAATTGAAAACTTTTCCGGAGATAACATTGATACAGATGAATAAAGATGTAGTACTGATAAAAGTTTGCCTGGATTCACCGATCTATTATTGAATGATGCAAATGAAAATAGACAGTTCGCTTGCCTTTCGGGTATTTAAAAGAATGGTTAAACCATTCATAGGTACCGGGATTGGAAGGTCCCGCCCTATCGGGGCAATCTACCGTTATATTGCCAGTAATTTAACTATACCGAAAGAAGACGCCACCATTTATGTAAATGGTTACCAAATGTTCACCCACTCTGATAAAAAAGGAATTGAAGGTATTGCTCATGAACTGCTGCTGACCGGCACATATGAAGAATATACTTCATCCGTGTTTAAGCAGTATGTTAAAAGCGGAATGGTTGTATTAGATATCGGTGCTAACATTGGCTACTTTACGCTGCTGGCAGCCAGTTTGGTTGGCGATAGTGGTAAAGTATTTGCATTTGAACCCGAGCCTAAAAATTATTCATTACTTAGTAAAAACATCGAAATTAACGGCTATAAAAATGTGATCCATGTGCAAAAAGCAGTATCAAATAAGATTGGAGAGCTGCAATTGTTTCTAGATCGAGAGGAGTCAGGCGGACATAGTTTATTCAAAGCATCCGCTCTTCGAGGAAATGAAAATTCGATAGAAGCAATAACAGTCAATACTACAAGTATCGATGAGTTCTTTGGGGATAGCGGGCAAGTTGTCGATATTATTAAAATTGACATCGAAGGTGCGGAAGTTATGGCCCTGAATGGAATGCAAAATACAATTAACAAAAGCAAAAACATTAAATTATTTTCTGAATTTACGCCTCATAAACTTAAAAATGCGGGGAACTCCGCGGAGGGATATTGGGATCTCATTATGAGGTCTGGATTTGCATATATTTATCTCATCAACAGTCATGTAAAAAAACTGGAAAAAGCCGATCTTGATGTTATACTTAAATATTGTAAGGGTAACAAATTTAGACAGGCTGGACACGTAAATTTGCTCTGTTCCAAATCACCAGTGTTTTAAGATAGTATCAATAAAAAAGTCTTGAAAAAGTCGCTGTTGTTAAATAGCTCATGTATTTTAAAAACGATCATAACCATCCCATAAAATCGCCTTTTGCCTGCCCTTTCCCGTGGACATCGCTGTCATTAAATTATGACGGTGGAATCTCTTTTTGCTGCTTACATTACCCCTTTGCTCATATTAGTGAGCTCTCTGAGAAATCAGTAGATTCCATATGGAACGGCAAAGTAGCACAGGACCTGAGGCGGAGGTGGAAAGAAGGAAAACTAAAAGGAACGCCCTGTGGCAGTTGCCCGGGTTTAAGCGAATTTAAACGGTACGCCTATCCGGTAAATGACCTGGAGAATATGCCGGAGGGTATTTTCAAAGATAATGTGCAGCTGAATATGTCTGAGCTGATAGATGGAAGTACCGTGCTCAGATCGATGCCTGTAAGTATTTATTACACTCCCAGCGTGCTATGCAATATAGATTGTATACATTGCTGCCAGCCGAGGATCGGTAAGAATAATTACACGTATCTTAATATAGAAGACCTATTAAAATTCTATCGAATATTGGGGAAACTCTCGGTCAGTAATGCAATATCAGGTGGAGAGCCTTTATATTTCCAGCAGACATTCAAGCTAATCAATGAATTTAGCTCGGAGCAAAAGGCAGCTTCAGAACTAATATTATTC